>Ga0209006_10004597_pt1 | contig 12501 bp, 8 predicted proteins | sample JacPin_JW_Ref_O2_FD_188567 | JGI IMG/M metagenome (GOLD analysis project Ga0209006, IMG submission 188567) | Forest soil microbial communities from Algoma, Ontario, Canada - Jack Pine, Ontario site 1_JW_Ref_O2 (SPAdes) (version 2) | ecosystem: Environmental > Terrestrial > Soil > Boreal...
TCCCAGAGCAGAAGGCGTCCGGGCATGACCTCCTCCCCATGCCCGGGCGCCTTCGCCCGTCCGTTAGCCGACCCGATCATGGTCCGCGCCTAAGCGAAGCGCCCGGCCACGACGTCATCGACACGCTTCTGAGCGTCTGCCGGGCTCATCCCCGTATGCACGGCGACCACTTGCGCCACATAGGCTCGATCAGTAGGAGCAAGATCGGCGCTACTGGCGAAATCGGCCTTCCAAAGACGTGCCACCTCCGCCGTCACGTCCGAATTTTGCGGCGAGGGTGCGCCAGCCTGTCCGGGCATGGCGGTACGAAACAGCCTATCCACATAAAGCTGCATAGGATCGGGGGCCGCGGACTGCATGCTCATTCCTGTCAGACCGGTAAGAGCGCCATTTGCCATATACGATGTCGTCGAAGCGAGCGCCGTCGCGCTGATCAGAGTGGCGAAGGCCCAGGCAAGGAAGCCATGCGCGGTGTCGCGAAAAAACACCTCGTTTGAATGCAGGCCGACAATTCTGGTGCGGAGGCGGGCGGCCAGGAATCCGCCGATGGCGGACGACATCACGGCGACGATGCAGAGATAGATGCCGGTACCGATCTTAAAGGACGTCACGGAAACGCCGCTGTTGCTCCACGGGGAAATCGCCGACAAACCCAGCCCGGCGCCGAAAGCCACCAGCACAAGCGTGAGAGCGGCGGCGGCCACCGCGCCAGCCGCGATGGCTGCCCAGGCCACACCCGATTGGGATATCGTTTCGGAGTCCGGGCGTACCATGTAAGAATCTTCACTCATCACGTCCTCCGAAACAATTGTTTAGCGAGCAATGCGCGGCTTCATCAAAAGTTCCAAGCGCCGCACATTCGTTGAGATTTTGCCCAAGTGCTCGCACCTGCGAAAGCAAGACCGGCGATCCACCTTTGGTCAAAAATTCGCCGGGCGATCCGCTAAAACAAATAAAACAGCGTAGGCAACGACGCCGTATTCTAACAACATCGCCGGCGTCCGGCATCGCTCGAATCCGAAGCCGCTGTCATGTTTTGGGGCGCGATAATTCTCTCTGGGCGGAAAGACCAACAATCAGTTTGTCCATGGTCTCAATCGCGATCTGGTCCGTAGTGGACTTCCGCAGCCTTCGATAATGCTCGATTTTTTCGTCTATCTCTATGCAAGACTGGCGCATGACCAATATCGCCGACGCTCATCTTGAACGCTAACGACAGTCTCTTTTTGAGTTCCTGCAGAATGGCTTATTTCCGTCATGCCGGAGTCAGCATCGCTACTTGATGGGCTCTTGCCTGGACCACGGTCAGGTCGCCGTCGGCGCGCCTCAGCATGGCGATTGAGGATTTTCAGCTCCTTGAACGCGATGCTCCACCGCCTGATAGTGGCTGATTCCCGGTAGCCGATACTGCGATGCTTAAACGCAACCTATTTGGCGGTCTTTCAGGAACTTCAACGTCCGAAAGAGGTTTTCGAAGTTGACGACCTATTGACAAGCTGAGGATGCAAAATGAGCACGACGAAACAAGTCTTCTTAGCGGGCTGGGAATTCACGCCGGTACGGCAATGGCCGAGGAGGTGACAACGCGAAGTACGACGACGACGACAGAGCCCGGTCCGGGTGTCACCGTCGGCGTTCCCGGTGTTGTCGGCGTCCAAATTGGCAGTGGTCAAGGCTGCACAACCCGCAGCAAGACACAAACCAACACCGGCGATAGTCGCACCGTCACCCGAAGCGATTGCTGATCGAACGCTGGACGAGCGCGAGCACATGTCCAAGTCGGTAAAGGCATCTCGGCCGTTTCAAGTCGGTTGAGGTGCCTCATTTTGAGGATGGTACCGCTCCTGAAGTCGTCCCGAAACCTCAGAGCCAAGCCGACTTGCCTACGGTAATTTTATCAACCCATGTCGAAAAGGAGCGTCCAATGTCAAAGGAAAAGAACCTGAAAGAGCTTTTTCACGACACGTTGAAGGACATTTATTTCGCCGAGAAGAAAATCTTGTCGGCGCTTCCGAAGATGGCCAAAGCCGCCCACTCTGACGAGTTGCGTGCTGCGTTCGAGAAACACGAGGCGGAAACGCAAGGCCAGGTCGAGCGGCTCGAGCTGGTCTTTGAGGAGATAGACCAAGCGCCGCGCGGTAAGACCTGTGATGCGATCATGGGAATCATTGAAGAAGGCCAGGAGATCATGAAGGAGTATAAGGGCATGCCCGCCCTGGACGCCGGGCTTCTGGCTGCCGCGCAGGCCGTCGAACATTATGAAATCTCCCGCTACGGCAGCCTCAAGACCTGGGCAAGCGAGCTCGGCTTGACGCAGGCGGCAAAGCTGCTGGAGGAAACGCTGAGCGAAGAAAAAAAGACCGACGCGACATTGAGCAAACTCGCCGAGTCGAGCGTCAATAAGCACGCCGAAGCTGCGTAATGTTTTGGTGGCGGAATGGCCCTCGACTCGCCTTGCGACACGTACAGCAGGCGCCGCCCATAGGAAAGCCGTCGCGGATGGCCTTTTTATCCGCCGAGGCGCTTCCGGGGCCCGGATAAATAACGAGGTTGGCGATGGAAATTTGGGGAAGGCGCTCTGGGGTTTGGGGTCGAAGAACGTTTTCCAAGCCTTACGAGGATGGATGATGCAAATTGACAAGCACGACAGCCGGAAGGGCGCTGCCGCGGCAGACCGGTCACGCGTTGAGCGGCCCGCGGCTCATGCTCAGGATGCCAACCTCGCATTGCCTCAACAGGTATACGTGAAGGCGCCAGGACTGGGTCTGGAGCTCTCGACGGTTGAGGGATCCATCAAATTTATCGACAGACACGTGCCTGGCGAACTCGCTGCTCTTCCGCGATGGACGTTCGCGCGGGCCTTGCTGGTCGAGGCGTTGAAAACGCGAAAGACCCGGGACCTGCGGGCCGCGGTTCGCCAACTCTCGCAAGCACTTTCGAACGAACGCTGGCTCGACGTCGCGCGAATTGGCAAAAAATAGCCTCGGCCTTTCGCGGCGACGGCAACGCGACTGCCGATTTGTCAAAGAACTTCCCAGATCTCAGCGATTTTATCGCCCGTGCCAGATATTAGTCGCTCACGCCTGCTCCCCTTCACCCGTAGAGAGCCGTTCGCTGCCTTGGCGGCAGTGGCCTCAGATGAGGGAACCCCCATCCCCCGCGGCGCTTTATCGCTGATGATCATCACTTCGATCCGGCATTTCCTAACCTGCATCGGTGAACTGGCCACGCATCCGGCAGCCTTCGCGATCGTGCTGATCTATGCCTTGACGTGGTTGATCGCGACTCCCGCGACGTTCGGTTGGAATGGTGCGGCAACGGTCGCCACGCTGTTCATGACGTTCTTCATAACGCGGACCGAGCACCGCGACACCCAGGCCCTTCATGCAAAGATCGATGAACTGCTGCGGGCCAACGGCGCCGCCCGATCGGAACTGACGCATCTGGACGAGGATGATGTCGAGGAAATCGAAGCGCACCCGCATCGGCAACGCCAATAGCGCTCGGCCGATGACGATCGCCGTCAGCACCTGAACTGCGATTGCATACGGGGCGGCAAGCTCGATATTGGTCTGCCGCGTTGATTTTCGAGGGATGGCACGGCGCGGCGAGAAATTCCTGAGATCGGGCATGATCCGCTTTAGCCGCGGCGCTGAAGCGCGCGGCGCCGCCGATATTTCGAAATCACCAGGAACCGTGCGGGCGGCAACAAATTAGAAAGTATGGGACGGGGGAAATCCTAAGTTCAGGAGATCCTCAGGATGCGCTTCACAGCTCTTCTTGCGACTATCAGTGCTGTCTTGTCCGCCGTCACGCCCGCATCTTTCGGCGAAGATCAGGACTAGCATGCACCTTGGCCGGCACAAGCCGAGATGCGCGCTCACCTGATCGTCATGCCGGGAAGCCGCATATCTACGCAATACATGATGCGGCCAGACGTTATTCGGGTTCGCGAAATTCGCGCCTTAACGGCTCGCTTATCCGCCCGTCAGCGTTGGCTCACCACCACCGTCGTCTCCAGCCGGGGCCGCCCCGCCAGCCGCCCGCAAGGCGCAAAATCAACAGCAGCACGACGGCGCCGATGAAGGCGTTCAAAATCAGCGCCACGACGCCGGTGCCCAGGTGAATGCCGAGCCGCGGCAATAGCCAGTCGCCGATGAACGCACCAATCAATCCGACGATCAAATCCCAGACGAGGCCAAATCCGCCGCCCTCGACAACTTTGCCGGCCAGCCAGCCCGCGACGATTCCGACGACGATGATGACCAGAAGGCTCTGATTGGAAAGATACATGATGCCCCTCCGCGTGTTGCTTTCCGCGCCAACATGTGCCCGGCCAATGTGCCTGAACGAACCACACAAGAGAAGGCCGGGGGCGCGACCCCCGGCCTCTCCGTCTAACGTCGGACGGACGATACCTCCAAAGCACATGCGGGGAGCGACCCCGTGCATTGAAGGGTGTCAACGTCTTCGAGTCGGACGCAAGTTAGAAACCCCTTGCGCCTTTTCAAGTTCCGAAGCCCGGATGTGGCTGCGGCGAATCGAGGCCTGACGTGCCCGAATATAGTATTGCGCTCTCGGATCAGTACGGCCAGTGAGTTGGCCGACTTGGCGCATTTTTGCCGCCGACGATGGCGACGCCGTACGGCAAGCAACCACTCTCATGATGGACGGCTTAAAGCTCGAAGTCTGGGATCGCAAATTCGAGCGATTGATCGGACGACTACCGCACTAAACGAAATAAGCTTCGGCGACACGGAACGGAGATTTCAGCGCGATCGATTTTACATCGGCCCGCGGTAATCGGCGCGTGCTTGTGAGCGGGTTAAGCGGTGCCGTGCCCAAATCCAGGCCGCAAGGCAAAGCGCGCCGGAAATGGCAAGCGCTAAAATCGCCTGGGCGGAATGGTCCATGCCGTCCTCCGTTACCCTGTTGGCTTCAACACGAATCATCGTGCGTCCGACACGCGGAACCTACAAACGCGCTGACAAAAAATGAGGCGGGCTGTTTAAGCCCATCCGCAGACGATATCAAGAGGCTTTGGGACGTCTTTGCAGCCGAGCGTTGCGCTGGAACTTCCACGCCGGCCTTTTTTCCAGCTATTATGAGCGAAACGCTTGGCGGGAACCGACCTGCCGGGTGAAAAGGGGAACCGTACGGCGCGGCCTGAGCGGGCCCGCGTCGTCACGTCCGCGGAGTTCCACACGAAATGATCAATCCCTGGCCCTATGCTCCGGCGTGCAACGCACCCGGCTGGCCCGGCATCGCGCCGCGCTGGACCTCAAGCGCCAAATCCGGCGTCGGCACAGCTTTGACGGCGATGAGCCGCACCTGGTTTACGCTCAGTCACGGCATTCTCAACGAGATCTATTATCAACGCCCGGACCTTGCCTGCACGCGCGACCTCGGCCTTATCGTAACTGACGACAACGGCTTCTTTTCCGAGGAGAAGCGCAACGCCGAACATCACATCAAGGCGCTGGCGAACGGCATCCCGGCCTACGAACTGGTCAACACCCACGCCGGCCACTATCGCATCACGAAATGCGTCATCACCGATCCCTATCGTGACGTAGTGCTGCAGCGCCTTACCTTCGAGCCGCTATCGCAGCCGCGTGGACGCTATCGGGTGTATGCGCTGCTTGCTCCACACTTGGTCAACGCCGGCGCCGGCAACACGGCGTGGTTGGGCGAATATAAGGGCGTGCCCATGCTGTTTGCCGAGGGGCGCGGCAATGCGCTCGCCTTGGCCTGCACGGTGCCCTGGCGCAACGCGAGTGTTGGCTTCGTCGGCCATTCGGACGGCTGGCAGGTGCTGTCACGCAACGGCAAGCTCGACCCGATCTGGACCCGGGCGGAGAATGGCAACGTCGCCCTGATCGGCGAGATCGACTTCACCCAAGCCGATGAAGTGACGCTCGCGCTCGGCTTCGGCCGGCATCCCGAGGAAGCCGCCCATCGTGTCCGATCAAGCCTGAATTTCGGCTTCGCCCGCGCCTGCGACGATTACGTCGGGCGCTGGCGAGGCGCACTCGAAGAGGCCGCGCCGTTGGTCCCCCCACCCCGGCCCGATGTTCGCGACTGCTATCGGACCAGCGTCGCCGTCATGTTGTCGCACGAGCCGCTGACGTTCGCCGGCGGCATCATAGCCAGCCTGTCGATCCCCTGGGGCTTCTCGAAGGGCGATGACGACCTCGGCGGTTATCATCTGGTCTGGCCGCGCGATTTGGTTGAGACGGCGGGAGGATTGGTCGCCGCCGGAATGCGCTTGCCGGCGCGAGTGGTTCTGTCCTACCTCGCGGCCGTGCAGGAGGCTGACGGCCGCTGGCCGCAGAATATGTGGCTCGACGGAACCGCTTATTGGGGCGGCGTGCAGTTGGACGAATGCGCCTTTCCCATCCTGTTGATCGACCTTCTGCTGCGCGAAGGGATGCTTGAACCGAGCGATGCCGACCGCTTCACCGAAATGGTCGTGTCGGCTGCCGGCTTCGTCGTGCGCAATGGGCCGGCCACCCAGCAGGATCGTTGGGAGGAAGATGGCGGCTACTCGCCATTCACCCTCGGCGTGACGGTGGTCGCACTGCTCGCCGCTGCCAGCTTTCTGGAGCCGCGCGGCTTTCCGGCGCACATGATCCGATATCTGCGTGAGACGGCCGATTGGATCAACGATAGCATCGAGAGCTGGACCTACGCGCAAGCAACCGGCCTTGCCAAAGCCGCCGGGGTGGATGGCTATTATGTGCGCATCGGCCCGCTCGATCTGGTCGACGATGCGATGCCGCCGAATGGCGTTACGGTGATCAAAAATCGTGCGGATGGCCGGAGCCAATGGCCGGCGGTCGATATTGTCAGCCCGGACGCTCTGGCGCTGGTTCGCTTCGGCCTGCGCAGCGCGCACGACCCGCGCATTATCAACACGGTGCGGGTGATCGATCGTCTGCTCAAGGTCGACCTGCCGCAGGGACCGGTCTGGCGGCGCTATAACGAAGATGGTTACGGTGAGCACGAGGACGGCGGTCCGTTCGACGGAAGCGGAATCGGACGCGCCTGGCCACTATTGACCGGCGAGCGTGCGCACTACGAGATCGCCGCTGGTCGGCTCGACGAAGCGCGCCGATTGCTGCACACGCTCGAGGCTTGCGCCAGTACCGTCGGTCTCATTCCCGAACAGGTTTGGGACCGGGACGATATGCCGGAGCGCGAATTGTTTCGTGGCAAAGCCTCCGGCTCCGCCATGCCGCTGGTCTGGGCCCACGCCGAGCACGTCAAGCTTCTGCGCTCGCTCAAGGACGGCCGCGTTTTCGATATGCCGCCCGAACCGGTGCAACGGTACCAAAAGCAGGGCGTCACGGCGGACTTCGCGGTCTGGCGTTTTGATCGCCGTCGCCGCTCCGTCACGGGCAAGAACTTGCGTATCGAGGTTTTGGAGCCGGCGCGGGTTCACTGGTCGAGTGACGCTTGGCGTACGGTACGTGAGGATGCTACGGCGGACACCGGACTTGGCGTGCACATTTTTGATCTGCCGGCTGCCTCGCTGGCACCGGGCGCCACCGTCGTGTTCACGCTGTTCTGGCCCGGGCAGGAGCGTTGGGAAGGAACAAATTTCTCGGTCGATGTGGTATGAGCGCGACGCGTACGCGCCTAGGGCGCGGTCGCGACATTGCGCTTTTAGATTTTTGGTGAAGCCTGATCTTTTCGGAAAACCGAGATCCACCCATCGGGTCGAGGCCCGAGGGCATGCTTTCGCGGATCATGCTCTAAAACAGAAAGCCTCGATGCTTTCGCAATCGAGGCTTCTGTAGCACGCCACTTCCGCCGAATGCGCATGACGCTGGGGCGGGTGACATGATAACGGCGCAATCACGGGAATGTTCCTTCGCGTGGATGTTAATTTTGATTTCGCGCGTATTGGCATCAGCCGCCACTGATAAAAAGCCCGATCGGTAGTGCATCGAACATATCTGCAACCGATAGCGTCGCTTGTAAAACAAGCCTCTGATCGCGATGCAACACAGAAGAACATGTCGCACCGCGCAAAGAGGTCGGAATATGGATGCGCGTGTCCTGCCAGACTTCTCCACGGATGCCGAGCCTATCGCCATCGCCGATCATCCGCGCGGGTAACCGCACAGCCAGCGCCAGCGCCAGCTTGGCGTCGAACGTGCGGGCAAAGGCCACTACGTGCTCGGCAAGCGGGCCGCTGGCCTCGAGAGCGAGATAGTCGCCGTCCGAAAACAGCGCGGGTTCCTGTCTTCGCGCGGCAAGACCATGCGCGATTACCGATTGTTTGATACGCCCGTCGCGCCAGGTCGTCGCCAACTCCACCGGATAGGATCCATCGAGCGTTTGTTGTCGAGCGCTGAAGTCGACGGGCAATCGGTTGTCGGGATCGACTAGGCTTAGATCCCAGTATTCGGTGCCTTGATAATGATCGGGAATGCCGGGTGCGGTAAGCTTGATCAGCGTCTGCGCCAAGCCATTGACGGCGCCCGGGGGCGCGATACGCCGTGCGAACTCAGCGAGTTCTAGCAATAAGTCTGCCGGCTCGCCAAACAGCGACTTGATAAAATCGGTGGCGGCGTTCTCGTAGACTGCATTCGGCGCCGACCAGTCGCTGAAAAGCTTCGCCTCGCGAAGCGCCTTGATTTGCCAAGCGGCGAGCCGGCTGGCGTAAGCGGTGAGGCCGGCCTTGTTCGTAGCGGTGAGCAAAGGCGGCCAAGCCCCGACAATCATCTGAAAGAGGATCGCAAGGTCGCCGCCATACGGCATTTGCTCGCTTTTGATCGCGGCGCAGCGCGGCGCTGCAAGATCAAGCCATCGTTCGACCGCGCGCGACCAATCTGCGGCTAATTCGCTGAGCACCGCAAGGCGGGCGCGAACATCCTCGCCGCGCTTGTGGTCATGCGTGGCCGTGGCCAGCAATGCGCGTGGAAAATGCGTCGCGCGCGCTTGCATGCGCCGGTGGAACTCCGCCACCGAACATGAGAACAGCCGCGCATCGAAACCAACGTCGTTGCGCGAGATCAGCCGTCCATAACGATAAAACGCAGTGTCCTCGACCGCCTTGGCGCAAAGCGGCGCACTGAGCTGCGCAAAACGCGTCAACGCGACGGTCTGCGCCTCGATCGCCGCACCGATCGGCTTGCCCGACAACCATTCCGCCAGGATGTCGATCAGCCAGCGATCGCTCGGCAGGCAGGTCTCCTTCGCGCCCGCGATCGCCTGTGCGACGAACGCCTCATCCGCCGCGGAGGCGTGGCCCGGCAAGGCGTAAGTTCGGTACACCGGAAAATGCCCTAGAATCTCGGCGAGGCAGCGGCATAACGCGCCGCTTGCGATGTCCCGCGTGCGCAGGTCGCTCCGCGCCACAGCGTCAAAAGCTTGCACCAGCGCCTCATGCTGAGCCGCAAAGCTGCGCTGTAGGATTTGCCCGCGGGCGAGCAATTCTTCGGCTGGGAAGCTGGCGCTGCGGTGGCTTGCACGTACCCAGAGCGCGTTCAGCGCCTGCTCGCCCGGTGCGGCGTGCTGCAGCGCGCTTATTTCATCCATAAAGTCATAGCCGGTCGTGCCATCGGTCTCCCACTCGGCCGGCAATGTTTCTTCACGGCTTAAGATCTTTTCGACGATTAGATAAGCCGGTGCTTGAGCTTTGTTCCCTGGCCGCTGCGGCTGCAACGCGCGAAACCGCTGCCGCAGCTTCCGGCAATACGCGCCCGGATATGCAAGCCCGTCGACATGATCGATGCGCACGCCGTCGAGTACGCCATCGGCGTAAAGTTGAAAGATCAACGCATGGACCGCCTCGAACACCTCGTCATCTTCGACTCGGAGTGCGGCGAGTTCGTTGATATCGAAGAAGCGGCGCCAGTTGATTTCATCGTTGGCGGAACGCCACGACATCAGCCGGTAATGCTGTTGCTCAAGCAAAAAGTGCAGGCGCTCTCGACCGGCTTCAGAAGCGGGATCAAAATCGTGGTTGGAATCTTGCGGCCTGTCGATGGTGCTTTCCGCAAGTGGAAGAAAATGATCGAAATATCGAATGTAAGCGCGGCTATTTTCGCGATGCAGATTGATCTCCCCGGCGGCAAGCGCTTCGCCGTAAGGCCGGCCCAGAATCGGCATGGCGATCTTGCCATGCAACTGACGGTTCGGCGGTTTCCAATCGATGTCGAAATATTTCGCGAAAGCACTGACTTGCCCGTGCCGCAGAACGTCCATCCACCAAGGATTTTGCGGCCCGATCGCCATGTGATTGGGGACGATGTCGGCGATGATGCCAAGTCCATGGCGTTGTGCTTCGTGCGCCAGCCGGCGCAAAGCTTGCTCGCCGCCGAGTTCAGGATTGACACGGGTGGGATCGACTACGTCGTAGCCGTGCTGCGATCCGGTGCGCGCGGTGAGGATTGGCGAAAGGTACAGATGCGACATGCCGAGCGCCGCCGCGTACGGAACCTGCGCTGCAGCATCGTCGAGCGTGAACCCGCGATGAAGCTGCAGACGCAGGGTGGCGCGCGGCGGTGTCATTTGCGTTGCCGTTCTGCAAGCGGCTTGAGCCGTTGACGCACCTCCGCGCGATCGAGCAGGTTCGCCGCCGCGCCATCATAGCGGCGTCGCCAATTTGGATGTTGGTCGACCGTGCCCGGCAGATTCGGCTGCTCCTCCGACGCCAGCGCGTCTTCGAGCGGCAGTAGCGTCAAATGCGAAGGCGCTGCGGCCACGAACTTGATCGTCACATCCACGGCTTGCTGGGTGTGTTCGGGAGAGGGGGGCTCTCCGTTGGCGAGCTTGGCTGAGCGAAATGCGCGCCACAGCGCGAGCCGATCTTCGGCGCGCGCCGCGCGCTCCCGATCCAAAGCCAAGCCGCATTGCGCCCGCACGTCGATGTCGTGTCCGCGCCACCAGCCGGCAACTGTCGGCAAATCGTGAGTCGATGTCATGGCGGCAACGTTGGTCGGCCACAGCCGCGAGCGGCGAAAGGCACGGCCCCGGCGTTCGAACCACAGGACGTCCATTCCATAAATCCCGGCCGCCGAAAGCTGTTCGCGAAAGCCTGGCGGCACCGTCCCGAGGTCCTCGCCGATGAGCACGGCGCGGTGACGGTGCGATTCCAAGGCGGTCAAGCGCAACAGATCTTTCAGAGGATAAGCCAAATAAGCGCCTTCGCTTGGCTTGGCGCCGATTGGCGTTACCCAGAGTCGCATCAGACCCATGGCGTGATCGATGCGAACGCCGCCGGCATGCCGCATGGCGGCCCGCAGCGTGGCGATAAAGGAAGCGTAGCCGCCGGTGACCAAGGCGCGTGGAGAAAATGTCGTCAGTCCCCAATTCTGCCCAACCGGATTGAACAAATCCGGCGGCGCGCCAATTTGCAATCCCGTCAGCACGCCGCTTTGTTCGCTCCACGTCGCGCTGCCGCTGACGTGCATGCCTACCGCTAGATCCGCGATCAAACCGATGCGCATTCCAGCATCGATGGCTTTTTTTTGCGCGTCCGCGAAAGAGCGATCCGCGAGCCATTGCAGGAAGGCGTGGAAAAGCAATTCGTGCTCATGTGCCGCCGCAAAATCCCGGACCGATCGGCCGGAAGGATTGCGCCACTCGGGCGGCCAATCTTGCCAATTCCAAGCTTGGGCGTCGGCGCGCAATCGCGCCGCGTGCAGCGCTTCGAACAACGCATGCGCGGCGAGCGGCGCTCCGCTCTGGCTACGAAATTCGCGAAAATCATCCGCCAAGGCATTCGCTTGACGGTTGGAAAATTCGCCGACAAGGCATTGTTCAAACAGCCGGCGAAACATCGCCATTTTCAGGCGACTGGCTCGCGGCCAATCGATCAGATCTGTTTCTCGGTTCGTGCCGGCTTGGACGCCGAATTGGGCCGCGGCTTCGCTTCGCGCCTTGGCGGCGCGCTCCTCGCCAAACACGACAGCCGCGTCGGCATGCAGCGGATTGTAGAACAGTCTGTTGGACGGGGAATAGGGACCAAAATGCCCAGGATCTGCAGAAAACAAAGCGTGCGTCGGACTGAGCGCTAAGGCGTCCGCCTTCAACGCCGCCGCCGCCCGCGCGAGATCGACGACGCCCGACATATCGCCGATGCCACAGTCGCCCGGTGAACGCAGGCCGTAGGTTTGAACGGCCAATCCCCAAGCGCGATCCTCACCGGTGAGATCGGTTGTCGTGACGCAGCGTTCCGGAGCAACCGCCAGCGTCAGCGCGCTGTCTGATGTTGATTCGATCCGGTGATAGCCGGGTTGGGCGATTGGCGGCAGTACGTAACCGTTCGCCGCTCGCTCAGGCGACATCTCGGCGATGGTTCCATCTTCGTGGATGATACGCAGCCGTGAAGGCGTCGCGCCGGCGCAGGGCAGCGTGACCGGTTGATGTGTCGTTGCGGCTATCAGCGGCGACGGAACGGTGGTCTCGAGCTGCGCACGGCTTTGCGCCAAATCTCCCGCGCTTGCGCACGGCAGACCAAGAGCCGCAAGAATGTGACGGACCGTG
>Ga0209006_10004598_pt1 | contig 12499 bp, 8 predicted proteins | sample JacPin_JW_Ref_O2_FD_188567 | JGI IMG/M metagenome (GOLD analysis project Ga0209006, IMG submission 188567) | Forest soil microbial communities from Algoma, Ontario, Canada - Jack Pine, Ontario site 1_JW_Ref_O2 (SPAdes) (version 2) | ecosystem: Environmental > Terrestrial > Soil > Boreal...
CGAGCCAGCGCATCCAATGCGGCCACCACGATGGAATGCCGATCGACCTCGAAGAAGCGGCGCAGCGCCAGGCGCGTGTCGCTACGGCCGAAGCCGTCAGTACCTAATGTGACGAATCGACCGCCTAGATAGGGAGCAATCAGTTGGGGGTAGGCACGCACGTAATCGGTCGCAGCCACCACGATCTCGGACCCGTGCAGCTGCCGCTCGACGTGACTGACGCGCGGCGGTTCAAGAGGGTGCTGACGATTCCAGCGCTGGACTGTCGCTGCCTCGCGAGCGAGCTCGCTGAAGCTGGTGACACTGTGGACTTCGCTGCTCACATGCCAGTCCTGCGCCAGCAGGTCGGCGGCCGCAATTACCTCGCACAAAATGGCGCCCGAGCCGAGCAATCGTGCCGATACGGTGGAATTTTCCACTTGCCGATGGCTGTAGCGGTACATCCCGCGGATGATGTCTGCGGGCACAACGTCAGGCTGCAGCGACGGCTGAGCGTAGTTTTCGTTCATCATGGTGATGTAGTAAAACTCGTCGGCCTGCTGTTCCATCATGCGGCGCATGCCATGGTCTAGGATCACGGCGAGTTCGTAGGCGAAGGCGGGATCGTAGGCGCGGCAATTCGGGACCGTGGCGGCGATGACGTGACTGCTGCCATCCTGATGCTGCAGACCTTCCCCGCCCAGCGTCGTGCGGCCTGCGGTGGCACCGAAAAGGAACCCGCGGGTACGTTGGTCGGCCGCAGCCCAGATCAGATCGCCGACGCGTTGGAAGCCAAATATCGAGTAGTAGATATAGAACGGCAACATGGCCACGCCGTGCACGCTGTAGGCCGTGCCGGCGGCGGCCCACGAGGACAGTGCGCCGGCTTCGGTGATACCCTCTTCGAGGAGCTGTCCATCCTTGGCTTCTTTGTAGTACAACATTGAGCCCGCATCTTCCGGCTCGTACAGTTGACCGATTGGCGAATAGATGCCGATCTGGCGGAACAGATTGGCCATTCCGAAGGTGCGCGCTTCGTCGGCCACGATCGGCACGATGCGTGACCCCATTTGCTTGTCGCGTAGCAGGCCGCTGATGATGCGCACCGCCGCCATCGTAGTCGACATCGCTTTGTTCTCGGCGGCGAGTGCGAATTGCGCGTAGCTGCTCAAGGGCGGAACCTGTACCGGGGGTGCCTCGCGCCGCCGGGCGGGCAGGGCACCGCCCAGCGCCGCACGGCGTTGCCTCAAGTAAGTCAGCTCGCGGCCATCCTTATCCGGGCGATAGAAGCGCAAGTGCTCGACGTCGTCGTCGGACAACGGCAACTGAAATCGGTCTCGGAACGCCTTGAGTGCATCTACATCCAGCTCTTTGGTCTGGTGCGATGTCATGCGCGATTCGCCGGCGTCGCCCATGCCGTACCCCTTCTTGGTCTTCGCCAGGATCACCGTCGGCTGACCGATGTGATGCTTCGCCGCCGCGAAGGCGGCGTACAGTTTGCGAAAGTCATGGCCGCCACGCTTGAGCGCATCGATCTCGGCGTCGGCCATATGCGCCACCAGAGCCTGGGTCTCCGCGTCCTTCTTGAAGAAGTGCTCGACGTTGTAGGCGCCATCCTTGGCACCGAGATTCTGGTAATCACCGTCGACGGTAGCGGCAAGCCCGCGCAGCAACGCATTATTCGTGTCGCGGGCAAAAAGCGGGTCCCAGTCAGAGCCCCAAAGCACCTTGACGACATTCCAGCCGGCCCCGGCAAATAGCGACTCCAGTTCCTGGGTGATCTGACCATTACCGCGCACCGGTCCGTCGAGGCGCTGCAAGTTGCAATTGATGATGAACGTGAGGTTGTCGAGCCGTTCCCGCGCCGCTAACGTGAGTGCCCCAATGGATTCCGGCTCATCCATTTCGCCGTCGCCAAACACGCCCCAGACCCGGCGGTTTGCCGTGTCGGCGAGTCCGCGGTTAGCCATGTAGCGCATGAAACGCGCCTGGTAGATCGCGTTGATCGGCCCGATGCCCATGGAGCCCGAAGGGACCTGCCAGAACTCGGGCATGAGCCAGGGATGCGGATACGAGCACAGCCCGTTGCCATTCACTTCCTGTCGGAAATTGGCGAGTTGCTCCTCGTTCAAGCGGCCTTCAAGAAAGGCGCGCGCGTAAATTCCCGGCGCGGAGTGCGGCTGGAAGTACACCAGATCGCCTCCGTGGTCCGGACACGCGGCCTGGAAGAAATGATTGAATCCAACCTCGAAGATCTCCGCCGCCGAGGCATAGCTGGCGATATGGCCGCCGAGTTCGCCATAGGCCTTGTTGGCGCGGGTAACCATGGCCAGCGCATTCCAGCGCATGATTGAGGTCAGCCGCTCTTCGATCGCCAGATCGCCCGGGTACTGGGGCTGGCGTGCCAGCGGCGGCGTATTGCGGTAGGCCGAGTAAGGAGCTGCTGGCGCAAGCAAACCGAGTTCCTTGGCGTGCTCCTCCAGCCGACGCAAGACAAAGAGTGCGCGCGTCGGGTCCTGGGCACGAACCAACGCGTCGAAGGATTCGAGCCATTCACGAGTTTCCACGCTATCGCTGTCGATGGCAGCGCTCGACGACTCGTATGCGCTCATTCAATACTATCCATTCGATGACTCGCTTTGCCTCGAAAGGCGAATCGTCAATCTATCTTCAAACTCGCCGCACGTGCTGCTGATTTTCGCAAGTACGGGCGTCAATGATAGTATAAAATACTGGGAGCGCTACCATTCGGAGCGAGAAATGCCGTTGAACGGTTGAACGAACCGGACTCCATAGATGTGCGCATTCTCAGAGAGTTACAAGAAAGTGCCAAACTGACAAACCTGGAGCTATCCAAGCGTGTGCATCTATCACCGTCCCCGTGCCGTGCACGGATTCGCCGCTTGGAACGCATGGGTCTCATCGAACGCTACGTAACGCTGCTTGATGCGGGCCGGGTCGGCCTGGATATCAGCGTGATGATCCAGATCCGTCTCGAAAAGCAGATCGGGCGCCCGAGCCGCCCACGAGAGAGTCGCGGGTGCGCAAGCGGCGGCGAGCGGCATCGACTACGCGGACCCGATAAACAGGCGTCAGAAAGAGCTGATCAATCGAGAAAAACTCGATTTCGACCGCGCGTCGAGCTACGAACCAGGTTGTCGGGAGTTGGAATCTCTCCGGACCGCGATTCTTACAGTGGACGTCTTTGCCTTTGACCTACGTTGCGGGGCATGCGAGTTCATGCATTCCACGGCCACCGATTTCAATTCGTCTAGAAACCAGAGAATTGCGGGATCTCGTTCCTGATATTTGTGCCATTGCACGGTTTCCACGATTGGCGGAATATCGAAGGGACAGGGCAACACGCGAATCGGCCATCGTTCGGCCATCGTCCTGGCCAAGCGAGTCTGGACAGTCGCGACTCGCTGCGTGCCCACCACGAACTGCGGTGTCAGGCTGAAACTCGGTGCGGTCACCTCTCGTCGGCGCCGCAGGCCTGATTGCGCTAGCAATGTTTCGTCCAGCGCCGCAAGCCGCCCCCCGTCCCATTCGGTAATGACGTGACCGAGCCGTAAGTATTGTTCCCGTGTTATCTTCCGCTCTATCTGCGAATTGCCGGTCCAAACAACGCATGAGAAGGTGTCGCTGAAGAGCACATTGCTGGGGTGAGCCTCAGACGACAGTGCCTGCGGGATAATCAGCAGATCGATCTCGCCGCTATCGAGATCCTCCAAATAGTTCGGACCGAGCAGCCTTAGGTCGAAGCGCATTCCTGGCGCTTGCAAATAAGCGCGTTCGAATACCTTGACCATGTACACCGTCGAAATATAATCCGAGGCTTCGATCGTGATTCGTCGATCCGATTTGGTGGGATCGAAGTTCGGTCGCCAGACGCTGATCGCCTGCATTTGCAGCATGAGGTCGCGAACCGGCTTCTGAAGCGACTCCGCAAATGAGGTCATACGGTATGTGCGCCCGCTGCGTATTAGAAGCTCGTCATTGAAATGGTCTCGCAGCCTGCGAAAAGCGATGCTCATGGCCGGTTGACTCAAGAATACCTTCACCGCGGCTCGACTAACATTTCGTTCGGCCAGAAGTGCGTCGAGGCACACAATCAAGTTCATGTCCAACCGCATTGGGCCAGCCCTTCGAATCTATTTATATAAATATCATATAGTGAATATTAGAATAAATCATTTCATAAATATATGACGGAGGCTTAACTTCGCCTTCTTCTACCTTCCTCCCAGGACGGTAGCAATCGGGGAGCACCGGACTCTGGCCGTCGATAACGAGCGGTCAGAAAAAGGGGAGCAGAGATCTACGCTATGCAAAAACCAAAAAAGGTGCTCGTAGTCGGCGGGGGCATCGGCGGACTAACCGCGGCAATTGCGCTCAGACAACAAGGCATTGAATCGGAGATTGTCGAGATCAATCCATCTTGGTCCGTCTATGGTGTCGGAATCATTCAACCTTCTAATGCGCTGCGCGCTCTAATGCAGATAGGATTGGGTGAACAATGCGTCGCAAATGGCTTCGGCTTTCCGGGATGGCGCATCTGCGATTCGCAGGGAAACCCGCTCGCCGACGTAGCAAGTGAAAACATCGCCGGGGCGAGTTACCCGCCGATTAACGGAATCACGCGGCCGATACTTCACAAGATTCTCACAGAGGCTACGCTCAAGCAGAGAACCACGGTAAGGCTTGGAATCACAGTTGATCAGCTAGAGGAGGGACGGGACGGCATTAGCGTCCGGTTCACCGATGGTAGTCACGGGGCTTACGATCTGGTGGTAGCCGCCGACGGTACCTATTCGAAAATTCGCGGCATTCTGTTTGGACTACAACTCAAGCCGCAGTTCACGGGTGAAGTGGTTTGGCGGTACAACTTTGAACGGCCGCGCGACATGGTGTGGGGGCAGATATTCTATGGCGCGAAGAGCAAGGCGGGGCTCGTGCCCTTGGCCGACCGCCTCATGTACATGTTTCTGGTCACTATGGAGCCGGGGAATCCCCGAATGCAGCAAGACCAGTTGCATGAACTGCTCCGAGATCGTTTGAGTGAGTACGGTGGGATCGTAGCGCGCTTACGCGATCTTGTTACGGATCCAGAGGCGGTAGTCTATCGGCCTATGGAAACTATTCTGGTGCCGACTCCCTGGCATCGGGGCCGCGTCGTTCTCATAGGGGACGCCGCGCATTCCGGCACTCCTCATTTGGCGGAGGGGGCAGCGATGGCTATCGAAGATGCCGTGCTACTTGCAAAGCTGCTTGGGACAGCGCACGAGTTGGACGCCACGTTGAGTGAATTTGCAACGCGCCGTATGCCACGGTGTCAGCTCGTCATGGAGGCGGGTCTGAAATTGGGCGAATGGGAAATGGCCGAGTGGCAAGGACATCGCGCGCCCGACACCGACCATGGAGGGCTCATGCATCGTTCGTTGAGCACACTCATGCAGCTCATTTAAGTCCACTGATACCGAGCGAGATTTCGATTGGAATGCATTTGACCCTCGCTGGCAAACGGCTATGTCGCGCTCTTGAACGGTAACGGATTACATGTCGTCGCCGACGGGGAAACGGGTCGTGCGACAGCGCAAGTTGAGGGGGTTATGAACAAAGTCATTATCACTTGCGCGGTGACCGGAGCAATTCACACTCCGACCATGTCGCCCCATCTACCGATTACTCCGGATGAAATCGCCGACCAAGCGGTAGCTGCGGCCGAGGCGGGTGCGGCCATTCTCCATCTGCATGCACGAGATCCTAAGGACGGGCGTCCGACGCCGGATCCGAAAGTCTTTATGCAGTTCTTGCCGCGTATTCGCGAGAAAACTGACGCTGTGGTGAACATCACGACCGGAGGCAGTCTGACGATGTCGCTTGCAGACCGACTGGCTGCACCGATGCTCGCAAGGCCCGAAATGGCGTCGCTCAACATGGGCAGCATTAACTTCGCGCTGTTTCCCATGGCTGCGAGGTACAAAAACTGGAAGTTCGAGTGGGAAAAGCCCTATCTGGAATCGAGCGATGATTACATTTTCCGGAATACGTTCCGAGACATCTCGCATATATTGAAGGAACTCGGGGAGGGCTGCGGCACCCGCTTCGAATTTGAGTGCTATGACGTTGGGCACCTCTACAATCTGGCCTATTTCGTTGACAACGGTTTGGTCAAGCCACCGTTTCTGGTCCAGAGTATCTTCGGAATCATGGGTGGCATTGGTCCGGACCCGGAGAACATTGCGGTAATGCGCAATACGGCCAACCGCCTGTTTGGAAAAGACTACGTCTGGTCGGTGTTGGGCGCCGGGCGGCACCAGATGGGTTTGGTGACGATGGCCGCGATCATGGGCGGCAACGTTCGCGTGGGGCTAGAGGACAGTCTGTTTATAAGGAAGGGCGAGTTAGCCTCTTCCAACGCCGCCCAGGTCGCAAAGATACGCTCAATCCTGGAATTGCTGTCACTCGAAGCAGCCACGCCGGCGGAGGCTCGGCAGATGTTGGCGCTGAAGGGGCGAGAGCAAGTCTCGTTTTGAGACGATTCGACTTTCTACGAAATTCCGCGCGTCACACGCTCCCTTCAACCGGGACTGACGGGCCGATGCGCCACCAGGTACGAGCTGGCCCGGCAGTGACAGCAGTTCCATGTCAGTGGCCGAGTATATGAAAGTCATATACACGAAATATTAAAATGTCATTTCTCTTATATATATCCTCAACCTACCTTAGGCATCGAGCAGTCGTCATCTCATCGACGCAATAGGGCGGAAAACCGCACGCTTGGGGGGAGTCAGTGTCAATCATAGGCATAGAAAGCCTGATCTATGGGGTAGACGACGTCGGCGTCTGTACAAAATTCTTCAACGACTTTGGCTTGCCGCGAGTGTCTCAAACGCAGTCCGTAAGCACATTTAAACTCGAAGAGGGCTCGAAGGTAGTACTGCGGCAGCTCGACGATCCCGAATTGCCGCGCTCTGAATTGGTCGGCGCCGGAGTACGCGAAGTGGTTTGGGGAGTGGACTCCCCGGAAAACCTTGAGGCGCTGGCCGCCGATCTGCGCCGTGACCGCGAGGTTAGACGCGATGGCGACGGTACCGTCCACTTCTTGACGGATTGTGGTCTGCCGTTTGCATTGCGGCTGTTTGCCAAGACACGCACTGTCACCGCGCCGGATCCGCTCAACGCGCCGGGCACCTTCAATCGCTTGAATCGGCCGAGGAAATGGCGCCTGCGCGCGCGGCCCATGGTGATTAACCACGTCGTATTCAATGTGCGGGACTTCCAGAAGTCATTTGCCTTCGTGCGCGATCGGTTGAATTTCCGCGCGACGGATTTTCAACGTAACTTCGGCATTTACGCGCGATGCGACGGCGCGCAACAGCATCACAACCTCTTTTTGGTCAACGCTGGCCTGCCGTTCGCGGGCTTTGATGGCCAACCGCGCTTCAATCACGCGAATTTCGGCGTCGAGGATGTCGACGAGATCATGATTGGCGCCAATCACATGGAACGTTGCGGATGGCCGAAATCGATCTTAGGTCTGGGTCGTCATCGCATCGACTCGGCGCTCTTCTTTTATCTGCCTTGCCCCGCCGGCGGCGATGCGGAGTATGGAGCCGACGGCGACTTCATTGATGACAGCTGGGTGCCGCGCGACTGGATAAATCCAGTATTTGGCTACCTGAATTTTGCGCACAACATGCCGCCGTTTTTTATGGAGGCACCGTCCTGGGATGTACAGTTTCACGCGGACTTCTCTCCGCCGCGCAAGTCCCACGACAATTGATCCAACAGTCGAGGCGGCATCGGTCATGTGGTGAGAACAGGCAGGGGGAGGGAATGAGAATAATCAAAGAGATCTGGGTAGCGTTTGGGCTGAGCGCGCTCGCGAGTGCGACGGGGGCGCAGATGGCGCCTTCCCAACTCGCCGCAGCGAATTCGGTAGCCCCGAACGAGGGAGCGGACCAGCTGGGCGAGATCATGGTCACCGCGCAGCGCAGGTCGGAAGATGTGCAGCATGCTGCGCTCGCGGTGGATGTGGTTTCGCCGCAAGACCTCGGCTTGGCGGGTGCGACGCAGGCGACGGACATCGCAAGTCTCGTGCCCGCCTTGCAGATCAGTGAGAGTGGTAATGCGCAACAATCCTTGTACCTGCGTAGCGTCGGTACCTTCACGGCCAACTCTTATTCGGATCCGGCCGTCGCGTTCAATGTCGATGGCATTGCCATCGGCCGACCGAGTTCGATGACCGGGGTGCTTTATGACCTCAACCGCGTCGAGGTATTGAAGGGCCCCCAGGGGACGCTCTACGGACGCAACGCAACCGGCGGCGCGATCAACATCGAACCGAACCTGCCGAAGATCGGCGACACCTCGGGTGACGTATCGTTGACCCTCGGCAACTACGGTGAGGTGCACCCCGAAGCGGCCGTCAATCTCGCCGTGACCGATTCATCGGCAGCGCGGCTGGCGGTCACCTACACCCGTCACGACGCCTATCAATCGGACGACACGGGCGATGCCAACGACTACGCGGGCAGGGCGCAGTATTTGTATCAATTCAACGACGCACTGAGTATGCGCGTGGCCGGGGATTTCGCTCATGACGGTGGACATGGGTCAGCGGGCACGTTGGTCGCGCTGCAGAATCCCTTTACGGGCGCCTTTACCACCTCACCGCTCGCGCGCGACGTGGGTTTCCAGGACCCGCGAGTCAGCGCGTTGCTTGCGGATCAGTACAGTTTCCTGAGTGGTCGATTCTTCGGTCCGATCGACGGCGCGCCGCTGACAGACAACCGGTTTTGGGGTTTTCTCACGGAAATCACATGGCACAATCCGCTCGGCACGCTCACCGTGTTGCCATCACATCGGGAATCCAAGTTGGACGATTTCACCACGTCCTTCGGATTCGGTAGCATTGCGCAAGAGAGCGACGCGCAATCGAGCCTCGAAGTACGGCTGGCCAGCGATAATGAGGGACTGGTTCGATGGCTTCTCGGCGGATACTATTTTCATGAATCCATCGATGCAGTTTACCAATTCAACCAACAAGCCCTTGCCCCGATTCAAGACTTGAACACGGGAACGCTGTCCAAAGCAACTTTTTCTCGCATTACCATCGCGCCGGTCGATCGTTTTCGGATTTCCGCCGGAGTGCGCTACACAGATGACCGCAAAACCTTTGACGGCTTGTCCCAAGTAATGCTGAGCGCCTGCGGGGCCGCCAGTCCCATCCCGGCCTGTCCCGCCGCGCCGCTGATACCCGCGGCATCGAGTTTCTCATCGCTCAGTTCGCAACTACAGCTCTTTCCGATCATTCCGAATGCCCTCTATGGGTCCGCGCTTCCGGGGGCGGCTGGAAGTGTGTTCCCACTCATCAATATACCCATCAACGACACGGAAACCTTCACCAAGGTGACGTGGCACGGGGGGCTGGAATACGATCTGGCGAGAGATTCCCTCTTGTATGCGAACTGGGATACCGGCTATCACGCGGGAGGGTTTGCGTTCGCGGAGATCAAACCCACCTATGCGCCGGAATTCTTGAGCGCTTATTCGATTGGTTCCAAGAACCGGTTTCTGAACAACACGCTGCAATTGAATCTGGAAGCCTTCTATTGGCAGTACTCCAATCAGCAGATTCCCCATGGCGGCACGGACCTCAACGGCACCTACGTGTTCTACACCGACAATGCCGGTTCCTCGACGATCAAAGGCGCGGAGTTTGATATCAAGTATCTCCTCACCCCGCACACGGTATTCGCCTTCGATACTCAGTACTTGGGTGCGGTATACGATCGATTCACCTTCCAAACTCCTGCCGGCGGCACGAACGCCCCGCCGGTGACTGGATGTCCCTTCAGTCAGACAGATCCGACGCACTATACGATCAACTGTGCAGGTAAGACAGCGTTGCAATCGCCGAAGTGGAGCGGAAATATCGGCCTCCAACAGACTCTGGAGCTCGGCGACTATGCACTCATCGGCAACGTAGACGCGCACGCCCAGTCGGCGAGCATCATTGGTTTTGAGATGATTCCGTCCGAGGTGCAGAAGACGTATGCGGAAACCAATCTTTCGGTGGCACTCGCGCCTGCCAAAGCACCGTGGTCGATCGTGATATTCGTCACCAATCTCACCAACAGGCGTCCCTATGGCAGCGCCTACTACGACTCGACGATGGGAGTGATCGGCGCCACCGTCGGACCGCCGCGGACCGAAGGTGCACGCGTGGACTATAAGTTTTGACGCGTAGCGTGTGGAGGCGAAAGGAGCTAATGAATGTTGGAGTATTTCCCGACGAACTACGTGTGGAATCTGTCGACCAATATCGCGCTCCTGATGGGGGCCAATATTGGTGAAGTGGACACCATTTGCCGCAAGCTCGCGGATGCATCCAAAAGCGGGGACGATTCAGGTACGGTGGTTTTCTTTGATGTGTGGTGCGAGCAAGCCGATCGTCTGTTCGAATTGGCGGAAGAAGATGTAAGAGCCGGCCGTCGATTGAGCGCGAGCGCGAAGTATGGCCGTGCCGCCACCTATTACATTACAGCTGAACGGATGCAAAATCGTCATTTTAAGCCAAGGCGTGTTGCCTACCGTCGGATGCTCGAAGCGTTTGCGAGGTACATTGAACTGGGTGAGGTGAACTGCGAGCGCGTGGAGATCCCCTATCAAGGCAAAACTCTCGCGAGCCTGTACGTGCGCGCATCGCGCATGGATGGAAGCCCGGCGCCCTGCATCGCATTTTTCAATGGGCTCGACAGTACCAAGGAGATGCTCTACGGCTCGCGCATCGGGCACGAACTGGCAAGGCGCGGCATATCCTCGATCATGGTCGATCAGCCTGGGGTAGGGGAAGCACTGCGGCTCCAGGACTTGCCCGCAATCGTCGAGGCTGAGCGTTGGGCGTCCGCCTGTGTGGACGCGTTGGAGCAGCGCCCGGAAGTTGATCAGCGGTTTCTGGGCATCTGTGCTTGGTCGCTAGGCGGTTTTTTTGCGCCCCGAGCCGCCGCATTCGAGAAACGATTCAAGCTGTGCGTTGCTTGGGGCGCAAACTTTAATTGGGGAGAACTGCAGAAGCGACGCGCTGCGCGCGAAGGCGACAGGCCCGTGCCTCACTATTGGGAGCACGTGCAGTGGGTGTGGGGCAAAGAGTCATATGAGGAGTTCATGGAATTTGCGCCGCGGGTCACGCTCGAGGACTCGATCGATAAGATTACTGTGCCCTTTCTGGTCACTCACGGCTCGAACGATCGCCAAATCCCCCGTGAATACGCGCTTCAACAATACGAGCGGGCCATTAACAGCCCAAAACGCGAATTGAAATGGTTCACGCCGCGAGAGGGCGGGGTAGAGCACGTGAGCGCTGACAACATCGAAAACGTCAAGGACTACATCGCCGATTGGATTGCAGAGACGTTCCGGGAACTAGGGGCTCCGGGGGTACGAGTATGAGCCAAAGAATCGTTGATCTGTCAATTTTCCTGGAGAATGACGTGATCTCCGATCCACCAGCGTATCGGCCCAAGATTGATTACATCGACCATCGCATGTCGGTGCCCGAATTGGTCGACTTCTTTCCCGGGTTAACAGGCGATGATCTTCCGGACGGCGAGGCGTGGGCAATCGAGCGGATCCAATTGATTACGCACAATGGCACTCACCTGGATGCACCTTACCATTTCGCTTCCACCATGAACCACGGGGAGCGAGCGATCACGATCGATGAAGTACCGCTCGAGTGGTGTTTTCAGCCGGGCGTGAAGCTCGATTTCAGACATTTCCCAGATGGGCATGTCGTCACGGCGCTTGAAGTAGAGCAGGAACTCGGCAGAATTGGTCATGAACTCGCTCCGTTCGACATTGTGCTCGTCAATACGCGTGCCGGCTCGCGCTACGGTAGTCCCGACTACGTGAGCGCGGGCTGCGGCATGGGATACCTGGCCACCATGTACCTATTAGAGCGGGGTGTGCGAGTAACCGGAACCGACGGGTGGAGTTGGGATGCCCCGTTCGTGTACACCAAAGAGCGCTTTAAGGAATCGGGTAACGCCGAATTGATCTGGGAAGGGCATAAGGCCGGCCGCCACATTGGATATTGCCATCTGGAGAAACTGCATAATCTTGAAGTGCTGCCAAACCGTGGATTCACAGTGGCGTGCTTTCCCTGCAAAATCAGAGCGGCATCGGCGGGCTGGACCCGCGCTGTTGCCATCCTAGCTTAATCACTCGGTCGTATTCACATGACGAAGATGACACTGTTTTTCGCTCCCGACAGCTGCGCTCGAGTGCCCCTCATCGCACTTGAGGAAATTGGCGGCCCCTACTCTTTGGAAATAGTGGCTTTCATGAAGGGGCAGCATAAGTCACCAGAGTATCTCGCGCTCAACCCAAAAGCGAAGGTACCAACCCTTGTGGTAGATGGTGAGCCCCTCACGGAAAACGTTGCCATCTTGGCCTGGCTCGCGGAGCGTTTTCCGCATGCAGGTCTCTTGCCAGAACCTCATGACGGTTT
>Ga0209006_10004599_pt1 | contig 12498 bp, 19 predicted proteins | sample JacPin_JW_Ref_O2_FD_188567 | JGI IMG/M metagenome (GOLD analysis project Ga0209006, IMG submission 188567) | Forest soil microbial communities from Algoma, Ontario, Canada - Jack Pine, Ontario site 1_JW_Ref_O2 (SPAdes) (version 2) | ecosystem: Environmental > Terrestrial > Soil > Boreal...
CCAACACCACCAGCCCGGCAGCCGCCAGAAGCGCCTGTCCAATCCAGACCGTTTTCATGCAAGACCTCTTGGTTGCCGCCTCGCGTGGGCCGCAGGTGCTCATCAGCAATGGCAGAACCAAGGAGAGCAGAAGCATACCGGCGAACCGCCTTCGACTTCCGGGGACTGTCCGCGTCCGTATTGACATAGGTGGCTACATCTGTAGCCTCGGCGCGTGACTGTCTTAAAATCGAAGCAATTTTGGCCGTTCGTAGTTTTTTACCTTGTGACGATGTTCGTAGGCATGGCGTCGCGGGCGGCAGATAAACGAGCGGATTTCGCGGCCAAGATTGATCCACTTTTCACGCAAATTGAGCAAAGCAATTGGCCGGGCGCGGCGGTGCTTGTGGCGAGGGATGGAGGCATTATTTTCGATAAAGGGTATGGACTCGCGCAAGTGGAGTCGCGAGTGCCGATAACAACTGACACGCGGTTCCGCATCGGTTCAATTACCAAGCAATTCACGTCCGCCGCGATTCTGAAACTGGCAGAAGAGGGCAAACTCAGCATTGACGATCAACTTTCGCATTTTATTCCTGATTGGCCACGAGGGGATGAAGTGACCCTTCGCCATCTGCTGACTCACAGTTCGGGAATTCATAACTACACGGCAAAGCTCGGATTTTATGACCATGTGACGGAACCGATTTCGTTGGCGGACCTTGTCGCGTCTTTCAAAAACGATCCCTATGATTTTAATCCGGGCGAAAAGTATTCATATTGTAATTCCGGCTATGTTCTTCTCGGTTACATCATAGAAAAGGTTGCTGGCCAGTCCTACGAATCGTACCTTAAGAAAACATTTTTTGAACCGCTAGGAATGAAACACACGGGCGTCTATCACGCTGGAATGTCGCCGGTGGGCGAGGCTCTTGGCTATTCATACACGAATGGGGCGGTGCAACGAGCGGTCAACTGGGACATGTCAAAGGTCGCGACGGCGGGTGAGCTTTATTCGACAGCGCACGATCTATTTCTTTGGAACGAGGCACTCTTTAACCATCGCGTCTTATCAGACGCGAGTTTGAAGGAAGCCTTTACGGTCGGTACGCTAAAGAATGATGATCCCACTCATCCAGAGGGCATCGGTTACGGTCTTGGATGGACGATGGATAGGTTGAATGGCGCGAGAGAAGTCAGCCACGGCGGAGAGCTTTGGGGCTTTGGTTCTTATCTGCTTCGGCTGCCTGATTATCGCCTGACGGTAGTGGTTTTGTTGAATTGTGCGCCGCCTTTGCCGAATATCCAGCAATGGGCTATGGCCCACGAAATTGCGCGACGGGTGATGGGACCGGAACTTCCTAACGACGAAACGTCGAGAATCTTCAACATCGCACCTGCTGACATTGCGGTTATCGTGGGCAAATACAATCTGGGCGGAGGAACGGTCCTGACGGTAACGACGGAAACGAATCACTTATTTGCACAGATCACGGGACGCCCGCGTTTTGAAATGATTCCCAAATCGGACCGCAATTTCTTCGTCGCGGGCGGAAATGCCGAGGCTACTTTTGTGAGAAATGCGAAAAACGAAGTAGTGAAGGCCATCCTAAAGCAGGGTGGTGATCGTATCGACGCGCCGAGGCTGACGCATTGACATTCGACAAGTCGGCAGCCCGAAGTCGCGCTAAAGCAGGCACCGGCAAATCATGGTGTACTTGATGATGTAGTGGATAAAATACAGGGCGACGTTGTGCTCCAAGTTTTCCAACTTATTTGAAAAGGCGTGCGTGAGCCGGGTAAATCGCCGCTTTGCATCAAGAAACCCGATACGGATAAAACGCCTTGCAGTGGCCGGTTTTAATTCGACCCCGGCGGGCTGGTTTTGAAGTGACTGGGTGGCACGGGCAAAATTCCATCTCAGGGTTTCCAAGGATTTCTTTGATGTTTTGCCTGATTTGAGGCGTCAATTTTTGTGAAACAATAGATAGGTGAGTTTTACATTCAGATGCTCGGCACTCAATCCTGATGACTATCGGGACAAAAAGCTGATTTGGTTCAGTCAGGAACGGGTGGGATATTTCGACCTTTTTCCTTCGATTTCGATGGACCGTAAAACGTTCATTTTGACGGCGAGCGGCTTCGACCTCAATTCAACCGTCTCCAATCGCAGAGAAGATCAGTTTCCGCGTGTCACAAAGCAGATTGACCAAGACACCTTTCGCAAGATGGAACGACCGAAGTCGCGGCTTTTGCAGTTACTTTGCGACTTCGTAATCTTTGACAACTCACCGCGAGCCAAAGCGAAGTTGGGACGGAGCGATTTGAAAAGATAGGCGGTCAACCAGCAAGGTGTGTTGACACTCAATTCCGATCATTCCGGGCAAGCCTTTGACCATGCACGACTATTAAGCCGATGTTCCACGCGCCTATTTGCGACGAGGGCTGGCGACCCGCATCCTCATGGTTTCCTCACAATCCCATTTCAGTCTGATTTCGGCATAAGAAAATGCTGGCCTCGGTCTAGCTCCAAAATTAAATCGAAATAGTTCATCTTGACGAGTTCAGCTTTAATATCCTTTGGAATGGTCGGCATGTTGCGAACTTGATATTTGATGGGTTTCCCTTGTTGAGCCAAATTCAGGAATTTTGTTCTCCATTCGGCCATGTGAACGCTGATCTCCTCAAAGTCGACCGCTGGAACGGTTTTGATGACGGCAGTGACCATTTCGCCCGATTATCTGCGTTGGCTTCATCAGTGGTCAAGTCTATTTGCGCTTGACGCTCATTTCCGTCGTGATCGTGGCCGTCAGGTCGCTCGGCCCCGGCTCCGGGCGCTGGCGCTGGCGCTGGCCCTCACCTCGTCTGAGCGAACGACGGATTGGCCTGCGCCGCTCCGCGCATGGACCTCCCGATTCTGTCGCCGCTCCATAAACGCACAGGCGAGGTCATGGCGATCAAGAAACAAGGCATGGGACTGAGGGTCATCAGCCGCCAGTTGGGGATGGCCCGCTGGCAATTACTGGCTCAACCGGAAGAACTGCTGCGTGCCGGAGATGAGATTGGTCACTATGAATTGCCCGTTGACAACGACCGGTGAGGGAGCGTTGGTGTTCCAAGCCGCCGGTAAAAGATTCGTGGTGGATTGCAAGGTGAACTCAAGGGAATTGGTCGGCCACGTCAAGACAACATTTGTTGCGGAAAGAATGATGGTCAATTGCGGCGTCGGCAACGACAGACTGAACACCATGCCAGAGCCATTGGTGCCGCCACTCTCTGCCGTCCCATACAACGTGTTGCCCGATAAAATCAAATCGCCGTGCGGAGAATCTCCGTCTGGACTACTTGTGAAAGTATGCAAGGTCGTAAAAGCCACGCCATTGGTGGTGACGGCGAACAGCGTGCCATCGAACGAATTGCCGCCATTGCCCGCCGTCCCGAACAGGGTGTTGCCCGATGAAATCAATCCGGCATACGGATTATCCCCGTCGCTGCCCCCGGCGAAACTATGCAGGTTCGTAAAACCCGTGCCATTGGTGGTGACGGCGAACACCGTTCCGCCGTCGTTGGTGCCGCCCGAATGGGTCGTCCCATAAAGCGTGCTGTCCGATAAAATCAAACCGGCAAACGGATTAGCTCCGTCATTGTTGTTAAAATTCACTGGAGATAAGGCTGTGAAACTATACAGGTTCGTGAAACCCGTGCCATCGGTGTTGAGGGCGAACACGGTGCCATTCTCCCCAGCGCCGCCATTCGCCGCCGTCCCACACAAGGTATTGCCTGATAAAATCAATCCGCCATGCGGATTGGCCCCGTCACTGTTGCTATACAGACCGGCAGGATAGGCTGCGAAATTATGCACGTTTGTAAAATCCGAGCCGTCGACGTTGAGGGCGAACACCGTGCCATTGCCATTCGTGCCGCCATACTCTGCTGTCCCATACAGGGTGATGAAATCCGCTAGAATCAATCCGGCCACCGGGTTGGCTCCGTCGCTGTTGGTTCCGCCTTGATAATAAGGAGCCGAGAGTGCCGTGAAACTATGCAGGTTCGTAAAATATAGGCCATCGGTGTTGAGGGCGAACACCGTGCCGTTGCCCCCACTGCCTCCATTCTGTGTCGTTCCAAACAGTACGTCGCCCGATGGAAGCAATCCCGCCTGCGGATTAGCTCCGTCGCTGTTGGTAGAATTGACCAGCGCTGTGAAAGCGTGCAGGACCGTGAAGCCCGTGCCATCGGTGTTGACGGCGAACACCGTGCCATTGCCATTCGTGCCCCCTCCAGAGGCCGTCCCGTACAGAGTGTTGCCCAATAAAACCAATCCGCCCGACGGATAAGCTCCGTCGCTGGCTGCCGTGAAACTATGGAGGTTCGTGATGTTCTGCGCCGTCAGGAGGCCAGCCGGTATCAAGCCAAGACCAGCGATCAGCGCAAACAGGAGAAACAGATTTTTAATGAGTGTTTTCATGGGTCAAAACCTTTGGTGAATGCATTTTCTCGACTTGGCGAGTGCGGCTGCTTAGAATTCCGAACAATGTTTTTGTTGTTTTCACGGACATTGTCATTCGTCGGGAAATCAAAACGTCCATTTTCGTCCCGTGAATCCCCAAAGCATGAGCGGGTTTGGGCACAGTCGAAACCGGCAACTAAACAGAATTTTGACGGCTTTTGCCCTTGTGAACCTCTTCCCAAAGGAATGCAAGCCAAATTGACCGGCCGCAAAAATGGTGTTCAGCTTGGACTTGCCTCGGTTCCCGGCGAAATCGCTAGTGGCCATCACGCTGGTCGGCCCGGCTCCGGGATGGGCGCTGGCCACGGCATCCACCTTCCGGGGCGAGCGCGGGACCAGCGGAGCGGGTCCGCTCGGCATCAGTTTCAACTGACAACGGTTTTTAATTTAAGGGTGCTCTTCGGGCCGAGTTGGCCAGTGCGTTTGACAGGGACGAATTGACGCAGCGGGGATTCGGCCTCTACGAACAGTTCCGTCCTCAAGTTCCCGAAGGTGTGGGTGGTTGGGGAGCAAAGGGCGAATTGGACCTTGGCCGCATCGCGAATGTGGCCGTCCAGAAACATTGACCGCGTTGCTGGCCTACCCGCAGGCTGCCGTCGTGGTCGTGTCCGTCACGCCAGTCGACATGGCTTCAGTGGGCGGTAGTTTGAATGCGTGCCCAGAGATCGTGCTGATTGACCCGGTAACGGCGAACAGCACTCGATATGGTTTCCGCCAGTTGAAGCTGACCGTGACCGAAGCTGCGGATGACGAACCGGGCTGCTTTCATCAATTCCGCCTGATTTCGATTGTTCTTACTTAGTTCCTTCATTTCAAGAGTTCAGGGAAAGGCGTCGCTCCTAACCCCTTATTAGCTCGGCAAAGTCACTTACCCACCTACACGCTAAATTTGTCAACCACTCAACATTTTTTGTTCTGGCTGAGTCGGTTCGGACCGATTGCCCACAAAGCGGTCGGGCCGCAGCCGACCGGTACGTCGTGAGGCTGGGTCCGCCCGGCTGTGTTGGCCCAGCACCGGGATAATGATGGGGTCCAAGGCGGCGCGGCGCTGGCCCCGGCCTCCATCGTTTGCATCAATGAATCCGTAAATTTTTTCGATTAACACCTTCAGCCATTGGAGGACTACGGTGAGGCCATGAAAACAAACACATCGGCACGGCACCTCGTGAAAATTCGCGACATCATGTTGGTTGTACTTCTGGCCACCATCTTGGGGCTTGAAGTTTATCTGGGCGTGTCTCAGGCGGCGCGGTTTGGTGACACCAGCGCCCTCCAGACCAGTGGCCCAGCGGCTCCTACCGCAAGCTTTTCGGATTTGATGGCTGCCGCCCGTTAGCGGAGGATGCGCTCTCTGACAACCCACAGGAACCAGTCAGTAAATAATTGGAGACGAATCGGCTGCATTATGATGATATGAACAACGCTACTTTGAAGCCTTCGCTGAGAAGGCCAGCGTAGCTTTCTAGCAGGATACAAATCGAATCAGAATATGTCTAATTTTCCTGAGCAGAAGAGTTTTGCGACGAGCGAGGCCGGAAAAGCATTTAAAACATGCGTTACGGCAACACTAGCGGTCCGGCGCTGGGCGCAGGCAGTCGAATTCTACAAAGCGGCATTCGGCGCGACTGAATTGCATTCTGTGCCCGGCGGTGGAGTCGTTCAGTTAGTCGAGATGGCTCTCCTTCAAAGTCGCCTCGACCGCTTCAACATCATTGGGAGACGTGCCGGTTCCATTGAACAGGAGAATTGGAGGAACATCGCTCGACTCCGGTGGAGTGCAGGCCGTGATGACAAGTGAAACGAGAAGCAAGAGCAGGGCAGCGCCAACGCCGGTCGGCTCCAGCGGCTGGTTAGGTGGCAACTTTCTCATCTTCCAGATTTGTAAATGGACGATGCTCGCAACTCAAGACCGCGACCTTACGACAGACGATGTAAAAACTGCGATGCACATCGACGGCGATAAAACCCGCAGGAGGCGAACTGAAAATGCTCGACAGACGGATGCCGTTCGCTTCGGCAGAATCATAGTCATACTCCCAGTGCGTGACACCAGAAAACTGGACAAGCACCTGCGATGGCTTGCACTTGTTCCCATCGTCTGACTTGTTGGTGAGAAGCAGGCAAGTCAACAAGATGTCCTGCTCGCTCTGGCGCAAATGAATGATCGCGAAAGGTCCGTCAAAACACGGAACCTCTTGCCAGCATTTCCGAATCAGGTCTGAACCTTCGGCGGCGGTTAGTAATGTGTGGAGCGGTGTCATGCGACGTAAAGCAGAAAGCTGAGCCACCGCCAACTCGCGACGCCAACTGCGAGAGCGGAACGGCCAGCGCCAACGGCGGTTGGCTCCGGCGGATTGTTAGGCGGCGTGGTCATCAACTTTTTCTCCACTGTTTTTCTTCAATCCTCGTTTTATTGGCTTCAGGTGTTTCTCGTTGAGTTTGCAGAACTGCAATTCTGATAAAACCCGCTTGACGAACTCGAACTGGTCGGTCGTTTGGAATTGAAGAAAAGTCGAGATGCACGGCTTCAAGCCGAAATACAACACAATCCGTGATTGTGTTGCCACCGGTTGGCCATCCATCAGCCACTTGGAAACATTAACACCTTGTAAGAGCATGACGCCGGGTGTCAGGGCGCTATGCTGAATAATCTCATTCAAGGCTATCTCGCATTGCTGCGGTGTAAGTGAGTGAAACGCTCCTTCTCTCGCACCAGCGCCAAGAAGTTGCTCGAACCGTTGAACATCATCGCTGGTCACATGCCCCCACTGTCTTTGCAGTTCCAAAGGCCAAAATGCCGGGGCCGAACCGATGTAGAGTGTAAGGCTGCCACCAGTAAATGAATGCTCTGCAACCGCCCTCTTGAGAAATTCGTCAAACAACGCCTTTTGCCGGGCTGGCTCCATCTTGCGAAGCGAATGTCCCCAGATGTTCGATTTTGGTGGTGAATAGCGATACATACTAGCAGCCTAACGATCAAAGCTGTACCACCGCCGACTCGTGACGTTGACCGCGCCAGCGGAACGGAAAGCGCCAAGGGCGGTCGGCTCCGGCGAGTTGTCAGACCACGGCTCAATCATAAAGCAAACTCCTTCGCGTCTGGAATCATGCACCGCTCCGTCCACGCTGCAAGTGAATCAAATAGCGATGTGCTCGGCCAATTTGGCCGTGACTCCTTTTGGAAAGTCAGATGCGCAACGGCAAACTGTGGCGAAACATCTCCGAGATAAAACAAAATATCACTACAATCCTGACGACGACCAACTGCCGTGACCGAACGTCCAAATAAAACGTGACCGGCGCACATCTCGCGGTGAAGCTCGGCCTCGGCCTGCGAAGCATGGTCTGGTAAAATTGCCAACCAACGCTTGCGCCACTGAATCTGTGAAGCGTCAAACTTGGTCATGGTGTCGAGTGGCCTAACGCAGAAAGTTGAGACACCGCCGACGCGTGGCGCGAACCGCGCCAGCGAGACGGCCAGCGCCAACGGCGGTTGCCTCCGGCGACTTGTCAGGCATCATGGCTCTCCGGTCACTGTGATAAGCTTGTGTTGCCAAGCCATCTGCAAAAGATTTGTATCCGCTGGGGCGGCATCCTCATACAAAATCCAAGTCGTGGTGTTCGTATCGGTTCGGAAAATGCGCAATGTCTTGATCCACTCGATTCCATCTTTCTGGCAATCATACGAGACGTAAGCTCCCAAAATGCCAGCGGATGATGCACGCATGTTTCCTTGCTTGGTGAGTAGCTTGGGCACCGTCATCCCCTTTGCATGATAGTCGTTGGTGGCCCACCGGTGGTGTATTTCCAGCAGTGCCATAGCAATCTGACGGCTACTACTTTCATCTCTGATGGCCTCTGAGTTTTCGATTGGGCTTTGCATCTTTGGGGCGTCAGGCATCAGTGGTCCTTTCAAGAATGCCAACACCTTCTTGGGGTTGTGATGGTCGCCTTCTTCAAAATCGTCTGAATGCTTTGTAATGAGGTGGGTGCCGTCGCTATCCAACACCACTAAGAAAGGAAGTCCATAACCGGTTTCAGCCCCATACTTGGCCACCAAATCTTTGTTGTGTTCTTTGTTCACGTCGATCAATACAACTATGTAGTTTGATCTCAACTCCTCCCTTACCGATTTATCTTTCTCGCAAAGCTGGTGCAATCTCCGGCACCACACGCACCAGTTTGCGCCAAACTGCAAAAGGATACGCTTGTGATCTCTCACGGCGTTGACCACTGCATCAGAAACCTGTTTGTCGCCATTTGCGGACTCATCGTAAATGTTCGGCTGATTCGTTTTGGCAGCCTCGTCTGGCAATTGTTGTGAGTAACCGATAATGGTCGCGGCTAGGAATGCCGCCATATAGAACGATGCGTGACTCTTCATATACTGTGAATGATGCCTAACAATCCAAAGCTGAGCCACCGCCACCGGCGGCTGGCTCACGACTGCAATCTGGACTCGCAAATGTCATATTTCAAACAAAATATCATGGGATGCCGACGGATTGCCCATCCAAATCCCCGGCGAATGGTATTGACTCACAACCACCAGCATCACGACACCGATCAAGGCTGCCGCCAGGGCGCAACGTGTAAGCCGTTTTCTCATGCCGGGCCAACGCCTGTCACCGTAGCCCTTTCCACCCGGCAGTGGCAACCGCCAACGCGCCTTCTACGTCACCGATGAGTCTCGACTGGGCGCAAGATCGTCAATCCAAAACTGAGAGGGCAGTGGTTGTTGGCTCCAGCGCGGCTTCAGGCCGAGCCGCCCGGCAGGACCGCTGGGGTGGTCATGGCCATCAGATTGGGGTCGATGCCCGGCTCCGTTGGCGGCGTTGATCGTGGCGAGCAACGTGTTGGAAGTAATGGCAATCCTCATCGCGATGGCGATCATGATGGCTGGTCCAGCGCCGGGATGGCCATGATGATGTGGCCCGCGATTCGCAGCCCGTTTTGTTATTGGTTTGGCGGTATGATGAGCCTCATCAGACCGTTGGACATTTTTGAATTTCCTAATACATAGGCTTGAGAATCGTGGAATGGCATATCGGCATTGCTTAACGCGGCGCGGAGAATTCCCCAAGGCGTGTTTGTCTCAAAATGGTTCGCACTGTCAGGCGGAAATTTGAAAATAAATCCGAACCCTCCCCACAGTGCCCCCACTCGCGTGGAAAGAGCAGGTGGGGCAAGGGCGCTTCCTTTTTCCCATCCACCGATAGCGTCCATCTCCGAAAACTCTCGACACGCAATGACGTTCCACCCGCAGTCATCAAGAACTTTCTTGGTTGATGTGGCGAAAACCGCAGAGTTCTCATCCGAGGCATATAGGATTTCAATGTTTGTCTTCGGGCCACCGGCGATGGTCCGAATGAAAGCGTTGCCATTAAATCTCTGCCAGCGTGGTTTCTGTGCCAGCGCAAGCATATTGTTTGTGCTACGAAGCTCTTCAATCTCCCGATTGGAAGCAATGAACGAAAAGACGAAGGCAACCATTTCGCCAGCCAGCCCGATTATAAGCAGCCTCCAAAACCTTTTGATCCATATATCCTTCTTCAGTTTTGAGGGTCTAGGGCTTGCAAATTCATCAGGAAATTTATGGTGGTCAGCCCAGCCTTCTCCCCAACATGCGACGATAACCACAAGAATACTCGCCAGCTCGAACATCTCCCAGAATGTGAACCATGACGGTGAGGAAACCGTTTTAAGGAACGATGAAATCCAAAACACGTCCATACTATAGTGCGGCATCCGCCGCGTTTCGAGTTTAAAAAATGGACCTTGTGGTTCAAGCCTGCCGATTCGATATGCACGCTGGCACAGGGCGTGGTAGATAAGGCGTGATTAGTATCATTGTCGCCCCGGACCCCGCGCAGCAGGTCTACAGGTCGGCGATTCCGCTATGCCCAGCGCCACGGGTTGACGACGCTGACCTGCGCATCATTGAGGCCATCCGCGATGTCCGGCAGGCCAAGGTCTGGTCCATCCTGAACATGATCTCGGACGACCCCGGACTCGACCGTGCCGCCGGTCGGCAAACCCGAAGAGCACTTTGGGAACGGGTCAAGCGGCTGAAGGGGCTGGGCTTGATTTTTGGGCGCGGACGCAATGAATTGGCCGTTACCAGATCGCAACGTGCGCCTACCCGGCGGCGAACGCAGCGGCGCAAAGGAACTGTAAGCAAATCGACTGTGTTTTCAGCAGTCAGTGCCGATAATCTACAACCAGCCACGGCGAAGCCTGAGTTCCAGCAGCCAGTTGGTTTTCAACGATTTCGCAAGACCCCAGCTTCCTACTTGCCGAGCGTGGGTGCAGAGGAAACCGAAACCGCTCCTGACCCGGCACTGGTCGCCCAAGCCGCCCGGTCGCTGGCCTCCCTGCCACGCCGACCACGCCGCCGTTGGTCTGGCCTGATTGGCAGGGTCCGCAGCTACAGGAACATGCCCATCCAGCTTCCTGATGGCCGGGTGGTTTACGCGCTTGGTGCGAGGCGTGGGCGCGTGGCTTATACCAGCCAGCCAGATGGCCCCATAGGCTCGCTCGATGGCGTGGGGCGCGACTGGGGCGTAATCCGTGCCGATCTGGTGGCGGTCGTCAAAAACCCGATGGCGCTGATTTTGGGTGCGAGAAAGCGCGGCGTCTGCGAAGTGCCCACCGCCGCCAAGGCAGCGGCGTGCAGGGTCAATGGTTGCCGCCCAGTCCACGCCGGTCGCCGACGTGGGCGGCCCCGCAACGCCTGACTCCCGCGACATAGACGAGGCTCATAACTCCGGCAGCTTGCCCCGTTTCGGCGGCTTGGGCAAGACCCTGCGCTCCGGCAGTTTGCCGACCGGTGGCGGGTCCGGCAGATAGCGCACCAGCGGCTCCCGCTCAATGCGACGACCACGGATGTCCGGGCGGCTTGGGTCTTTGGGCAAAACCCCAAGCGGTGCGTATGCCTGTAAACCGTGCTTTTGGGCGAGCCAAGGCGGCAGCGTCAGGAAAATCGTTTTCCCGGCCACGTGCCACTAAACGATCTGGCTCCAAGGAAGCCAAACAGACATGCCGCCCAATGTCTCGATGTGGACGGCCTTTTCCGACCTGCCCAGAAAGCGGGCGTGCAGGCGGATGAAGTTATCGAGTTTCATCGCGATTTTTTCAGCCTTTCCATGTGGTGACGACAGCCGATTCGAGCATCTGTCAGTACTAAGCAGTGCATCTTTGGCCTTTTTTTGGCAAATTCCTTTATATGTGCGTGTACATACTACTTATTTTAGTTACATCAAAAAGTGAGGAAAAGGATGTAAGGATGCACTGTTCCCTCGTAAAAACGCAGTGCATCCTTTGAAATCGAGTGCATGTTTTGAGTGTTTTGGGCCTCATTCCGGGCTTCTTCCGCGCACCTCGTCGTACTTCGGGTCGCGCTTGATCTTCCAAAAGGATGCACCGTTTGACCTTCTTCCAATGTAGGATGCACTTTTTTTCTTGGCTAATAATCCCATCGAAGTTCCCAGTCCTCGAAGGCTGCGGAACACCTTCCCGGCCCGATCTTTGTAATCACCTTCCATCAGCGCCTCGTAGAGTTCGCTTAGTTCCAGTTCAACCTCGCCCAAGCCGCGATAGCTGCTGCTCTTGAAGACGGTTTTTTGGATAAGGGCGTGTTTTTCGGCCAGCCCGGACACTTCTTCCAGTACGTCCAGCAAGTCCGAATTTTGATAGGCGACCACGCCAAATCGGCGGGATTCAAAGTCTTTGCTGTTCGTCTCCATGCACAGCAAGCCGCCAATGTAAGCGGGCAACTCCGCCTCCAGCGCCTCGGTGAATTTCTCCCGCTCCCAAGGCACGTTTGCGGCGGGCAGTGGCAGCAAGCCCTTCGGCATTGCAAAATGTTGGGCTTTTAAAAGGAGAATCTTGTCCTCCAGCGAGTCATCCAGTTCCGGCATGAGGTGCAAGTCCTCTTTGTTGGTGAGGATGAACAAGCGGCGGTAAATCGGCAATGTAAACCCGGCTCTCCCTTTGGGATGGCACCAAAT
>Ga0209006_10004600_pt1 | contig 12498 bp, 12 predicted proteins | sample JacPin_JW_Ref_O2_FD_188567 | JGI IMG/M metagenome (GOLD analysis project Ga0209006, IMG submission 188567) | Forest soil microbial communities from Algoma, Ontario, Canada - Jack Pine, Ontario site 1_JW_Ref_O2 (SPAdes) (version 2) | ecosystem: Environmental > Terrestrial > Soil > Boreal...
ATTCGGTTATTCGAATCAACCATAGAACTGATAAATTCATCACCTATTTCAATTATGAAAGATCAAGATCTGATAAAATTAATATGGAAAATTAAGAGTGATGGGGAACAAATTCTACCACTCTTAAGGGAAGTAGATGAAGAATTAGATGATCTATATGCGGATGCAGGATTAACTGAAGATTTAATCGAACATTAATGATATATAATAATTATATATTATTTACAGGTTATTGGCTGCTTAATAGAATCTACCGTTTTTTCGGCGGCGACGACCTCCTGCAGCTTTCTTAGTTTTACGACGTTTTCTTCTACCAGCACCTTGACCGTATGATTGATAACCAGGATATTCTAACTGTTGTTGTTCACCGGGTGGTAATTCATAGAAATTAAGTGGAGTCCCAAGATATGGTTCATTATTATATAGTGGAAAGTCTTGACTATACATTTGTTCTCCTGGTTGGGGATAGAATTGTGGTTGATATAAATCTGTAGGGACACCATATTGATTAGTATTACCATAATCAGGTAAATGCTGAACTTCAGGGTTGAGATCAAATACTTGGTTGTAATTGATTGGAGGTGGAGGCGGTAATTGTAGATTTTGATGTTCGAGATATGGAGGTAGAGCGGATTGATAGAAATCAGTGTTACCATAATAATATTGTTCCTCTTCAGGACTCAATGCTTGAGGAATTGGAGGAGGAAGTGGAGGAGGTGGTGGAGGTAATGGAGTATTTATAGGAAAAGGTGCTGGTTCTTCGAAGAATGGTTGAGCAAAGACATCATTACCATGTTGAATACCTTGAGGTTCATATGGTATCATTCTTCGAGGTGGAACTCGATGTGGTACTGGAATTACATTATAGGTTGCTCTCTGTTGGAGTGGTGCTAATTCATTAACAGTCATTCCCATCTTAGGCTCATATGGGAGTTCAGGAGCGCCATATTTGGGTGCCTTAGGTTGATAACCTAAGTATTGATGGGTTACATTGGCCGAACATGGAGTTATTTTTCCTCTTTCAATATTGTTAACTATATTGAAATTACCAACCAGATATTTGTCTTCTAAATATTTACCCTCTTGTGGGGTAACCATACCACTCTGAACCAATTGGGCCAAAATATCAATTTTTCGTTGAGTTCTATCGGTTCCATGGGCCTCTTTTACATAGGGATCTTTCATTAATTCATGATTAATGAATTTACCGGCTTGTCTAAGTCCATAGACTACCTTGCCTAATACTTCCCTCGGATATCCTTTTTTAGTATATGTTACTCTACGTTTACCGCCGAACATACTCATATTTATAAGTATGTTTTATTTTTGTTGTGAATTTAATTTCCCGCTTTAGTACATCATTCGTCGACGACGACGGCGACCACCGGAACCTGGACCTGATAATACAAAATCGGGAGCAGCTCTTCGTCTTCGAGGTCGAAGATTATGTCCATATGCTTCACCTAATCGCTGGGCGTGAGTAATTTTATCAACCAAATAAACGCCAACGTTTGCGGGAACTGTTCCATCACGGACTAATCCATTTATTATAGTGATCTTATCCTGGACTCGTTGACCTTTAGGTTCAAATTTATATTCGGATCTTTTCGGTAGATATGTTTCCGCTAATTTATTAGCTTGAGTTGCTAATGCTCCAATACCGAGACCTGCACGAGGACGCTTTCTTATTCCCTTTCTCATACCTTTGACTCCTTTACCTCCAACTCGTCTTCGTCGTCTTCCACCAGGCATCATGCATCCAGCAACCATTGATCCAGCTACTGGAGAATACATGCCGCCATATCCGAATGCGGCTGGTGAACTTACTAATCCTCTTCCCATCATTCGTCTCCGTCGGGGAGCTCCTCCCATCATTTCTTGTTCCTCATCAGATGAATCAAAATCAGGATTCTCACCGTTTTCTAGGTTCGAAAGATATTGAATTTCATCAATGGCATTTAGCAATTCCTTACGCGACATATTTATAATAAGATAAAAATATTTCGGCAACTCTTTACCCGCTGCCCAATATCCTGAGTATGTATTATTAATACATAATACATATGACCAAGGAGAGACGAGTGTATCATATGTTAGAATGTTAAAAATCAAGATGACTAGCGTTACTCCCTCCTCATTATATAGTTGATAAGTCTTTATATGTAAACACATATAACTACTGGATTAAAATGTCAAGCATACTACGCAATGTACTCAAATCTTAAATAGTTTTGTTTTCTGGGCCTGATGCGGCAGAGTTTTATAATTTTTGTTTGATTTTACTGACTAAAATGAAAAAACATACAATTAATGAACCAAAAGATGGCAACGGCTATACCTCAACAAAATAGTTTTATTGTCTCAACTCTTATTTTATAATACTGTGAAATATTTTTGTTTTGTAAATTTAACGTAATTTATTATTTCTAATAATAGCTGTAATTTGACAATGTTGGACTTCCTTTTTACCCTTATAGTTTAGATTACCCAACCGTAATTGGTTGTTGACTAATCTAGTGATCGATGCAACTGTAATAGTCGGGTTATCCAATAAACACTGAAGAACAAATAATATTACTTTTTGTTGCTCTTCATCAGGTACTCGCTTCGATGTTCCATCTGGATTATATGTCACTTTATACCCAAAGAATGGTCGAGTTGCGATATAACCATTTTCATCTTTTAATTGTTCCATTCCTTCTCTAGTTCGTTCTTGTATTTTATCCAATTCCATCTCAGCGAATATTGATTGTATGTTTATTTGGGACTTAGAACTAGCTGAGATTTCACCATTATCATCATATACAATATCAATTCTTTCCTTTATACATATAATTCTAACTTGTCGTTCTTTCATCTTATCTACGAATTTAAGGAATTTAGGATGATTTCTGGCTAATCGAGTTAGACTGTGAGCGATTATTATATCACCGGGCTTTAGACGATCGAGTAGTTGAGTAAATTCTTTACGATCGAGTTTTTTACCAGTGACTCCTTCATCCGAGTATAATTTCTTGAGAGTTACACCCATAGAAACACATTTACGAGCAATTTCCTCACGTTGGACGTCTAAACCGTAACCATAATCTTTTTGTTTAGCTGTACTACAGCGAGTATACCCATAGACGGTTAATTTCTTTGGTTCAGTAGTTGGAATAGTAATAGGGTTAGATTTGAGTTGGTTAACGAGATCTTCGCGACTGAGCATGGAGATAATTACTTTGGCCCCACAGTAAAAATAATTTTTTTATTTATTTATTCGGTATCAAAATACTATTAGTTCGCATCGTATTTATTAATACATGATGCAACTATAGATCTTTAAGATAAGTTCTATAGTATTAAATGAACAATAACGAGGATGCTTATAACCATATAATGTTAACAATTAATATGTTAGTTATGCGTTGGGATAACTTCAAATATCAAACCAAGAATGTTCGATATACTTCTGAACAACATTGGAGACTTGATGCTGTTAATGATACTATCAACGAATTATTGCGGACTAAGGAAATCATATTTCCTCTAAAAGAAGAAGAGATTATCAATGTCGTTGATTGATGAATATAATAACAATAGCCCAGAGGGTCCCGTTGGTTGTGAAGAATGGATTCATGACTTAGCAACTAATCAGATGAAGAAGATAACTGCAAAAGATGTTGAAGCATTAAGAATAAATGTTGATTCATCTAGTCAAAATGCTAGTTTAGATATCGAATCCATTAATCTACCTGATGAGGAAGAATTAATGACTTCAATTGAGAATATATGTATCAATGATTCAATTAATCATCTTGATTATATGCGAGTGAATGATCTATTAGTCAAGAATATGGCTCAGAATGAGCAATTACAAATGGAAAACACTGCATTAAAATGTGATTATGAGAACTTACTTAAGACATTTGAGTTGACGCATAACAAACAAGTTATTGATAGTAACTTAAAAGATGTTATTACTGACAAGTATAAAGGTTGCAATTATATTGATCCCGTGGATAGTCAGAAACCTTCCTTCGCTGAGCATATTGCTGCTTCTATGGACAGTACTCTAGATACTATGATCAATCAACAAATTGAGAAACATTTAGTTGGATTTGATGCCGAGGCTGAGATTAATAAAATATTATCACCTGAAACAGTACCACAACCAGAGATTGAGAGGAAAGAACCAATACAATTGACCACTCAGATAAAATGTGATCCATTATATATTGATATTAATAAGGTAATAGCTCAGATGGCAGTAATAATGCGTCTTATACCTATGAAGGTACAAAAGAGAAATCGTACTCAGTTTGAATATCTTGATCAATTGATCAATCAGTTGAGAAGTGCGATGTATCCCACAGGAGTAACATCTCAGAGTTTAAGTAGTGACAATATCGTCACCTGAGCTAGTATCATAATCTCTACCACTTTGAGGTAATTTATCTATACCAAATTTATTCCATTCATCCAAATCATCTTCTGAATCAGGAGATGTTTTATATATACCATTAAGGGCCGTTTCTTCACAGTTAGTTATTTTGAGAGCTGAAATCATTAATCGTGGAATTACATAATTAGCTCGTCGTGCATAAGAATATAATGGATCATTGTCCGGCATGGGAGTATAATGCCTTCTCTCCCATTCTTCGAACCTTTTTATATTATCAAACTTACGTTGTTCATGAGTTTTCAATTTATGTCGGTTAATTAACTTAAACACTCGAAGATAGTTGATCATTTTATTTGATACCAGTTTACTGTTGGTCCAAAGGATACGATTACTGTTGGTGACATTATACATTTGAGTTATTCTTTTTACTTTGAGGTATTCAATTAATTGACACCTAGTATTAGCGTGAAAGCGTTTGGCGGTATCTCTAGCGGTACCATTGCTAAGTATTCTTATTCGTTGTTTCATCTGATTACGATTAAAATCATAAGTGTGGGATGTATCATTCCACATTACTATTCTAGTCGTATCATCCATCATAGGGTATCTATTATATTGATCACTATATTCAAAACTAAAATCAATATAATATATTTTCTTATTTGCATGATTAATCCATTCAAATAATTGTTTTCCAACGTCATATGGTAATCCTAATTGAGCAAATATCCATAATATATATCTAGCTGCATGACTATATGACATAATACTCGTATCATTTTTTACATCTACTTCACAGGATACTGCAGATACTATTGCCTTATTCATTCTTTTTATATGTAGGGATTTCTTTTTTTAGGAAGTTAGTATAATAATGATTCCAGCGGTCCTCAGGGGGTCCCATCCAATCATAAGGTCTAGGTGGTAAACCATGTTTTCTACGTAATTCCCTATTAACTCTCATCTCTTCCAGATCCGCTTTCTCATATTCCTCAGCTGATGAGTTACCATGATCTTCACCTAGATCATTATCGTCATCCCAGCAATCCTGAATCCATTGCTTCTCAGTAACTACTGATCCTGGCACAATATTAAAATCATCATCATATGATACAATAGTAAAACCTTTATGAGTAAAATAATCTAATATTTCTGTTTTAATAGTAGTAGTATTATGTTGACAATAAAACTTAACGCAATATTTCCCGTTAATATCATCTTTACGGAATTCCTTAATAATGGTTACATCTTTATTTAGATCACGACGAGTATGGGTAGATCCAGGGGTTGAATCTGGACGATCTACAATATTGTAATTATAGATAGTTTTGATTAATTTTTCTTTCATGTGAAGAGTCTGACAATAAACTAGGAAGTGACACGACATTACTTTATATATCATTGATATAATTCTTAGAGAATGTATTGGTATCAGTATTAAATTGAGTATTATATAGTTTTTGTCCATCCATCCCGATAACATATGGGACACTGATATAATTTTGGGTTGCTTCATCACATATATTCCCTCGTATTTCCTGTCGATGAATATTAATATTACGTCTTAGTAATTTTTTATCAATAAAGTCACTATTAATAACACTCCATTTATTCATTGGAAACTTCCATAATAGACGACCTTTTTCATCACGAATATAACGTTTGGTTAATTCTATTTCTAAATTCATAACATGAAATAAATTTCTAGTTCGATATTGATGATTATTGAAATAATTAGGTTGATATGATCCAGGAGCTAATGAGGTTATTAATTTACCATCGGATTCATGCATGGCAACTAACATTTGCATAGTCTGGTTAGGAGAAACGAAGCCACACGAATGTTCACAGTTTTCACTATCTTTAGTATTGATTACCCACGAGTAAACATTTATATTAGCAATATTCTGCCATTCGAATAATAGTTTTCCTATTTCATAAGGGAATCCTAATTGATTAAAGATCCATAACATATATATAGCGGCTTGATTATAAGTTGGAGTATTTTTATATGCGATAGCTGCTTCAATATCTCCTCGATAATAATTCCTTATTAATCCTTCTAAATTAGGATTAAGTTGATTTTTACGAGAAGATGCTAGTAACATATAGTCATCGTCATCCATTTTATTGGGATCTATTTCATATGGTTTCTTACCAGGACATTTTTTATCTAGATCACTGAGTGGTCCATCTATTTTGGAGTTTTTTAATAGATCTCCTTGATCATTGACCATTTTATCAAACATATTAAGGAATTCTGTCATCATGAAGTGAATATCATGAGTATCACCGGTTGCCATTTTATATAGGTAATATATATGTATATACTATTAGTATTCAATTAAATAACAGTCAAAAAATTAGTACTATTATATATTAATTTTTCTTATTGAGAATGTAGCTAGATGTAGGTGTTTTGTAGCATATAAACTAAAACAGGTATACCTTTCGGGCTTGGAGTGTAAGCTGTGTGGGCTGTGTGGGTTTTTAGGGGTTGGATTAATATACGCTAGTATATTAATAGTAATATGTACTACTACTACTATTACTATTACTATTAGCAGTACAAATACGAGGAGGGGTATCCGCCTCAAACCCTACATAGTAATACATATTCTCCTCCTAACTAGGAGAATATTTGATTTCTCATGGTACACAACGCCTACATTGACCCACACAGCCTACACTATACTTTATTTTGACCTAATGATTGGGACGGAACCGTTGTGTTAGTAGTTAATGGTTGTGTTGGTGTTGCATCAACAACCATAAGCCTTACACCATAATAAATTGAATAGGCTGTTCTTTTAGCCTTAGGATCAGGATTAGGAAACCAAGCTTTCATACGTTTATAAAAGGCATCAACGGATTTACAATAACTAGGAAATCCTCTATAAAATTCCTTAAACGAATCTAGAAGTTCACTTGCTAGAATTTGATAACTAGAATTAAAATCACAACGATCGCGAAAGAATTCAGTAAACGGACCAAACTCTGATAATAGAACGGATTTGGCATCAGTACATGCCTCAGGTATGTTATATACATTCTTATTATCATTCCAAGATTTAGCACCATTCGCGAATAAGTAAAAAAATACATCTAGATATTCCGGTTGACTAAATTTGTCTTTGAGTGTATAATCGATTTTACGTTTTACATTAACAATAGGATCCCAACCCTTAGGATTTTCCGTGCTATTAGGATCATCACAAAAATGAACCTCAAATGGAACAATTATAGTTCTACCATTAGTCGCAGCATCAGGAGTAATTACTGGCATATTATTGCCAGCTATTACAGTATGAGCTGTTATTTCAGGTAAAGGAGATTGTTTTTCACCACAATCCCTCAATGTCATACCACCATCTCCACTGAGTTGTTTTATTAATTCAGTATCCATTTCAATTTCTCCCTTTTGTTCATCCTTAGTTACTAATCGTTTACCAATATATCCCATCAAATGGGCCGTATGAGCATTTGGTTCGGTATTTTTAGATTGATTAAATGCATTTGCACCCAATGTATGATAATAAACTTCATGAACTAATAATGTTTTCAATATAGTTAGTAAGAGGGTTTTACCATTATTACCAACCTTACCATACCAGATCATATATTTTCGATCCTTCAATGATCCACTTATGAACACTCCCAATGCAATTACTAAGAAATCAGCTATATCTTGACGATCCTTACATATATCAGTAAAGAACTTTTTCACGGTATCTAATTTATCCTTATCATGAGTCAAACTATACTTGGCATTTATAGTATCAGTGTAATGATCAGTCTGAACACGATATCGTACTTCATGAGTGAATATATTAAATAATTTTCCATCATTAGTAGGTATCCACGGAGTTACTGGATTAATAGTTTTAGCGAAGGCTCGGTTATGATCAGTAGTAATTTCTTGTATCATTGTCATCACATCACAAACATAATTTTTAGTTGCCAGTTTACTGATTAAATTAATCAATTTCTTTTGTTCTATTTCTAATATAGCAACTTCTTTATTCTTGGGATCATTCTCATCAGTGATCACACTTTTTAAGTTAACTATTTTACCAATAATAGTATCACATTCATCTCTCAGTAACTTATGATATGTTGGAATAAATATTTCCATTTTAACATATTCCTTATTACATTTCTCCCAAATACGTTTTTCATTTGACCATATATAATATAGACCAAGATCTGTATCATAATAGATACTTCCTTCCTTATAACAAGAGAATAACATGGCATTAGCAACATCATAATTTAACCCCGACATCGCCTGGATTTGAGAAATCTTCTTATCGGATTTTACCTCTTCTTCTGTCTTGGAATTCATTCTGTTTATATATCTGAGATATTCAACCTTTTTCTTATCAAAAACAGCCTTACTCAATCCATGTTTTACTCTAAATGCATTATATGCTTCTTCCTTAATATCTTCCTTCAAATAATCCATTACAGTACCAATTCCAATCTTATCAACTCCAGTCGTTCTCTTTGGATCAAAAGAATTCCATGTTTTCTGAAATTTACTCGGCTTACTTGATCCAGGTTGACACTTATCAATTGTAGCTTGACGAGCTATTTCCATAAATTCATTACCAGCATCATGGATACCCCACATTGTATATGTCCACAATGTATTCTCACCACGAGCAAATCGTGCATTACTCAATCGTTCTAATAACTCACGAATACATGCTTCAGTAAATACTGGCTTAATTACATTCATCTGTAACTTCTTAGGACTAGGAGTATCTACAGGAGTAGTTGATTCAGCTGGGGTTATTACAGGATCACTAGCAGTAACTAATACCGGTTGAGCTATAGTCACTAACTTATTAGGTGGCAATGGAACTTTGGGACCAACCAATGCTGGGACCCTTTGGGCAGGAGGCAACTGAGGAAATGGTTTACCATCAAGTCCAATTGGAATAGCCGGTTGACGCTTAGGAGTATTTTTGGCTTCTAATGCTCGATTGAATAAATCCAACATCCATTGCGGCATCTCACCAAGTACTGGTGCATTCTCAGCTACATATCTCAATCCTGACTTAGGATGAATCGATGGAGGAGCTACCACTAAATGATTAGCTGGTCCAGATAGAAGATCCCACGGCAGATAATGTCCATCCGCCGTCATTGCTTTCTTAGCTCCACTCGGTAAATGAGCAACTCTCTGATTATGGATAAAATAAAGATGATAACCAATACTCGCTCTTCCAGACTTAACTCGATGGGTATCAGGGAATCCGTGTATTGCTACTAATCCTAAAAACTCGGTCATTTCATCAATATCAACAACCAAAAGACCAGATGCCGGACCAGTTCTAATTCCGATATTATAAGTATTATCATCGTACCAATAATGTTCCTTAATATCAGATTCATTTTTCCAGTTACACCATGGCATCTTATCCGCCTTCAATGGAATAGTCTTCCAACCACGAGCATTGTATGTCATACGCCATTGATGTAATTCTAGGTGCCTTTGACTGATAGTTACAGTTCCATGACCTTCAATTGATATATTAATATCAGAATTATTCGGAGATAATTGATTTTTTATTTCCTTATTATCTTCTTCCATTAGACCTAAAGGAACCTCGGGCTCAACCAAAGACAAATTAATATTTTCAGCTTTAGTGGTCGTTTGCATTTTATACCTCTATTTATAGAAGTATAATATTTATTTATATTTATTATTTAATTAATCAAAATTATCGATAATTCCTTATAAGTGATTTCACTATGTTACTCCTACATTCTATCTCGCGTCTGGTTATTCTTGGTATCTCTCCTTTATACCGTATCATATCCTCTTTGCTAATTTCCATTTCACAAGGTGCATACCATAATAACTTAGGATCATAGGTCCTATCCTTTTGAGCACACACATCAATTCGATATATTTTTATATCCTTAATATATCCTATCTCCCTATGAGGTAAATACCCGTTAGATAACATTTCAGATATCTCAAGTAAGTTCATATTATGACTCTGATCATGGAATCTCTTTGCATTCGATATTATAATTGAATCTGTTCTGGTATTCTCAGGTTCCGGTCCATACTGCATACCAAATAGAGAAGGAATTTTCGGTATACCATCTGTCAGTGTCAAATCAAAGATCATACAATAATTACTAACATTCGATTGATTAATCGCCTCAAATATTATCCAACCAATTTCAACTGGTAATCCACAAAGCCAACATCCCTGGATTACCTGCGCGGCCACCCACCAGTAATTTACCCTCATCATTCGAAATAGATCCTTTTCATCATTTGACCCCCAATGACCATAATATAATTCATCCATAGCATGACTAGACATACCAGTATGCTCTTTTATCACCTTCATGAAGTTATAACCGAGATGACCAGCTATCGTTATTCGATCCATTGTTTTACAATCATTAATTCTACTAATTAATAATTTTTATTTCATTTTTGAATAAATAACATTTTACAATTATCTTTCCCTCTTCTTCTCTTTGCTCGATTAGCATTCTTTAGAAACGCTAGCTTATCCTCCTTACTCAATCTTTCCAGATATTCATATGTATTATTATTTACCTCCTGTTCATCCCTAAAAGTATCCTTTAAATCGCCCATTGTACCTTTAGTCCGAGTGTTAAGATTCATAAATTTCTTACTCATACCGTCAATCCCTTTTCATAAACAATAAAATTATATCTAGACCAAAATTACTCTAACTAATAATTCATCCCCATAAGTTTATGACCTTTCATTGTCGAAACACCCTTCTTCCTCCCCAATCTATGTTTAATCTTTAAAGCATTCCACTTAGTCTTAGCATCCATATCCCCTAACCATTTCTCTTCTAATCTAGTGTTATCCGTAGCCAATTTATATACATCTTGGTTTGAAGGTTTATTAGGTAATTTTTCAATCATATTTTCAATGTCCAATATTGTTACTGATTGTAGTATATTACTCATGCCGTCAATCCCTTTTTCATAAACAATATTTTTATATCTAAACTATCTAACGGATTTAAATACAATTGATATATCGTTCCATCCGTCGTGGCTACATATACAGTAATATCCAATTGTCGAATCGGAGTATTCCCCTTCATCGAAGCAATCCGATATAAATTTGGAGTGTACAACCAATGTTCCCCCCGTGGTAATATGTTCTGATCGAGTCCAATGAAGAAATCTGTGATAATTTGTTTAGTTTCATTCTGCGAATTGGCCTGTAACTGCATATAAGTCTGAGTTCCCCGATATTCTGTCACTACTGGCATAGTCGTCGTAGTAATCAATAATCTATTTACATTCATTATCGAACTCGGCCACGAACTCTCCTGAGTTATCGGTATATATAATCCCGTGGTCCCTAGATTAGGATAGGTATATTCAACTGGTCCATCCCCTCTAACCGCAGCATAAAAGAATACATCATGATGATTATATGTTATCGGTGAATTAATATGTACTGGGAATGATTGAAACTTATGATATAAATCATATGACATAGTCAAATTAGTGGCTCCAGTTCCATTTGTAATCATATAATCTGGTTCATTCATCTGATATAATCCTGAGACTGGATCATAACTCATAAATGGATATCCAGATCCAGTTGGTCCACCAGCCGCTGCAGCGGCTGTTTGAGCAGCAATATAACCAGCATTAATAATATCCAAGAACTGATTTACATTATATGCCGCTCGAAGCATTACCTGACCATTTAATATTAAAGGTGGTAATAAGATGGGAGCATCATAATTATTACCAGCATAAGATACTCCAACCCATAAGTCAGTAGTAGTATCATCGGCCGTGGGATCTTGTATTACGCGAGGAATATTATTAGAACTAATACTGAATCTAGCCACAGTGAGGGACCATTCTTCAGGATTCTTGATAATAGTTTGAGCATAAGACTGAAATACTGTGGCTGGGACTTGTTGTTGATTTGCTTGGATTGAAGTACTATTATTATAAAAGGTTAGATCAAAATATATATGATCGATATCAGCAGGAGGTAACTCCTTTTCAGCTAACATAGCAGCTTGTCCGGCTGTCATTCTTCTTCCTTCACTAATAGCTGGAACCGCATAGTTATTATA
>Ga0209006_10004601_pt1 | contig 12496 bp, 11 predicted proteins | sample JacPin_JW_Ref_O2_FD_188567 | JGI IMG/M metagenome (GOLD analysis project Ga0209006, IMG submission 188567) | Forest soil microbial communities from Algoma, Ontario, Canada - Jack Pine, Ontario site 1_JW_Ref_O2 (SPAdes) (version 2) | ecosystem: Environmental > Terrestrial > Soil > Boreal...
TCGCGGCCGCGGGCATAAGCGTGGTCGCGATGCACGATGATCGACAGCGCATCGACCGGCTCGCCGTTGATCAGGATATCAAGCTTTGCCAGCGGCGCGACCTGAAAGTGACTGAAGACGTAATCAAACGAAGCGTAGCCGCGGGTCGCGGATTTGAGCCGGTCAAAAAAATCGAGCACTACTTCGGCCAGCGGCAGTTCGTACTGCAACGATACCTGCGCCGCCAGATACAGCATTTTCTTCTGCACCCCGCGCTTTTCGCTGCACAGACCGAGCACCGCGCCGACGTAGTCGGGCGGTACCAGAATGCTCGCCGTGATCATGGGCTCGCGGATCTCGGCGATCATGTTGAGCAGCGGAAGCTTCGACGGGTTATCGACGTACTCGACGCTACCGTCGGTGCGCGCGATCTCGTAGATCACGGTGGGCGCGCTGGTCACGAGGTTCAGGCCGTATTCGCGCTCGAGCCGCTCCTGCACGATGTCCATGTGCAACAGACCGAGGAATCCGCAGCGAAATCCAAAACCGAGCGCGGTGGATGATTCGGGTTCGTAATGCAGCGCCGAATCGTTGAGCTTGAGCTTGGCGAGCGCATCGCGGAAGCTCTCATAGTCCTCGGCATTGATCGGGAACAGTCCGGCAAATACGCGGGGCTGTATCTGCTTGAAGCCCGGCAGCGGCGCATCACAGGGTCGAGCCTCGAGCGTGATGGTGTCGCCGACCGGCGCGCCATCGATTTCCCGGATGCCGGCGATCACGAAGCCGACCTCGCCGGCGCTCAAGCTCTCGAGCGCAATCGACTTGGGAGTAAAGCGGCCGAGCTTATCGATGTTATGGGCACGCCCCGTGGACATCACGCGAATCTTGTCGCCGCGCTGTAGCGTGCCGTTGACCACGCGCACCAGGGATACCACACCGACATAATTGTCGAACCAGGAGTCCACGATCAACGCCTGCACCGGCGCGGCAGGATCCCCCTGCGGCGGCGGGATGCGGGCGATGATGGCCTCGAGCAGCTCCGGAACCCCGGCGCCGGTCTTGGCGCTGACGCACACGGCGTCCTGGGCGTCGATGCCGATGATCTCCTCGATCTCGGTCATCACGCGCCTGGGGTCGGCCGACGGCAGGTCGATCTTGTTGATCACCGGCAGCACTTCCAGACCCTGCTCGATCGCGGTATAGCAATTGGCGACGCTCTGCGCCTCCACGCCCTGCGAGGCATCGACCACCAGCAACGCGCCCTCGCCGGCTGCCAGGCTGCGTGACACCTCGTAGGAGAAATCGACATGACCCGGGGTGTCGATCAGGTTGAGCTGATAGCGCTCGCCGTCCGGCGCCTGGTAGTTCAGCGTCACGCTCTGCGCCTTGATGGTGATGCCGCGCTCGCGCTCCAGATCCATCGAGTCGAGCACCTGCGCCTGCATCTCGCGCGCCTCAAGGCCGCCGCACAGCTGGATCAGGCGATCGGCGAGCGTCGATTTTCCATGGTCAACGTGCGCGATGATGGAGAAATTGCGTATGCGTTGCATCTATAGGCTTGGAAGCCCGGCAGGCGGGGCGCGCGGATTATAGCCTTAAGGCGCGCCGGCTCGGTCCCGCAGCACGCGCAGCAGCTCGGCTTGATCGAGCCGCACACTGCACACCGGCACCTGATCGAGCAACAATACCGGAATCTTCAGGCCCCAGCGTCGCTGCAGCTGCGGATCGGAATCCACATCCAGCAACGTGAGCGGTGGCAGCGCATGCCGGGCGCGCAGCGCCTCGAGCTCGCGCAGCATGTCCTCGCACAGCCCGCACTCGGCACGGGTGAGCAGCGTCAGCGAGTGCGCGGATTGACGCTCCAGAGCGCTCAACGCCGGCCCGGACCTGCGCCCGGGCCGCCGCCGAAGGCGGCTCCGCCCGGCGCCGCCGGGCCGGCAAGAGTGCCCGGGCCATTGCTATTGCCGAAGCCGGCGCGCCCGCTTCCCAGACCGCGCGCCTCGCCGGCGCCTTCGTCGAAGATCGAGGAGCCGCCATCGGCGCGGCGCCCCGGCGCGAGTGAAATACCCATGCCGAGCAGCGACTCTGCCATGCTCGGCGCCGGACCAGCGGTGCGGATCGACTGTGCGATCGCGCGCACCGTGTCGGGGGGCACCTCGCCCACTGCGGTGACCCGGTAACCCTGCACCACGGTCGAGTACGCCGAGGACGACCCGATGGTCGCGGCGTCGTCGCTGCCATGTTCGACGCGCTGTTCGCGACCGATTTCGATGAACACCGAGACCGAAGCGAGTCCGTCGCTGAACACCAGGTGCTCGACCGGACCGCTGCGCAGAACCTGGCGCGCGTTCGCGGTCATGCGAAATCCGGGCGGCAGCACGCTCGCCTCCCAGGAGATCGACAGGCCGCGCGAGTCCACCGGATCGGTCAGATGCTGCACCCAGCGGTAATTGCGCGCATCGACCGCCGGCTCAAGCTGCGTGTCGGGGATGTGCGAGGGCAGGCGCAGGTCGGTGAACACGATCTGTTCGAGCACCTGGCCCTCGGCATTGCGCAACTGTGTTTTCAGCGGCATCGCCGTGGCTTCGTCGATCCAGATGCGATAGCCATAGCGCAGCTGATCCATCGGTGTGACGGCGATCACGCGCGCATCGCGGCCCGAGACGCGCGCCTTGTGCAGTTCGGTGAGGTGGTAGAGGCCGGCGGAGGTGGCGTCGATGCGCGGCAGGCTGCCGAGCAGCAACCCGGCATCGTTGCTCTTTTCGACCAGCACCGTGCGCTGATCGGGCAGGTAGCAGGTCAGCTGACTTCCCTTGCGGATGAATTCGCGCCCCGAGCCGTCCATCGACAGCAGCCGCTCGGACACGCCCTCGACGCCGACGCGGTGAATCACGCGCAGCGTTTCGGTTTCACCGGCATGTTCGTGCACGAACACGCCCTCGTAATTGCGCGTCGCCAGCGCCTGGTCGGTACGCGCCAGCCAGCTGAGCGGATCGTCGTCGGCCGCAGCGGCGGTGGCGGCGGCCAACAGCGCCGCGCAGCTGCCGGCTGCCCAAAGCATCGCCGTCGCGCGGGGGCGTTTAGTGGCTCGAAGCTGAGGCCGCAGAGCTCGCATCGAATGCACCTGGCGCTGAGCTCGCCGGCGCCCCGGCCGCACCCACGCCGGCCGATGCGTTGTCCGCCGCATCCTCGTTGCTGACCAGCGCGGACAACAGATTGCGCCGCATCAGCGGCGTGGAATATTCACTGTGGGCGACGATGAAATCAGCCAGCTCGGTGCGCAGAGCGGTGTTGGGGTTGGCAATGCTGGCGGGAGTGACATAACTGACCGGCTCGCCATTGCTGCCGCGCCGGATCGCTGCCACGGCCGGAGCCGCGAGCACACCGGCATGGGCAGACACTGCCTGCAGGGCCGCGCCCGCGCGCACCGGCGCGGCTGCGGCCTGCGTGGCATCACCGCCACGGGCAACCACGGCGGCATCGCGCAGCAGCGAAATCGATAATCCGGCCACCGTCACGACCATCGTCGCCGAGACGGCCACGCTCAAAAACATCGTCCTGCCGCCACGCTGGCGGCGCGACTTGTCATCGCCGTACAGGGCGGCAGTCACGCGCCGGGCAAAACCGCTGGGGGCGGTCGCCACCGGCTCGGAACGCATCGCGGCTCCGATCAGCGCATAACGCGACCAACGGGCGCGCAGATTCTCGTCACGATCGATACGGCGCGACAGCAGCTCGCATTCGGTCACCGGCAACTCGCCGTCGAACATCGCCGACAATTGACTTTCCACCTCATCCTGAATCACACCAGTTCCTCCGTCCGGCCCAAGCCGCCGTCAAATACCTCGCGCAGCCGTCGATCGATCGCCTCGCGGGCGCGAAAAATCCTGGAACGCACCGTGCCGACCGGGCAATCCATCGATGCCGCGATTTCCTCGTAGCTCATGCCCTCGAGCTCGCGCAACACGATGGCGGTGCGCAGGTCCTCGGGCAGCTCCTCGATCGCATGGTTGACGGTATCGCGGATCTCTTCGGTGAGTGCCAGACCCTCGGGGGTCTCCGGATCCTTCAGCCGGCTGATCATATCGGATGAGTCGTCCTGGTTCTGCAGGTCGAGTTCGTAGCTGACCGGGTTGCGGTCTCGCGCCGCCAGGGCGTTCTTGGCGGTATTGATGGCGATGCGGTACAGCCAGGTATAGAAGGCGCTGTCACCACGAAACTGTGGCAGTGCGCGGTAGGCCTTGACGAACGCCTCCTGCGCCACGTCTTCCGCATCGGCCGGATTGCGCAGATAGCGCATGACCAGCTTGACCACCTTGTGTTGGTACTTGAGCACCAGCAGGTCGTAAGCGCCCCGCTCGCCGCGCTGCACGCGCCGCACCAGGCTCAAGTCACTTGCATCGGCGCCCATGGGCAATCCTGTCGTCGCATTGCCAGGCCGTCCGTGAACGACCTGAATAGACTCAGAACTATAGTGTAAGTTCTTCGGACCAAGTCTATCAGCAGTGGCAGCCATGAGGACGCGTTAGTCTGCGGCGGTGTCAGATCGCACCAACGAGACTTGGAGCGCCGGTTTCAGGGAAGGTTCCCGCCCCCGCCAGCCCTCGACATAATGCGTGGAGCCGCCAGAATGGCATCCACCACGGCGCTCAGATCAGCCGCTTGCGGGCGCTGGCCGCCGAGCAGGTAGAGTGCCAGCTGCGGGTCGGGAAGCTCGAGCAGGGCCTCGAAGCGACTGCGCTGGGCCTGGCTGGCCTGCTCGAACTGCGTCTCCAGCCAGCCGCTCAGCAGCAGATCCAGCTCCTTCATGCCCCGGCGGCAGCGCCAGGCCAGTCGGCGGCGCGCCGGTTGCGGCAAATCGGGGCTCATGGCCCGTTCAATGCCGGCGCTCGACCAGCATTTTCTTGATGGCGCCGATGGCCTTGGCCGGGTTCAGATCCTTCGGGCAGGCTTCGGTGCAGTTCATGATGGTATGGCAGCGATACAGCCGGAACGGATCCTCGAGCGCGTCGAGGCGCTCGCCGGTCGCCTCGTCGCGGCTATCGACGATCCAGCGGTAGGCGGCCAGCAGCGCTGCGGGCCCCAGGTAGCGCTCCGAATTCCACCAGTAACTCGGGCAGGCAGTGGAACAGCAGGCGCAGAGGATGCAGGCCGAGGGGCGGTCGATTCTTTGCTGCTCCTCTTTGGATTGCAGCCGCTCGCGGTCGGGCGGCGTGGGAGTGCTGGTCTGCAGCCAGGGTTTGACGGCGGCATATTGGGCGTAGAAGTCCGTCAGGTCGGTGACCAGGTCCTTCAACACCGGCAGGTGCGGCAGCGGATAGATACTGATATCGCCGCGGCCAAGCTCGTCACAGGCCTTGGTACAGGCGAGCGTGTTCAGGCCGTTGATGTTCATGGCACAGGATCCGCAGATGCCTTCGCGGCACGAGCGGCGCAGCGATAGTGTCGGATCGATCTCGTTCTTGATCTTAAGCAGCGCATCGAGCACCATCGGACCGCAGCTCGCCATGTCGATCTCATAGCTGTCGATGCACGGGCGCGCGCCGGAGGCGGGATCGAAGCGGTAGATCCTGAAGCGGCGCACCTTGCTGGCGCCGGCCGGCGCCCGGAAGGTCTCCCCCGCGCGGGTATCGATGCGGGAGTTCGGGGGCAACTTGAATTCAGCCATGGTGCCTTCCGGTAAGAGTGCGCGCCGATCAGTAGGTCCGCGCCTTGGGCGCGATGACTTCGATCTCGTTGGTGAGTGTGTGCAGGTGCACCGGCCGATAATCGATGCGCACCTGCCCCTGGCTGTCCACCCAGCACAAGCTGTGCTTCATCCAGTTGACGTCGTCGCGCAGCGGAAAGTCCTCGCGCGCATGCGCACCGCGGCTCTCGCGCCGGTCAGCCGCCGAATGAATGGTCGCCACGGCCTGCAGCAGCAGATTCTCCAGCTCCAGTGTTTCGATCAGATCCGTATTCCAGATCAGGCCGCGATCGGACACTGCCACGTCGCTGAATGAGGCGAAGGTCGCCGACAGCCGCTCGATGCCCTGCTGCAACGACTCGCCGCTGCGGAACACCCCGGCATCGGTTTGCATGATGCGTTGCATTTCCAGTCGAATCGCCGCCGTGGGACGCGATCCGCGCGCGTAGCGCAGCCGATCCAGCCGCGTCAGCATCTGATCAACCCCGTCCTTCGGCAGCGATCTCTGGCTCGCGCCCGGCGTGACCACCTCGGCACAGTGGCGCGCCGCCTCGCGGCCGAATACGACCAGGTCGAGCAGTGAATTGGAGCCCAGGCGGTTGGCGCCGTGCACCGAAACGCAGGCGGCTTCGCCGATCGCCATCAGCCCGGGCACCACCGCGTTCGGATCGCCGCCCTTGCGCGTCACCGCCTCGCCCTGGATCGTGCAGGGGATGCCGCCCATGTTGTAGTGCACGGTGGGCAGGATCGGAATCGGCTGGCGCGTGACGTCGACGCCGGCGAATATGCGGGCGGTATCGGCGATCCCCGGCAGGCGCTCGTGAATGACCGAGGCCCCCAGATGCTCCAGATGCAGATAAATGTGGTCCTTGTGTTCACCGACCCCACGACCTTCGCGTATCTCGATAGTCTCGGCGCGGCTGACCACGTCGCGCGATGCCAGGTCCTTGGCGTTGGGCGCATAGCGTTCCATGAAGCGCTCGCCCAGCGAGTTGGTCAGATAGCCGCCTTCGCCGCGCGCCCCTTCGGTGATCAGGCAGCCTGAACCGTAGATCCCGGTCGGGTGGAACTGCACGAACTCCATGTCCTGCAGCGGCAGATTCGCGCGCAACACCATGCCGCCGCCGTCCCCGGTGCAGGTATGCGCCGAAGTACAGGAGAAGTAGGCGCGGCCATAGCCGCCGGTGGCCAGGATCGTCATCTGCGAGCGAAATCGATGCAGCGTGCCCTCGGCCAGATCGAGCGCGACCACGCCCCGGCACTCACCGTTCTGCATGATCAGATCGATCGCGAAATATTCGATAAAGAACTCGGCCTGGTGGCGAATCGACTGCTGATAGAGCGTGTGCAACATCGCGTGGCCGGTGCGATCGGCGGCGGCGCAGGTGCGTTGCGCGATACCCTTGCCGAAGTGGGTCGTCATGCCGCCAAACGGACGCTGATAAATCCGGCCCTGGTCGGTACGCGAAAAAGGCACGCCAAAGTGTTCCAGTTCGATGACCGCGGCGGGCGCTTCCTTGCACATGAATTCGATCGCGTCCTGGTCGCCGAGCCAGTCCGAACCTTTGACCGTGTCATACATGTGCCAGCGCCAGTCGTCCTCACCCATGATCCCGAGCGCCGCGCTGATACCGCCCTGCGCCGCGACCGTGTGACTGCGGGTAGGGAACACCTTGGTGATGCAGGCGGTCGACAGTCCGGCCTCCGCCAGCCCGAGCGTGGCGCGCAGGCCCGCTCCGCCGGCGCCCACTACGACCACGTCGTAGGTATGATCGACGAATTCGTAGGCGCTCATGCCGCGCTTCGCAGGGCGATGCGCAGCACCGCATAGACGCCGCTGGCTGCCAGCAGCAGGTGCACGAAGCTTGACGCCAGCAGGGCAATCGTCTTTGGCAGAAAGCGGTGTACGTAATCCTCGATCACGACTTCGATGCCGAGCCAGGAGTGCCAGCTGGCGATCAGCACGGTGAGTGCGAGCCACACCGGGTTCCAGCCCGCGGCGATCCAGGCGGTGACGGTCGCGTAGTCGGAACCCGGGAGTGACAGCAGAGCGACGAGCAGCCAGATCGACAGCACTGCGAGCGCGCTGGCGGTCACGCGCTGTATCAGCCAGTGGCTGACGCCATCGTGCGCGCTGCCGTGATACAACGCCCGCGCCAGCGGCGCACGCAGACTCATGCCGCGCCCGCGCCGGGCCGAAACATCAGATAGACGCACACGGCAGCGCAGATGAGGGTGACTGCGACGACCACCACGGCGCTGCGACGCGCGTCGGCGCGTTCAAACCCCCAGCCCATATCCCACGCGAGGTGACGCAGGCCATTGCAAAGATGATAGATGAGGGCCGTGACGGCCAGGGCCGCCAGCAGCTTGCCTGGCACGGACATCACTCGCGGCAGAACTGCCGCATAGGCCTCAGCCCCCAGGCTGGCGCTCACCAGCCAGAGCACGAAGCCGAGCAGTGTGACGGCCAATGCCACACCGCTGACTCGGTGCAGTATCGACAGCGTCATCGTGTAGGCCCACCGGTACACCGTGATATGCGGTGACAACGGCCGTTCAGCCATGCCTGCTCCCCATCAAAAATCGATACAGCGCCCGAGCTTCTCCCAATCGCCAAAGCGCGTCGGCTCCGGCCCCTGCGGGCCGCCGATTTCCTCCGGCAGCGGCGGCCTCACCGCCGCAGCGCGTGGCGCCGGCTGCGTCGACGGCGCACAGCCGGTCTGCCGCGGCCCGGCGTCGTTCGCAGTGAACTTCGCCGGCGCGGGCGGTGCTGTGGTGGAAACCGGCATGCGCGCAAGTGTGCCAGAATTGTCCAGCACCGACCACCGCGCCACTGCGGAGAAAAAACGGCTGATGTGAATGAATGCACCGGGCGAGGTCTGTCTGCTCGAGGACTTCGGCACGCTGCGATTCAGCGGCGCCGACGTCGAGACATTTCTGCAGGGCCAGTTGTCGAACGACGTCTCGAAACTGTCGCCGGGCGAACTGCGGCGCGCGGGCTTGCACAATCCGCAGGGACGCACCTTGGCGCTGCTGTGGCTGTTGGCGGCGGACCAGGGCGACACCCTGGCGGTGCTGCCGCTCGAGCTGCTGGCGGGCGTCGCCACTCACCTGCGCAGATATGTGCTGCGTGCCAAGGTGCTGCTTACCGATGACAGCGAACGCTATCGCGTCGTGGGCCTGGCAGCCCGGGGCGCGGCGCCGGCACTAAACGGGCGGCGTGCCGCCTATGCTTCGCAAGAGCCACGCGAACTGCTGCTGCAGAGCGCGCTCGAGCCGCCGCCTGCAGCACCCGCGATGTCGCGCGAGCAGTGGCGAGCGCTCGACATCGCCGCCGGCCTGCCCCAGGTGTACAGCGTCACAGCCGGGCAATTCGTGGCACAGATGCTCAATCTGGACTGCATCGACGCCATCTCGTTCACCAAGGGCTGCTATACGGGGCAGGAAGTCATTGCGCGTGCGCACTACCGCGGCCGCATCAAGCGCCGCATGCAGCGCTTCCTGAGCCACTCGGCGCTGCGATTGGCGAGCGGCGACGCCGGCCGATTCAATGATGGACGCAGCTTTCGCGTCGTGGAGGCGGTGCAACACGCGGACGGGCGCTGCGAGTTCCTGGCCATCGCACCGCTGCCGGGCAGTTCGCAGGAGGCCGATGAAAGCGGCCAGCTGCTCAGCAGCGGCGGCGTGGCCTGTAGCGCGCTGCCACTGCCCTATCCGCTGCCGGAGTGAACTAGCCGCTGGCGCCAGTCTTGAGAATGCGCTGCGGCTGCGCGACGCCGTAGCCCTGCGCAAAGTCCACGCCGATGTTGCGCAGCATCTGGATGATCTCGGCGTTCTCGGCGAACTCGGCGATGGTCTGCTTGCCGGTGAGGTGACCGATCTCGTTGATCGAGCGCACCATCTCGCGATCGATCGGATCGTGCAGGATCTCGCGCACGAAGCTGCCGTCGATCTTCAGATAGTCCACCGGGAAGTGCTTCAGATAGCCGAACGATGACAGACCGGTGCCGAAATCGTCGAGTGCGAATTTGCAGCCCAGTTCCTTCAGCGCCTGGATGAAGCGATTGGCCTGGGAGAAGCTCGCCACCGCAGCCGTCTCGGTGATCTCGAAGCAGATCTTCGAGGCATCAAGGCCGCTGCGATGGAACTGATCGATGACAAAAGGCAGGAACTTGTCGTCGCCAAGACTCTGGCCGGACAGGTTGATCGAGCACATGGCGAGCCGCGCGCGCTCATCCGCCTCCGATACCAGCCAGCGCAGTGCATTCTCGACCACCCAGCGATCGATGCTCGGGGTAATGCCGTAGCGTTCGGCCGCGGCAATGAAGCTGTCGGGTGCGACGATGCGGCCGTTCTCATCGCGCATGCGCAGCAGCAGTTCATAGTGCGCGCCGGTCTCGGGCACCTGCAGCGGCAGGATAGGCATCCGAAACAGCTCAAAGCGGCCCTCTTCCAGCGCCGCGTTGATGCGGGCGGCCCACTGCATCTCGCGCCGGCGGCGCATCAGCTCGATGTCGTTCTCGGCAAAACTGTGTACGCGGTTGCGCCCCTGCTCCTTGGCCGCCATGCAGGCGCTGTCGGCGGCCGACAGGATCGAGGCGACATCCTCGTTGTCGGCCGTGATCGGCACCACGCCGATGCTGGCGCCAAGGCGAAACACACGCTCTTCCCAGCTGAAGCGGAAATTGCGCACCGCCTCGCGCAGCGACTCGGCCATACGCATGGCTTCATCGAGGGTGCAGCTCTCGAGCAGGATGCCGAATTCATCGCCCCGCAGGCGCGACAGCGTATCGCGCCAGCGCACCTTGGACTTGAGCAGCGCGCCGACCTGGCCGAGCAGCGCGTCGCCGGCACTGTGGCCGCAGGTATCGTTGACGATCTTGAACTGATCGATATCCAGATAGCACAGCGCATAAGACGCCTCGCGCGCCTTGGCACTCTTGAGCGCGCGCTCCAGGCGGTCTTCGAATTCGCGCCGATTGACCAGGCCGGTCAACAGGTCGTGGCTGGCGTGATAGCTCAGGCGGCGATTGAGCTCGCGCGACTCGCTGACGTCGTGGAATACCAGCACACCGCCACCGACCTTGCCGTTGCCTGCGCGGATCGGCGAGGCGGAACTCTCGACATAGAGCTCATTGCCATCGCGGCGAATCAGCAGCATCGGACGCACCGACTTGATCGGGCGCGTGCGCCGGATCGAGACCGTCAGCGGATTCTCCAGCGGCTCGCAGGTTTCCTCGTGGAATGCGCGGAAAATCTCTTCCACCGGCCGCCCCATCGCGTCTTCCAGGCGCCAGCCGGTGAGCTGCTCGGCTACCGGATTGATGTAGTCGATGGTCGAGGAGGCATCGGTGGTGATGACGCCATCGCCGATCGACTGCAATGTGATCTGCGCGCTCTCCTTCTCGCGAAACAGCGCCTCCTCGTACAGCTTACGCTCGGTGATGTCGAGTTCCACGCCGACCAGGCGCAACAGGCGGCCATGAGCGTCGAGCTGCGCTTTGGCGCGGCTGATCACCCAGCGCCACTCGCCGTTGCGGTGGCGCATGCGATGGGTGCTCTCGAAGATCGGGCTCTTGTCGGCCACGTGCTCGCGAATCGCCGACTGCACGCGCGACATGTCATCCGGATGCACGAGGCTGCGCCAGTCGAAGCCGCCCTTCAGGTCGGCCTCGTCATAGCCCAGCATCGCGCGCCAGCGCGGCGAAAAATACACGTCGTTGCCCTCGACGTCGAAATCCCACAGCCCGTCGTTGGCGGCAAGCTCGGCGAGCGCATTGCGCTCCTCGATCCTCGTCAGGGCCTGCGACAGGCGCATGCGCTCCAGGCCGGTCGCCAGACTGGTCCCGAGCAGCTTCATCAACAGCTGCAGGTTGAGGTCGAAGCCGCCGCGCGGCAGGCCAAAGGCCAGACCGAGCAGGCCCGCTGGCTGCTGTCCGATGCAGTACGACAGCAGCAGCGCCGAGCCGATCGCGAGTTCCGCCAGCGTGCCGGCATCCTCGATCTGCTCCTTGCGCGGCGCGGCGGTATCGCGAAATTCGGACAGCCGCAGGTGGTCCAGGCGCGAATTCACCCACGGCAGCGACGCGGTCGCAGTACCGCGCAATGCTTCCGGGTGACATTGGGCAAAGTGTCCGCGAGCGCAGATGACCGACTCGATGTGCTGGCCGCTCGGATCGAGCTGCGCCACGAAGGCCGCATCGGCCGAGGTCGAATCGCGGAAGGTCTCCAGGCTGCGCCGGATGCACTCGTCGGCGCTCGCGCGCTGCAGGTTCTGCAGTTCGACCGCGATCCGGGTGCAGGCAACGTCGATGCCGGGCGCCAGTCGCTCAGTCTTCCCGCCCCAGAATTGCGGAGCAAGGACGTCGGACGCCGATAGATCGGTAATGGTGACCGGCGGCTTGGACATTTGTACAAATTCTCGCACAGCACTGGCGAAATACAAGCTAAGCCGCTGATTTATTGACACACGTCTAGGATTGCACCGAAAGTACGGCGCCATCCGCCGGAGGCTGAACGACGACGGCGCAGCCCCTCGCCCCGCCCCGCAGCCATCCTTAGGTTCCCGCTGTCGCTGCCTGAGAGGGCGAGAGCGCCGATCGCGCCGCGGCAAACGTCGCCTGCAGCGATTGCTGCATTTCGCTCTGCAGGGCTGCCAGGGCCGCCGCATCCAGCGCGCGCGGCACCTGCCGCGGCGGCCCGATGGCAATCGCGATGCGCGCGAACGGCAGCGGCAGCACCAGGCGATCCCAGTGCACCAGCACCGCACGGGAAGCCGCGTAGGCCAGCGGCAGCATCGGCCGCCCCGACATCTGCGCCAGCAGGATG
>Ga0209006_10004602_pt1 | contig 12491 bp, 10 predicted proteins | sample JacPin_JW_Ref_O2_FD_188567 | JGI IMG/M metagenome (GOLD analysis project Ga0209006, IMG submission 188567) | Forest soil microbial communities from Algoma, Ontario, Canada - Jack Pine, Ontario site 1_JW_Ref_O2 (SPAdes) (version 2) | ecosystem: Environmental > Terrestrial > Soil > Boreal...
CACGACGCCGTCGATATCTTCGCAGTGGCAGGCTCACGGGATTGTGTGGGCCATCGATGTCAGCAAGTACGGATTCGGCAATCATACCGCCGGGGTTAACTGCCTCACGCTGCCCTTGGCTGCGGCATGTTCGGGACCGGCCGTGCTGCATGCCTACGACGCAACCAATCTCGCGAACGAATTGTGGAACAGTTCGCAGGCCGCGGGTAGTCGCGATCAGGCAGGCAATGCGGTGAAGTTTATTCCGCCGACCATCGCGAACGGGAAAGTCTACGTGGGCACGACCAGTGAAGTCGACGTTTACGGCCTGCTCAACTGACCCGCCGATTGCATGCCAAATGAAAAGAGCCGTGGCGGCCAACGCCTCGAAACCCTTGTCCGGGGCTAGGATTGGTCCTTCGGCCATGGCGGTCGGTGGCCACTATTCCCATTGACGCCGGGCCGATTCAGTCGCACAATAATGCGCAACTTGATACAGCCCCCCGACGTTCTCCTGCTTTAAAAGCGATCTTACCCTGGAGGTTGCCATGAACAATACCCTGAGATCCTTCTCGATTCGATTCAGCCTAACCTGCGCGCTCGCTCTCCCCGCTCTCGGATTGCCAGCCAACGGAGCTCGTGCAGCGAGCGCGAATGATGCTGACGCATCATCCGCCCCTGCAACGAAAGTGATCGTCACCGTCTCTCCTGCGCTGGCCGCAGTGGTCGTCACCACGCAACCGCAGCAATTCACCGCCACGGTCACGGGCAATGCGAATACCAGTGTGACGTGGAGCGTAAATAAAGTCGTCGGTGGAAACTCCACGGTCGGCACAATCACCGCGGGCGGCCTGTACACGCCGCCCGCTACCGGAGGCAATCGCACCATCACAGCAACGAGCGTTGCAGTGACGACAGCTTCGGGCAAAGCGACGGTCTCAGTGACCGCGCTGGCGGGCGTTTTCACTTATCACAACGACATTTCGCGCGACGGTTGGAATCCGCAGGAAGGCGCGTTGACTCCTACAACGGTGACAACCGCAACTTTCGGCAAACTGTTTTCCTGTCCGGTCGATGGTGCTGTCTATGGGCAACCGTTGTGGGTGCCGAGTCTCTCGATCGCTGGCGGCGTTCACAACGTAATTTTCGTGGCGACGCAAAATGACAGCGCCTATGCTTTCGACGCCGATGCCAGCCCATGCGTGACCTACTGGAAAGTAAACCTGCTCGACACTCTGCACGGAGGCACGGGATCGGAGACTCCGGTCGCGTGGAATGATGTGGGTTACTGCTTCGGCGATATCTACCCTCAAGTCGGCGTCACGGGCACGCCGGTCATCAATCCCAAGACCTCGACGATGTACCTGGTTAGCGCATCGGAAAGCAATCCGATCAGCCCGGGAAACTGTTCCGGATCGTCAGCCACGTTCTATCACCGCCTGCATGCGCTGTCTCTCACTACGGGAAGCGAGGCGCTGAATGCGCCGGTCACGGTTAGCGCGTCGGTCCCTGGAACCGGCGACGGCTCGGTGAACGGAGTGGTGAGTTTCGAATCGCAATTCGAACATCAGCGCGCGGGTCTTGGATTCGCCGACGGAAGAGTCTACCTGGATTTCGCCGCCCATGAGGACGCGACTCCATACCACGGCTGGGTGATTGGCTACAAAGTGTCTGATGTACAGACGCAAGCCGCCGTTTTCAACACCACACCGAATGGAATGGGGGGAGCCGATGGCGGCATCTGGAGCGGTGGCGGCGCGCCGGCAATCGACGCCAGCGGCGACGTTTACATCGTTACCGGCAACGGCGTCTTCGATGAAGTGGCTCCATCTCCCGACAGCGACTACGGAGACAGCATTTTGCGATTGCATTACATCGCCGGCAGCACGACCAATGGCACGCATTTGAGCGTGGCCGGCTGGTTCACTCCCTATGATCAGTTCAATCTGGCTCAAGACGATACCGATCTCGGAGCCGGCTCGGTAGTTCTATTGCCGAAACAAACCTCAGGCGCCGGGCCCACGAACCTGCTGACCGAAGTGGGGAAAGAGGGAGTGATCTACGTCATCGACCCAACGAACATGGGCGAGTTTAACCCGACCGATAACAGCCAGATTTGGCAAAGTTTCACGGGGCCGGCACACGGCCTCTGGGGCACGCCTGCCTTCTGGCAAAACAGCTTGTATGTAGGCGGGCAGGGCGATTCGATACGCCAGTTCACCTTCAATCCGTCGACGGAATTGTTCACCGAAACGGCGGCGTCGCAGTCTTCAACTGTTTTCCGCTATCCAGGAACGACTCCGTCGGTTTCTTCGCAGTGGGCGGCTCACGGCATTGTGTGGGCCATCGATGCCAGTTTGTATGGCTACGCTGCCAGCCATAGTGCGGGAACGAATTGCTCGCAAGTGCCTTTGCCCTCGGCGTGTTCAGGACCGGCTATTGTGCACGCCTACGACGCGACCAATCTTGCGAACGAGTTGTGGAACAGCTCGCAGGCCGCGGGCGGTCGCGATCAGGCAGGCAATGCGGTGAAGTTCATTCCGCCGACCATTGCGAACGGGAAAGTCTACGTGGGCACGACCAGTGAAGTCGACGTGTACGGCCTGCTCAACTAACAAACCGATGCATGGCAAATGAAAAGGGCCGCGGCTAACCAGCTGCGGCCCTTTCCATTAATCAGTTCGTCCCGCTTCTAGAACACCTTGCTGAAGAGCCAGAATAGCGATCCCGACAGAAGCATCGCGACGGGCAGGGTCAGAATCCAAGCTAACGCGAGGTTCCGCACCGTGCTCATCTGGATGCCGGAATGATTTGCAGCCATCGTGCCCGCGATCCCCGACGACAACACGTGCGTGGTGCTGACTGGCAGGCCGAAGCCATCAGCCGCTCCGATTGTCGCCATGGCGGTGATTTCAGCAGCGGCGCCCTGAGCGTAAGTCAGGTGTTGTTTGCCGATTTTTTCGCCGACGGTAACCACGATCCTCTTCCAGCCCACCATCGTTCCCAGGCCCAGCGCCATCGCCACCGCAACCTTCACCCATGTTGGAATGAAACGCGTGGAGCGATCGACGTGCTTCTTGTAGTTAGCCAGAACATCGGCATCGGCAGCTGAAAATGCCGGCTTACCGGATCTCGCCGTGAGCCGCAAAGCCTCGCTGACCAGATAAAGATCGTTGCGGAAGTTACGGACGCGGTCGTTGGGTACGTTCTTCAGCTCTTTGTAGATGCTGGTTTCGTTGCCGACTTCGTTGACCAGGGTGCGCAGAGCCAGCATGGTGTTGTCGTTAAACTGCTTAGTCCGGATGTATTGCGTCACATCGTCACGAGCATCCGCGATCACGGCACTGGGCTGCACGTAGTGGTCGAGCGTGTTGGCAGCCTGCTGCGAGACGGCAATAAAATCCTGCGACTCCTGGTAAGTGACCGCATGGTTCAGCGCGTAAGCTGTGGGCACGGTTCCGATCAGGATCAGCATGATCAGCCCCATGCCTTTCTGACCGTCGTTCGAGCCATGAAAGAAGCTGACGCCCGTGCACGTGAGGATGAGCAGGCAACGAATATACAGCGGCGGCGGGGCATCGCCTTCGGGCGACGTGTAGAGCTTTGGATCTTTGATCAACGCCTTCGCCGCCAGCAGCAACAGCGCCGCAACGGCAAATCCGACCAGCGGCGACAGCAGCAGCGACTTGCCGATGTTGGCCGCCTGACTCCAATCCACACCCGACGTGCCGCTGCGGCCCGCCATCATCTGATTCGCGATGCCGACGCCGATCACCGAACCGATCAGCGTATGCGAACTCGATGCCGGCAACCCAAACCACCAGGTACCGAGGTTCCATATGATCGCCGCCACCAGCAGCGCAAAAACCATGGCGAAACCGGCTTTGCTGCCGACTTGCAAAATGAGTTCGACGGGTAGCAGCGAAATGATTGAGAACGCCACCAATCCTGAAGAAACCATGACGCCCAGGAAGTTGAAGAAACCTGACCAAACCACGGCAATGTGGGGCTCTAACGAATGAGTGTAGATCACAGTCGCGACCGCGTTGGCGGTGTCGTGGAAGCCGTTCACAAATTCAAACCCCAGCGCCACAAATAAAGCGATCCCCAGCAGAACGTAGGGCATGGCCGAGGTATTTGGCGCAAATTGCAGGTCGTGAACCAGTTGAGAACCAGCGTAGACCGCTCCAATAACAAGAACCACGGCGAAAGCCGCCATGCCGATCTTGCCGGGAGAGCGGGAGAGTTTGTGATCAAGAGCAGACGATGCTGTAGCCATAATGTTGTGGACTCCGACAAAAGCCGTGGAAAACGCGGTGCCGATTTGCAACTAGAATGCGGGGACTATATGTGAGGAATGTTACGGGAGTGTTACGGGAGTGTTAAAAAACGGATCGCGAAGGGAGAGACGTTTGAAGGTTCTTGCGCGCTGCACTCTACATTTGCTCCTTAATCTTATTTCTTCACAGCAACGGCGACGCCGTCTCGCAGCGGAACAATGGTTGTGTAGTACTCCTTCGCATCGTATAGGTTACGGTTGAATTCGAGAATAGCTTTCGTCTCGGCATCCGGATTTTTCTCCACCACGCGCCCGCTCCACAAGACATTGTCGGTAATGAACAATCCGCCCTTGCGCAGTCGTGGGGCTACCAGGCGCAACACGCGCGGATAATCTTCTTTGTCGACATCGTTGAAGATGATGTCGAACTCCTGCTTCTGCTCGGAAAGAAATTCCAACGCGTCGCCGGTGTGAACCGTAATGCGATTCGCGACTCCAGCCTTTGCGAAATATCCGCGGGCACGCTCGGCGTTCTTAAGATCTCCGTCGGTATAAACGACGCGGCCCTTCTCGCCTACCGCCTGCGCCCACCAGATGGTCGAATATCCGATGGCCGACCCCAACTCGAAAATCGTCTTGGCCCCGATCATCATGGCGAGTTGCTGCAGCACGCGGCCTACCGCAGGCCCGACGATAGGAATCTTGTGCGCGGCGGCATAGTCTTCCATCTCAGTCAGCACGGCGTCACGCTGGGGAAGCAACGAATAGAGATAGTCGTCGACCGCGCCAGTCGTGAAGCCGTTGTAGTGTCGCCAACTGGGTTTGATGGGCTTGTTCGACGGATCCTTCTTGTTCGGCATTCGAACCTCGTGGTTTCTTGTTAGAAAATCCTGAACATGCGGGGACGCGGCTTGCGAATTCGCGCTATGACAACGTCGCGCCCGGCTTCATCTTCACAACTTCTACATCCGGTACAAGTTTCTGAAATGCGGCCGGAGTTCCGCTGAGCGCCGGAAAGGTTCCGAAATGCATGGGAATCACGGTTTTCGGCTTGAGCAGATTGCAGGCGTAAGCTGCTTCGCGTGGACCCATCGTGTAGTGGTCGCCGATCGGCAGCATTGCGATGTCAGGGGTGTAGAGTTCGCGAATGATGGCCAGATCGCCAAAAACATTCGTATCCCCGGCGTGATAGATCTTGACGCCATTCGAAAATTCCACCACGTAGCCGCAAGCCTCGCCGCCATAAACAATCTGATCGCCATCCTGAATGCCGCAGGAGTGGTCGGCGTGCACCATGGTGACTTTGATGTCATCAATGGTCTGGGTTCCGCCCTTGTTCATCTCGGCGCCATTCTTGACGCCTTTTTTCTCCAGCCAGCGCAGCATTTCAGGCATGCCGACAACTTTGGGTCCATGCTTCTTGGCGAGTTCAACAGCGTCGCCGATGTGGTCGCCGTGCCCATGCGTAATCAGCATGACGTCCACTTTCTTGACATCTTTTTCCTGAGCCGGACAGGCGGGGTTTCCCATAATCCAGGGATCGATGATCACAGTTTTTCCGGCGGGCGTTTCGATGCGAAAGGTCGCATGTCCCAACCAGGTCAGTTTGATGCCGTTCAAATTCATACAGCTCCTACCTCTTAACTTGTCGCGCTGAGCAGCTTTGAGTTTTAGTTTAATATGAAACGCCATGAGTGACCTCAAGGTCCTGATCACGCGGGAAGAAATCGCAAAACGAGTAGCGGAACTGGGCGCGGAAATCACGCGCGACTTCAAAGGCGAACCGGTCATGCTAGTGGGCGTGCTCAAAGGCGCCGCAATTTTTCTTGCCGACCTGTCGCGGAAGATCGACCTGGATTCCACGTTTGATTTCATCGGCGTCTCCAGCTATGGCAACCGACCCAGCCCTACGCAAGAACTCAACTCCGGATGGGATTCCACCGGCGAAGTCAAACTGATCAAAGACGTGGATCAAACGCTGAAAGACAGAAACGTCATCGTGGTGGAAGACATCCTCGATACCGGGCTGACGCTGACCTATCTGAAAAAGATGCTCATGGCGCGTCAGCCGAAAACGCTGAAGATTGCCGCCCTGCTCGACAAGCCCTCGCGCCGCAAGCTACCGCTGGAGGGAGACTACGTCGGCTTCAAGATTCCCGACGAGTTCGTCGTCGGCTACGGACTCGATTACGCCGAGAAATATCGCAACCTGGCGGACGTCTGCATCGTGCCGCGACAGTGAGATGCTGACGCCGCCCGGTCGAGTTCAGAAGCAGCAGACGCGGCTGATATCATAAAGCCAATGGGTTCTGTTCTTTCCAAACCGGACCGTCTCCCGGTCGAGTCGCTTCTGCTCGACGTCGCCGACGTGTTGGCCACGTCGCTCGATCTCGACACGACCGTGCGCCGGGTCGCCGAAGTCGTGCGCCGCGTCATCGATTACGAAATCTTCGCCATTCTTCTGCTCAACGAAAAGACGCAGGAATTGCGCTTCCGATTCCAGGTCGGCTATCCGCCGGAGTTTGCCGAGCGCAGCCGCATCAAACTGGGCGAGGGCGTCACTGGACTCGCCGCCCAGACGCGACAGGCAGTTCTGATCGATGATGTGACTCGCGACCCGCGCTATATCGCAGCCATCCCCAACGTACGGTCGGAGCTGGCGGTGCCGCTTATCACCAAGAACCGCGTCATCGGGGTGATCGATATCGAAGCGCGCGAGCCCGGATATTTCACCGAAGAGCACTCGCGCCTGTTAACGCTGGTCGCGTCCCGAATGGCAGCAGGAATCGAAAACGCGCAACTCTACGCGCGCACCACCAAGCAAGCCAAAATTCTTCTGCTGCTGAACGAAATTGCCCGCGAGTTGACGTCGATCCTGAACCTCGACCAACTGCTCGGACGGATCGCCGAGTTAATCCGGCGGTTGATCGATTACCAGATGTTCAGCATTCTGCTTCTCGACTCATCGCGGGAGAAGCTCGAACATCGTTTTTCTCTGCGCTTCAACGAAAATATTTCCATCAAACGCGAAATTCCTATCGGCCGCGGAATCGTAGGCACAGCCGCCGAAACCAAGCAGGCGGTACTGGTACCCGACGTCACGAAAGATTCGCGCTATGTGGAAGCGAACCCTGAAACGCGGTCGGAGTTGGCGGTTCCGTTGATCTACAAAGACAACGTGATCGGCGTGCTCGATATGGAACACACGCGCCGCGGATTCTTCACGGAAGAGCATCAGCGCACCATGACCACGCTGGCGGCGCAGATCGCAATCGCCATCGAAAACGCGCGCCTCTACGAGGAGATCGAGCGGCAGGAGCGCAGGCTCGATCGCGACTTGGCGCTGGCACGGGAGCTGCAAGGACGTCTCCTGCCACAGACTCGTCCCAAGCTTTCGCATCTGGATGTTGCGGCGAAATTCGTTCCGGCGCGGGCCATCGGCGGAGATTTGTACGACTTCATCCCCTACTCGATGTCGCGTCTCGGCATCGTGATCGGCGATGTCAGCGGCAAAGGCGCGCCTGCGGCGATCTATGCAGCGCTGGTCAGCGGCATTTTACGTTCCCACGCGCCGATTGAACCCGGTCCGGCGGAAATGCTCTCGGCTGTGAACTTGTCGCTGGCGGAGCGCCGTATCGAGGCGCAATTTGTCTCGCTGATCTATGCCGTCTGGGACGATCAGAACCGAACTTTGACTGTGGCGAACTCCGGCCTGCCTCAACCGATCTTTGTGCACGGCGGAAAAAATGAATTCATCGACGCGACCGGCCTGCCGCTCGGCCTGTTCGACGACGCCGACTACGATGAATTCAAGTTCCGCATGAAGCCGGGCGACATGTTCGTATTTTTCAGCGATGGCATTCTCGACGCGCGCAACCGCAAGGGCGAAATGTTCGGACGAAGGCGTGTCGAGAAAATCATCTCTGAATGCTCCAGTGCGTCGGCAGATTGCGTTGTCGATTCGCTCTTCAATGCTGTCGCCGAGCACGCAGCCGGCGAGGAAGCGTTCGACGACCAGACCGTGGTCGCCATTCGAGTTCGAGGCGCCGCGCCCGCCCATTCCGCAGCCAACGCCAAGAAGAAATGACTCTGCGCAGCGATAGCCCTGACGTACCTCGTGCTCCGGGATTTACTTATCGTGAGAGCAAGCTCGGGCGCGGACGGGGCACGCAACTGACCCTGCACGCAGAAGGCGCGCCCTTAGCCGAGCTTGCGGAAGACCACGGCACGCCGCTGTACGTTTATTCGTCGGCAACAATTCAGCATCGCTATCGCGCTTTCGACAAAGCATTTTCGAACCTGCCCCATACGGTCTGCTACTCCGTAAAAGCGAATTCCAACCTGAGCATCCTGCGCCTGCTGGCGAAAATGGGATGCGGCTTCGACGTTGTCTCCGGCGGAGAGTTGGAACGGGTGCTGGCGGCGGATCGCAAGGCCGCTAAGAAGGTTGTGTTCTCCGGCGTTGGCAAGACGCGCGCGGAACTTCGAGCTGCGTTAAAAGCAGGGATTCTGCTGTTCAACGTCGAAAGTGAGTCCGAGTTGTGGGCGCTGGCTGAGTGCGCGGACCAACTGCACACTACCGCGCCGCTGGCGCTGCGCGTCAATCCAGACGTTGCCGCAGAAACTCATCCCTACATTTCCACCGGCTTGCGCCAGCACAAATTCGGCGTGCCGATTCGCGAAGCGCAGGCACTCTACGCCAAAGCCGCCGGCTCCCGCGGACTCAAAGTGCGCGGCGTGAGTGTGCACATCGGCTCGCAGATCACGGACGCGACCCCCTTCGGCGAGGCGATGTCGCGCGTAGCCGACTTGGTCCGCGACCTTCGATCCGATGGCCACGAGATCGATTATGTCGACGCGGGCGGGGGCTTGGGAATCGCCTACGACCAGCCGAACGCAAATCCGATTTCCGATTTCGCGGCTGGCTATGCGCGCGCTCTGAGCGCTCCGCTACGCGGGCTCGATGTGCACCTGATTCTCGAGCCCGGGCGCTCGATCGTCGCTCCGGCCGGAATTCTGCTGACGTCAATCATTTACAAAAAGCAGAATGACGGCAAACATTTTGTGGTCGTCGATGCCGCGATGAACGATCTGATCCGCCCGGCGCTCTACGGCGCACATCACGAGATTGTTCCGGTTGTGCGCCAAGAAGAGACTGCTCAGTCCGAGACGGTTGACGTTGTCGGTCCGGTGTGCGAGACCGGAGACTTTTTCGCGCGCGACCGCGCGCTGCCTGCCGTGGCTGAAGGCGATCTGCTTGCGATTTTGGATGCCGGAGCCTATGGTATGGTGCTGTCGTCAAACTACAACACGCGTCCGCGAGCGGCAGAAATTCTCGTCACCGGCAAGTCCGCCAAAGTGATTCGCAAACGTGAGAGTGTCCGAGATCTGCTGCGCGCGGAAATCTGAAGCAGAAGTGTGAGGCGGAAGTTTAACTGGCAGCGCATCGCAGCCCTAGCGTTCGCCCCATTTCAGCTTGGTACGCAGCACCTGGAAGAAATCTGCGCCGGTGCGAAACAGCGTTACTTGATGTTCAGACCGGCGGCAACGGACTCGGTCTCCATCTTTCAAGTCCATGCCCGGCTGGCCGTCCAGGCTCAGATAAGCAACTTCCTTTTCGCTCCACAGCAAAATCTCGATCTCCGCGGAATCCGGAACAACTAGCGGACGATGCGTCAGCGAGTGTGGTGCCACCGGCGTAACCACAAACGCATTCACCGTCGGCATCAGCACAGGTCCGCCCGCCGAGAGCGAATACGCAGTTGAACCGGTCGGCGTGGCCACGATCATGCCGTCGGCGCGATAGCTGGAAACAAAAACCTTGTCGAGATAAAGATCGTACGTATTCAGCTTGGCCAGAGCGGTCTTGTTCACCACCGCGTCGTTGAAGACAAGGTAGCTGCCGCGAACCGTTTCTCCGCGTAGCAACTGAACCTGCATCAGAGAGCGATGCTCGACCTCCGCGCCGTCCTGCGCGATGGCATCAAGCATCGGATAGAGCGAGCCGATTGGCACATCGGTCAAGAATCCGAGCGAGCCGAGATTGACTCCCAGCAGCGGAACATCGATGGTCGCCGTCGCCCTGGCCGCAGACAGCAACGTTCCATCGCCGCCCAGCACCACAACCAAATCGAGTTTCTTCTGCGCCATCTGCGCGCGCGGCACAACTTCCTGCCCGGCAACGTACCGGTCGGTTTCCACGTCCACCACGATCTGATAGTTATGTTCCGCAAGCCACGTCAAAAGTCCGGGAATAATCTTCGCGACTTCCTGGCGATCCGGCCGGGAAATAATGGCTGCGATTTTCTGGTGGGTTGCTTGCGGGCTGGCCATCGTGGCTGGAAACAGGGACAAAAAGATTGTACAGAATTCCGGCGCTTTCACCACAGTTGGCCGTCGACGGTGGGCAGCAGATTCGTGCGTGCGCCGTATCTCAGACGCCGGGTCGTTTCAGTGGGGGATTATGCTTGAGATCGAGCCCGACCTTTGCGATGTAGCAAGGCTCATGCACGGGCAGCCCATGCTCATCGACCTTGCAGCCTTCCAGGTCAATGGGCTTCCCGCAAATCCAGCAGGTCCTGGGAGAATTCTTAACGGTTGCCATGGTTCACCTGCCGATCGAGATTCGGCGTACAAAAATTCTAGCAAGGACCGAACAAATTTCAAGCGTTAAGTCGTCCAGTTGCAGCGTTCTGTTTTCCGCCGCCTAATCCCATTCAAGAAGCCGCGCCGCCACCGGACTAGAACACTCCGTAAAGCAGGAATTCGCGATTCCCTTCCGCGCCCAGAATCGGAGATTCGATCGTCTCCGTCCGCGCTACACCGAGTTCGACAAGCGCGCCTCGAACCCGCTCGACCGCGGCCATCTGCGTAGCCTCATCGCGCACAATGCCGCCTTTGCCCACATGTTCCCGACCCGCTTCGAACTGCGGCTTTACCAGCACAATCAGCTGCCTTCCCTGGCGCTCGTCGCCTGGTTGCGGGAAAGCGGCGGCAATCACCGCAGGCAGAACCAGGGTCGCCGAGATGAACGACACATCCATGACGATGATGTCGACGGTCTCGCCGACCGCCTCGCGAGTGAGGTAGCGTGCATTGTTCTTTTCCAGGAGCCGAACTCGCGGATCCTGACGCAGTTTGAAATCCATCTGGCCATAGCCGGTGTCCACGGCAATCACGCGGGCAGCGCCGCGCTGCAGCAGACAATCTGTGAATCCTCCAGTAGACGCGCCCACATCAAGGCAGAGTTTGGCGCTCACATCAATCTTCCAACGATCGAGCGCGCGCTCCAGCTTCAACCCTCCGCGACTGACATATTTCAGGTCTTCCCCGAGCAGACGAATCGAGATGTCTTCGGCAACCTGAGCGCCGGCTTTTTCCAGCTTCTGATCATCCACCAGCACCATGCCGGCAAGAATCAAAGCCTGCGCGCGCTCGCGCGAAGCCGCCAGGCCTCGGTCCACGAGCAATTTGTCGAGTCGGATTTTCACGCGAGAATTCCGTTCCAGGTTCTACCACGAAAGTGCCAGCACTCGCAGCAGTGCAATGTGCTGCATCGCCTCTCGCATAAGCCACTTACGTCGACCGGACTGCCCTTTTCCACAACGTTTTCCACGTTCATGTTGAAAACTTTGGTTCGGCAAACAGATTTTGTTCTTGACTCGATAGCACGACTCAATAAAAAGAGCCGCCCCAAGGCGGCTCCCAGATTTCGCACAACAGAATTCGCAAACCACGCGCTATCCGGCAACTTCTTCCAGCAGCTTCTGATCAATATCGAAGTTCGAGTGCACGTTCTGCACATCGTCGTGCTCTTCGAAAGCTTCCATCATCCGAATCATGGTGTTGGCCGCGGAACCTTCCAGCTTGACGTAGTTCTGCGGAATCATGGTCACGCTCGACGACACGGGCTCAATGCCGGCCTTCTTCACCGCCTCGAGCACTACTTCGTAGGCCGAGGGTTCGGTCAGAATTTCCCAGTTATCGCCGTCATCGTTCAAATCTTCCCCGCCGGCTTCGAGGACAATGTTCATCAGATCGTCCTCTTTCGCCGCGGTTTTCGGGATTACGATGTCGCCTTTTTTGTGGAACAAATACGCGACCGCGCCGGCCGCCGCCATGTTGCCGCCGTTCTTGCCGAAGGCATGGCGAATTTCGCTGACGGTGCGATTGCGATTGTCGGTGTTGATATCGAGCAGCACCGCAGCGCCGCCGGGGCCATAACCTTCGAGCG
>Ga0209006_10004603_pt1 | contig 12490 bp, 12 predicted proteins | sample JacPin_JW_Ref_O2_FD_188567 | JGI IMG/M metagenome (GOLD analysis project Ga0209006, IMG submission 188567) | Forest soil microbial communities from Algoma, Ontario, Canada - Jack Pine, Ontario site 1_JW_Ref_O2 (SPAdes) (version 2) | ecosystem: Environmental > Terrestrial > Soil > Boreal...
GAAACGGAAGGCAAGAAAGCGCAGCTATCACTGGCCCGCCTTCGCTGGCGCATCGAGGAAGCCTCCGGCTCCTCCGAGGTGCTTCGAGAGCATCTCGGCAAACTCACCGGGCTTGCTCCCGCTTCGATTGATCCCGATCCCGACACGCTGCCCGCACTCCCTTCGGTGAAAGCCGAAGAACTCTCACCGGAAGGAACCCGAGGACTTAAATCTGGACTCAACGCGCAAGACGCCGCCAGCCGCGCCGTCGACTCCAACCCCGACGTCCAGGCCGCCGTCGAGCATGCCCGCGCCGAATATTTACGCGTGAAGGGCGAACAAAGAGCTCTTTGGCCCAGCATCGATTTCGCCGCGCAATACGCTTTGCTTTCCACCTTCAACCACTACTCCACCTACTACAATCACTTCCAGCCCAACAACGCGACCATTGGCATCTCCATCCACCTTCCGTTTCTGAATCTCTCCCAGCATGCCAAGGTGCAGGAAGCCGAATCGGAAGCGCTCAAAGCCCAGAAGCAAGCGGAAGCCGCGCGCAACCAGGTTTCTGAAGAAACGCTGCGCCTCGAGCGCTCGGTCTCGCGCCTGCAGGCCGCGCGCGATGTCGCCGAACTCGAATCCGAACTGGCGGCGAAAGATGTGGAAGTCGTCCAGACTCGCATGGACGCCGGGTCCGCCACGCTCCACGACCTGGACGACGCCCGCTCCCGGGCCAGCGAACGCTCCATCACCCTCGAAGACATACTCTTCGAACTGGAGCGCAGCCAGGTCGCTCTCCTCCGCGCCACCGGCGACCTGGAAAAATGGGCCATGGGCCAGTAGCCTCGTGTAAGACGGACATTCTTGTCCGTCGCTTTTGATTTTGGTTTTGAACTCGATTGTGTGGGGCGGGCACTCCTGTTCGCCGACTCTATCCACGTCCCCACAGACAAGACCTTCTCAGCTTAGATTCTCCTCAGTTGAGATTGTTCTCACTAGAGACATCCTCCGCGCTCGCTTTAAGCGCATGCAAGCGATGTCATCGAGCCCCCGCCAGCGTCCACGCCACCTGCATGCGCATCGTAAGGTCGCTCACCGGGCCTTCGGCCCCGTTTGACGGGGATGACATCTCGGCCGTCTGGAGGGTTCGGGACGCCATCCCTCTTTATGCATTCAGCCCTCCTCCCAACGCACCATTTCCCCCATTCACTGCATCCAACCTACAGTTAGCGCGATACAGGTTCCGGTTTCCCTTACGCTGTCAGTAAGATAGGCCCAGTCACCGAGGGCCGGGAACCTGCAACAATACGTGCGTAATGTGCACGGCGGCCGCGTCAGAATGGTAAAATAGACAGATACCAACATATGCCTCTAAAAACACTTTTTCTGAATCCACCTTCCTTTGAAAACTTCGACGGAGGCGCCGGCTCCCGTTGGCCCGCCACGCGCGAAATTGAAAGTTTCTGGTATCCCGTGTGGCTGGCTTATCCCGCGGGGATGCTCGAGGGGTCGCGGCTGCTGGATGCGCCGTCGCATCACGTTTCCGGCGAACAGACCATCGAGATCGCCAAGCAATATGAATTTCTGGTGCTGTTCACCAGCACGCCCGGATTTCCCGGCGACATCCTGCTGGCCAACGCCATCAAGGCGGCGAATCCCAAGATCAAGATCGCGTTCGTAGGGCCGCATGTAACCGTGCTTCCGGAAAAGTCGCTGCGCGATTGCCCGGCGATTGACTTCATCTGCCGCAAAGAATTCGACTACGCCGTCACCGACTTTGCCAAAGGTAAGCCGCTGGAAGAGATTGCGGGAGCTTCGTTCCTGAAGGACGGCAAGGTCGTCCACAATCCCGACGCGCCGCAGCTGGGCAATCTCGATGACCTGCCGCACGTGACCGAGGTCTACAAGCGCGACCTCGACATCACGAACTACAACGTTCCGTTCCTGCTGCATCCCTACGTTTCGCTCTACACCACGCGCGGTTGCCCGGCGCAATGCACGTTCTGCCTGTGGCCACAGACGCTGAGCGGGCATCCATGGCGCAAGCGCTCCACCGACGACGTGGCGCGGGAAATGGCGAACGCCAAGAAACTCTGGCCCAACGTGAAAGAGTTTTTCTTCGACGACGATACCTTCAACATTCAGGCGGCACGCACCATTGAACTGTGCGCCAAGTTGAAACCGCTGGGCCTGACGTGGTCCTGCACATCGCGCGTCACCACCGACTACGAAACTTTGAAAGCCATGAAGGAAGCGGGATGCCGGCTGTTGATCGTCGGCTACGAATCCGGCGATCAGCAGATTCTCAAGAACATCAAGAAGGGTGCGACCATCGAACGGGCTCGCGACTTCACTCGCGATTGCCACAAGCTGGGCTTGGTGATCCACGGCGACTTCATCATGGGCTTGCCCGGCGAAACGCACGAGACCATCAACAACACCATCAAGTTCGCCAAAGAGTTGGACGTGGAGACCATCCAGGTTTCCGTTGCGCACGCCTACCCTGGCACCGAGCTTTACGACTACGCGGTGAGCAACGGCTTCATGGTCGGCGACAACAAGATGGTGGACGAAGGCGGACATCAACTGGCCCAGATTCAATATCCGGGGCTGCCTGCCGATGACATCATGTCGGCCGTGCATCGGTTTTATGACGAATATTATTTCCGTCCGAAGGCCGTCTTCCGCATCTTAAGAAAAGCCGCGTTCGACAGCAACGACCGGAAGCGGTTGTACAAAGAAGCGAAGAGCTTCATGAAACTGCGGTCCGCGCGCAACAAGATGGTGAAGCAGCATGCCGACGAGGCCGCCGCTGCCGAGCCGGTGAAGGCGTAGTAAGACAGGTTTCAAAGTTTCACGTTTCAGGGTTTCAAGGTCGTCCACTCTCGAATCTCTTGGCGTGTTTGAAACCCTCAAACGTTGAAACCTTGAAACACGAGCTTGAGTGACTTTTCGTAAGTATCTGGTCTTGGCGGGAGTTACCGTGTTCGCAGCGGCGGGTGATTCCGTGCTCTCGCACGGGATGAAACAGGCCAGCCGTGTTTCGTTGCATCATCCGCTCAGCTTGATTTTCGCCGTGCTCAATCCCTGGGTCGCGTTTGGCATTCTCCTCCTGCTGGCCTTCTTCGCCACGTACATGAATGCGCTCTCCTGGGCGGACCTGACATACGTATTGCCGGCCACGTCGTTGGGCTATGTGCTGCTGGCGCTGGTGGCGAGATTCGCCCTGCACGAGCAAGTCAGCCCGCTGCGCTGGGTAGGCATTGCGCTGATCACAGGAGGCGTCGGCTTCGTGGCTGGAGGCCCCTCGCTTACGGAGCATCCCGAAGCCGATGAGCCGTGTCAAAGGGAAGAGCCGGAAGTGGTGGTTTCGAGCGAGGTGGGTTCGTGAAGGAACTCGACACTGGATTCGCCGTCTGGTGCGCGATCATCGCGATAGCGTCCGCGTCGGTCGTGGGTGACGTGCTTCTGGCCCGCGCCATGAAACAAGTTGGCGATGTGCACGACCTATGGGATCGTTCAGGTCTATGGACGGTGCTGGGCAGAGTGCTGGGCAATCCGAATTTTTTTCTCGGCGTGGCGGCGATGGCGGTTGCCTTCTTCAGCCTGCTGTTCGCGCTGTCCTGGGGAGACGTAAGCCTCGTAGCTCCGGCAGCCGCATCACTGACGTTTATCGGAAATGCCTTCGCAGCGAAAATATTTCTTCATGAGCGCGTCGACCGCCGCCGTTGGATCGCCGCCGTGCTGGTGGCCGCGGGAGTCGTGCTGCTGGCTGGGTAGAGGGTCAGCACAATCCAAGCTGGAGCCCAGACCTCAGTGCTCGCCCCTTCTCGACTTGGGGAGGGGTGAAAGCGGCCAGTGTTTGCGCCCTTCAGTGTTCGATGCGGTGCAGGGCTTCTTTGGCGGGGGCGTAGCTGTGGGCCAGGGCCAGGGCGGCGCGGAATTCGGTGGCGGCGCCTGCGCGGTCGCCTTGCTTTTCGAGCAACTGTCCGAGCATGGAGTGGGCTTTGAAGGCTGGGCCGGTTTCGACGGGAGACTGCAGGTAGCGGCGCAGCAGGCGCACCGCCAGAGGATAGTTGCGGCCGGTGCGGAGAAGCATGCTGGCGCCGTCCATGAGCGAATCGGGGCGGTCGAGCGGGCGGGACTCCATTGTGGTGAGAGCCTGCTCCATCTCGTCGAAGCGGTTGGTGCGACGAAAAAAGATGGCGAGGTTCAGCCACGCGCGGGCGCCGCCGTGGCTGGCGTCGATGGCGGCGCGGTATTCGCGCTCGGCGGCGGGGTCGTCTTTGGCGCGCTCGGCGAGGCGGGCGGTGACCCAGTTGGCGGTGGCGGGATCCAGGCGCGTGATGGCTTCCGCCTGGGCATGCGCTTTGTCTTTGCCTCCGCCGACGATGCCGGGGGCTTCGAGATAAAACTCAGCGAGATCGGTGCGGGCGGCCAGGTTTGAGGGATCGAGTTCGACGGAACGCTCGAACTCGGTGTGGACTTTTTTCGCTAGGCTCATCGCACTGAGGAATCCGGCGCGGTCGGCTTTTTCGCCGTAGATGCGGCCGAGCCAGAGATGATAAAGGGCGTTGGTGGAATCGAGAGCGACGGCGCGCTCGCAGGAAGGGATGCCGCGGTCCCATTCGTCGAGCATGAAGTGGGCGCGGCAGAGCAGGTTCTGAGATGCGGCGTCGTTGGGTGAGCGGGCGATTTGTTGTTGCAGGGCCTGAATGGCGTCATCAACGCGGCCGGCGGTGAGGAGGTCGGCCGGAGATTCGGCACGGGCGCTGATGGAAAATGCCAGGGCTATGCAAGCCAGGAGGAATTTCATGCGACGAGGAGTTTCGTGAATGCTGAAGTTCAGTGCGGCGACCTCAGCGGCTAAAGCCGCGATCAAGCCAGGTGAGTAAGCGCAGCGCTGAAGCGCTGCGCCACCCAAAATCGGTTCACTCCCAAAATCACGCTGGTTCGAAATCAATTCAATCCGAGAGCACTCAATCCGCGGTGCGCCTGGATGCTTCGGAGTCTTCTTAAGGGACCACCTTCACCGGGGCGCCGTCGACGAGCGGCTTGGAGCCATCGGCGGTCAGGGCCACGACGGCGTTGTCGGAAAGTCCGGAGGTGATTTCCACGCGGGTGAGATTCTGCAATGAAATTTCGACTTCGGTGCGGCGCAGGTGACCATCGACAACCCGGTAGACGTAAGGTTTGGTGTCATCGATGCGGAGGGCGTCGCGCTGCAGCGTGAGCACTCCGCTGTGCTCGGCGGCAACAACCGTAGCTCCTACGGTGACGTTAGGAAGCAGGCGCAGATCGCGATTGTCGAGCACGCAGAGGGCTTCGCCGACATGGCGGGCTCCGCTTAACTTCACGGTGGAGGGCACGGCGGAAAGCGAGCCATTCCAGATGCGTCCGGGAATCGCGTCCCAGGTGACTTCAACTTTTTGTCCGGGTTTGAGGTGACCGAGGTCGGGCTCGTCGACAAACAGACGCACCTGGACGCGGGTGAGATCGGCCTCCTGAAGAAGCAGATCTCCCGCCTGCACATAGGCGCCCTGCTTCACGGGCAGGGAGTAAACAATGCCGTCGAAAGGGGCGCGGATGTTGGATTTGCTGAGCGCATCTTCGGCGGCGTCGTAGGCGGCCTGGGCCTCGGAACTTTGCGCGGTCACTTTGGCGATTTCAGGCGACGAGTAACGAGCCTTCTGTTTTTGCTCGAGCAGAGTGAGGTCGGCTTGGGCGCGGTGCAGGCGGTCTTCGGCTTGCTTGACTTCACCCGGGGCGGCTGCGCCTTGTTGCTGCAGGCGGCCGAAGGCCTCGAGACTGCGCTGGGCGGCGTCGCGTTCGCTGCGGGCTTTCGTCAGAAGCGCGTCGAGGGTGAGGAGTTCTTCGTGCGTGCCTCCGGTGGAAATGTCGGTCTGATCGGATTGCGCGGCGGTCATCTGCGACTTGGCATGCTCGGCCTGGCTGCGGATGTTGGCGTCATCGAGTTGCAAGAGAAGCTGTCCCTTACGCACGTGGTCGCCTTCCTTGACCAGCAGGCGCTTGACGACGGTGGCGATGGGAGCGTGAGCTTCGAAATACTTATTTTCCAACGGTTCAATTTTGCCGTTGGTGGAAACCAGGCTGCGGATGGGACCGCGCTCCACAGTGGTGACGTGCACGGCCAGCGGCGTACGGCGGGAGAAGATGGGGATGAGGACGACGGCGGCAATGACTCCGGCGGCAAGCCAGGTGTTGCGGCGCCGGCGCGCGGGATGTCCATTCGAATTGTGGTTGTTCGATGCCAAATTCTTTTCGTGAGCAGTCCGCTAAACACCCGCCGCGCTTGCGTCAACCTGTTTTCTTTCAGGGCGGTGCGGGAACAATTGCAAGTAGTAATCTACCACCGCGGCGGCCCGGCGATGTACTCCGGACGCTGCACGTGGCAGTACTTGTTTAGATGCGGCTGGGGAGGGCGAGGCCGCAAGAGGTTTTGCTGCTGACGGCAAAATCCCCACTTCTCGCAAAGGACCCGAGAAATGGGGCACCTGGTTGAGAATAGGGGGATGACGCCCGGCTTATTGTTTTCTGTCGAGCGCAGAGCGGATTTCTTCATTGCTCATGATTGTGGCAATTTTGTCGTTCATGTAGCGCAGGGATATATCGTGATGTTCACGGTCGTAGGAGTCGATACAGTCTCCGGCCAGGATTACCGGCCAGTCTCGCTGGTAGGCGTCAATGGCGGTGGTGCGAATGCAAGCGTGGGTGTTGATGCCCGCGAGGATAATGGCGTCGGGCCGGAGTCGGGCGAGGATTTCGTCGAGAGTGGTTCCGTAAAATGCGCTATACCGTTTCTTCACGAGGACGATGTCATTTGCGGCGACCGACAGATCGGGAACGATTTCACAACCTGGAGTGCCTTTAATGGTGACGCGAATTCCCTTGGCTTGCATCTCCGGGAACGCGTCGCGCAGGTCGGGCTCGAACTCCTGTCGCACCCAGATCAGGGGATGGGAGTGGCTTCGCATGTCGCTGGCTAGTTCGTGGATGGAGCGAACCAGTCGTTTTCTTTTGCCCGGCTCCCAACTGTCGAGAAAGTCGCGAAGCATGTCGATCACAATCAGGACGGGCGTTTTCATAACAAGAAATTATCAGAATCCATCTTGCAACGTTTCGAGATCCGGCGGGGGAGGCGGTCGAGCCGTCGACAAAATTCCCACTTCTCGCAAAGGAGGCGAGAAATGGGGCACCCGGGCTCGGGGAAGCCGATACAATATCCCAATGCTGAAACAGTCACGCTATACGTCGGAGCATGCTGCTGCCGGGTTGGACGCCGAGTTTCCGGAAATTGAGACCTGGGCGAACCAGTTTCCGGGATATGAGATTGTGATTGACGATCCGGAGTTTACGTCGGTGTGTCCGAAGACGGGGTTGCCGGATTTTGGCGTGATCACGTTGCGTTACCAGCCCGATAAAGTTTGTCTGGAGTTGAAATCGTACAAGGAATATTTGCAGTCGTACCGCAACCTGGGGATTTTTCAGGAGAACATTGTGAATCGCGTGCTGGAAGATGTGGTGCGCTGGGCGAAGCCGGTGTGGGCCGAAGTGAAAGGGGATTTTCGTCCGCGGGGAGGGATTTCTACCACTGTCGTGGCGAAGTGGCCGCGGGCTAAGGGGCGGAAGTAGCTCGCAGTTTCTGGTGGCAGTGGCGGGCGGGGGTCAGCGAGACGCGGCTGCAGCTCGCGGTTCGATGCGCTCAATCTCGGCGGCTTGGTCAGCCCTTACCCGGCTTATTTCATACGCGCCTTGCAGATTCAGCCAGAACTGTTCAGTCGTGCCGAAGAAACGCGACAAGCGGACGGCTGTATCTGCGCTGATGCCGCGGCGTTCTAGGACTATGTCGTTGACACGAGGCGCGGGGACGCGAAGCCGCTTGGCCAGTTCGTAAGCAGACATGCGCAGGGGCTTGAGAAATTCTTCCCGCAAGATTTCGCCGGGATGAACTTTCCAGTGTGGCGCGCCTTTTCTTGGAATGCTTTCCTGTCCCATAGGGTCACCTCGCTTTTTCTTTAACCACGATACCGCCAATTGCTACTGATAGTCCGTCATGTCGACCTCGAATGCATCGTGGCCGCGCCATACGAAGCAGATTCTGTGCTGATCGTTAATCCGGATACTGTACGGTCCCTGACGTTTGCCGCGAAGTCTCTCCAAGCGGTTACCGGGCGGGAACTTCAAATCATCGAGCGCCATCGCGCCGTCCAGCATGGCGAGTTTCCGTTTGGTAACGCTCACGGGCGGAGCCCCGCGCGTTTTGCCAGTCGTCCAGATTTCCGCCGACTGCCGATTGGCGAAAGTCTTGATCACTGCGAGATGATAACGCGTGTCGTTAATAACATCCATCGTTGTTATTGCCGGCTTGCCTGGTCGCGGCATGCTATATTCGCTCGCACTGTGGACACGACGAAACTTCATCCGCGCACGGCGCTGATTTTGCTGACGGCGCTGAATCTGCTCAATTACATCGATCGCTCCGTGTTGAATGCGGTGCAGCCGCTGGTGCAGGACGAGTTTCATCTTTCAAAGACGCAGGTGGGCTACCTGACCAGCGCGTTCCTGATTTTCTACATGTTCGCGGCGCCGTTTGTGGGGCCTCTGGCGGACCGCTACTCGCGCAAGGTGATCATTGTGGTGGGCGCGGTTTTCTGGAGCGGGCTCACGCTGCTGACCGCGGTTACGCATACGTATACGGAATTGCTGGTGCGGCACACGCTGGTCGGAATTGGCGAAGCGACATTTGTGACCATCGCCCCGACGTTTGTGGCCGATCTTTTTGCGGAGGAAAGGCGCGGCCGGATTCTGGGCGTGTTTTATCTGGCGATTCCGGTGGGCTCGGCGGCGGGATATTTGCTGGGGGGAAATCTGGCTCCGCATTATGGGTGGCGGTTTCCATTTTATGTTGCGGCGGCGCCGGGGTTTCTGCTGGCGTTGGCGGTTTCGTTTTTGAAAGAACCGAAGCGGGGACAATTTGATTCGCGCACGGGAACGAAAGAGACTCCGGAGCGAACAAGTATTTTTGGATTGTTTCGCAATCCGGCATTCCTGACTGCGACGCTAGGCATGGCGGCGATGACGTTTTCTATGGGCGGCATCCTGGTGTGGATGCCGCAATTTCTTTACAGCGAACGGCATTACACGCTGGCGGCGGCGAACTTAATGTTCGGCGCAATTATTGTGGTGGATGGAATTCTGGCGTCGCTGGCTGGGGGATGGTTCGGCGATTATCTGCTGCGGCGGATGAAGAGTTCGTATTATGTGATTTCGGCGGCCAGCATGGGGCTTGGGATTCCTTTCATGATTGTCGCGCTGTTTGTGAAGGGACGGGGGATGGTTCCGGCGATTGCGGTGGCGGCGTTCTTTCTGCTGCTTAATACTTCGCCGCTGAACGCTGCGGTGATCAATTCGGTGGGCGCGCATATTCGGGCGACCGCGCTGGCGGTGAATATTTTTATTATTCACTTTCTCGGCGATGTGCCTTCGCCGACCATGATGGGATGGGTGGCGGACCGGCGGTCGCTGCAGGCGGCGTTTGTGTTGCCGGTGATTGCGATGGGGATTTCTTCTGCCATACTGTTTTATGGGATGAAGTTTGCGCCGGTGGTGCGGAGGGATACGGGGGCAGGGGCGCCACGCTGAATATTCTCTGCGGATGGAATCGAGCGGACTTCAGGGGCTAAGCCGGCGAATTCTGGGGCGCTTGTATGGCACCCTTCGACTTCGCTCAGGGCAGGGCTCCTGAAAGCCGTGCCCTTTCCGAGCGCTCGCACGAAAAGCTTCTAAGGGCTAGGATCGCGAAGGAGATCCCAACAACTCGGGATGCATTACTTTCACTGGATGGCTGGGGTAATTCTGGCGCTGGCGTGGGTTTCTCGCATCGTCGAGGCGGCGCTCGGGATGCCCAGCGTTGCGGATGTTTCGCGGCCGGAGTGGGATCGCAATCCGGTGGGCGCGGCGGGAAATCCTCTGGTTTCGATTATTGTTCCGGCGCGGAATGAGGAAGAATCCATCGAACAGGCGCTGAATACTCTGCTCGCGCTTGACTACGACAATTACGAAGTGATCGCGGTGAACGACCGGTCGACCGACCGGACGGGCGAGATCATGGAACGGGTTGCTGGGAATCTTCGGTCGGGAGAACTTCAAGGTCAAAATCCCCAATTCTCGCAAAAGACGCGAGAAATCGGGCACCCAGGTTCGCAGTTGCATGTCGTGCATCATCGCGAACTTCCTGCGGGGTGGTTGGGGAAGACGCATGCTATGTGGACGGCTACGAATCTGGCTGCGGGGGAGTGGCTGCTGTTTACCGACGCGGATGTGATGTTCAAGCCGGAGTCTCTGCGGCGGGCGTTGGCTTATGCTGAGGCGGAGAAGGCCGATCATGTGGTGGTGTTTCCGCGGATGATTATGAAACGGCCGGGGGAGTACATGATGATCGCGTTTTTTCAGACGATGTTTATGTTTGGGCACCGGCCGTGGAAAGTGGCGGACCCGAAGGCGCGCGATCACATGGGTGTGGGCGCGTTCAACCTGGTGCGGCGCAGTGTGTATGAAGCGGTGGGCACGTACGAACGGTTGCGCATGGAAGTGGTGGACGACATGAAGCTGGGCAAGGTTGTGAAGAATGCGGGCTTCGCGCAGCGGAATGTGTTTGGCGCGGATTTGATTTCGGTTCGTTGGGCGAAGGGTGCGATGGGCGTGGTGGATAATTTGACCAAGAATTTTTTTGCGGTGCTTTCGTTTCAGTGGTGGAGGACGTTGCTCTCGGCGTTCGCGCTGGCCTTCATCAATCTGGGACCGTTTCTGGGCGTGTGGCTGGCGCACGGCTGGGCGCGTGTCCCTTATGCGGTGGCGTTGGCATCAATGTTTTTGATTTATCTGGGGATGTCATGGAGATCGGGCGTGCCGCCGTATTATTTTCTGCTGCATCCGGTGAGCACGGTGCTGTTTATTTACACACTGCTGCGGTCGATGGCGCTCACGCTGTGGAATGACGGGATTGTGTGGCGGGGGACGAAGTATCGGCTGGAGGAGTTGCGGAGGGGGATGGTATGAGGGCGCGTGTGATGCTGGCAGTCTTGCTGCCGAGGGATCGCCCTTGCTGCATGCGGTTTTGACGGTGCCCACCCGCGCTCATGCCGCTTCATGCGCATCGTAGGGATGACATCTCTTCTCGCATCTCTTTTCTCTCTTCTAGTTTCGCCGCACTCGGCTTGGCTCAGGTGGTGGTGTCTCGTGTAACTTGTGACGCGGTGCGGCGGGCGGCGATGATGAGAAGGACTAGCAGGGCGGCGGCGAATATTGTGTTGCCGATACGAACCGTGCGAAGGCTGTGGGCGCCGCCGACTGCGGGGGTTTGGATGAATGCGTGCCAGGCATAGGCCAGGGCCGCGCCAGCGGCTAAGGCCAGGCGATGACGGGTGTCCCAACCAGCGCGGTGGGACAGGACGAAGACGGCTGCAATCACGGCGGTATCCAGGAGAAGGTAGATGGCCACGGCCCACCATCCCCAGGTGTTTGGAACTACCAGGAAGATTGAACCTGCGGTCAGTGCGCCTGCGCCGACTAGCCACGGATTCGCGACCCATCCCTGGGTGCGGGCTGCGGCGCGGCGCGGCAGGAGGAAGGCTGCGGCGATCACTATGATGCAGACGACGGCGGCAGCCACGAACTGGCGGGTGGAGGCGATGAAGTGATCCTGCTTGATTTCGATTTTCGTCGAGGCAACTGCGGCCAGCACAAACAATATCGCGGTGATGGAGAGGCCGGGCCATCCGAGCCAGGGGGTGGTTGCGCGGTCGGGGACTAAGGCTTCGGCCAGGGCGATGGACGTGGAGATGCTCCAGACGGTGTGCAGGGTGAGGACGAAGATGGTCCACCAGATGCCGATGCCGAGCGCGGGGATGTAGGCGGGCTGAAGCAAGTGCAGGTTCAGGTGAAGGTAATTTGGATTGAATAGCGTTTGCGTAGTGAAGGCTTCTTCGAGGATCGAGTAGGCGAAGGCGAGCACGAGGATGCTCGGCCATCCGCGGCCGGTGCGGCGCACGATTTCGCGGATGAGCAACGCTCCGCCGCCGTAGAGTGGGGCGAGAATTACTAGGGCACCGAGAAGATTGATGGGGAGATCGCCTAGCAGGAATTCTGCTATCAGGGGAGCCAGGAAGAATAATCCTACAGCGGGGGCTATGCGGCGGGGCCAAGGCGTGGGCATGGGTCAGGGTAGATGTATATATGCTGGGGAAATTCGGCGCAAGCTGGGTTGGGTGCGGGCCCCTAGGAGACTGGCCGGGCTTTGGGCTTTCCGCTTTGGGGATAGCGGGGCGCTCGGCTTCGCCCTCGCTGGACAGCCGAGGGCGGCTGTCCCCACATGGGCAGTGGAGGGGACGTGCGAGACTTGCAGTGGCTGATTCTGAGAGCGTGGAGCCGCGGTGCTTAGGGTCGGGCGGAAATATCTCTGCAGTCGTTCCCGGAATGAAACACCGGCTGAGGC
>Ga0209006_10004604_pt1 | contig 12489 bp, 10 predicted proteins | sample JacPin_JW_Ref_O2_FD_188567 | JGI IMG/M metagenome (GOLD analysis project Ga0209006, IMG submission 188567) | Forest soil microbial communities from Algoma, Ontario, Canada - Jack Pine, Ontario site 1_JW_Ref_O2 (SPAdes) (version 2) | ecosystem: Environmental > Terrestrial > Soil > Boreal...
ACTCATGAAGAAAGGCGTGTCGATCGAGCAGGTGGCCCGGGTCACACGTGCCTTTTCTGACGCGGGGATCCTCGTACACGCCTATCTGATGTACGGCTTCCCCACTCAAACCTCGCAAGACACCGTCGACGCCCTGGAATACGTTCGCCAATTGTTCGCGGCCGGTTGCATACAATCGGCTTTCTTCCACCGCTTCACCTGCACCGTACATTCGCCGGTCGGCAAACATCCAGAACGGTACGGCGTGACATTATCCCCGCCCCTCCGGACGACATTTGCCAGCAACGATATCAATTTCACGGACCTTACCGGCATAGACCACGATGTGTTTGGCGCGGCGCTCAAGAAGGCACTGTACAACTACATGCTTGGCATCGGACTTGATCTCGACGTACACGAATGGTTCGAGGAACTCGCGCCTGTTCGTGGTATCGGCAAAAGGGCTCGCCGGCGCACGAGCGACGCGGTGCCGCGCACAATCGTGCCGCGAAATCTGATCGAGCGGGCGCTGGCCTGAACGATCCTGCTTGCTCATCGCCTTCAACAAGCCGTTCGGTGTCGCCTGCAAATTCAGCCCGGAACCCGGCCGCAAGACCCTGGCGGACTACATCGACGCAAGAGGCGTTTATCCCGCGGGCCGCCTCGACACTGACAGCGAGGGCCTGTTGCTGCTCACCGACGAGGGCGTCTTGCAAGCGCGCATCGCGGAGCCAAAGCACGATATAGCGAAGGTGTATTGGGCGCAGGTGGAGGGTGCGCCATCTTTGGCGTCGCTCGATCAGCTGCGTAAAGGCGTAAGTCTCGGCGACTTCACGACGCGGCCGGCGAACGCGAATCTCATCGCGGAACCGCCCGGATTGTGGCCGCGCGATCCGCCGATCCGCTATCGCGCGAAAATTCCGACGGCGTGGCTTGAGCTCACGATACGTGAAGGAAAGAACCGCCAGGTGCGGCGTATGACTGCAAAAGTGGGATTTCCGACGCTCCGCCTGATACGCGCCGCCATCGGCAAGGTGAGCGTACAAGGACTGGCGCCGGGCAGGTGGCGCGAAATTGGTCCGGACGCCCCGTGGAGCGACTAATCCGAAGAATCCCGAGTCAGGTCTCCGCGATCACGGCAATCGAGATCTTCATTCCCGGAACGCGAACCGGCAGCTTCGCCCCCTGGCGTGCTGGCGGATCGATCGGAAACCACTTCAGCCACTCCTCATTCATGCCGGCGAAATCTTCTTCCTCCAGCAAAATGACAGTGGCGCTCGCGATCTTTTCCAGGGAGCTGCCGGCCGCATCGAGAATGGCAGCGATATTCGTCAGACACTGGCGTGTCTGTTCTTGAATTGAGTCCCCTTTGATCTTCCCCGTTTGCGGGTCCACCGGACCCGTGCCTGAAACGAAGACGAGTCCGGCGGCTTTGACCGCTTGGCTGTAGGTGGGCGGCGACGGCGGGGCCTTCGTGGTTCGTACTACTGTGCGGGGCATGGCGTTCTCGACGGTTGATCCAAGATTGGCCTACTTACATACAATTTTGGGTCACTTCCCACTCAATAATCTCCTGGCCCTGCAAGAAATTCAATGCATTCGTTTTTCTCTCAAGGCCGGCTCACAGTACCGTCCGAAATACCGTCAGGTGGCGGCCCGAACAGTGCTCGCTGTCAACACAATCTGCGACTGCGATTCTGAGATCCTGGTGCAAAGTTACCAGCCAGTTGTGGATGGAAGACTTGGTGAAATATGTGCACTGTACGGCGCAAGCGTCATGGGGAATCAAATTGGAAGGGCGAGAGTCGCGCGCCAGTTTGCGTCCTAGACCTCGACACCACGCTTCAGTGAGGAGGCGCCGCGTGCCCGCATGCGCGGTTCCCAAGGGTTCCAGCTGATGCGAAATCTCACATACTTTGTCTTCATCGAGAATGTCCGGAACAACACGCGAATCCCGCCTCTTCAAACCGGCTTACGACCGCCGAATTCATATGCGAAACTCCAAAGAGAATGATGCCTTTTGCATACGATTTGGGCTGCTCTCCCTCGACGTTCTAATAGCAGCCGCCGTGGAGGACGGCTATCAACTTACCGAAGTGACTTCACGATCTTCAACAAATCATCAGTCGCGACTGCTTGCACCTGCTTCGATAACGGGAATGTCGCATCGCCCGCATGCACCACGGTCAGAGACTTAAGCTTCAGATCGTGTAACGCCGAACGCATCGAGGGCGTCAATGTCGGCGCCACAGTGCGCTTTACCTCAAAGCCGAGTCGCAGGGTGCCGCGAACGATGAGCAGGTCGAGTTCTGCACCCTGATGCGTTCGCCAATGGTATGTCTCATCGGGGTTTGCGCCCAATTGCTGCACGATCTGGTCTATGACGAAGCCCTCCCACGACGCACCGAGTTTAGGATGCCCCTCCAAATCTCGCTGTGTCGCTAGGTTGAGCAGTGCGTGCAGCAACCCCGAATCGCGAATGAAGATCTTGGGTGCCTTCACCTGACGCTTGCTTAGGTTCTCATGCCAGGGCTTCAGTTGTCTGACGACTAGCGCGTCGGTCAACTTGTCGAGGTAGCTCCGGACGGTCGTATCGGCAACTCCGAACGATCGACCCAACTCCGAGGCGTTCCAGAGCTGCGCATGGTAGTGCGCTAGCATCAACCAGAAGCGCCGCATGGTGTCTGAGGCGATATTTACTCCAAGCGCAGGTAGATCCCGCTCGAGAAACGTCCGAATGAAGGACTGTCGCCATTCCAAACTCTCACGATCTGTGTGTGCTAGGAAGGACCTCGGAAACCCGCCACGCACCCAGAGACGATCGGCGCGCTCGGCACCAATTTCCCTCAACGCGAGTCCGGGTAGTTCGTAGTAGGCAATGCGCCCTGCGAGTGACTCAGAGCTTTGCCTGAGGAGATCCGGCGCTGCGCTGCCCAAAACCAAAAAACGCGCGCGAACGGGCTTGCGATCCGCCAACACGCGCAATACGGGGAACAACTCCGGACGCCGCTGCACTTCGTCCAGCACTACAATGCCTTTCAGCCCCTGAAGTGCAAGCATTGGGTCGGCGAGCCGCGCGACATCAGCAGGATTCTCCAGATCGAATCTGGTGCTGTGATCGCTTACGGACGGCGCGATGAGGGCTGCGAGCGTTGTTTTTCCGACCTGACGCGCACCAAGCAGTGCGACGACGGGGAATCGCTTCAAAAGGCTGATAATCCGCTGCACGTGCAGATCGCGATCTATCATACTCCGCATACTACCATGAAAATTCAGTGTTTGTCACCGAGATTTCATGGTACATAAATCAGTATTTGCTTTTAAAACAATAAATTACAACGGTCACTCCCACTCCTTTGTGGCACCAATTTATAAATCAGGGGCTTAGGACGGTCGTGAATCTCACGTGTATCTTCTGATTATGTTCGCGGCCCGCGTGCCACATCATAGAACATTCACGAGAAATGGCATGCAGACCGCACTAGTCAAAGTAACGGATTCACTTGCGACGAACGAAGCAAGTTATCCCAATCATCGATTCCCTCCTTGCATCAACGAAGACGCGGCCTGTGATCGCTCGAACTGTTGCTAGACACGTCCGCGTCGCCGCTCAAGTCGCTCACGAAGTTCCCGTACCCACGGCCATTGGCTCACTTGCGGCTCTTTAAGCATCCCTGCGATATGAGCTTCATTCTGCCAATCAAGGTAGCCAAGTAAGGAGCCCTGCAGGCGCTCGAACCCGTCATTCCAGCCCGATCTCGCTGCGGCGTTTAACATGGCTATATAGGCGTCGATTCTCCATGACTCCGACCGCTTGGCATAAAGAAAATAGATAATCCCCTTAACCCAAGGCGCTCTAGACGGAGGAGGCTCAGTGAGAGGTTCTACGTATATCCGAAGATCAAATTTCCCGCTCGATACATACGGAGCAAATGCTTTTCTGGGCACAATCTCTTCGCACGGAAGAGGCGGATACGCATCGTAGAAAACTGCTAACGGCTTGCCCCTGTCGAGCATGAACTCAAGCTCGCGATTTGTGTGAATCTCGTAGGACACTTCGATTGTTTCGTCTAACGATGAAGTTGATCCGCACTGGTTTGCACCGCCGACAAACGGAGCCGATTTATCCGAATCATCGACTCCCTCCATAGGTCATCGAAGCTGCGGCCCGTGATCGCTCGAACCGGTTGATAGATTCACCACCAGCTTTAACCCGTGCCCGGCCCTTCACCCAAAACTCCAGTTGCCAGATAAGTTAGCTCTTCCTCAGTAAGTGGAGTCGCATCCAATATCGCTTTGGCACGACCGAAGTGCTCGTCGCGCACCCACACCTCGAATCCTAGGGGTGGAGCATCCACTACGTCGGCCGGAATTAGCTCGTCCGCGAGTATATCTGCGAGGCGATTCGCGATTCTTGCGTCGAATATTTTTGCGACTGACCGCAGCACTTGGTTCTGAGTGCCCTTCATAGGAATCTAACGATGAGGTTGAGCGACGCGGGGTTGCGTCATCGTCCAACGAAGCTGCTTGATCCAGATCATCGACCCTCTCCTTGGCTCACCGAAGATGCTACCCCGCGATTCGCTCGAACCGGTTGTTAGCTCCGACACCGCGCGAGACTGCACGGTAAGAGAACTACTATGGACAATTGAAATCCGGAGTTGAATAGGAATCTTCACCTTTAGCCTTTGCCTGATCAATCAACTTTTGTTGCTCCAGCCCCCACTTCCTGTAACAAGCTCCCTGCTCTTCAAGCTGAATTGGTTTGCCATGAAGGTGTCGCCAGTAGGACGTAAGGATCATAGCTGACATGTCATCGAAGGACTGTGCGCCCTTAGCAAGCAGCAAGCTCGTGAGAGTTGATTTCCCGGATCGTAGCCACTGATTTCGGATGTAAAGCCCTACGGCGAAATGCGCCAACGTGACGGCTTCAAGCTCTGGCCTTTTCATGAACGCCAATCTTTCTTCGGGCTTAAGGGACCCGTCCAGGCTTGTGAATGCTTCATCGAGAGTATTGGGAACAGGTTGGTCAGCAGACACTATTGCGCCGAAGAGAAGTAGTATCAGGAGGGCTACGTGGTCGCGCAATCGCATTGGAGCTAACTACTAATTAGGCCACTGAGTCGCCGCTTGGCGGTGGCGGCACATTTCCATCATACGCATCTCTCCTTGTGCCATGGCAGGTTTCCCTAGACATCCACACTAGCTTACCGCAGGACGCGAATGGCCGCTTCGCGGCGAGCAACTCGCTGCTGCGCCATATATTGAAGCGAACGATAAACTGTCCACCGAAGCGGGGCAACTCCAGTGCCGCGAGGGAGCATACGCTGTGTGTCTTTGGGTCGAACCCTATTGAAACTCGGCGGGGTTTTTGGCCAATTTTTTTTGATCGAGTAACTAACGAGAACCCGGCGAACCCGAAAGCAGAAGCTACTCCCTGTATGGTACCGCCAAATGCCAAGGTGCTTCCGCCGCACAAAACTTCTCTCGAATTCCGCACACTCTCCGTCAAGCGTACTCGACTAACGAACAGCAAGTGAAAGGACTTCTCTTTGAAGTTCCCGCGACAGTTCCTCCATCATTGCTTTTGAATCTGGGTCCATGTTAGCGGTCGTGGCATTTCGGACATTCACACTCAAACCACCTAAAAAGTCTCGCTTTTCTGTCGGGCCCATTCTCGCCCGCCGCGACCATATTAGACCTTGAGAACCCATTATATGGAACACGCGAACACGCTGATCTGGCCGACGTGCCGCAACGTCGGTTAGCGTCCGAATTGCATCCCTTACTAAATCCTCGCTGGTTGTCGATAGGGGCGATTCGTTCGCCTTGCGTAGATTCAAATACGCCAATTCGTTATCAATAAAAATATCATTTGGCTCAATGGATTTTGACTGCAAAAGAAAATTCTCTGCGATCCCTAGATTTCCCACTTCGAGCTCAAGAGCGCCTCTATGCAGCCAGTAATGATAGTCCCAGGATAGAAGCTGCTCAAATTCGCTGTATATTTTCCTACCAACCGAAGCGCCTACGGCCCTTTTCAAAAGCGTATGACTTACGAAGGTCGTCAGCATCTTCACAGATCGTGAGTTTCGGTGTGAATTGATGTTTACCTTCGTTCCCGCAATCTTTATTAGCGCAGTCAAAACTTCGGCAATTGATCCATGCTCAATTAGCTCGTCATACACGAATTGGGCAATTTCTCGGTGCCTGGCTTTATACGCGTCGCTCCCGCTCGGCAAGATCACTTTTCGCCTTACAAGCGAATCCAGAGCACGCGGCCACACCTCGATGTCGTCCCCACATGCGATGGCAATTTCATCCTTGGTTAGAAAGTAACGGTGTGCGTGTGCGACGCTCACAAGTCCGTAGAGCAACCTCTTCGTGTCGTCAAGCTCGCGCAGTTCATTGACGGCCTTCTCTTTGAAGTCGATTCCATGCGTCGCCTTGAACATTGCAACCAGCATTTGACGGCCGGCTTCATTTTCAAAAACCCGCCGACGCTCCTCGACTGACATTCCTTTAAGCAAGCCCAATCTATTTTCGCGGTCTAGAACTTGTAAAATGGCTTCAATATCGCTGTTACCAAGATACGGGATCGTGTACTCGATTGGCTCGATTTGTCCCAACTCCGCCAAGTCGATGATCCTATCGACTTTCGATGCACGACACTCGCAGACGAATATCATTCGCGGATTAGACTCGATTGCGTCCCTTACGTAGCGCGAGAGGCGGCTTTCCGCTAGGTCAGCATTGCTAATAAATAACGCACCAAGCCCGCTGTCGGTCTTTATCGCTCTCCGAAATCCCGCCGCATCAAATCTTTCATTACTCTCGATCCAACCCGTAGGAACTCCATCCGCTTCCAATCGAAGTGCCGCCATCATTAAAGCCGAGGACTTTCCCGTTCCAGCCGTACCGGATACCACGAGAAATTGCTTCTTGCTGGTGCTGCTGCGTATTTGGTTGATGTGGGCAATAATTTGGTCAATGCATTCTCGATGCGCGATGCGACCGTGTTTGGCATCTGCCCATTCAGGTTCAGCGCCCAATAAATATTCTGTTGGTTCGGCACTTCCAGCAGGAATCTCCGCAATCTTGACTATTCGCGGTCCTAAATCCGTTCTTTCGGAATAGCGGGCAGTGAGAAATGCATTTCCGACCGCTCGCTCCGCACTCATCGAATCGAGAACCGTGGAGGTGAAATGCTCGCCGGTCATTTGTAACCAAACAATCTTGTAGGTGCTAAGTAACGCCTGCTTGCTTCTATTCAACGAAGGCGTCACCAAGTAGCTCCGTGGACGCAATTCTGCTTCCCCGCGTCGTGGAGAAGGGCCACGCATCGCCAAATGTTGCCACATCGGTCCTTCTTCCAGATTTGAGCCAATAAACACCACGGGCCTGCTGAGCAAGTCATGCCGAAGAAGCTCATAGAACGGCTCCGATCTACCACGAATGGAGTATTGCGATCTGCTGAAGGTAACTTGATCTGGAACGTCAGCGAGTGAGCCGTTCAAATGCACGACGGAGAGACTTTGATCATGAACATCCGCAATTCGCCCACTCGCGGCAGATATTGACCGCACAGGGCGGCTCTGCGAGTGCTCACTTACTTTCTCGATGAGATCGTCCACGTTCAACGTGTAGATTCGAGCCCATGGCATCGTGATCAATCTATGGTAGTACTCAGGGCATCGCTGCCCGTTAACGGTAAAGACTTTCCTCATCAAAGCATCTGTCGCAGAGCGACTTGTTTGCAGGGCTGCATCATAAATGTCTTGAAGCTGCGTAGTGTTGTCGAATGGAACTCCGGGGTAGCAAATTTCCCAGAGGTGTCCGACGAGTGTCTGCGCCGAAGGGACCTGACTGCCGGATACATTTACCGCATCCAATGAAAATCCCGCCCCTGTAAAAAGGACGACGGAGCCCCTGGCGAACTGCGTCTTCAGGTGCGGGATGAACATCGTCTCAAGTTCGAGGTTGTTACTCATAGATGGCTCTACCTTCGCGGGTCCATGAATGCGAAATTGGCATGATCCGAATTAAGTCTGCGAAGTTGAGTGTGCCCATTATCGGGATTGCGTGCCTTGCCGATCACCGCTCACCGGACCCAGAACTTGAATTATGTCGCATATTGTACGCATTCTTGAGATTGACAACAGCATGGCGTATAAAGATTCCATGAAGACAGCGTGTGCCTACTACCGCACTTCCAGCCAAACCAACGTCGGCAACGACAAAGACAGCCTAAAGCGACAGCAGGATGCCGTGCATACCTACGCAACCAGCCAGGGAATTGAGGTCGTGCGGGAGTTTTATGATGCTGCAGTGAGCGGGGCCGATCCCGTCGATACTCGCGACGGATTCGGCGAGATGATGCGTTACATGCTCGGCAATGGCGCTCGCACGATACTTGTCGAGAACGCCAGCAGGTTCGCACGCGATCTACTTGTCCAACTCACCGGGCATGAGTACTTGAAGCGCCGTGGTATGGAACTAATCCCGGTTGACGCACCGACACACTTCACTGATGACACCCCGACGGCGCGAATGGTGCGCGAGATACTTGGTGCCGTCGCCGCTTTCGAGAAAAATAGCCTCGTTGGTAGACTTCGAAAGGCTCGTGACCGTAAACGACGCGAAACTGGTCGATGTGAAGGCAACCCCTCGTTTGGGATCATCCCAATTGCCCATGTAAAGGCCGCAAAGGCTCTCCACACGAAGGGAATGTCACTGCGCATGGTATCAGAGCAATTGAGCAAGAAAGGGTGTCTAAGCCGTTCTAATAAGCCGTATAGCGCCAGCGCCATCCGTTCCATGTTGAGGAAATCGGCTTAGTCTTCGGTCCAAGTCATCCGGAAGTCCATTCACCGCACGATTGTTGCCCAGCCCTATGGGCGGTTTCGCAAGATGACCTAGCAGCTTTCGTTGATGGACTGTTGCTGTAGGAAATGAATTCTTTAATAGCATCGTCCCAACGGGATTCTTTGGATGCAGAGGCGGCACGTCAGACCTACATCTGGTTGACAATTCTTGAAAGCGTTCCCAATAGGATCGGATGCCCCGCCGCATTGTTAGTTTAAGAGCGACTGCTAGGAACTCAACGAGTTTTACTGTCTCACTCGATTCCGATTCGGATCAGCCACTTAACAAGCGATTTCGTTTTTAATAGCAATAGAAGTCAATTCAAAAAATTAGGATTTTCAATGCCCGTTTTCAACAAATATTGATCCAGTCTCGGTCCCATGTCTGAATATCTCCAGCCTATCCAATTCTCAATCCGCTTGGTTTCTTTAATAGGAAATTACTGGGCACAATTTCAGCTTGATCGTATTGTCATCCGTCTAACCCCCATTACTACCCAACCTCCCCTGATAGGGTGGTGACGGGAACAACTCTCCCTCAGAATCCAAAGACTCTGATGGAAGAGTTAGAGTGCCCTGACAGTGATGGAGCCACCGGGTTTCTAGCATCAACCAACCTCGTAGTAGGTTCCATGCAGCCTTAAGAGTTGCCCATACAGGTTCCCAGCCAGGTCACGTTTCTTAGGCTGATTTTCTTCCGGGGTCTATGAGACATCTCTACGAGATATCTCAAGGCGTTCTTTCCTTTCCTATTACAACGCCAAAGACTCGCTACTATTTCGGACATTGCTTCGACAAATTTGTATTCATCTAACAACTATAGGACACGGATACTTCAAATGTCCTTTCTGTTATCTCTCAGGCTTCGAACAATCACGGTCTTGTCCTTATCCTATCCTGGTTCCTACCCACCTGCCTGCTATTGCCTGATGGAGTTCGGCGCATGATAGACAGTTGTTCGTCCCCATGCTTACACGTCGCCACTTGCGACTCCGTTGCACATCCCCGCAAGGTACGTGCGTCGCCTCTAGCGACTGTCGTATGTTTCTGTAGGAATGATTATTAGCTTGATGTTGCCTAGACCTACTCTAGCGTTTCTGACTTTCTTCAAGTCAGGGCGTCAAGGTGCTTATCACTAGGGTTTCTAGCGAACCTCAGAAACGACAAAGCCAGCTTGTCGGTAGGAACTCGATAGAGGCTGGCATTTGGTTTCAAAGAAATCGTTTGCTTGCTCTGAGTCGGTTCCTACACAACTCATTCAACAGTATTTAGTGAAACGCTGTGATCACCGAAACTTCGAAAATATTATGCGCCGACGTCCCTTAATAGGGTAGAAGAATATCTTTAATTCTTCCGTCTCATCTCCGACTGCCAATGCTCCACCAGTTCGTCAAAGCTTAAGAATCCTTCGTCCCGCATCGTTCCAGCGCCAACAGTGATATCGAACCATCCAAAGTATTGCCCATTCTTGTGAGCTAGATGTACTTCATGCTCCTGGCCGTTCCAGACGAACCTCATCCCTTCACCTTAGTCACGCGGTACTTCTTGCCAATGGCCTCTAGTTCAGCCTTGGTGAAGTTGGTCACGGCTATGACCTGATGCGAACCATCAGCATTGTGCAGCACTCTGGTCTTATTGAACTTCCGAGTCGTCTCAGCCGTGAGCACGTGCGAATAGGTGCTCTCGATCTCCTTGACAGAGGTTCCAGCCGCCTGAGCGATCTGATAGATGTCCTCACCGGCCAGTAATCGATTTGTTACCCACCAGTGGCGGCAATGATATAGGTCGTACCAATCCAACCCTTCGGGCTTCAAATACTCTCTGAGTTGAACGTACTGATGATAGAAGGTATTCCTGGCTGATGACTTACCATCATGAAATGGCGCAAAGAAATAGGCATCGCGAGTCATCCACTTTTGATGATATTTGAGCCAACTATCTATTGCTTCAGACCTGACGATGATCTGTCGGCCCTTCCGGACCTTTGATGTCTCAGGCCGAATGTTAATAAGAAATTCATACTGACCAATGCGCGACACATCATTATTGGTCAGGCCAAAGATTTCACCAGATCGCATCCCGCTGTTCTCTGCCAATATGACGATGTTCGCAACCATCATACGGTGATACTTTAATTGTTTGCTTTCAGATTTATCTGCTTCGTGGGTTATCCAGATATCCAGTTTCTTCTTAAACATCTTGCGATCATCGGCCGTGATCCTCGCACGGGTCGGCCCTTGCTTCTCGACAGTAAAGTCCCAGACCGGTACAGACTTCTGATGACAGAGTGAATTCTTTAAGGCGAAGTGAAACATCTTGCGAATGACCAGGAGTTCGTCCCTGATCACATCGCGTCTGAGACTTCTACCCTTCTCCGTATTCAATGCAATGCGCCAGTCAAGGTAGTCGTTGAATACCTTCCCGTTGATGTCAGTGATGCGAGTCTCTAGGCCGTGTTTGTATTTGGTCTTAATGAATTCGAGACCCAGGCGGATTCGATAGCTCTGATTTTTCCAAGTGTTCCTAGATATTTCACCCTGTTCAACCTTACGATCCATCAGTACTGAGAACTTTCGATGCAGATCAGCGAGTCTTAAAGCCAGCACACGTTGGCCGCTTTTGACTGTGGCCAGAAGATCGATTACAGCGCTCTCAGAAGATTTCAGAGCCTCTTTGTAGTCAAAGGTGCCTAAGGACTTGCGGTAGTGCCGATCTTCCTCTTTGACGTGAATACGAAAGTTCCAGGAGGAATTCTGAACGTCGGTTCGTTTGTACAGCGTGATCTTATGGCTACCAAACTGGACAATCCTCTTATCGGCTTCGTAACCACGAGTGCGATAGTCGGTAGTGGCATCGTATTTCTTGGGCAACTAGTCCTCCGCAAGATACACGTGAATCGCGAGTCCGACGTAAGGCCGGTGTGTATCTGTGCGTGAATACGATAACCGAAAGTCCTTGAAAGGACTGGGACGTGAATCTCACGTGTATCCGAATCGTCTAAATTATCAGAGAGCTATTTTCGGCTATAAAACACGATAAAAAACTTAATTTTCGCGAAAGTGTTAAATGCCGAAAGTCACTCCCACTCGATCGTCGCAGGCGGCTTCCCCGATATATCGTAGACCACGCGCGAAATTCCCGGCACTTCGTTGATGATCCGATGAGCGACGCGATCCAGGAATTCATAGGGCAGACGCGCCCAGCGCGCCGTCATGAAGTCGATGGTCTCCACCGCGCGCAAGGCAATCACATAGTCATAGCGCCGCCCGTCACCCATCACGCCGACCGACCTGACCGGTAAAAATACGGCGAAGGCTTGGCTGACCTTGTCGTACAGATCGTGGGTGCGCAGCTCTTCGATGAAGATCGCATCCGCTCGTCGCAAGAGATCCGCGTGGGATTTATGAATCTCGCCCAGGATCCGCACACCGAGTCCGGGACCCGGGAAGGGGTGACGATGCACCATTTCCTTCGGCAATCCCAATTCGACGCCCAGCTTTCTGACCTCGTCTTTGAACAGCTCGCGCAGGGGCTCGAGCAGTTTCAATTTCATGTGTTGCGGCAAGCCGCCGACGTTGTGGTGCGATTTGATGACATGAGCCTTGCCGGTCTTCGCGCCCGCCGATTCGATCACGTCCGGATAAAT
>Ga0209006_10004605_pt1 | contig 12486 bp, 11 predicted proteins | sample JacPin_JW_Ref_O2_FD_188567 | JGI IMG/M metagenome (GOLD analysis project Ga0209006, IMG submission 188567) | Forest soil microbial communities from Algoma, Ontario, Canada - Jack Pine, Ontario site 1_JW_Ref_O2 (SPAdes) (version 2) | ecosystem: Environmental > Terrestrial > Soil > Boreal...
CCGGTGATTACTGACCGCATGTCGATCAAGGATTTCCCCAAGGCCATGGAGCGGTTAAAGACGGGAGAAGCCAGCAAGATTTTGGTTTATCCGAATGGAGTGAGATAGGCCGTTGCCTCCGTCCGACTGTGACATCCGTCACAGACTCGCAATTCCCTTCTCAGCTATTCAGATAATGTGCCGCAGCCCCCAGGCATGCGGCCAAAGCGGTAAACTAAGCCTATTCGCGCGGTGGACGCAGACATGGCTCTCGACGGATTTGTTCGTTGCACTTGCGTACGGGATGGCAAGGCCAAGCCCCACCCATTTCCCGACAAACTGACGTTGGATGAAGCCAACGAACCGGTGCTGAACGGCGACGCCTCCGACGACGAATGGGAAGCGCACGATTTGTGGCTGGAGGATTGCTGCGAGCATGGCGGATTCCTGATTTCCGAATTTCTGGGCAATATTACTCGCGTGCAGAACCTCCGCGGTTTTTTGCGCGGCCTGCAAGGCACTCCCGGGCCACGATTTCCGATTCTGCTGGAAGAAGTTCTCTACGATGGCACGCACACCGGCGATTGGGTGCCCAAAGAGCACACGGCGGCGCTGCAAAAGGAAGTCGACACGGTGTTGCAGTCGATCGACATCCTTACGGAATCGGAGAAGGAATTCTTCGAGGCGATGAAGCGGCTGTGCGCGGCCGGCATGGAGACCGGCAATCCGATCTTATTCTAATTAGAATCTCGCCACGGATTTCGCGGATTTACGCGGATCAAAACAATTCTTAGCTCTCTTCCTGCACGTTATCTGTTTTCCTTCCCGCGGCCAACCTATTAGACTCACTCTGGCTCTTAATCCGCGTAAATCCGTGAGATCCGTGGCGAGGTTTTATGACGACTGCGACCCGCACCAATCCGCTGTCTTATCTGACTAAGGAACTCGATGAGCTGAAAAAAAAGGGCACGCACTTCAAGCTGCGCGTGCTCGACGATGAGCAGGCTGCGGTGTGTACGTTCGATGGGAAGCGAGTTATCAACCTGGCGTCGAACAATTATCTAGGGCTGACGACGCATCCCAAACTGCGCGAGGCGGCGCTGGAGGCGACGCGCAAGTATGGCGTGGGATCGGGCGCGGTGCGCACCATTGCCGGGACCATGAAGATTCACATGGAACTGGAAGAGAAGATTGCGCGCTTCAAGAATGTTGAGGCTTGCGTGGTGTTTCAGTCCGGTTTTGCGGCCAATGCGGGAACGGTTTCGGCGGTGCTGGGCAAAGAGGATTTTATTATTTCCGACGCGCTGAATCATGCTTCGATCATTGATGGAGCGCGGCTTTCGAAGGCGAAGATTCTGGTATTTCGCCACAAAGATGTTGCGCACGCGGAAGAGCAACTGGCCAGTGTGAAGAACGATCCGGGCAAGAAGCTGCTGATCACCGATGGCGTTTTTTCCATGGACGGCGACATTGGGCCGCTGCCGGGGCTGTGCGATCTGGCGGAAAAATATGGCGCCATCATGATGGTCGACGACGCGCACGCTTCCGGCGTGTTGGGACGCAACGGGCGTGGAACCATCGATCACTTCAACGTTCACGGGCGTGTGGATATTCAGGTAGGAACGCTATCGAAGGCGATTGGGGCGCTCGGCGGGTATGTTTGCGGGACGCGCGACGTGATTGATTTTCTGTATCACCGGGCGCGGCCGTTTTTATTTTCTACGTCGCATCCGCCATCGGTGGCGGCGACCTGCATTGCGGCCTTCGACGTTCTGGAAAACGAACCGGAGCGCATGGAGAAGCTTTGGGAGAACACGCGGTTTTGGAAAAAAGAATTGGGACTGCTGGGCTTTGATATCGGCGGGCGTGCGACTCCGGCGAGTGAAACGCCGATTACGCCGATCATCATCGGCGACGGCAAGCTGACCATGGATTTCTCGCGCGAACTGTTTAAAGAGGGCGTGCTGGGAACTGGGATTGCGTTTCCCACGGTGCCGGAGGGCAAGGCGCGCATCCGCACGATCATGACGGCGACGCACTCAACGCAGGAGTTGGAGCAGGCGCTGGAGGTGCTGGGGAGAGTGGGAAAGAGGATGGGGATTTTGGGGTAATAATCTTTCGGCTTCGATCGACCCCTCTCCCGTTTGGGAAACTGTAGCTGCGCGTCGAAACGCCGGTCCCGGACGAAGTGCCTGATTCGCATTTGCCTCGATCCTCAGCCCTCTCTACAATAAAGTTCTCCCTGCGGCTGGGGATACCCAAAACAATTTATGATTCATTTCCCCGTTCCGGAAGCTCTTACGTTTGACGACGTTCTTTTATTGCCCGCGCGCTCCGATGTAATTCCTGCGCAGGCCAGTACTCAGACTCACCTTACGCGCAATATTACCCTCAACATTCCCATCGTCAGCGCCGCCATGGATACCGTCACCGAATCGCACATGGCCATCGCCCTGGCGCAACAGGGAGGCCTGGGCATTATTCATCGCAACCTGACCATCGACCAGCAGGCCAACGAAGTCGATAAAGTAAAGCGCTCCGAGAGCGGAATGATTGTTGACCCCGTCACCATGAGCCCGACGGATAAGGTCTCCGATGCACTCGACGTGATGCGCAAATACAAAATCTCCGGAGTGCCTATTACCGAAAACGGCGGCCGGCTCGTCGGTATTCTGACCAATCGCGATCTGCGCTTTGAAACCCGCTTCGACATTCCCATCGATCGGGTTATGACCAAGAAAAATCTCATCACCGTCCCCGTGGGCACCACGCTCGAGGATGCAGAAAAAATTCTCCACGAGCATCGCGTGGAAAAACTGCTGGTAGTCGACGACAAGTACAACCTGAAGGGCCTGATCACGGTAAAAGACATTCAGAAAAAATTGAAGTATCCCAACGCCGCCAAAGATTCGCAGGGACGTCTGCGCGTTGGCGCGGCCATCGGAGCGACCGGGGATTTTTTGGAACGCGCTTACGAACTGGCCGCGGCCAAAGTGGATGTCCTGGCGATAGACAGCGCTCACGGCCATTCCACCAAAGTGCTCGAAGCGGTGAAGCTGGTGAAGTCAAAGCTGCCGGAAGTGGAATTGCTCGCCGGCAACGTCGCGACCTTCGACGGAGCGTGCGAATTGACCCGCGCCGGAGCCGACGGAATCAAAGTTGGAATCGGTCCCGGTTCGATTTGCACCACACGCGTAGTGACCGGCGCCGGCGTTCCTCAGATCACAGCGATCGCCGAAGCCTATCGCGCCACGAAAGATTCCGGCGTCCCCATCGTCGCCGACGGAGGCATCAAATATTCCGGCGACATGACCAAAGCCTTGGCCGCGGGCGCCAGCACAGTAATGATCGGATCGCTGTTCGCCGGAACCGACGAATCGCCCGGCGAAATGATTCTCTATCAGGGCCGCACCTTCAAGTCCTATCGCGGCATGGGATCGATCGGGGCCATGGCGCAAGGATCGAGCGAACGATATTTCCAAAGTACCGAAGGCGAATCGTCCGCGGCGGTTTCGTCCGGCGACGGAGACTCCAATCGTCTCGCCAAATTAGTTCCGGAGGGCATCGAGGGCCGTGTCCCCTATCGCGGATCTGTTTCCATGATCGTCCATCAGATGGTTGGCGGGCTCAAGTCGGGCATGGGCTATTGCGGCTGCGCTACCATCCCCGAACTGTTGCAGAAAACACGATTCGTGCGCATCAGCGGCGCAGGCCTGCGCGAAAGCCACGTCCACGACGTCATGATCACCCGCGAGGCGCCGAATTATGCCATCGAATAAAAACCGCTTCTGGGAAGCTGTGACTAAGCCCAATTGTGCTTTCGTCTGTTGTCCCCGCCTCGTCAGTATGACGCGGTAAAGCTTTACGGGCCCAACTCAGAAACCTGTCTTGGCGAGAAATACCATTTCGTGGCCGTTGGTGCCGCCGGGAACCAGGTTTGTGGCGGCAGACAGGAATACAGCATAGTGGCCGTCTCCGCTGATGGCAGGGTAGCCGCTGATGCCATTGGCCTGAGTCGCGGAATTTGGAGTATTCGTTACCGAGACCCGTACAGTGCTGGGATTGCAGCCCGACGCCACACCGAAACAGGTGTCGCGGACGAAAATGTCTTCAAAGCTGCAGGCGGGAAATCCGTCACCAGGCACCAGGTTGGTGGCAATCGAATCAAATGCTATAAAGCGTCCGTTACTGCTCATGGAGAGCCCCTGACTAGGGCTTCCACAGTTAGCGACCGAACCGTCGTTGGCCAGCGACACTAGATTTGTTGTGGCGGCACAACCCGTAGGAGCGCCGTTGCAGGTATCGCGCACGTATACGTTTTCCCTGGCCGCCGACATTGACGGATACCAGATTTGTGGCCCCAGAGCCGAAGGCGACCAGCCTGCCGTCCCCACTGATGGCGGTCGTAGTACCGGTAAAGAGAAAATTGTTCGGTGGGGAGCCTCCCGAAGTTACGTCGACGCGAATTGTGCTGGGTATGCACGTAACGTCAGCGCCCACGCAGGTATCTCGCAGGAACATGCCTGGAACCATCGTGCTATTTGCGACCAAGTTAGTCGCATAGGATTGAAATGCAATGTAGCGGCCGGTGGCGTTGATTGCAGGGACGCCACTCGTGCTATTTCCCTGTGTCCCGGTCGATGATGTAGAAACCAAGGCGCTGCTGGGGGTGCAACCAGCCGAGGCCCCGAAACAGGTGTCGCGCACGAATGCGTCAGCTACGCCATTGGCATCTCCGTTCACGATGTTTATCGCATTCGAATTGAATGCGACAAACTCGTCCCCGCTCATCGACGGATTCGCACCGCCCGTAGCCGTCCCGTCCAATGCCACAGAGATCAGCGTGGTACTAGGGATGCAGCCCGCTGGCGCCCCGTTGCAGGTATCACGCAAAAATGCACACGTGGTGCCGCACGAACCGGTGCCGGGAAGAATGTTGGTAGCTTCAGAGTCGAATGCCACGAATCGCCCGTCGGCGCTCACGGAGGAGTCCAAACTGTGAAAGTTCGTGGGAGAACCGTCGTAAGTCACGGAAATACGCGTCGTGCTGGGAACGCAGCCGGACGGCGCGGAGCCCAGGCACGTGTCGCGCAAGTAAATGTCTTGAAAACCGCTGGCCGGGCCGGGAACCAGATTTGTGGCTGCGGATTGGAAAGCCACGTACCTGCCGTCCGCATTAATTGAAGGTGCGACCAGGCTATCTGCATTTGCCGGCGAGCCATCTGTGGCAATCGTGATGAGTTGAACAACGCCGGCAGTCGCCGTCGCAGGCGACGCTATGCTAAACGGCATCGCATTTGAGGCGGCGGACGAGGGATCGCTAACCGTGATGCTCACGGTGCCCGGAGCGGCGATGAGCGCGGCGGGAACGGCGGCGGGCCAGGTCCGAGGCGTCGCCGAAGGTTGTGCTCAATGCTGTGCCGTTCCACTGAACCACCGACGAGGATGTAAAGCCGCTCCCGCCCGCCAACAGGGTAAAAGCTCCCTGTCCCGCGATCGCAAATGGCAGGTTCAATGAGCTTGTGCCGGAGTAAAACGCGCCTACAACTTTGAGAGCTATCTCGGGCGGAGGTGGCGGCGGAGAGCCCGAGCTCTGCGTACCGCCCCCGCCGCAGCCCAAGCTCACCGCTGCCATGGCGGCCAACAGCGCGACACCGGCAATCCTGAGGTTCATCTCGCCGCGACCTCGCTATAGGTTCGGTCTTTTTCTTTCGGCTCTTTCAGTCCGTACCTCCCGTCAAACTCGAGCCCGATGGAGCGGCGGTGAATGCGGGAGAGGTGAAATCTCCTGCGCTGTAGCTGTACGAAGTGGAGAGGGAATAATTCGTCACGGCCCCGTTGTCTTTATATTTTATCGTGATCACACTGCCGGAAACAGTGGCAGAAACGGGGGAGCTCGCGGCATTGATCGAACTGGCCAGCGCCGTAGCCACCGAAGCGGAGATCGGAGTAGTGCCTGAATAGCTGGCGCTGAAGGTTACACCAGAGATAGTCGCGTACACTCTGCCGCTTTCCCAAATCAAGGCGCAGTGATAGCAAGGTTCGTATGATTCGGGGTGTCCTGCCACGGTCAGCGTTCCGGTTCCGGGTGTGCCCACTGAACTGCCTACCACCACCGTAAGAATCTGGCTCATTACGGTAATCGTTCCGCTAAAGCTCGCGTCATCGTTCCCGTGCCCGAGGAAACTTTTATTGTAGAGAGCGCTGATGATCGAGGCAAATGCGAATCAGGGCTCAATGCGAAATGGCGTCGATAGGTCTTCTAGATACTTCCTGATGTTCCTGCGTAGCACTTCCTCTGGGATCGGTGTTTCGACGCGCAGGTACAGTTTTCGAAGGAGCTTCCTGAGCTGTAGTCGCCACGGCCGATCGGCTTGGCTGTGTAACCCCGCCAGGGCGAGAAGATGATCTGGCGACGGCGCACGCAGAAATGCAGACCGTGGAAGTCTCACATCTCCCTTGTGGTCCGACTCTAGCTCGGATCGAAGGCGTCGCAGCCTCTTTTGACTGGAGGGGGCAGGCGGGATGATATTTAGCCACATCGCTGACAATACGTCGATGTCGGTGTAGGCATACCTGACATCCACTGTGCTTTCGTCGGTTGTGCCCGCCATCGTCAGTATGACGCCCCCACCCCTACCAACTCCGGTCGGCGATGATTCAAATCCATAGGCGTCAGCGTCCTCTAGCTTCGGGCGGATCAGCGTGCGCCGTATTGCCCAGTCCGCGCTCGTGCCCCCCATCACCATAGCCTTCAATTGGACCGGCACCAAGCGGTCGCGATCGTCCAGGATAACGTCGAATCCATCGGCATCGACCGTCGGTAGGTAGACCAAGAGGTCATAACCCCGCGCCGCGGCGGCGACGGTAAGGTCGTGAATCAATCGGGTTGTAAGAATGTATTCTCGGCTTGAGCTCCTCTTGGGATCCGAGAGGAAGCTGCGTAGTTGGTTCATTTGTGCCTCGTTGATCTCGCAGTGGCCAGCGATCCATCCGAGAGGGGATTCCGAGCTAACTTTAGTTCACCGTTAATGGGGCCGTGACGCTGCCGATTTTTCCGTTTACGTTGTCGCGCACGACCACTCGCACGCTGTACTGTCCGGGAGCCAGGTCCATCGCGTCGGTGAAGTGTATGCCCTCGGCATGCACCGTTGCCAAATTTTCGGCGGATATCGTGGGATTGATAGCCCTGCCGCGCACGAGCGTGGGCTTGCCGTCTTTACTTTTATCGGAATAGGCCGCTAGGGCGAAATCGAGATTGAGCTGGTTCTGATCGCGGCCCGCCAGAGCGAAGGCATTGGGTGGCAAGCGGACCAAAAGCTGCGTTGTTTTCTTGTCGGCGCCAGCGGAGGCAGCCAGCCATTTCAGGGTCAGCGGGACGCCCGTACCTTCGATCGGCGATTGCAACGCATAACTCATGTCGCTGTTGCGTGTCATCTCCGCGCGGAGGGTGGCGTTGGTGACGAAGAAGCCTTTGCGGGCGCGGACTTCGGTATCTTTCTTGTCGACCTTGACTTTTAGTTCGCGCCAGCCTGCGTGGTCGTTTTTCATGTCGAGGTAGTAGCTCAACAGATAGTAGGACGATCCGTCGTCGGCAGCGCGCTTGAAGCTGCCAGCCAGATCGTTGGTGTTGAAAAAAGCTTTTCCGCCGGTCATCTCCGCGAACTCAATCAAGCTATTGATTTTGGATTGGTTCAGCCAATAGCGATTGTCGAGTTGCCGGGAGTTTGGCATGCTCGATTTGCTGAGTTCGCCGAACGACTGATTGACCAGGCCGCGAACGTCCACCGGATAGACGGAAATCTGGGCTTCGGTCAGAGCCTGCATGGTATGTTCATAGAGTGGTGAAAGATATCCGCCCGGAACGACGTCGGGAGACGAAAGCACGAAGGGAAATCCTCCGGTAGCCCAAATCAGCGCCTTACGGCCGGGTACGCCGGAGAGTGACCAGGCAATGGCGCGGAAGGCATTGAGCGTGGTTTCGATGGCGTCGGCCTGGTGGAATTGCGCATAGAGTACGTCGCCATTTTGGACGAATGCGTTCATGTCGGCCGCTGCGGCCGATGCCTGGGTATCGAGGTCGATGCTCTGATTCGCCGGCATTTCTCCGGAAACTTTCTTAAGCGCCTCAAGCAGGCGCACGGGATCGCCCGTGAGTCCCTGCACGATTTTGATGCCGTGGCTGGTGATGATCATCAGAGCCAGCACCTGCGAGGTGTCGATGTTTTTGGCTAAATATTTCACCAGCTCGCGGCGGCCCCAGGTTTGATCGAGGAAGGGAGTGTTCACCGTATCCAGCGCGATGACAGTGACGGTGCGCGGCTCTCTTTCCGAGAGCGTAAGGTTGCTGAATTCGCCGGGCTTGGGTGCGGGCGGGAGAATTTTGGAATTGGTGGCAACGATTTCTTCGAACGAGGAGACGGTTTGCTCTTTGCCGTTTTCGAGCACGCGGAAATCTTCTTTGCTCAAACCGTGAATGTGTTTGCCGCTTTTGTCGGTGACGATGACCGGGACTTGGATGAGAATGGTCTCGGTGCGGTATTCCAACTTGCCTTCGGAGGAAGCGTATTGCGATTGCACCGGGCCAGCGGGGAGACTTGAGGTGGGACGATTTGCTGGACCAGAAACCGTCGCCGAGGGCGTGCTTGGTATTCCGCCACCGGAATGACCACCGCCTCCACCACCGCCGCCGTGGCCTTGCGCGAAGGTTTCAACTACAGCGAGTGAGAGGATGAAAGCGAGAACGATAAAAGAGCGGTGAGCGGACATAAGTGCTCCTCCGGCGACGGCGGAATTGTAACTGGCTCGTAAGGCAAAGGCCAGCGCGGGTTCCAGCGTGCTTCTAGCGGACCTCGTTTGTCTTTTATCCCTCCCCGGCGTATATTAGAAAACTGAGAACTGTTGTGTAGTAAGCATTTGGCGAGGCACACCAGTGGGCGCAAGCCCACTTTTTAGTTTCGGCAGATATGTCGCCGAAGTGATCGCCTGCAAGTTATTGGATACATGGCGTTTGAGATTGCTCGGATACGGGAAATAGCGGAGCTCGTCGCTTCTTCCAGCGGATTGGAAGTAGTAGATATCGAGTTACGCGGAGGCGGCAAGGCGCGCATGTTGCGCGTGTTCTTGGACAGGCCTGCGGCAGCTTCAGATGTGGCGTCGGGCGTTATTTGTGGGGTCACGCACGAGGACTGCGCCAATTTTAGCCGCGAGTTTGGCACTATTCTGGATGTGGAAGACGCGGTGGGCGGCGGTTCGTACACGCTGGAGGTTTCTTCACCGGGGCTGGATCGCAAACTGTCGCGCGCTGCGGATTTCGAGCGCTTTGTAGGCAGCCGGTTGAAGCTGATGACGCGGCAGCCCATCAACAAGAACCAGCATTTCGAAGGACGGCTGGAAAGTTTTGAAAACGGCCGGCTCACGCTGGATATGAGCGTAGCCAGCAAGAAGTCGCGCAAGAAGATGGGTGCCGGCGCGGGCGAAGAAAAAATCCAGATCGATTTCGCCAATGTGGAGAAGGCGAATCTGGTGCCGGAAATCTAGGGGATTAAGTAATTGAGAAATTTGGTAATTGGGTAATTTGAAAACCAGGGCTGCGGTGGTTTTTCAATTACACAATTTCTAAATTACTCAATTACTAAATTGTTTTCTTATGCCGAGTGAGCTTTACAACACGATCGACGCGTTGAGCCGGGAAAAAGGCATTGATCCGCAAATTGTGGTGACTGCGGTGGAAGACGCCATTGTTATGGCCACGCGCAAATACTACAAGTCGCAGGAGAATCTGCGCGCCAAGCTGGACAAAGATACGGGCAAGATCAATGCGTTCGCGGTGAAGACCGTGGTCGAGAGCCCTGAGCAGGTGGAGGATCCCAATCTTCAGATCACGCTTGAAGATGCGCGCAAGGTCGATCCCAGTCTGGAAGTCGGCGGTGAGTTGCAGATTCCCAAGGTGACCGAAGGCATTCTCGGGCGCATCGCGGCGCAACTGGCGAAGCAGGTGATTTTCCAGAAGGTGCGCGAGGCCGAGCGCGACACTGTTTACAACGAATACATTGGGCGCGTCGGCGAGATCATTAATGCGACAGTGAAGCGAGTCGAAGGGCCGGACGTGATCTTCGACATCGGCAAGGCGGAAGCCCGAATGCCGCGTAAAGAGCAGTCGCGGCTGGAATCGTTTGCGGTCGGCGAACGCGTGCGGGTGGTGATTGTGCGCGTCGAGAAGGCTTCTAAAGGCCCTGGCGTCGTAGCTTCGCGCGCCGCGCCGGAGTTGGTGCAGAATCTTTTTCAGACGGAAGTTCCGGAGATTTACGACGGCACAGTTGTGATTCGCGCCATTGCGCGCGAAGCGGGCGAACGCACAAAAATCGCGGTGATGTCGAAGGACAAAGATGTGGACGCGGTGGGCGCATGCGTGGGCATGAAGGGCATGCGTGTGCAATCGATCATTCGCGAGTTGCGCGGCGAGAAGATCGACATCATCGAGTATCACGAAGACGCGGTGACGTTCGCCGAGAAGGCGTTGCAGCCGGCCAAGGTCAGCCGGGTGACGATTGTCGATAGCGCGGATAAGCATCTGGAAGTGGTGGTCGACGACAGCCAGCTTTCTCTGGCCATTGGCAAGAAGGGCCAAAACGTGCGCCTGGCGGCCAAGTTGCTCGGCTGGAAGATCGATATCAAGAGCGAAGAAGAAAAGCGGCAGGAAGTCGAACAGCAGATGTCGGCGCTGGTTACGCAGACTTCGACCCCGCTGGAGAATGTTCCCGGGCTGGGTGAAGGACTGGTGGAAAAGCTTGGCGCTGCCGGTGTGACCACGGTGGAAGCGCTGGCCGACATGACTCCGGAACAGTTGGAGGCGATTGAGGGTATCGGGCCCAAGACGGTGGAAAAAATCAGCCTGGCGGTGAATAATTATTTCGCCAGCCTGGAAACGGCGGAAGTTCCCGTCGCCGAAGAGGCGGAGGGTGGGGCTGCGGTCGAAGGCCAGGCCGCGGACGAAGTCGCTGTGACGCCAGAAGGCACTGTGGACGCCGAAACTGTTGAACAGTTACAGACGGCGGAAGATTTGCCGTCGGGCGAGATTTCAGCGGAAGAAGATCAGGAAGGCGCGGTGGATTTAGCTGCGGCCGCCGAGTCGGTGGAATCGGAAGCTTCCGCAGACCAATCTGAAGATCAGGATGAACATCAGCCGGAACATCGGCATGCTTCTGAAGAAAGCGCGGCTTCCGAAGAAACCGCTACCGAGACGAAAGAATAATCATGGCACCCGAAGACCCGAAGTCGATGGGGGTGCAAGTCCAGAAGAATAAACTCCGTGAGGCCACGATGAAGACCTAGGGCAAACGCGGAGTACACGAAAGGCCGGATGAGCAAGGTTCGAATTAACGATTTAGCCAGGGAACTAGAAGTGAAGAGCAGGGCTATCCTCGACGTGTTGGAAGAAGTCGGGGTGACGGAGAAGAAGACGCACTCGAGTTCTCTGGAAGAGCATGAAGCGGAAAAAGTACGAATTAAGCTGCGCTCCTCCTCCGATGGGCAGACGGTCGCCTCGAGGTCTTCGCGCGCGCCCCGCGCCGAAGAAGGCATCAAGACCAAGATCGATTTATCCAACATTTCGCGGCCCGGAGATGTACTGAAGGCAATCACGCAACGCCAGGAAGCCGCTACAGCGCCCTCAGCCAGAGCGGGTATTTCGGCCCCAATCGCGCCCATCACGCGTGCCGCCGGTGTGCCGCCGGCTAAGCCCTCCAGCCCGCCAATCTCTGCTTCTGCGAGTCCTGTAACGGTACCGCCGCCGACCGCGCCAGTTACGCCGGCGCGTCCGCCCGCGATGATCATGCCGCAGACGGAGCGGCCAGTCTATTCCGTTCCGCCGCCGCAGGCTGCTCCGCCGCCTGCGGTACGCCAGCCGGAGCCGCCCGCAGCCGTCGCACCTCCTGCCGCCGCGCCGGTTGCGCCGCGTCCCCCAGTGGCGGCATCGTCCGCGCCTTCAGCGCCAACACTTAATCCGCGGCCCGCGCCGCCGATTGTGGCGCAGCCCGCACCACGAATGATTGTTCCGCAGACCGGCCCGCGGCCCGTCTATAAGGCGCCGCCGCGTCCGGCAGCTCCGGTGGCCGCTGCGCCTGGCGCTCCCGCGGCGGGCACGATGCGTCCCGCGCCCGGACGTCCGGTGCCCGGGCAGCCTATCTTCCAGCGTCCGCGGCCTCAGGCTCCTGGCAGCAGTGCTGGTCCCGGCGGGCCGCGTCCCGCTCTGCGTCCCGGCGAGCGCCGCCCCATGCATCCGACGCGCCAAGCGCCCGCTGGCGCTCGTCCTCTGGGAGTCGGTCCAGGATTGCCGCCTCCGGGTCCGGCCCGTCCCGGCAGCCGTCCCGGTGGACCGGCGCGACGTCCGGGTCAGCGCTATGTTCCTCGCGGAGTAAAAGAAGGCCCGATGAAGGGCTACACTCCGCCGCCGCGCATGGTGGTATCGAATGAGCCGGCGCCGATTACGCGCAGCATCACCATCAC
>Ga0209006_10004606_pt1 | contig 12486 bp, 7 predicted proteins | sample JacPin_JW_Ref_O2_FD_188567 | JGI IMG/M metagenome (GOLD analysis project Ga0209006, IMG submission 188567) | Forest soil microbial communities from Algoma, Ontario, Canada - Jack Pine, Ontario site 1_JW_Ref_O2 (SPAdes) (version 2) | ecosystem: Environmental > Terrestrial > Soil > Boreal...
TGTCGCCTTCGACAAAATTATGCCCGTCACTGCTCCGACTCCAGTTTTGTCACCGAGCAATCGCGAAATCCCTGGGAAGATTGTGCTGACTGGGCTGGCACTTACCAGCTTCTCGGCGCTGCTTCTGGAGCTTGCACTTACGCGCCTCTTCTCGGTAATTCTGTTCTATCACTTTGCGTTTCTCGCGATCTCGATTGCGCTGCTGGGGCTGGGCGCGGGCGGAGTGTTCGCCTACCTGCTGAAACCGCGCCTCGCGGTGGTTGACACGCGCACGCTCGCGGCGCGGCTGTGCATGGCGAATTCTTTCGTCGTCTTCGTGATGTTGGAGATTGTGCTGCACGTGCCGGTGGCGCTTGAGGTGAGCTACGGAAATTTCCTGCGTCTGACGGTGATCTACCTGGTGGCGGCGGTTCCGTTTTTTCTTACGGGACTGCTGTTTGCGGTGGTGTTTGCGCGCGAGCCTCATCGCATTCCGCGGCTTTATGGAGCCGACCTGGGCGGAGGAGCGCTGGCGTGCCTGGCGGTGGTTCCGTTGCTGAACTGGTTCGGCGGCCCGAATGCGATTCTGATTTCCGCAGCCACTCTCGGGATCGCGGCAATTGTGTGGGCGGAAATAAATTCAGAACGCCGCATCGCCGGTATTTTGGTTCTGGCCATGGTGGCGTTGATTGCGGTGAATCACTCCGGCCGTCTCATCGATGTGGTCTACGCCAAGGGAATGTATCGCAATCCGGCATGGGTGGAGTACGCGCGCTGGAACGCGATTTCGCGAGTCGAGGTCGACCGGCAGACGCCGTATACGAAGTCGATTGTCATTGACGCAGATGCGTCGACTTACATCATGAATGCGGATCTGTCGCACTGGGCGGGGACGGTTTGGGAAACCAACCTGATGACGGCTCCGCCCGCGCTGGTTAATGTTTTGCGGCCACACGGGGAATACGCGATCATCGGGCCCGGCGGAGGCGTGGACGTGGTGCGGGCGCTGGCGAAGGGCAGCCCGAGCGTAACTGGCATTGAGATTAATCCCATTATTGCGACCGATATTATGCGCGGGCGCTACGCTGATTATTCGCTGCATCTTTACGAACGCCCAGACGTGCATATCCACGTGACCGACGGACGATCGTATCTGCGGTCGACTGCGGAACGCTTCGACGTAGTGCAAATGACGCTGGTCGATACCTGGGCTTCGACGGCGGCCGGGGCGTTCGCGCTCAGCGAAAACAATTTGTATACGGTGCAGGCATTCCGCGAATATTTCGATCACTTGAAACCCGATGGCATGATCGCCGTCACGCGCTGGGAGTTCGAGAATCCTCGCGAGGCGCTGCGCGTGGTTTCGGTGGCGATGGAAACGCTGCACGGAATGGGAATTGCGAATCCGGCGCGGCATTTCATCGTGGCGTCGCTCGGCGAACTGAACAAAGACGGCATCCCGGTGGTGGTGCTTGCCAAGAAGACTCCATTCACGTTCGAGGAAGAAATGGCGGTGCGGGCGCACTTCGCGAGTCATGATCCGCTTACCGCGCTCTACATGCCCTCGGCGCCGCCGGATAATCCGTTCTCGCGGCTGATCGCCAGCAACGACCCTTACGGATTCGCGCGGGCCTATGCCTACAACGTCTCACCGGTGACCGACAATGCGCCGTTTTTTTTCTTCACGCTCAAGCCGGGGCAGATACTTGGGGAAAAAGGTTTGCAGGAAGGTGTGGACTGGAAGGTGAATCTGGGCGTTCTGGTGCTGGTCCTGGTTTTTGGAATCTCGGTGGTGGCGGTGCTCGCATTTCTGATTCTGCCGCTGGCGTTCAAAGGCGGAGCGGCGCGTCAGTCGCCGGTTCCGCTGCTTTATTTCGTTGCCGTGGGGCTCGGCTATATTCTGGTGGAGATCGCTTTCATTCAGCGCTTCGTGCTTTTTCTGGGGCATCCTACTTATGCGCTCACCGTGGTGATTTTTTTGCTGATGCTTTCGAGCGGGGCTGGCAGTTTGTGCTCGCGCTTGTGGCTGCCGCGCACCGAGCAGGGATGGATCCCGCTGGCGCTGGTGGTGTTAGTTCTGATCGTGGATGTGATTTTTCTTCCCGGGCGCTTGGCCGCGCTGGTGGGCCTGGCGTTCAACTACCGGCTGGTGATCAGCGCAATCCTGCTGGCGCCGCTTGGCTTTGTAATGGGCATGCCATTCCCCACTGGCCTTCGAGCGTTGGCCTCATCCCCGGCGCCCGAGTTTCCGTCAGCGGAAGCACGTCCTGAAAATGCGGTGGAGTGGGCCTGGGCCATGAACGCGGCGGCCAGCGTTTTGGGGTCGGTGCTCGCGATGCTGATTGCGATCCAGTTCGGGCTGACCGTGACTCTAGCCTGCGGAGCTGGCGCTTACCTGCTGGCGCTGCTGCTGACGCGGGCGCTGCGGTCCCAAGGGGCGTAGAGGAAGAAGCGCAGGCCCGGGTTTGCTATGATGCAACGAACGGATTCTGACTTCCGGGACCTGGCGGACCCTGAGAAAAGACGCCGGGGTCATCACGATTTGGGATTGGCCACAATGAGGAGACCACTTGCCTAGCCAGAAGCAGCTTAAATGGTCGCAGCTGCGCGTCGGCATCACTGTGATTGTGTCCTGCGTGACGCTGGGCGTCCTGCTCTTCCTGATGTCGGGAACGCGCGGGCTATTTTCGAAGCGCATCAAGCTGCAATCGTATTTTGATAACGCCAGTGGTCTGCGCGAAGGCGCCCCGGTGCGGCTGAGCGGCGTGGACGTGGGGAATGTCATCCACATTCGCGTCGTTCCCGACAAGGATAAGCAGCAGACGCCGGTAGAAGTGATCATGAAGGTGAGCACGAAGTACGGCTTCGACCTGCGGCGCGATTCGGTGATATCGCTGGAGACGGCCGGCGTGCTGGGCGAGACCTACCTCGATATTGATAGTTCGCAAGCCGTAGGGGCCATCGTGCAGGATGGAGACACGCTCGCTACGCAGACGCACCCCGACTTCAACCAGGTGGTGCGCGCCAGCCAAAGCACGCTTGAGAACATGGACGCGCTGCTCAAACGCGCCGACCGCATTCTGGCGTTCGCGGAAAGCGGCAAGGGATCGCTGGGCAAATTAATTTATGATCCCACTCTTTATAACCGCCTGTCGACCACCGTGGCGGACCTGCAAGGGATGGTGGAAGATGTCGCCAAGGGCAAGGGCAGTCTGGGCGCATTGATCAACAAAAACGAAGCCTATGATAAGTTCCTGGCGACGCTCGACAAAATGAACGCGGTGATTGACGATGTGCAAGCCGGTAAGGGTACGGCTGGAAAGTTGTTGAAGGATCCGTCGCTCTATGACAACGCCAACGCTACTATGGCGAACATCAAGAAGGTCAGCGAAAGCATCAACTCGGGCAAGGGCACTGTCGGAAGGCTCATTCAGGATGACGAGCTGGCAAAGAAGCTGGACATCACCATCACCAAGCTTTCGGAATTGACTTCCGAACTGGAAGCGGGCCAGGGCACGGCCGGCAAGCTGTTCAAAGACGAAACCCTCTACAACAACGCCAACCAGATGATTACGGAAGCCTCGGCGCTGGTGAAGGCGGTGAAGGAAAATCCCAAGAAATATCTCAGCATCAAGCTGCACATCTTCTGAAGTGTTTTCTTTTGCTCTTTGTCTGGCTAGCCGCGGCGCAAGGCCTCTAATGCTCGCCGATCCCGAAGACTGCTCCCAGCATTAAGATCACCAGCACTCCCAGCGAAATCCAGCCGTACTTCATGTCTTTCTCGTTGAAGAAGAGAAAGCAAGCGACCAGCACGCGAACCACGGGAGTGGCCAGCATCAGCAAGACGCCAGCGCGCTCAATGCCGAGAGGAATCGGGCCGGGCACGAAGAGGCCGGTGATCAGGCCGGCCAGCATGACGAAGAAGCAACTGAACGCGCCAATACGCAAGACCGAAGCCACGACGCGATCGAAGGCGGGCTCGCGCAGTTCGCTCATGCCGCGCCTCCTCCATGCAAGTGCTCGAACACGTGCACAATCAGGTGGCCAGCCAGATATACCATGATGGCCACCAGCAGATAGACGACATAACGGGTGCGAATGCGGGGAGCCGCGCGCGCTCCGAGCAGCGATCCCAGAAAAACTCCGACGGCCAGCGGCGCCGCCACCTCCACCAGAATGTCGCCGTGGCGGTAATAAACGATGGCGCTGGCCGCAGCGGTCACGCCGACCATAAAGTTGGAAGTGGCGGTAGCGACCATCAGCGGCACTCCCATGAAAATGTACATCACCGGAACTTTGATGGGGCCGCCGCCAATACCGAGCAATCCGGAAAGCGCGCCGGCCACCAGCGACGCGGCCATTCCCAAGGGGTAACGCTTTGGCTCGTAGGGCGGAATCACGACCTCACCGTTGCTTAGGGCCAGGCCCGAGGATGATTCGGAAGACGATTCGTCTCCAGTCTTCACTTCTCCGCCACGCGACAGGATCGTGATTGAGCTGTAAAGCAGAAATCCGGCGAAGACGCCTTCGAGAAGGCTGCGATTGAAATAGCCGACTAGATAAGCGGTGACTGCCGCGCCGAGTGCGGTGGCGAGTTCGAGCGTCATGCCCAGGCGAATGTCCGTGGTGTGGCGTTGCAGATGAACCGAAGAACTCGCCGCGGATGTGGTGATGACCGCAACCAGGCTGGTGCCAATCGCCTCGCGAATCGGGATGCCGAAGTGCAGCGCGAGGATGGGAGCCAGCACTACGCCGCCGCCGATTCCGGTGATGGCGCCCAGCATCCCCGCAAAAAAACCAAGGACAACCAGAAGAACAGTTACCACGTGGCGCACGACCTCCGGCTCGCGGCGCTGCGGCGGCGGCGAAGCGCTGGATCTCGGGGGCAACATCGAACGATGGAAATGTTTAGAAAGTTTGCAGCGCGTGGAAACATGAGCGGGTCAGGATACCACTCGCGGCGTACTCGTCGATTCCGCCTGCTCGTGGGCGTGGTAGCTGGAGCGCACCATCGGTCCTGATTCCACGTGGCGGAATCCGAAGCGCAGGGCTTCGTTTTTCAGATATTCGAATTCGTCCGGAGCGTAGAAGCGGGCGATGGGCAGGTGATCCTTCGAAGGCCGCAGATACTGTCCGACGGTGAGAATATCCACGCCGCGGCTGCCGAGATCGCGGAACACTTCCACTAACTCTTCCGACGACTCACCCAGGCCAACCATGACGCCGCTCTTGGTGACCATGCCGGGAGAAAACTTTTTAGCGTTCGCTAGCAGAGTTAAAGTGCGCTCGTAGCGCGCACCGGAGCGGACGACGCGGTAAAGACGCGGAACAGTTTCCGTGTTGTGGTTGAGCACGTCGGGGTTAGCATCGAGAACAACTTTCAGAGCTTCGTCGAGACCCTGAAAATCCGGAATCAGCACTTCGATGCGGCAATCCGGCGTGAGCTCGCGAATCTCGCGAATGGTCTCGGCAAAAACTTTAGCGCCGCCGATGTTGTCATCGTCGCGGTTCACGCTGGTCACGACCGCGTGTTTCAATCCCAGCGTGGCCACAGCTTCGGCGACGCGGCGTGGTTCGTCCCAGTCGATGGGCTCGGGCCGTCCTTTGGGTACGGCGCAAAAGCCGCAGCGCCGCGTACAGATATCGCCCAGCAGCATGAAGGTTGCGGTTTTGTGGTTCCAGCATTCGCCGATGTTCGGACATTGCGCCGACTCGCAAACAGTGTGGAGGCCGAGTCCGCGCGCCAACTTCTTCAAATTATGGAAGTTGTCGCCAGAGGGAGCTTTGGCGCGCAGCCAAGTGGGCTTGGGCACCCGCTGTGGGGGTGCGAGCTCGATCTGAATCAGTTGTGAAGTACTGGCCACTGATTCGATTCTACCAGTTTGCCTGCGACGCATCTGCAGGCCGTTACCCGACTTCGACCAACCCATATGTGTTCTGCCAGCGCGTGCGCATGTGAACCAGGGCGCGGCTTACTTCCACTTCTGAAATCTCGGCGCTCGGGCCTGCGACCACGGCGGCGGCTTCGCGCTTGGCGGCTTCGAGCAACTCACGGTCGCGGATTAGATTTGCCACGCGGAAACTCGGCATGCCTGCTTGCCGCGTGCCGAAAAATTCGCCCGGGCCACGCAGTTCCAGATCGAGCTCGGCGATTTTGAAACCATCATTTGTTTTCACCATGGCGTCGAGACGCTTCTCGCCCTCTTCGCTCACTTTGCCGCCCGTCATCAGGACGCAATAGGATTTCGCGGCTCCGCGCCCGATGCGGCCGCGCAGTTGGTGAAGTTGCGCCAGTCCGAAGCGCTCGGCGTGCTCGATCACCATCACGGTCGCATTCGGCACATCGACGCCGACTTCGATCACCGTAGTGGCCACAAGAATCTGCAGCTCGCCTTTCTGAAACATGCGCATGACTTGATCTTTCAATTCCGGATCGAGGCGGCCGTGCAGCAGGCCGACTTTCAAATCGGCGAAGACGCGGCCGCTCAGTTCGCGGTACATCTTGATTGCGGCCTTTAGTTCGGTTTCTTCGCTTTCCTCGATCACGGGATAAACCACGTAAGCCTGATGTCCGGCGGCAATCTGCTTGCGCACGAAGTCCCAGACTTCGGGCGAGCGTTCGTCGGCCACGCGGCGAGTGACGATCGGCGTGCGCCCGGGAGGGAGTTCGTCAAGCACGCTGAGGTCGAGATCTCCGTAGAGTGTGAGCGCGAGCGTGCGTGGGATGGGGGTTGCGGTCATGACCAGGACGTCGGGCTCGGGGGACGAGGCCCGTGGAGAGGCAGCCGAGCCCCGCTCGGCTGGACGGGCAAGAGTGCCCGTCCCCACATTAGGTGCGTCGCTGCCGTCGGATGGTTTCCGCATCAGCTTCAGGCGTTGCAGCACGCCGAAGCGATGCTGTTCGTCGACGATGACCAGGCCAAGGTTGGCGAACTCCACTTTTTCTTCGAGCAGTGCGTGCGTGCCGATCACGAGCTGGGCGTTACCCTGCGCAATGTATCGCCGAACTTCACGCTTGCGATCCGATTCCAGCGAACCAGTCAGCAGAACGATGCGGTAGCCCGCGCTCTCGAGAATTCTGCGGGCGGAAAAATAGTGCTGCTGCGCCAGAATTTCGGTGGGCGCCATGAGGGCGACCTGGCATCCATTTTCGATGGCAATGATGGCGGCCTCGAAACCGACAATCGTCTTGCCCGATCCCACATCGCCTTGCAGCAGACGCCGCATGGGGTAAGGCTTTTCCATGTCGGACGCGATTTCCTTGAGCACGCGCTTCTGCGCGGCCGTGGGATGAAAGGGAAGAATCTTCTTGATCGCCGCGCGAACCGGCTCGTCTAGCCGAAAAGCAATTCCGGTTTGCGCTTTCTGCTGGCGGCGTTTCAGCTCCAGTCCCAGCTCGACGAAAAACAATTCATCGAAGATCATGCGGATGTGCGCCGGAGTGCGCGAGGACTGCAAATCCTGCAGGCTCTCGCCAGCATCCGGCCAATGGACCTTCCAGAAAGCCTCGCGCGGCGAAACCAGCGCCAGGCGCTTGCGAACGATCGCAGGGATGGGTTCGGGCAGATCGGGATTCAGGTTTTCGATCGCGGTACGGATCGCGCGCCGAAACCAGCGCGGCGTAAGGCGTCCAATCGATTCATAGATCGGCACGATGCGACCGATCTCCAAAGACTCAGCTCTCTTTTCGGCGCCGTTCTCTCCGCCGTCGGAGGGATCGCTCAGTATCTCGAATTGCGGATTGCTGATTTGCAGCTCGCGCGTACTCGGGTTCTCCTCCACCTTTCCGTACAGCGCAACCGTCTGACCGAGCTTGAACTTGTCCTTCAAATAGGCGCCATGAAACCACAGGCACCGCAGGTGAGCACGTCCTTGTTCCAAAGTCAGCTTGAAGATCGGCATCCGGCGCGTGAGCACAAGCCCCGAACTGCGAACATCGCCTATCACCGTGGCCATTTCGCCCGCCCGCAGCTCGGAAATCCCGCGCGGGTTCAGCCGGTCTTCATAACGAAAGGGCAGATAATGGAGAAGATCGTCGACCGTCGAGATACCCTTGGTGGCGAGAACGTCGGCAATGCGCGGACCAATCCCCTTGACGTATTTCACCGGTGTGGAAAGCTCAAGCATGTGCGCGGGGGTTCCTCAAGGATGTTAGCAGGACAACGAATGTTAGCGGGGCAAGCCAGTCTCCGCGCGCCAGCCCAAGGTAGACTGTCCGCATCGATGCTATCCGAATCAAGGTGCTGCGGTGTCTAAACCCTCGGCGCCCGCGATGGCCAACTTTCTCCAGGTTCTGCTCGCCGTGGTGTTAGGCAATGTGACGTATTTTCTGCTGGAGCCTACTTTTCCGCCGGTGGCGCGGCACCGGCCGTTTCACTTCGACCTAGGGATGGCGCTCGATTTCTGGTTCTGTCTTGTAGCCTACGGTCTGATCCGCACCGCGCGCAGGTGGAAGTAGGTGTGAGCGCGCGTTCTTGCATCGGCCCGAAGGTCAGTTACTTTCGGTACCTCAGGACCTGCTGCTTTCCACGGTAGAATCCGCACAGAATGCAGAAAACCGCAGTCCTATACGATGCGGGCCAAGCCGTGCTTTCCACCTTTGATCCGGACGAGGTGCTGCAGCGGATTCTGGCCATTGCGCGCGACTATTTCCATCTGCAGAATGCGGCGATACTTCTGCTGGATGAGGATAGTCAGCAGCTGTGTGTGCGCTCGCAGATCGGCTGGGACGAAGGGCAGGACCAGATTCAGCTGGGACTTGGCGAAGGCCTTACCGGCGCCGCCGCACTCAAGAAACAACCCATTTACGCGCCCGATGTGAGGAAAGACTCCCGTTACGTCTGCGCCGCGAAATCGACCCGTTCGGAACTCGCGCTGCCGCTCATGGTGCGCGACGAGGTGGTGGGAGTGCTCGATTGCCAAAGCACACGGCTCGACCACTTCGACAAAGAAACCATCGATCTGCTTATTTTATTTTCAACGCAGGCCTCCATGGCTCTGCAGAACGCGCGGCTGTATACGCTGGAGCGGCAACGGGCGCGGCAACTGGAGGCCATCAACGCCATCGCGCAGCAAAGCACTGCGGTGCTTGATCTTGGCGAGCTGCTGGGCAAAGTGTGTGTGCTGATTCAGCAGGCGTTCCAGGTGCCGCACGTTTCGTTATTTCTTCGCGAAGAGAGCGAGCTGGTATTGCGGGCGCACCACGGAACTCTTACTCCGCGGATTCCCGAAGGCGGGCGCTTTCCTGCGGATCGCGAGCCCTGGTCGCATATTCTTTCAACCAGCGGCACGCTGATCGAGAAGGACCTTGCCACAAAACCCGAGTGCATGCGGTTCTTTGTCGAATCCGCTTCGCGCATGAGCATCCCGTTGGTTTCGTTCGGGCAAATCCTGGGAGTGCTGGCGCTCGAGAGCGCGAATCGCAACGCCTTCCGCGAGAACGAATTGCAATGTCTGGAATCCGTCGCCGACATTTGCGCTACCTCCATTCAAAATGCGCACTACGTCGAGCGAGTGAAGCAGCTGGCCTATCTCGACGGCCTGACGGGAATCTTCAACCGGCGCTTTTTTGAGTTGCGCATTCTCGAGGAGATCGAGCGCTCACGCCGCTACGGCGCCGGCATGGCCGTGATCATGGCCGACATTGACCAGTTCAAGCGCCTCAATGACGAGTTCGGGCATTTGCTGGGAGATGAAGTCCTGCGGCAGGTTTCATCGCTGTTCCACCAGCAGCTGCGCAAGATTGACGTGGTGTGCCGCTACGGAGGCGAGGAATTCGGCATCGTGCTCACGCAAACCAATGCCTCGCACGCGGTGAGCGTCGCCGAAAAACTCAGAAGGATGGTGGAACACTGGCAGTTCCCCGGTGTGCCCCAAACCGTCACCATCAGCGCCGGAGTGGCCGCTTTTCCCGACCATGGCACCACTCGCGATGAATTAGTGAGAGCCGCCGACAACGGCCTCTACGCCGCGAAGCAAGCGGGCAGGAACCGCATTGCACTGGCCACGCTGGTTCGCGGCACTTCTGCTAGCAACTAGAACACCTACTGGCGATCAGCTCTTAGCTTCAACGGGCTAAATATCGAAACCGCCCGGCCGCGTATCGCGGACCACGCGTTCGATGTCGATTCTGAGCTTTTCGTGCTGCTGCTTCATTGCTTTCTGCTCGCGAATCATCTTTTCCAGCGCCTGCGGTTGCAGTGCTTTTTGTTGGGCCTGCCGCATCTGGTCGAGCGCGGACTTCAGTGCTTCGCTCTGCGCCGCGGAGTTCTTTTCAAGTTCCTTCGCGTGCTCCGCTCGTTGTTGGGCGCAGAGGGCCTGGCGTAGGGCATCCTCCGCCTGCTCCGCGCCCTCACTCTCGTCCGAAATCAGGTTCATGTCGGGCTGGACTACTGCTAGCTCATCCTCAAGCTTGCTCATTTCCACTTCCGTCTCGGCATTGAGAAGAGGCTCATCCAAACTGTCTTCCTCGATCAACGCGCCGGAGTCTCCATGCGGCGGTAGCTCGAGATTCAGCTTCTGTTCTTTCTTGTCGCGAATTACGCCGACGCTCACCGTCCCGCTGTCCCGCGAGTGCATTACATCGGTGAAATCGCCGGTGTCGTGGACTGGCTTGTCGTTAATCTTGACGATGATGTCACCGGCGCGGAAACCAGCTTTCTCCCCGCGGCTGCCCTTTTTCACGGCGCGAACCAGCACCCCGTTTCCGTCTTTAACCCCGAAGAATTCACCAAGCTGCGCCGTAATGTTTTCCACCATCAGGCCGCTGCGCGCGGAGGACCGCACGACCACAACATTGATTTGCGGTATCTCAATATCCGGGTTGATGTTAATGGACGGGATCTCCACGTGGAAATCCTTCATCTTCGGGCCCACCCAGGCATACTGCTTGCGGCGGTCGGCGAGTTGCACCTTGATCGTCACCGGCTGGCCGTCGCGGCTGATCCCGAAGGTTACGACCCGTCCCGGCGGTGTCTCCCGGATCATGCGTTTGAGTTGCACCTCGCTCTCGATCGCTGTGCCATTCATGCTGAGGATGACATCGTGCTCCTTGATGCCGGCCTTGCCCGCCGGAGCATCCTGGTCCACCATAGTGACCTCAACTCCTTTTTCCTCTTTCAACTTCAGCGCCGAAAGCCGCTCTGTGCTCACGTCGCTGATGTCCACACCCAGATACGAACCGGTGCTGGAATCCTCGCTGGGAAACCCGTACGCCGCCGGCGGGTCCACCGACCAGTTTTGTGCAGCATGAGAAAAATTGAGCAGCAGAGGCAGCACCGTGAGCGACGTCAGAATATATTTCCGCATGGTCATGGCCCTCAGAATAGTTTTCAAAGCGTATCGCAGATTCTCGCCGGAAAAACGCAGCGAGATTCAAATGCTCCCGGAGTATTCCGGCCTGTCATCCCGAGCGCAGCGAGGGATCTAGGTTCTGGCCTGCGCCACCAATTCTGCAGGCAACCACCCAGATCCCTCGCTGCGCTCGGGATGACAGGCTGTGCTGCCCAGGCTCTAAACTTGCCCCACGCCCGGAAATGGATCAGTGATCCGACCGCTTGATGCAGATGTCGCCCGTAGTTGTGCGCACTTTCAACATCGGACCACCGCCGTTCAACTTCCCTTCGGCCGTGAGCGTCTTCGGAGCTCCCCAGTCCCCGCCGCCTTCGCTGCTGACGTGAATATCGGAAAAGTCCGATGTGATGCGGTGACCATTGCCCAGCTCCACGCTGGCGCGCACTGAAATCGCCACATCCCGCGCAATATAAACCGTGATGTCCCCGGCGGAAGTCTCGAGCATGGAATCATTGCGCTCGGCGCCGGTGTTTACCAGCTTCACGACGATGCTTCCGGCGCCAGTTTCCGCGCGCGCTGAAGGCACACCGTAAAGTTCGATTCCGCCGCCGCCCGTCTGCGCCCGAACCGCGCCCTTCGCCGAACTAAGATGAATCGTGCCGCCGCCGGTCTCGATCTCGACCGGGCCGTTGATATCTCCCAGGTCGATGCTGCCCCCACCGGTTGAGACCCTCAGCTTCCCGTTGCACTGCTTCACCGCGACGCTGCCGCCGCCGGTTTCGATCACCGCGCCCTGCGCGCCCGATTGAATCTCTACGCTGCCGCCGCCGGTCTCCGCGACTACCTTGCCATTGGCGTGATGAACCATGATCGTGCCGCCACCGGTATGCAGCCCCAAATCGCCGCTCACCGTGCCCACATCGATCCCACCGCCGCCGGTCTCGGCATTGGCGCCTCCGCCAATGTCATCGAGATGCATGCTGCCGCCGCCGCTCTCCGCTTCCACGCGGCCGGTAATGCCCGAGGCATCCACGTTGCCGCCTTCTGTTTCAAGCTTCACCAGCAACATTTCACGGGGAACATTGATGGAGACTTCGCCGGAAAAATGCCGAGGCCGCCGTCCACCCTGCCAGTCGCCCACAACCCAGGCGGTGTCGCCCTTCACGTATGCGGTTACTTTGTATTGCTCAAACTGGCGGCGCGCGTCCTGTTCGG
>Ga0209006_10004607_pt1 | contig 12485 bp, 12 predicted proteins | sample JacPin_JW_Ref_O2_FD_188567 | JGI IMG/M metagenome (GOLD analysis project Ga0209006, IMG submission 188567) | Forest soil microbial communities from Algoma, Ontario, Canada - Jack Pine, Ontario site 1_JW_Ref_O2 (SPAdes) (version 2) | ecosystem: Environmental > Terrestrial > Soil > Boreal...
ATCTGCGCCTGGGTCTTGCGGAGACGCGTGCAGACCTGCCACCGTCCCAGTTGGAGAGCCTCTTGATGACTTCTGCCGTCCACGCCTCGGTTCGCCGCGAAGCGCCCGAAATGCCAAATCCTGTTGCCCCCACCGACGAAAATCTCATCGCTGGAGGCAGGCTCTATCTCGACGGGTGCGCCGGCTGCCATGGCACTCCAGGCAAACCCAAAAAGGAGGGCGACGACGGACTGTTTCCACCTGTTCCCCAATTGCCACAGGTCGGCACCCAATACTCCGAGGCGCAGATGTTTTGGGTAATCAAACACGGCATCCGCAGAACCGGCATGTTTGCCAACGGCAGGTGGAATACAGACACCGAGGTATGGACGATGGCCGCCTACATCAAGCGAATTCAGTCTCTGCCCGCGCGCGTTAGAGAAGAGCTGGCTAAACCAAAAAGCGTGCCTCCCACCCAGTAGCCTCGCCCGAAATTTCTCTTCCGCAAAGCAAAAAAAGCGGGGTACCAAAACGCCTGGCTTGCCCGCCCCTTTTGACACTCTCATGCTCTCGGCTGGAATTCTCGGCCGAATTCTCGAGTTGCGAAAACTAGCCTCTCGATGCTTTCAGATCATCCTTGGCTTGTTTTTCCGCGTTTTTGGCCTCACCCTTTGCATCGGCGTCCGGCTTCATTGCGTGTATTGCTTTGCTTAGGGTCATCGACTTATCGCCCGCCGAACCTTTACAGGACGACATATCCGCGCTCGTTTGCACCCCGGTCAGATTCGACTTCAGACAGTTGAAGTCCAGGCCAACGTTTTTGCTGGCATGCAGGGCAGCCACGCACTCATCCAGTTCCTTGAAATTTTCGCACGCGCTCTTGGCATCCTTATTTGCCGAGAGGACTCCTTGAGCTTGCAAGTTGGCCGTTAATTTCTTGTCTTGATCGTCCTTTGCATCCAGCTGATCGCTGGCCGACTTTGAATCTTTCTTTACCCACTTGATGGGATTCAGAGAATGCCCGCCGGTCGAACTGCTCGACGATGCTGATCCTGCGCCCGCCCCCTGCGGTCCCTGCGCGGCCGCCCTCCCCGCACCAAATGAGACGCTTATCATTGCTGCTGCTGCAACCAGAACTAGTTTTTTCATTTGCCCTCCGATCACACTCTCAGGCCCAACTGGCGAGACCCCAGACGGGTCCCGTTCACCAGTAGGCCACGCGGTTCTGACGGTAGCGAGGGAATGGAAGGAGAGTACTCCCCGAATCAGTCACGTTGTCCTTTCGGACAGGGCCATCGAGCGCAACGGCAGTTATCGGGTTTTATGGCTCACAATGAGTTCCGTGCTCGATGGGGTATTGTGATAGAGGCTTGAACACTCCGAACCAGCTCTCGCGGCGGGGGCCGCACCTTCGCGCATGGCTCTCGCCTGCGGATATCCCGCGGAGCGCAGACCTTATTTTCGTCCTTGCCGGGAGAGTGGATCGCAAGGAATACGCATTGGAACTTTTCCGCCAGGGACTTGCACCTAGGCTCTTGTTTAGCGTGGGGCGCTTTGAGATACGGCGTTTCTCGAAGATGGCTTTGCCGGTTCCGCTGGATCTCCTGAAACGGGCGCAAGAGCTGCCTCCTCCGCAGCGCCACTATTTTGTTTTCTTTGACGGTCGGCAAGTGCAAGTGGAGCATGTGCCGCCGCGGCGATTCGGCACTTTAACGGAGATCGATACGCTGGCGCGGTGGCTTAGTGCGAACCCAGACATTTGTTCTGTCCTGGTCGTCAGCAGCGATACGCATCTTCGCCGAATCCGCATGTGCTGCCGATCCTTGCTAAGCCCAAACGTAGAACTGGCATTCCTCTCTGCGCCTCCCTCGCTGCCCGAGCAGCAGGCGCCCACAAGGTCAGAGTGGCAACAGGATCAACCCCAGCCAGCGAAACGCTCTGTCTTCGCGGCCGCGAAGGAGGAACTATTGGAATTGTTCAAGCTCGCGATTTATTGGGTTTTATTAAAGATCCGGTAGAGTGGCGGATTCCGGAGAATATCTCTTGGAAGCGCACATTCTGTGAAACGCTGGCAAATTCCCCGTTCTTACGATCGCATCCGCAGATAAAGACCATAGACGCACATCCCGAGCCCGCCAAGAAACACAACCGGCGACAGGTAGACGGTTACAAGGGGATTGAGGGGATAAGGAAGATTTATCGCGCTGTAGCCGCCGGCAAAATAATGAATCACGGCACCAAGAAGCATGTAAATCAGCCCCCGGCGAACTTCGCGGCGGCCGTTCTTGCCAGAACGCGCAGATAAACGAACCTCCGAAACCTCCTCGCGGCAATAGGGACAGCGGTTCAACCGCGTGGGCACCGGCTTACCGCAGTAAGCGCACGGACGCGAGACGTCAGCCTGCCCCTGGGAGGGATTCATACATGCTCCGATCCTCCGTCACCAATAGCGTAAGTTTCGCGTCCCGCTCCGTCAAGCGAATCCGCGCAGCGGCAAGTTACCAAGAGGACAGCACCAATTTAGGCGTTTCGGGCTTCTGAAACCAATTCGTTTGTGCTACATCTAAGGAAACAGCTATCGTGGCGCACTCAAAGATGGACGACCTTTCCAAACTTAGCTCTTACGCCATTCTTGGCGATGTCGACCCTATCCCGCAGAGCCTGCTGACGGCGTTCCCCGAGCAGGCCAAGACGCTCGCCCTGCTTTACGAGGTTAGCCGCGAGCTGACCGCCATTTTGGACCGCGAAGAGCTTCTGCGCCGCATCGCAGAACGCGTCAAGCGCATCGTCAATTACCATGTCTTTAGCGTGATGCTGTGGAACGAATCGACGCAGCTGCTCGAGAGCGTGTTCGGCATGCGTTACGAGGATTCCGTCCCGACATTCCTGAGTTTGCCGCTCCACCGCGGCCTCACTGGCGCCGCTGCCACCGAGCGCCGTCCGGTGCGCGTCGGCGACGTGCTCGCTGATGCGCGCTATATCCGCTGCGCGACTGGCCTTGATACCAAGTCCGAGCTTGTCGTTCCCCTTCTGCTGCAGGACCGTCTTATCGGCGTCCTGGACCTCGAGAGCACCGAGCCGCACGCCTTCACGGCGGAAAACGAGCGCATGCTGGCCACTCTGGCAGCTTTTATCGCGGTCGCGCTCGAAAACGCGCGGCTTTATGAAGAGGCACGCGAGAACGAATTTCGCCTTCAGGATGACCTCGACACGGCGCGCGAAATCCAGCGTCAACTTCTTCCTCATGGCGCGCGCGGTATTCCAGGTCTTGATCTCGCCGCTGCGTATGTCCCCGCGAGAGAACTGGGCGGTGACTTCTACGATTTTCTTCCTTATGGCAAAGGCAAGCTGGCCATGGCGCTGGGTGATGTGTCCGGCAAGGGAACTGCGGCGGCGCTCTATGGGTCGCTGGCCATCGGCACGCTGCGCGAGCTCGTTGTGAGCAGCACGTGCAATCCGGCGAGCATGCTCCAGATGCTCAATCGCCGCATGCACGGAGCGCGCCTGGATGCTCGGTTCATCGCCATGCTCTTTGCCGTCTATGACGCAGCGGCACACCGTCTCATCCTCTCCAATGCCGGCGGGCCTTATCCTTTGCTGGTCCGTGACGGCAACACGCAGGAAATCCGCATCGAAGGCGTTCCGCTAGGACTCTTCCCTGATAGCGAATACGAAGAGACGACCATTGATCTCCAGGCTGGCGATATCGTGCTATTTGCCTCCGACGGCATTCTGGAATCCGAAAATGCTAGAGAAGAGGAGTTCGGCTCGAAGCGCTTGCACGCGCTGCTTGCGAATGCCGGACCTCAGATTTCGGCGAATGAACTTTCAGAAAAAATAATCGCCGCTACGGACGACCACAGTGGTCCCGGCACGAACCCTCACGACGATCGCACCCTGCTCCTGCTCCGCGTCACCAGTGAAGGGGCTGCCGATTACTCCAAACTTCCCGTCATTTATTGAAAGTTAAGATCAGAAAATCTGGACGGCGAGTCTCTTAACGCCCGGCGTCGACCGGGATACCTGCCTGCAGCAGTTCAGGTTTCTTCAGGAGCGGGAGCCACCTCTCTCGCATGGCGGCAAATTCAGGCAGATTCTTCTTGGAGACTGGATCGGAAGGCGGTAAGCCGAGCTTCTCGAAGTTCTTGTATTGGCCTTTTTGCAAAATCCGAAAATCAAGATGCGGTCCCGTGGAGAGCCCGGTGCTGCCGACGAGCCCGATTGTCTTTCCGATTTCGACGTGCTCGCCGGCGCGAACGTACATGCGCGACAAATGTAAATACATCGTTTCGTAGCCGTTCGAATGGGCGATGTGCACCATGTTCCCTTCGCCCCCTTTTAGGCCCGCGAACAAAACTCGGCCGCTTCCAATGGCCTGCACCGGCGTTCCGATGGGCGCGCCATAATCCGTTCCCATGTGTGGACGAACAGTTTTCAGGATTGGGTGGAAGCGCGCGTTGCTGAAATGCGACGTGACCGGAGCGGAAAATTTAAGCGGCGAGCGCAGAAATGCCTTCTGCAGCGATTTGCCCTCGGCGTTGTAGTAGGCGGCGTGGCCGAATTCATCATGGAAGAGCAGCGCCTGGTATTTCTTGCCGCCATTGTCGTACTCGGCGGCATAAATCTTTCCATAGCCCGCCGTCTTTCCGTTGGCGTACTTCTTTTTCTCGAGCAGCACGCGGAATGTATCGCCCTTGCGCGGGTCTGTGTAAAAATCCAGGTCGTAAGCAAAGATTTGCGCGAGGCGCATCGCGATTTCCGGCGATTCGCCGGATTGCTCAATGGCCTTAAATAGGGAATCATCGAGCTGACCAGAAACCGCTGCGACTTCTATCTTTGAGGGAATCTCTTTTACTTCCGCAGTGAAGCCGCTTTCCGCCGGCACGATTTTCAACATGCGGTCGGGATCGATTTTGTAATCGATCTCGCGCAAGTCTCCGTCAACGGACCGTCCCACCGTGATCGTGTTTCCAGCGCGAACCTGACGGAGGTTAAACGCGTGCTGCGCCGCCGACGAGGCGTTGGCGGCATCCTGATGGCTCAGCCCGAACTTTTCAAGCGCAGCGGTGAAATTGTCGCGAGCGAGAACTCGTTTTTCGGTAGGCACAATCACTTGGGCGCGAATCGCGGCCGCCTCTTCCTGGCCTAGTTTCACCTGATGTTCAAACTCGGCGGAAGCCGCGAGGCGCATTCGAAAAACATAGACGAGCACGCCGGAGCAGAAGCAAAGCACGATCACCAGCACAATCGCAAAACGACGATTCACTCTTTTCCCCCGCACTCGCGATAACTGCCCAATCGCTATTCGTCGCAACCAACACACAAAAAGCTGATCCGCGGGCGTACGCGTCGCGGATCAACAGGAACACTTTTGTCTCAAATCACACTGGCAGTCAAACGCGAATCCGATCCATGCGTCCAATCGCCTAACCTCTCGGGCGCTTAACCTCTTGATGAAATTCAACGCGTTCTCAAGTAGGATGCAGCGATGATTCCAACTGCCTTATCAAGGCGCTCTTTTCTGGCTATGTCCGCGACGTTGCCATGGGCTCTGCGAGCCGCCGCAGCGACGCAGATACCCGTCGGTCTCGAACTTTACTCCGTGCGCAACGCTCTGAAACAAGACCTCGACGGAACCGTGCGCGCCGTGGCCGCAATGGGCTATCAGTGCGTCGAATTCTACGCCCCCTATTTCGATTGGACGGAGGGCCAGACCAAGGACATGCGAAAGCTCCTGGATGATCTCGGCCTCCGTTGCTACTCCACTCACAATGATAGTTCCTACCTCGGACCGGAGAAAATCTCGCGGGCGCGCGACCTGAATCTGATTTTGGGCTGCAAATATGTGGTGATGGCCAGTTCGCACGAGAAAGCGGGCCCCGATGGCTGGAAGGTTGTTGCGAACTCATTGAACGCTGCCGCCGAGCAACTCGAGTCGTCAGGCCTGAAGGCCGGGTATCACAATCACCAAGTTGAGTTCACGCCGGAAGGCGGCATCCGCCCCATCGAAATCCTCGCGAAGAATACAAAGCCTACAGTGATGTTGCAGCTCGACGTGGGTACGTGTATCGAAGCCGGCTCCGACCCCGTGGCGTGGATTCGCGCCAATCCCGGCCGTATTCGGTCGCTTCATCTGAAAGAATGGTCACCTGAAGCCGGTAAAGGGTATTCCGTTTTATTGGGCGAGGGCGTTGCGCCTTGGAAAGCCATTTTCGAAGCAGCGGAAAGCGTTGGCGGTGTCGAATATTACCTCATCGAACAGGAAGGGAGCCGGTTCTCGGAGTTGGAGACCGCGAAAAAGTGCCTCGATGCGTTCCATTCCACGCATCCCGCTTGATTGGCCTGTGATGTTTTTCGCTTACTTGCCTGACGCGAGCGGGCTGACCGGCGCAATTCGCGCGGTGGATTCAGCAAAATAATTCCGTTCGCGCAGTTTGCGATAAATTCGCCCGGCAACTTCAGCCGCCATGGGGCCCTTGACGCTGCGCGTGTTCCCGCGGAGCAGAACCGCCAGCGCGATTTTCGGATGGGCTTCGTCGGCGTAGGTCAGGAACCACCCGATATGCGATGGCGTGGTGTGATCGTCGCAGGTACCCGTCTTGCCGAGGGGCGTCTCGTCGCCGCCGTGATCAAAGCTGGATTTGCCGGTGCCGTACAGAACGGCAGCTAGCATGCCCTCACGAACTTCAGGGAGAATCGAGCCGATATTCAACTCGCGTTTCACGCGCGGCGCGAAATTTGCCACGTCTTCTTGCGTACGCGGATATTGCAGGTAGTAGAGCGTTCCGCCATTCGCAAACGCCGCCGCAAGCGCGGCAAGCTGCAGTGGCGTGATCTGGATTCCTTCACCGAAACTGGACATCCGCGCGATGCCACCGAGGACGGGCGGTGCGCTCGGAAACGAGCCGGGGTGCTCTTCCGGCAAGTTGTAGCCGGCGAGTTCGCCGAGACCCAGCAGGCGCGCATACTTCGAAACCGTGTCAAACCCCATCCGCCGTCCGAGCTCTTCAAAAAACACATTGTTCGAGTGCGCCAGCGCGTCGGTCAAATTCATGTACTTGCGATAGCTCACCTTGAGCATGGTATCGCGCGTGATTACGCTTTCTTCCAGCGCAGCGATAGCGATAGTCGGCTTGATCGTCGAGCACGGAATGTAGCCGTCACCAAAAGCTATCTTTTGATTTACGACCGTGAGGATACGCCCAGTGTTGGGATCCACGGCGACAACAGATCCGTTATACCGACCCAATCCTTCGACGGCTGCGGCTCGAACCACCGGATCATCAAACGTGGAGATATCCAAGCTCGAAGAATCCGCGAACGTGGGCACGCCGCCGCGATAACGCGATGCGTACTTACGGGTGCGCGCAGTCGATGTTGCTCCGCTGGGCGCAGCGGGAAGTGGCACCGCAAAGAGGGCCGTCATTAAAACTGCGAGAACCGATTTCGCTGCTTTCTTCACTAAACCGCCTTTGGTCCGCGACTTCCCCCCGATATTGCCTAGGGGCGAATACTTATCTCATCTTGAACCTGCGGTCAACCTGCATTCGCTGACTGCTTTCGCTGTCGGCAAATCTGAAGAGCGCCGTAGCTCCCGAACACCTTTTGATACAGCACCCAAGTCGCCAAATCTACTGCTCACTCATTGGATGCCACTTAGGGGCACGCCGCAAAGCCCGCTTTGTTCCCAAGAGAACTGCATCTCTCAGTATGAGACACATTGTAGGCATTGGCCCTGGTAGTACGCAATAGCCGAACCGCACCAGTACGCCGCTATGTGCTTTGTTATCAACGCTGACCGTCGGGACAGGCCGTCGAATTTAGCTGACCTTACGCCCGGCCAGAATCGCCGTTCGGGCATGAAAAAAAAGCCGCCCGGTCGCATCTTGAAACGGGCGTGCGCCGCTCAGATCATACAAACGGTCTTCTTCGAGAAGTCGGCGTATTTCTGAGGCACGCTCTGTTGGTGTCTTCGTGGTTGCCAGCCAGCGTTCCACTTCGGGGGTCAGATCGTCCGCCGTGGCCACCGAATCGGTCTCCAAACCAACGTCGCGAAAAAGCTGAAGCAACTCGCTGAGCGCCAGTGTCCGCACGTGCGAACTATCGCGCAAGATTTCCCAACGATCTTGATACGCGGCTCGCTCGGGATGTTCGCTGGCGTAGATGTCCTCCACCACGACTGTACCGCCAGCGCGGCAAACACGCGCCATTTCGCGCAGGACTTGCAGAGGCTTCAGAAGATGATGCAACGCCAGCCTGCAGACAACTACGTCGAACGCTCCATTCTCGAAAGGAAGGTTTTCCGCATCGGCGGCGCGGAAAGAAACGTTGGAAATGCCACGCTCTATCGTGCGTTGTTTTCCTATCGCGAGCATCGCATCTGTGAGGTCCACACCGACAACTTCGCGGGCCACTCGAGCAAAGGCCTCCGCGATATACCCTGGGCCCGTCGCGATATCCAACACGCGCTCGCCACCGGTGAGATGAGCGGCGGCGACTAAGCGCCGAATGCGGTCTTCGTCGGTGACCCACGGATTTGCCGCGAAAGCCTGGGCCTGCGTCGTGAACGATTCCCGAATGACGTCGTTGTGTTGCATCACGGAAAAGCTTAGCACAGAGCCTTGAGCGGAATCCTGCTGCACGCCCAAAGTCGAAGCTGACGAACGGCTTCTTCTACCGTCCATACTGCCGATAATGAAAACACTGGTCATGAACGCTCGGATGGTTACTCTTGCCACTCTACAGCCGATCGAGTGGGAACAGTTCGCTCCGTACAATCAAGAGGACTAAAAAGAAGGAGGGGGCACGGCGTACCGTGCCCCTGCGGTTTAAACAAAGCATCACCCGCTAAAGCCCTGCGCCACGGGCTAGCGCGCCGGACGGGCTTTGCTGGCGTCGGCTGTGCCTGACGTAGCCGCTGCTGCAGCTGCCTTCATCGGCGATTTGTCGGCGTGCGCAGACGCTGCAGCGTGGCCGTTGGGACCCGGCGCGGCGGCGTTCGAACCGCCCGGAATCGCGATCTCCAGTTTCTTCCGCAGCGCGTTTTCCAGCTTGTCGCGGATGTCCTTATGTTCCTTCAAAAAGGTACGCGCGTTTTCGCGGCCCTGTCCCATGCGCTCTCCGCCAAAGCTAAGCCAAGTGCCGCTCTTCTCGACCAATCCCTTGTCTACGCCGAGGTCGATCAAATCGCCTTCGCGCGAAATCCCTTCGCCATAGACGATGTCGAACTCCGCCTCGCGGAAAGGCGCCGCCACCTTATTCTTCACGACTTTGGCGCGCGTTCGCGAGCCCACCACGACGTCCCCTTCCTTGATCGCCTGGATGCGCCGAATATCGATACGCATTGACGCGTAGAACTTCAGCGCCCGTCCGCCAGTCGTGGTTTCCGGGTTCCCAAACATCACGCCAATCTTCTCGCGAATCTGGTTAATGAAAATCAAGCAAGTGCGCGACTTCGACACAATCGCGGTGAGCTTCCGCAGCGCCTGCGACATCAGCCGCGCCTGCAAGCCCATTTGTGGGTCGCCCATGTCGCCTTCGAGCTCGGCCTTAGGCACAAGCGCAGCGACCGAGTCCACGACGACAATGTCCACGCCGCCCGAACGAATCAGCGTTTCTGCAATCTCCAAAGCCTGTTCGCCGTTATCCGGCTGTGACACCAGCAAATTGTCTACATCCACGCCCAGCTTCCGCGCATACACCGGATCAAGCGCGTGCTCCGCGTCGATGAACGCCGCCTGCCCGCCAAGCTTCTGCGCCTCCGCGATCACGTGCAACGTCATCGTCGTCTTGCCGCCCGATTCCGGCCCATAAATCTCAATCACGCGCCCGCGCGGAAAGCCGCCCACGCCCAGCGCCGCATCAATCGACAAGCACCCGCTGGGAATTACACTCACCGGCACCAGCACATCTCTGCTGCCCAACCGCATAATCGCGCCCTTGCCATGATCTTTTTCAATCTGTGATATCGCCGCTGCCAGCAATTTCTCTTTCTCTTCAGTCATTTCGCACCTCGGTAAAGGAAATTAGGGAATTCATTGCCCTTGTAGGGGCACGACATGCCGTGCCCGTCCTGCCCAGCATCAAACTCTGGCCCAAAAACATAGCGGAAGCGGCAGAATAACAACTGTAATTATCTTTTCGCTATGCCTTCTTAAACTCAGGGCTATTCGCCATCCACATCAGCCCTGGCGTTCGCAACCGTGCTCGGCGACATGGCCCTTCAGTCGGGCGATGGCCATTGCCACCCGCACCGCCAACTGGCGCTCTTCTGCAGTCGACAAGTTCCGGAGCCGTACGAGCCCCCGCATCCGATCGCGCGCCTCGATGAACTCGCTTTCGAGCCTAGCATGTTCCGGACACCTTATCGCCAGGCTCGTCGCCGAATACATCTCGCACCTGTTGAAAACCGCGAGAGGCAAATTACCACCAAGGCGAAACAAAAGCAAACATTATTTTTCGCCTTATCTTCGCCACAGCTCGGACCATGAGAAACCGCAGTCACATTCAATATCGCCGGTCGGGCAGGTTAGCCGCCATACGTATAAAAGCCCCGCCCCGCCTTCCTACCCAACCACCCCGCCGCCACATATTTCTTCAACAGCGGACAAGCCCGGTACTTCGGATCCCCCAGCCCCTCATGCAGCACATGCATAATATCCACGCACACATCCAACCCAATAAAATCCGCCAACTCCAACGGCCCCATCGGATGATTCATCCCCAGTTTCATCACCGCGTCCACCGCCTCCGCCGTAGCCACGCCCTCCATCACGCAATAAACCGCCTCATTAATCAACGGCATCAGCACCCGGTTTGACACAAACCCCGGCGCATCATTCACCGCCACCGGCGTCTTCCCCAGCTTCTTCGCCAACTCCATCGTCGCCGCAAATGTAGCATCGCTCGTCTGCAGCGCCCGAATCACTTCCACCAGCACCATCACCGGCACCGGATTCATAAAGTGCATCCCCACAAACCGGTCCGCCCGCTTCGTCAAAGCCGCCAAAGTCGTCACCGCAATCGACGACGTATTGCTAGCCAAAATCACCTCCGGCCGCAAAATCCCATCCGCCTCCCTCAACACCGCCCTCTTGATCTCCAACTTCTCCGGCACCGCCTCCACCACAAAATCCGCCACTCCGATCGCCCTCATGTCAGTAACGCACTCCACCCGCCCCAGCACCACCCCCTTCTCCCCCTCTGCCAACTTCCCCTTCTTAATCTCGCGATCCAGATTCTTCCCAATCATCTCGATCCCGCGCTCCAAAAATCGCTGCTCCACATCCCGCAAAATCACCCGATACCCCGCCCGCGCAAACACATGCGCAATCCCGTTCCCCATCGTCCCCGCGCCCAACACCGCCACCGTCTTGATCGCATCAATGGACAAGGTCACACCCTCCGCGCTCGAGTGAAAGAAATGAGGTAAAGAAACTAAGGGAGCAAAGATGTTGCGACTAAAACTGCCGCGAAATTCAGATGATCGCGAAGGTCAAAACACCGTATCAGGTTGGCGGAGCGCCCTCAACTATCTCCCGTATAATTTCGCGCGCCAGAGTTTCCTCTTCCGGCGGTACGTAAATCGTTGCCTGCTCTCCGCGCCTATCGACGCGCACCGGAATTTCGTTCTCTTTCAGTGCTTGGCTCACAAAACTGACGCGCTCTTCATCATCGCCCGACCACACGGCGATTGTAGCGTTGCTCAAATGCGCCGCCTCCGGGGCTACCTCAGCGGACGCAGTCTCGTCTTTTGCCGGAATCTCCATGTCCACTGGCTCTTCATCCAAAAGCTTCTCGAGAATCTTCTCCGCTTCAGCCAAATTCGACGCGTGAACGGCTACGTTGAATCCAAACATTGGATCCTGCCCGACAAAAAACGGGTCGGTCGTGGAAGTATCTCTGTCGTTGCCAATGGATCTGTCAACAAAATCAATTCCCGCGGACTGCAGCTCTTCGAGGAGTGTGGCGTGGAACGCCGGGTCCTCCCCCGCCCATAACACAATCAGCGACTCTTGCGGTCCCGCACCAGTTGCCATTTGTTCCTCCCCGCGGCCAGCGAATAGCATGCATCGTCAATCCGGCGCCAAGCATACATCCATTCCCGCCCCAGAAAAACAACTCCGCTATCAATTGCTTATTCCGGCGGCAAGCCCTCGACAACTTCCCGCACAATTTCCCGCGCTCGCGCTTCATCTCCAGGCAAGACGAACAACCGATGCGCCCCTCGCGCTTCCCCCACCCGCGTATGAATCTGGTTCTCCCCGAGCGACGCCGCCAGCAATTCCCCCATCTCCGGCTGGTCGCCCGCCCAAATCTCCACAGTGGCATCTTCCGGATACCATCGCTCCGGGTCCCAGCTCGCACGCGACCTGCTTGGCTCGACGAACTCCGGAAGTTCCGCCGGAGCCGCGCCCTGTTCGGAAACTGGCTCGTTTTCGCCGCCATACGCTTCTTTGACTGCGGCTTCCGCCTTATCGAATTGCGAAAACGGCACGCCGATCTCG
>Ga0209006_10004608_pt1 | contig 12478 bp, 7 predicted proteins | sample JacPin_JW_Ref_O2_FD_188567 | JGI IMG/M metagenome (GOLD analysis project Ga0209006, IMG submission 188567) | Forest soil microbial communities from Algoma, Ontario, Canada - Jack Pine, Ontario site 1_JW_Ref_O2 (SPAdes) (version 2) | ecosystem: Environmental > Terrestrial > Soil > Boreal...
AACTCGAGCAGCTGCTTCGTGGCTGTGGGTGGACACCCTATTTCGTCGAGGGCCACGCTCCGGACCTGATGCACGAGGCGATGGGGGCGACGCTCGATGCGGCAATCGCGCAGATCCAGAGCATTCAACAGAACGCCCGCGTACATGGCAATCCTGAGCGCCCGCGCTGGCCCATGATCGTCCTCAAGTCCCCCAAAGGCTGGACCGGACCGAAGGAAGTCGATGGCCTGCCCGTGGAAGGCACATTCCGCGCCCACCAGGTACCGCTTTCCGACCCGGCAAAACATCCGGAACACCTGAAGCTGCTGGAAGATTGGCTGAGGAGTTACCGCCCGCAGGAACTGTTCGACGAGCACGGCCGCTTGAAGGACGATTTGGCGGAACTTGCTCCCGCAGGCGCGCGTCGCATGGGGGCGAATCCGCACGCCAATGGCGGTATGTTGCTCCGCGACCTGCGTATGCCTGATTTCCGCGACTACGCGGTCGACGTTCCGACGCCGGGGAGCCGTGGAATCGGCGATACCCACGTGCTCGGACGATTCCTGCGCGACGTCACGAAGTTAAACGGAGCGCAGCGGAACTTCCGCATTTTTGGCCCTGATGAGACGCTCTCGAACGGCCTGGAAGCGGTATTCGAGGCGACCGATCGCCAATGGAATGCCGCAACTGAGCCTAACGACGAATTCCTCGCGCCAACGGGGCGCGTGATGGAAATGCTGAGCGAGCATCAATGTGAAGGCTGGCTGGAGGGCTATCTCCTCACCGGACGACATGGGGTCTTTAACTGTTATGAGGCGTTCATCCACATTGTCGATTCGATGTTCAATCAGCACGCCAAATGGCTCAAGGTTACGGCGGGGCTGCCCTGGCGGCGGAAAATCGCCTCGTTAAACTACCTGCTGTCCTCGCACGTGTGGCGTCAGGATCATAACGGCTTCACCCACCAGGATCCCGGCTTTATCGATCACGTCGCGAACAAGAAGGCAGAGATCGTGCGTATCTATCTGCCCCCCGATGCCAACTGCCTGTTGTCGGTAATGGATCATTGCCTTCGCAGCCGGCACTATGTGAACGTCGTGATCGCCGGCAAGCACCCGGCGCCACAGTGGCTGACCATGGACGCAGCAGGCAAGCACTGCGCCGAGGGCATCGGCATCTGGCAGTGGGCGAGCAGCGATCAATCCGTTTCTCCTGACGTGGTCATGGCCTGCTGCGGTGACGTGCCTACGCTGGAAACACTTGCTGCCGTCTCCATCCTGCGCGAGCAACTGCCAGATCTGAAGGTCCGCGTGGTCAATGTCGTTGATCTGATGAAGCTGCAGCCACAAACTGAACACCCCCACGGTTTGAGCGATCTGGATTTCGATCAATTGTTTACCACGGACAAGCCAATTGTCTTCGCCTTCCATGGGTATCCCTGGCTAATCCATCGCCTGACTTATCGGCGTACCAACCACGAAAACCTGCACGTACGCGGCTATAAGGAGGAGGGCACGATCACCACACCCTTCGACATGGCGGTACTCAACGATCTTGATCGGTTCCACTTGGTGATCGATGCGATTGACCGAGTGCCGCACGCCGGCGACAGAGGCATCTATCTGAAGCAGCAGCTCAAAGACAAGCTAGTCGAACACAAGCAATACATCGACAGGTACGGCGAGGATCTGCCGGAAATACGTAATTGGAGCTGGCACACAGCGCACGCCTGAACGCTAGCCAAGCGCAGTACCGCGAATGTGTGTCGCACGCTCGACGCTCCCGCGCAACCGAGCGCTGAAGCGTAGCGTTGCTCCTTTTTCTTCTCGCATTATTGCCGTGCTGAGTAAGCAGTGATGTAGTGACATCTGGTTGTTTGCCAACCCTGTCGCCTTGCACGTCAGCGATTCGTGCGAGGCAGCCGTGGTAGTCCTGGGGGAGGATTCTACGGTTACTTGGGTAGTGGAGGAGAAGATGGTTGTCGGACTGAGAGTCCGATGTTCTTCACCTATGAGTTCGCAGTGAAGGTTGTAGCTCGGGTCGTCGAACGCGAGTTCTCTGCTTACTCGGGCGTGAATCCTCTATAGTTCGCCTTCAAATTGTACCCGCGATAGGGCTCGAGATAAAGTGACTATAGAGTGATAAGATATTGAGTTATAAAGAAAAACTGGTGCCCGGGAGAGGACTCGAACCGCGCAGCATCTAATTTATTCTGGAGCGGTTTCCGCGCGGCGTCGCGAATTTACCCGCTAAATTACCTCCCGGCTGCATGACGCTTAGACGACTTTATTCAGCGGTTCGTCGCGGGTAATTCGTTGCTTCTCGAGTTTTTCACGGTTGGCGTCCTGCCAAGTGTCAAAGCAAAGCGCCCCGATGGTCTCCAGACACCTCTGACAGAGCGCGAGTGGATAGCTTGTCGCGAATTCTCGTCGACCTGCGGACCGGCTATGAATTAATCGTGCGATAGATGATCCCGCCGGGAACCGTAAGGGTGACTACCGTACCAGAACCGGCGGAACTCTCGATCGAGAATTTGCCCATGATGCGGACAGCGCGCTCGCGCATGCTTTGCAGACCGAAGTGCCCAAGCTTGCCGCGCTGCACGATATCGGGGTCGATCCCCGCGCCATTGTCAAAGATGCGAAGGCCCAGATCTTCCGCATAAGAGAGCTCAACTCTTAGCTGCGTGGCCTGCGAGTGTACGCAGGCGTTGCGGATCGCTTCATAACCGATGCGATATACCTCATCACGGACTATGGGATGCATTTCCTGAATCTGCCCCGACACCTGAAGCGAGACTTCCATTGAGGTATACGTGCGGCACTCCTCAAGTGCTCGCCGGAAGGCGTCCGCAAGATCATTCACCTCCGTGGTTGAGGTGCGCAAGGAGTTCAGGACGGCGCGACCCTCCTCGGTCGCTCGTCCCAGCCAGGTCGACAGCTTCTCCACGGCCTGACGCATGCGCGGCAGATCATTAGGGGCGCTCAGCGCATCGTCGGCAACCAGCTTGCTACCCTGGATAGTCTGCAGGAAGGTGTCGTGCAGGTCTCGCGCGATTCGGGTACGTTCCGCCAGGCGCTCGTCGAAACGAGCTCTCATGGTTCCGGCGATCTGGCGCACCCGCAATTGATAAATGGCCCAGAGCAGCAACACGGCGACGACGAAACACAGCGCGCGAAACCAGTACGTCTGATACCACGCAGCAGCCACTCTGAAGTCCAGCGTCGCTCCGGTTTCATTCCATACTCCGTCGTTATTCGAGGCGATCACACGAAAACGATAGCTCCCGGGTCGAAGATCGCTGTAGAACGCCTGGCGACGCGACCTGGGATCCACCCAGCCGTTGTCGCGGCCTTCGAGACGATAGCGGAAGCCCATCCTTTGTGGCAGGACGAAGCTCAGCGCGGTGTAGTCGATCTCAAGGTCTCGTGTGAGCGGTGGAAGAGTGACGGGCGAAGCCGTTGAGTAGCTCTTCCCGTCCGCGACGAGCCCTTCGACATGTACCGGCGGCGGCGTCGGATTCTTGTATGAACGAGCAGGGTCAATCATCTGGAGAGCTGATGACCCGACGAACCAGAGTCGACCATCGGGTGATCTTGCGGTGTTCGGCTGGATCTGGTCTCCATTCCAGCCCGGGTCTGCCCCATCAAGTGGGCCTAAAATTGTCGCCGTCACTTGGGCGTTGGGGTGGGCGGTCCAATTTACCAAATCTGCCGCGGGAATCCGCAGATAGCCGCACAATCCCTCGAGCCATAGTGAACCGGAGCTGTCCATGAGTGAAGCAAAAATCGTGGAGCACGGTAAGCCGTTGCGTGAGTCCATGACATTCAATATGCCGTGCTCCCATCGATACAGGCCTCGGTTGGTCGCGGCCCATATGACTCCTGCCGAATCGACGGAAAAGCTGTGCATCACGGCCGGGGGGGCTCCGCTGGGTCCGTTAGAGACAATGTTCGTCACTCCATTCAGATAGTGCGCAAGTTTGCCATCCGTCGTGCCGATCCAGATTCCGCCGGTCGGATCGGCCCCGAGAAAGTGAGCGCGTGGCACGAGGGACGTGATCTGAATATCCTCCTGCACCCGGCGGTCTTTGATGCGCAGCAGATGGATAAGGTGCCGCGGGTCGTCGTTTGCGATCGACCAGATACTCCCATCAATGTCCTCAGTGAACGAAACGATTTTCCCGATGTGGTCTAAGCGCCTCCCATCCTGCGCCTTGATATCAAAGAACCTCCCGAGCTGGTACGTCATCACTGTGCGATCGATCCCCAGCCAAAGCCGACCCAAGTGGTCCTCAAGCAGCGCATAGACATCTTGAATTGGATGTCCGTCAACCACTGTGGTCAGCGAAACGGAGTCCTGAAGAACCTCGGCCAGGGCGCCTTTGAGTCCGACCCAGAGAGAATTGTCGCTCCGAGCCAGTACGGCGCTGAGATCACTGCCACTTAGGCCCTCGGTCGAGGAGACGCTGACAATGGGGATGTCTCTAAAGAGATCCACACCCTTGTCAGTCGTAATCCACAAATTCCCCTCTCTGTCTTCGTAGATCGAATGCACTTCATCGCCGGTCAGACCCTGCGCGGCGCCGTAGTGATCCGCATGGCCGTCACGAATGTGGTAGAGACCCTGAGACTCTGTTCCGACCCAGAGAGTTTGATGGCGATCCACAAGTAGAGCGACCGCTCGAATAGTCGCGCCATCGAACCCAGGGACCACATAACTCGTGAGGCTTCCATTACTGTAGTAGCGCACCCCCAGACCCGCCCCTACGCCGTCCACGGCCGCCCAGACCGAGCCCGCGGCCCCGGCAGCAAGTCCCACTACGCCATCGCCGGATGGATGATCCATCTGGTCTTGCATGTAGTGGCTTATCGAACTTCCGTTCCAGCGGCATAGCATCTGGCATCCGAACCAGATGTCTCCCGAGCTGTCCTGGGCAAGGGCAATCGCATAATGGGCGGGGTTGCCGTCGCTCTTGTCCTTGGCGTAACACTTCAGGTCGTTTCCAACGACTCGGCAAAGCGCCCCCTCGATGCCGCCCACGCGGGAGCGAGTAACCCAGATTGCACCGTCGTGATCCTCGATGATGCTCTCCACGCCGCCCCGTTTGATCGGGAAACTGAATGCCTCGCCGTCCTTGAGGCGGTACAAGCCGTGAAAGGTGGCCATCCACAGGCTTCCGTCGCGGCTACCCAAGAGCCAGTTGATGCCCGCGTCCGTCGGGAAGGATTTCTGTGGCGACACCGGGGTCATCGTCACTCCGTCAAACCGAAGTAGACCGCCGACCGCGATCCAGATGTAGCCGTCGCTTGTCTGGGTGATCATATGCGGCGCATGTGGGAAGCCGTCCTGGGTCCTCCAGACTGTGTGTGCGTATTGGGAAATCAGCCTGTGAGGATCGAGCGCGGAGGCAGTCCCCGTCAGGAACAGCAGCAGAAAGCTGAAGATCGATAGGGCTGTACGGTGGCGGCGCCAGGAACTAAGCGACTGAGAATTCCGATGGTGTTTCATGCACGCTCGAGAGGTTCGGACGCAGAGGTTCCCATCGTTTGAGAGCGGCTCGACAGTAGTTGTGGCACGCCTGTCTTGCCCCGTAAGGAGGTAGAGCGCCCATCCCGTAGTTATCTACAGGTGTGCCCTCGCTACATCTGGAGCAGGCCGCGGCGAAGCGCGATGGTCACCGCATGCGTTCTATCCCTTGCCTGTAGCTTGGCGACGAGATTTTTGATGTGGAAATTGACCGTCGTTTCGGCAATGGCCAACTGGTCCGCGATCTGTTTATTGCGATAGCCGTCGCGAATGAGCCGGAGTACTTCCAATTCGCGCACGGTAAGGTCGTCCTCGCCGAGATGCTCGGCCAAGCGGGCGGCAACTTCCGCCGGCACGTGCCGTCGGCCTGAATGCACAGATCGGATCACGGCCAGCAGGTCGTCTTTGGCCATACTTTTCAAGAGGTAAGCGGCGGCACCAGCCCGCATGGCTCGCTGAATCTCACCGTCGCTGTCCGAGGTTGTCAGCATGACGATGCGAGCTCGAGGGAACTCGCCTCGAATGGCGATAAGAACGTCGGTGCCGTTCGAGCCGGGAAGTTGGAGGTCCATCAGGGTCACATCTGGCTGATGCCGGCGAAATTCAGCCACGGCCTCCACCCCATTGCCCGCATATCCGATCAGCCGCATATCCGGCTGCGATGCAATAACGGTGCCCAATCCCTCCCGGAAAACCGGGTGGTCTTCGACGCAAAGGATTCTTATTAGCGCAGCGGAGCTCAGCGGAATACCTCTCGGAGCAGATTCTAATAGCAGCCTCGGTTCAATGCCCGACGGCCGATCTGCCCCCTCCCTTACCAGGCCCACTTCCGGTCTGCCCCTATAGAAGACTACAGGCCACCTACTGCGGCATCTAGCGGGGCGGGAATTCCCGATGGGGGTGACCCTACCATACGCAGAGTCGGTACCAGCCGGATCGGTCTCAGACGCCTTAATCCGTCGGGCGGCGGCAACTGGGCCACTCGTGTCGAAAAGGAGGAAAGAAATGCCTCAGGTGAGCAAGCCACGCTGCACGGTAGGGTTTCAGGCGAGCTGTAGGCGGGAGGCAACGTCGACAGAGACCGGACTACTGGTGGAGTGTCGAGGAAGGCACTGGTAATGGAAGGTCCGCTCCAAGAGACGCTCGAGATGTCGCAGCTAGCCGCGACGCGACGGCGCGAATGGATGCACCGGGTGATTACGCTCATTGAGTCAGCGCTGGGTCAGCTCGACGAGCGAGAACACCCGGCCCAGAGCCCACTGCTTGAGGCCACCTCACTGTTGCGACAGGAGACTCATCCGACAGCGGCAAGAGAGGGCCCCGACGGAAGCGGGTGCTTGCTGCCCTGGCAGGCCCGTAAGGTGCGTGACTATATTGATAGTCACATCATAGAGCCGATCCTCGTCGCAGATCTCTGTGCGCTCGTTCAACGCAGCGAAGCGCACTTCTCGCGTTCCTTCAAGCGCACGTTCGGGGAATCGCCGCACTCCTTCGTGGTTCGACGGCGCGTAGAACTGGCCGCCCATTACATGCTGACGACCGATGCGTCCTTGAGCGACATCGCGCTTCGATGCGGCTTCACCGACCAGGCGCACCTATGCAAGCACTTCCGCCACGCCTCGGGTGACACCCCTGCGGCCTGGAGACGCGAGCACAGGTTGCGCCGTGATGAGAACGAGAGGGCGCCTATGGGGCGCTTTGCGGCGGCCTGATGATGCGGCATGCCACCGAAAGCACGAGGCACAACCCCGAGGCACGGAAAGGGAATGCGAGGACTGCGGGACTGTAACAGGCGATAACAGTGGGTTTTAGTTCTCTACAGGTGGTGACGATTCGAGGACTTAGTGAGAGTCGTGAGCGCGTCATTCCATGATTCCGACGGACTCGGCGGAGAGTTGACGCACTGGCTGTGGCGCAACTCTATATCCCTGCTCGGGCGGCTGATGATCTGGCGGCGGCGCGAACCGACAGTGCGGCACGATGCGCTGCTTCTCGATGCCGAACTCCAGATCATGTTGAGTGAGCTTCGTTACCCGTCAATCTACAAACCAGGTGCTTCGTCCCGGAACCGTTGCCAACATCAAGCGAGCGGATGGGAAACCTATTCTTGCCAAGGCAGCCGATGCATACATGCCGAGCCGGAGTTTTGAGTCCCGGACGCTGGCTGCGTCAAAAGCGCGAACAACTGACCGGCAAATGGCAGGGACCGCTCGGCGTGCCGCGGGGCTCGATCGTCGTCTGCATGGCATTGGGCTCATCGGCCGATGAGCTCGCAAGCGAGCTACTCGTGCGATTGGTTTGCAGGGAGAAATTTGATTGCAGGCATTTCTCTCCTGCAGACATCGACGCCGGGCTGCCCCCTGGCGCCGACCCCGACGGCGTCGCCGTCGTTTCCCTGGTCAGTGCCTTCCCGAGCCCGTAACGCGAGCGCGCAGACTCGATCAGCCGGCGGTTCATGAATTGCTGCCGCAACCGGACATCATCAGGGTGTTATGTCCGGGAATGAGTGCGTTATCCGAGTCCTCCAAAGGCACTGCCGAACCCACCGCAGTCTCTCGCGATGAGGCCCTCCAAATTTCTGTCGCCTGGCAGAAGACGCGGAGCGAAGGGGGCTTTCAGGCAGTGGATACACGACCTGCGTGGTGTTCGGGCTGACGGCCAAGTTGATGGTGAGCCGCAAAAATGACAGAGACTGACCACTAACCCTTACGACTGTGGGGGGATTGACATCTCATGATGGCCTTATTCCCGCCTACGAGTTGAGCATTGAGGCCCTCCTTCCGGACTACTCCCTAACACCGGAACCTCTCGATGTCTGGTCCCGGGCCGGCCCACGCGACGTCGAACGTGTAGAGTTGCTCAGGGGCGTCAGTTTAAAGCTTCTCGCATCTGAAGCCGGGTGCTACGGTGGGGGCGAAGCGATAGCAGTGCAATCTCCCAACCGCAGCGCAAAAGTGTTTCGGTAACTTTCGATGAGTGCCCGAGCTCGCTTATGACCATCTCATACTCTTCCATTCTGGCAACGGCCACAAACCCGCTTTTCCTCGTAGCACCTGTGATCGTTGTCGGCTTCTTCGGCTCCCGCTATTGGCAGCGACGCAGTGCATTGGCGTATTTCTTTGCCCAGCTTTTCTTCTTTGCGATCCTCACCGGATTGATGCTGGCTGGCGGCCTTGTTCCCTATCGCCCCGGCGTGTCGACCGCGGCTGAGCCCACGCGTCTCTTCGTGGGCGTGCTCGAAGTGATCTGGTGGCTGGGCGCGGCGTGGCTCGCGGTCGGTTTCTTGCGTGCGTTCGTCGTGCTGGGGCGACAGCCGCGCGACACGAAACTGATTCAGGACCTGTTGGCCGCGCTGATCTACCTCGCGGCGGCCTTCGCAATCGTCGCCTATGTTTTCGATCTGCCGGTGAAAGGGTTGCTGGCGACCTCCGGCGCGTTGGGGATTATTATCGGTCTGGCGCTGCAAAGCTCCCTCGGAGACGTTTTTTCCGGAATCGCTCTTAACATCGAGCGCCCTTACCGCGTGGGCGACTGGATCATTCTGGACGACACGCTCCAGGGTAGGGTGATCGAAACCAATTGGCGCGCGACGCACATCCTGACAGGAAATCAGGATGTAGCGATCATCCCGAACAGCGTGGTTGCGAAATCCAGGCTTGTGAATTGCAGCACGCCAACCATGGTCCACCGCGCCAGCATCCGGGTCAGATTGGAGCCTTCGCTGACGCCCGCAGCGGGCTGCAACTTACTGAAGGAAGTGCTCCTCGGCTGCACGCATATCCTGCGGACGCCTGAGCCGACGGTCACCATCAAGGATCTCAGCGCAGAAATTGTCGATTTCGAGCTCTCATTCTCAGTTGCAGATATCAGCACCGTCGACCGGGCTCAAAATGAGCTTTTCAACCGGGTCTTTCAGGCCGCAGCCGCGGCCGGCGCCAAACTTTCGCCACGCCTCGGCAGTTCGCCGAGCCAGACCGCATCAGTGGCTGAAGAGGAGGCGGGAATTCCTGAGCGCCTGCTTGCCGGAATCTCGCTGTTCTCGACCTTGACGGTCGACGAAAAGGCTGCGCTCGCGTCGCAGATGCAGCGAAAGGATTACAAGCGCGGCGAGGTCGTAGTGAGGGCAGGCACGATCTTGGAAGCGTTATGCATAGTCAGCTATGGCGTTCTGGTGGGCTCGATCGAGGCAAATGGCCGCAAGATTGAAGTTATCCGACTGGCGCCTGGAGACTATTTCGGAGAGGTCGGGCTGCTCACCGGTAAGCCACTAGATGGCGAACTCACGGCGCTCACCCGGGTCGTGATTTATGAGATCTCGAAGGCAGCGCTTTCCCCGATTATTAAGGCTCGCCCCGGCCTGGCCGAGGAGCTGAGCGAAATTCTCGCCAGCCGCCAGCTGGCGAATCGAACCGTACTTGATCACGTTGATGACAAAGAGGGGCCCGAAGAGGGACTGGCGGAGCGGGTTACCGCCAATATCCGGCGCCTATTCTCACTTCACTGAGTGCAGCTCTTCGGTCGTCATTCGCGCCGGTCGGTAGTTCCACCGTCAATATCAACCTTTTCTCGCGGATAGAAGACGGCGACATGAAGGGGCTTCCCGTTCGCCTTTGGCAGTCAAGGCAATGGCACATGGAGATCTTACGCGGGCTGCGCTTGCACCGCAGTTCAACACCGCCGCAATGGCAGCGGGCTATACGCGCTTTCATATGGTCCCGCCTCGACATTCCTCGGTCGAAAGTCCAAGGGCTAGTGGGCCCATGCCGACTCTGTAAAGGTCAGGCGTTCGCCGAGGACCTACGAGTCTTGGCGGACGGTGCCTTCGCGCCGCGGCGCTTAGGCGTTGCGGACACAGCGCCGTCTCGGGTCATTTTTGCACGCTCCGACAACTCACGAAAGCCGGCCGCCACATACGGCACCAGCCGCTGCTGAACACCGTCGAGGTCAGAGGAGCGGCACAGACCCCCAGAGAGCTTATCGATCCGGCCAGTCTCTGCGAAAGTCAGTGTCAGTGCGCCGGTCAGAAACTGGTAGCCCCAGTAAATCTCCCGCAGCGGGCAATCGGGGAGGGCCTCGCGCAGCACAGCGATGAACTTGTCCACCAGCGGATCGAAATGCCGCGTCATCATGACCGGACCAAATTCGGGCGAGTTATTGACATAAGCGACGAGCGCGAAATAGCTCTTCCAGCCGGGGCCGCCGCGCGCTGATCGCTCGAGCAACGGATAGCTGAAGGCATTCACAATTGCCTCGATCTGGGGAGGGGCGGGCAGGGCCGTGCGGCGAACCTCCTCCAGCAACTCGAGCCGCTCGCGGTTCAAGACTTCCGCGCGTCGCTCGAACACCGCGGTAAACAGCGCTCGTTTACTTCCGAAGTGGTAACCCACCAGGGCCACATCGACACCTGCCGCCTCGGTGATGTCGCGCAGTGACACCCCATGGAAGCCACGCTGCGCGAACAGCTGCTCGGCGGCGTCCAGCAGGCGCTCTTTGCCGGGGCGATGGGTGGTCTTTTTCATGCTAAGTCAGTGCCAAAACGCTGATCACCGCACACAGTGTCCGGGGATTTGCCCCTGACGGCAAATGCAGGTCGTTTGCAGCCCCTTGACTCTTCCTCAACATTCGCTGAGTATTTCCTCAACAAGTGTTGAGATCGGCTCGGGGGGGACGATATGCACCGCTATACGAAGGCTCTTACCAGGCTTGGCATTCTCGTAGGCCCACTTCTACTTGCGCTCTCAGTAACGCCCGCACAGGCGCAGACCTCGGCTGGCGACGTGGCCAGCAATGGCCTTCAAGAGGTGGTGGTTACCGCGCGGCGTCGCGCCGAAAACCTCCAGGATGTGCCGTTAACCGTGTCCGCCGTCACGGCCGACACCATCCTGACCCAGGGCATCGCAAACGTTCAGGATCTCAACAGCTTCGTACCTAACCTGAAGATCTCCCAGGACCGCGCGACCAGCAGCACCATCAACATCTACATCCGCGGCGTCGGCCAGAGCGACCCGTTGTGGGGCTTCGACCCGGGCGTCGGGGTGTACATCGACGATGTGTATCTCGCCCGCCCGCAGGCGGCACTGCTCGACGTGCTTGACGTCGACCGGCTTGAGGTCTTAAGCGGCCCGCAGGGCACCCTCTATGGCAAGAACACCATCGCCGGCGCGCTCAAGTACGTGACGCGCGACATCGCAGGACCTGCGACGCTGACCGCCTCGGCCAGTGCCGGCAACTTCAACGAGCGCGACTACAAGCTGTCGGGCTCGCTGCCGGTGATCCCCGACCACGTCTACTTCGGCGTTTCGGTGGGTTACTTAAGGCACGGCGGCTACGGAGAAGTGCTGCAGCAGCCGGATCAGCCACCGAGCCCTCTGGTCGGTGGGCAGGTGTCCAACAAGGACATCCTGGTCGGGCGCGCTAACCTCACGATCACCTGGGGTGAGAGCTCGAAGCTCAAGCTGGTGGCGGATGACATCCTCGACAACTCCAACGCTTCCGGTGGCCAGCGGCTCAACAACTATCTGGTACCGCAGCTCAGCGATCCGTTCGATGTCTACAACGACATGCCGGTCAACCGGGACTTCTTCCACCGCGACGGCTACGCGGCCACCTACACCCAGACCTTAACGCCGTTGCTCGACCTGAAGATCGTAGGCGCCTACTACGAAGGCCACGGCCAGCAGTTCATCAACTTCGCCGAGGTCGATCAGAACCTGTTCGAGGTGCCCGGTGCCTACCGCGACCACCAGGCCTCCGGAGAAGCGCAGCTCACCTTCCACAACGACCTGGTGAAGGCGGTTGGCGGCCTCTTCTATATGGACAGCACTGCTTGTGGCGACTACAACGGCTCCATCGGTACTCTTACGCTCCTTGGCATCCCGGCATTTGACCTCTACATCACCGAACTCGTGAACGGCTGCGTGCGAACCAAGAGCTCGGCGGTCTATGGCGACACAGCCTGGAAGCTCACCGA
>Ga0209006_10004609_pt1 | contig 12477 bp, 13 predicted proteins | sample JacPin_JW_Ref_O2_FD_188567 | JGI IMG/M metagenome (GOLD analysis project Ga0209006, IMG submission 188567) | Forest soil microbial communities from Algoma, Ontario, Canada - Jack Pine, Ontario site 1_JW_Ref_O2 (SPAdes) (version 2) | ecosystem: Environmental > Terrestrial > Soil > Boreal...
GGGGATATTTCGAGATCGAGATATTGGTGGGTTTGAAGATACGCTCTGGGCGCTATTGGTCCTTGGACGTGAACCACTTGAAGCGGAATTTATGGAAGAAGATGAAGCTGAAGCGTCTCGATGACGGTATGGTGGTTGAGGACGCCAATCGTTTGAATGGTGAAAATCGGGAGATTGACGATTATTATTATTATTTATTGGACGGCGATAAGGGTGAAAACCATTGTACTGAGGGAAAGGTGAATAATAATCGTTTTGCTGTTGATTGAACGATTGCTGTTGCTGCTGTTGAGAGAGTAACATTTGCTGGTAAGCCCAATGAGCTAGATGTGGGTTATTGGGATCAAAGTAGATATAAGGGTTGGGCGGTTGATGATGAGGATAATAAAAAGGATGAGAAGGTTGAATAAATCCAGTTGGTTGTTGAGTCGTCGGGTTTGAATCGTTCGTCGTCGCCGTCGTCGTCGTCGTCGTCTTTGAATCCATTGTCGAGTACGACGGCGCTACAACAGCCATGAAAATAAATTCCTTTTTGACGGTGGCTTTGGTAACCGTTTACTTTATTCACGTGATCTTACCTTCAAGGCTTCACGAACTTTATGACTTCAACATCCTGGTGGTCTCGTTCAAAGGACCCTCCTCCTCATTCAGGTTTAGCTCTGAGAGCTATACGTTCAGTACGTTCATTGGCGCGTATAACTGCTTGGATACCAGAAAATCATGACAAAAAACAACCCAACCATGACCCTAAACAAAAATTTAAATTAAAAAATAAATCAACCAACCCACTTCCACGACCTTCCACCAGCAGTTTTGAGGCAGGCACTCCACCTGGCATTCTAAACAATACCAGTCATACCTCGAATGCACCCACAAAGCGTGTCTCTGTCGAGAACGGACCTTCAACCATGTCCGTTCGCCCCTCTCTGCGCCCTCTATCATCCTCATCTCGCGTGTCGCGTGTATCTTCAGGCAGTTCTATAAAGTGGGACGAGGAATGCCTGGAGAACGTCAAGGAGAGGCGGAAGAAGGAACGCGAAGTGAAGGCCAAGAAGAAAGAGAAGGCGAACCAAAATGAAAATGAGAAAAAGAGGGAGTGTAGGAGGAGCCTCGAAGGTAGACGCCGTACCCCCTTGTCAGAGGTCTTCCCGGACATTCATGGGAATCCTATCCTTACCATTGAGGAGGCTACCGTTGATGCTCATGATCCCGCGACCCTCGTTACCCCTGTGAAACCCGCCCGTCCTCGCCCAGTCTCCGAAAACCTCTTGGGAAAGCCAAGGCCGAAGGGTATACACGAAGATGGGGACGGTCTGTTATAATTTTTTTTTTCATACGTTCACCCAATTTACTCAATTCTGGTTATTTGCCCAGGCTTCATATCAATTCTAGATGCTGCTACCAACGATCTCGCCCTTTTGGTCAACCGTCTCGACCTAGAAATGACCCCTACGACAATCGATACGACTTCCCTCAACAACCACTCATCTAACAGTCCAACCAGCCAAAATTGTCTCGGCGTCCGAGGACGTAGCGCGTCGATCACTTCCCTGCGCCCATACGCTCAATCTCTGGAAAAGTTCGCTTCCCAATCCGATCTCATCGGACAGCAGATCACGCCATGGCCTCTTTTGAATAGTCCTGATATCTCTCCACCGGAACCGAGTAATCCAAAAAGAGCTGTAGCCGAGACCCCGTCGAATCCCTCTTTGCCGGTCAAACCGCGCCTGGCCCATAAACAGACGATGATGACTCCTTCCCCGGCTGCCGACCCATCCCCTGTCTTCAAGCCACTACGTCCTGCGAGAGGAAGACAGCCGATCTCACCGTCCCCGACACTTCGTCGTTCGACTAGAAGGACAGTGCGGATCCCATCTTCCCCGACTTTTGGGAAACCAGATGAACAGCTCCCCACAAAACAGGATGGTCACAGACTCGGACATGAGGGTATGCCTATCTCAGGCGAGACAAAACGCGTCTTGGGCATGAGAGGGACAATGGGCGTCTCTGTCGCTATGGACGATCCTAATTCGGATCTCCCAGACGAGTTGCGGAGGATTTTGGCCGAACAGGGCGTTGAGAGGTCAGTGGGGGCGGACGACACGCCAGGATGTCCACCTGAGGCACCCTTGCCCAGCCTTCCAGCGACCTTGCTTAACCGTAGCCTTCTTGAAGAAGGAGGTCAGTCATCCGAGGAGGACACGAAGAGGTCATTCGATTTCACCGGCGAGCTGAAGAAGCTCAACGAGTCCGTTACCGGTTCAGATCGGCACAGCTTCGCACAGCAGCTGGAGAATGCCTTCAGGACTCCTGCCACGGTGGATTTGAGGTGTGGGTTTGGGAAGATGGAGGTGCCGCCAGTACCTGTTATTGCACCGGGTGGGTTGGGAAGTCAAGAGGTTTCCCATGATGTTTTGGCCATAAATTCGCGGTCATCGTCATCTGATGGTCAGTTGAACACTGAGTCCAAGTTCAGTGGTGACCCACCTCAAGTTGACAAGACGCCGTTGACGTTGACTGATATCATCCCCCCGCCATCCCATTGCCGTTCGCTGTCCCAGTCTTCGATCACTAAGGAGGACAGTTCTGTGTTGAACTCAATATTCTCCAAGGCTGTTCACATGCCGCCCCGTGTGCGGGCCGATTCTGAAAAATGTCAAGCGAGTGAAAAGTCGAGTCTTGCCTCTACCGCATTTGAACCGTTCGAGGGGAAAGGGTTCAGGTTCCCTAATAGACCCCCGGGACCTCACCATCTTCCTCGTGTCGTACCGCGCAGAGACCATAACAGACATGAGCCGTCGCTCAGCACTGCAACGGCGTCTTCGTATGGAGCCGTGATCGATCCCGGGTCGACTGATCCGTTCGACTATGGTTTGCCAAGTCTGCAGGAGAGCTGTGCAGCGGATGACACCTCCGTGTCCTCGGTGGATGATACATTTGCGTTCTTGAAACAGGACCCAATACGCCGGCGTGTGGATAGTGATGCATCGAGTTTCTATTTCCGTGCACCCCTGCCCCTAGGGTTCAACAGCGGTCGTCGTCGACACGACTCCATGATATCTGTATCCTCGCAGGGGGGACCACCCGTATCGTTATACAACGGGGCTGGACATCTGCGGAGCGACTCGGGCACGAGCGTGGGATCGGTCGCGCGTTCGTATGCGATGTATGGAGCGAATGGAGGGCGTGTAGCCTGGTGGCAGAAGCACGGGAGGGAGTTGTCGGGAGATTCGGGCCTTAGTGAGTTCTCAGCTGGCAGACTTGGAAGGCCAGAGTTAGGAGAGAAGATGTTTGATGTAGAAGACAAAGGCAGGGATGGAGTGTTGGAAGCGATATCAGTGTCTCCGTTGGTAATTTCGCAGGCACGCGGATCCGTGTACGAGACTATCGAGGAAGAGCAGTCAATCTTGTCCGGTCCACCTGCTCTGGCGAAGCAGGAGGGTGTGGTTAGTGGTAAGGAGCCCGAGGGGGTGTATATTGTGGACCCGGCTGAGACGGGTGATGTAGACTCGGTGTGGGATGATGACCGTGGGATTGTTGCCTTGAGGAGGTATTTTGCCTTGAGAGATGAGGCTGAGAATCTTGTTACGGAAAGTAGGAAGGTTTGGGAGGATACCCCTTTCTCGATTTTTGCGACTCAGTGTAAGCTTTTCTGTCTGGGCTCCGACTTTGTTTTTGCTTATTTTTTGATCTCTAGCGTTCTACCCGCCAGCGCATCGCGCTGGGATGGAGGCCCTTTTGGAACATTCTTTGCAGAACTATGGACCCCTTCCTTCTGAACTTCGGCCCCGTCGGATTCGAACCCACTCCAGACCGTCTCCATACCCGCCTCGTAGCCCTCGGACTTCGTTTTCCACTGAACGAGTTCAAGAGACGCTACCTCGAAGCCGTCGAACGTCCATTGCTCAAGATCAGAGCCAGAGGTTGCCACTCGGCGGCGAGACAAACGAATCGTTTGGGTCTGCTGCTGTTACTCTCATTCCATCAGCGGTGCTCCGGCAGGTGCCGTTCGATCCCAACGTGGTCACTATCGGTCAGTCGGTCAAGAAGAAGTTGGGTGACGGGAAACGAGAGAATAGCGCGTTTGGGTTAGGAAATAATGTGAGACCGAGGGTTGGGTCGGATGCAAGGAGGACGGCCTTGGGGTGGGCGAAGAGGAGTGGGAAGTCGGCGAATGGAAATAAGGAGAATATTGACCAGGGTATGTTGTCGGTAAGGTGAGTCTTCTCTTTGCGTGTCAGGGTCAGGCGTCGTCGTGGATGCTGAATGTCCATTGCAGCCCTAGCGACAGTTTGAGGATCAACCGACCGCGTCCTCGAGGTCGGCCTACGCCTGCTTCCCAACGAGCGACTCGTGTTCCATGAATTGCGGTCTCAGTCAAACGTTCAACGTTCAGATTTTATGCTAAGCGACCACTTCAATCCGTATGTTACCACTTTCGAAAAACGGCACGAAAATAAAACAAAATACCAAGAACGCTTCACGCCAGCACCATCTCGATATCCAATTTCACGCACGTCATGTAAACCATTGCCCACGAACTCATCAAGAATGTCTAAATGTTCTTTTTCGTTTTTTGTTGCTTGCACTATGTTGTGACGAACCCCCGCTCACGTATTTGACGCTCACGAACTGATGCCACCATTGTTCTTGTATCTTCTTGACATCTTCTGTTGCCTAGTGCGCCACGATATATATGTATTTATTTTCCATGACTTTTGCCTTTTCGTACTACGTGTGATAGCTCTGTGACATACTATGGTTCTGAACTGGTTTTAAAAAAAAAAGACATTTTGTTCTTACAGGTAATTAACAGCTACACCGAAAGTAGTGGAAAGTGGCCCAGAGTCCAAGTTGAAAAGCCGTAGAAATCTCAAGTCAACATTTTTCGACCAACAGATTAGGATGCAATATCCCAATCCTCTTTAGACCTGTTCGATTATTGCATCATCCCAACCACTCATGACGAGATCCGTCTGATCAGCAATCATAGGCAACGATTCAAGACTAAAACATAGTACATTAGCATCAAATGACGGATGGTGCAAATCTCATACCTCCGCTTCAGAGCCTCCATTGCGTTGTCAACTAGACTATTTGCTGCCCCAATTTGCTTACCCTTGCGCTGGGTTTCTGCATCCCGGAACTTCTTAAACGCCTCTTGAGCATGCATTAACGCCTCCTCCCACTTCCGCTCCCTATTGCCTCTCCGTTGGGATCGATCACGAAACGCCGTCAAGCTCGAGATGTAAGCGCCCACGAGTAAGTCAAATATTATTTCACATATGGGACGAAGATCAGCCATGAAAGCGCCGGGACCGTCTAACGTGAAATCAGCGAGTCGCAGACCACGGCGGAATTTTTTAGGATCTCCGGGAAGGCATCCACGGGTGAATTTGGGTGATTTACTTCCATTGAATGAAAAGAATTCGAACGACGTCCCATGGCAGAGAATGCCAACAATGGGTACGTCATAACCTTGCGTTGTGTTGTTCCAGTCGCACGCTGTGGACCCGGACGAATAAATCACGACATCGAGCATAGGAAAAAAATGACCCACCATCGCATTCCGCTATGATTTGCGCCACCGCGTCCAAACGTTCCTCAGTATCACCAATGGCGAACTTCACCTCGATGAAAACCACCGAGATTGATCCAAATGCCCTGAAATAGTACTCAATCCTGCCCTTTGAGATGATACGCCCTTCGGTGATCCATTCAGGAAGATTTCTAAATGCAAAGTCGAATATAGCTATCAGGCGATTGAAAATCTGTCGTTATAGGTTTTGATTTGCATAGTGTGTATGTGAGAAATCGTCTGACTGGAGCGAGGAAACGAGATCTTGTCTCTTCATTCCTTTGGTCAGGCAGCGGACCATATTGAATCGTTAGAAGATCCATGTCCTCAACAATAGACCTAAAAAGCTGGGTGGGGATGCGAGAGCGATAGAGGTCGAATGTTCCGAGGTCCTTTAACTTTTGCTCATGCTCAAGTCCAACATATTCGGCGATGTCGCTGAACTTGATCTGGGAGAAGCTAAACTTTAGGCTTTCATCTACCGAAGATATTAGAGCATAAACACATATCAAAAACGACAGAAAGAAAGAACCCCTGAGAGACTGTCGCAAGAGGCTCAAATCAAATCTGTATTCATGCATAAGCCAGAGAACAGCCTTTCCGGCCGATTCATAAGTCGAGATAGCTGAAGAGAGCAGTCTGCTGAGATCCTCGCTAGAGTCAATTGGCAACTTCTCATCCTCGAGTTTCCTCCCGAAGGGGGCCATCGTGAGTGTTTCGTCGAATGCGTGATATCACAAGTCAGGTGCCATTGCAATTTTGAATTCGCTCTTGTTCTTTTCCGGCCATTCTCCTTTCACGTTGAACCATTCGCTTCTCGCCCCCACAATACCTCGCAGAGGTACCGGGGCGCCCTCCACCACCTCTACTACATAAGTTATCACTCTAAATACCCTCCAATAATCCATTAATCCACCATGGGCGCTTGCTTATCTTCCGGTGGCGTCGAGGTTACCGATGAGGAGAAGAGAATGCACCGAGAGGTCGAAAAGCAGATGCGAGAAGTGAGTTTACCCACCTATTGTGATCGCGCCATGCAACCTGAACGACTCCATAGGCGAAAGCCAAGATGGCTTCACAAGTCAAGGTGTGTGCTTTGTGTCATTCCGCCTTTCCATTTTTTACCATCGTAACCAGGTTCTACTTCTGGGATCTGGCGATTCGGGAAAATCCACGATCTTGAAAGTGAGCAACGCAGTTAAATAATTCTGTAGTGAATGCTGAGCCGTACTTTACAATTAGCAAATGCGCTTAATCCACAAGGTTCCGTTCACGCCTGAAGAAATCGAATCATACCGGCAGCTCGTATTCAACAATTTGACGCATGGAATCAAATATGTTCTCGACGCGATGGAAGACATGGAACTCAAAGTCTCGGAGGAGAACATACCACACATCGACTTGATCGAGAACGCGAACGACATTCGAGACGGTGAAGCGTTTCCGAGGCGATTTTACGACCCTCTGAAGTCGCTTTGGTTGGATCCAAACGTCAAGCAAGCCTGGAGCAGAGGTAACGAGGCTGCATTGCCTGAAAAGTGCGTACATCGTTCTCTTCACCCCCAGCGAATACCCAGACTCAGCTTTGCCACTGCGTCACCTTACAGCTTACCATATTTCTTCTCGTCGTTGGATCGCTTATTTGATCCGCAATACCAACCAAACGAACAGGACATCATCCGTTCTCGCGCTCGAACCATAGGCATCACTGAAACTAACTTTCAATTAGGTGACAATGAGATGCTCATGGTTGATGTTGGTGGTCAAAAGAGCGAACGCCGAAAATGGATTCATTGCTTCCAGGATGTGACGAGTATTCTCTTCTTGGTTAGCCTGAGTGGATACGACCAATGTTTGGTGGAGGATAAGGACGCAGTGCGTACTCTTTATCCTTCAGGGCTGATTTGATCAGAAGTTGATCCACGAAAACTAGAACCAGATGCAAGATGCCATGACCATCTGGGATTCGATATGCCACTCGCAGTGGTTCAAACAGACCTCAATTGTAAGCGTCTTGAGTGACAATTTGGGGGCTCAGCATTTACGCAATTTTGACGTAGATTCTTTTCCTTAACAAAAACGACCTTTTCGAGCAGAAGATACCCCATTCACACATCAAGAACTTCTTTCCGGTACGATCGTCGACGTTGTCCTAAGACGTAAGTCGGGTAACACATTGTTTCCAGGACTTCGAGGGCGAGCCGGGTGACGTAGCCGCAGGCCGAGACTATTTCAAACGACGCTTTGGGAGACTAGCTCAGAAAGCGGGCAGGTCGAAGGATCGTGAAATATACATCCAGTACGCAGTGCCTTTTTTCTTATTGTGCGAGTTACAAAGGTTGTGCACTAAGCGTTACGACTGCTACGGATACCGCCATGCTGCGGGTGGTGATGGCTGCTGTTGAAGGTCCGTTACGCTCTTAATTCTGTTTTTTAGTCCCACTCACCCCGTCTCCAGAGTGAGTATTTCTTACTTCATCGATTGTTGTATACCCAACCTCTACTCGCGTGCCATACCAAATACTCAATTTCCTTTCGTCGCTGCTCTTCAGCATCGTTCTTCGAACCAATCTCGAAAATGCAGCGCTGATATAGCACTCATCATTTTCTTATCTCTACATATTGATCTATTATGCCTAATTTACTCATTATTGTTTTTGCTCTGTTTCCGCCCATGAAATCAATCATTCCTTCTCGTTGTCAAACGATTCTACTCCACCCCTAATGCCGTACACCCTATCGTTATCCGCTCGCAGTTCCATTGTGGTCAAGAATGTGAGTACATACATTTGCCACGCCCCTAATTTACTTGATGGCGCTAATCCTTTCGTGGTAAAGATCCGATCCATCATGCTTTAGCATTTTACAATAGGGTCTACATTATTACCAAAGGCTCCTTACTCGAAACTTTAGGCGAATCAAGGGAAAATGGGGTTTGATGCTGTGGCGTGATGTGCCAGGGGCGTTATAGATTGGGGCCGTCGAACAGTTTTTCTCTTCAAACGCGAGGGTGACGGGCCGTCGTAAAGGAATCAATACATGAATGGCGGAGTCTAGGGGGGAGTGGATGGATTGGATCAGCATACTGGCATTGGACTGGTGTTCAATTCTCTAAATCGTTCGGAATTCCAAGGTCTCGATGACAATTCATGAATCGCTAGCGAACGCCCGACCTTGAGCATCAATCAACGACGCGGTATCCGGTTAAATGTAAAGTCATTGAATGCTTCCGGATGACACCCTGAGCTGTATCCTCCATCAGGCAACTTGAATATCATTTCTCCCGCATGCTGCTGTTAGGAGTATGCCATAAACGCGCCGACCTCTGCGGGAGACAATCATATTGTAACCGCACAAATCCGCTTGCCGCTGGCGATGATTCCAAGATAGCGGAACTGGCCCATTGAGCTGTGCGACAACTCCGACTTCGCTAAAAATACCATCCCTCGCCTTGTAGATGGCACTTCTACCCACACTTCACTCCCTAACCATAGGTGAGTTGAAAGGCCATACAGTATAGATCTGGCTCAGTCCTCGCCAAGGATCGAGTGCATGGTTGATCATGCAGAGCAAAATGCCTACCGCCTGGCCTTCGACGCATAACCAGGTCTCAATGTCGCAATGAGGATGGCACATTCGAAGATGAGCTCACGTTTCCGAAATGAACTCCCCAATCGCGACAAATCCTCGACACCGAATCGAGAAGTTCGTCGGGGACGCGTTGAGCGGTGGGTAGACGCTGTGGAGGATATAGACTTGGTTGTACGCCTTGTAAAATATCATCAACGCTATCCAAGACCTCCACGGCTCATAATCATGCGCGTCAAATGCAAAAGGGCCTCAGCTACAGGGATTCTGCCTTGCGAGCGAGCAGCAAAAGCTGGTTACAGTCTACAACGGCCACTACGACAAGCCGGAAACCATCAGCTAAGATGTTTGCACGACCCCAACAAATCTCTCACAGATTGCTGGAACCTACGGACAGGGGCCTGGATGACACGTCGTTCAGGTCCCTTCAACTGGTGAGCGATTGCACATGGCTCATGATTCTTCACTAACTGACAAAGTCGTCTTTTTTTCACCTCACCTACTTCCATTCTGCTTGCATCCCGCATCGATAAATAACTTCACTTGCCGTGTTCCTACTATCGAAACTTCAAATGAAAAGTGAACGCTCAGCCAAAAGAATTAGATTGGCAACCATTGCATCTCGACGTTGGTCTATACCATCACAATCTTCCAGCTTCTGGATACGCATCTGTTAGAAGATGGAAAGATCCCTTTGTGTCGTATACGGTTCGACAGCCTCTTTTCAGGCTTGATCGTGGCGCAAGACGTGGAGGTGCTATCTGCTTATGCTCTTCGGTAGTAAACCTCTTCATCTTAAATGACCATTGTTTTCATGACCAAATGTCCGAAACTCGTATGTCAATGGCGGTCGTAAGCACGAACGAACCAGCATATATAGGCATGACACGGAATCGTACTTTGCAATGCAATTCGATAAGATCGACAAGAGAACACGGGAGGGGGGAGAACAAACGTAGCATGGACGGAAGTAGCATCATGAATCGTAATCTTTCAAATTCAACAAACAACACAACACCTTCCAGCGTCGTCTCTGCCGCTGGAGCCCATGCTATTGATTTTCCTATGTCTTCCGTCGCCACTGCTGCTGCCCCCACGTGTAGGTACGCCTTCCCTCATGAGCATGCTCAGCCGCGTGGCCGCTTCGAATACGTCATCAACGCCCTCGATTCTCAGCGCCGAGCACTCCTTGTAGGCGCGAGCGCCAATGGCAGCCGCTACGCGCTCAGCTTCGGCACGAGATATAAAAGTAGAGGGGTCAGCATCTGGCGATGTTGGCCGCAAGTCAGCCTTGCACCCGACGAGAAGGATGGGGATTGTAGGGCCACATATATCGCGGACTTCGTCTATCCACTGAAAAAAAAAACGTAGGTGAAAGAGCTGACGGAGAGAAAGGCTTACTTACTTTGTTTGCTACATTTTCAAGAGAGTCGGGGGTGTCCAGTGCAAAGGCAATGAGAATGACATGTGATTTGGAATAGGATAACGGCCGCAAGCGCTGACGGTTAAGCGAGTGGAAACGCTTAGTCGGTTAAGGTTCCAGCCGATATGTGGAGATAACACGCACTTCGTACTCTTCCTGACCACTGCATAAGCATGCAAGGTTAGGAAAACCAGGCAGGTTGAGTAATGTGTGACGTACGCAGTATCCCAGAGTGCTAATTGAACAGGTTTGCCGTCCAGTCTGATTTCCGCAACGTAATTGTCGAATATGGCTGCAAAATCCGTATAAGCTCGCTCACTATCACAACAAATAAAACTGACTTGGTTGCTTGGGCGAGGAGTGAATAAGGTGAAGTATATGTGGCAAAGATTAGGAATGTATTTACTCACATACTCCTTCGGAAACTCTCCTAATGCAAACGAACACAATAACGATGTCTTTCCACATGCACCTGCAATGTGTTCGTGATTGCAAACTTAGCGCCGGGATCTTGAAGGAGGACTGGTTTCTTACCATCACCAACAATGACCAGTTTTCTGCGAATCTGAGAAGCGCCGCTATAAGCTGCGTGATTACAACGAATGGAGAATGGAACGACGCACAGGGTTCACGGACGACATGGTTATGCAAACGCAAGACGTCGTCATTCATGCTTATGCAATCTTCATATAGCGCAACCTCGTAGCTCGAAACCGAAGGGAATAAAATCCTCAGTGAATGAAATGCAATCACCATCGTCCCGCCCGAGTTCCACTCCAATGTCCATCTGCTCGTGGTCACAATTGGGAGGACCAGCATGAGCATCGGGATCAAGGTAAAGGTCTTGGCGTACTGACTTGGGTCGTATTGCTGTACATACTCTATGTTATTTAATCATCATTTTTTGCTTCCCTTGGGTAGCCAGAGCATGACGGTCTTGAATGGGACCGCATGTAGACACCCTCTGCATTTACCTTTTGTGACATAACAAACATGTCTGAAGACGAATCACTCGTAGCGCGTCGGTCGAGGCGTAGCACAGCGGGCAACCGGTTCGTTTATCGTCAGGAATACTTCCTGTAATTCGGAAATGCTAAGATCTCAATTAGCATGCAAGCTGCGCTTGCCGAAATGGCTCTCGAAGACTTGACCAAAGAAGCAGACGACGATGTTGATTTTTTGAATGCGCACGGTGCGGTACTACGGCTCTCCGCAAGCTATTATCTTGTTGTTTGACAATTTCTACCTGAATCAGACGAGGAGGATATCTTCGAATCTGACTTTGAGAGCACCGACGAGGAGGCGGCTCAGGAGGAGGACGAGGACAAGGCTATTCGTGACGAAGGGAACCAAGAGAGAAAAGTGCGTAGGCATCTCCAATACCTTATGCCCTTTTTTACAACCCTTTACTCTAGGCTGCCCGAGCCAAAGCAGCCCGAGCCGCCGCCGCCGCTCACGACCGCCACAAAGTCACTTTCAACCCCCAAGCTCAAGCCCAGCCAAAGACGACCCACCCAGAAGCGCCGGGTTCAGGAACACCCACCGGATCGAAGCTCAAACGACGTGTCTCCCTCAGGGCGGTCGTCAATGCTGAGACCGGTGAAGTCATGACAAGTAAGAGACAAAGTCAAAGGAAACACACCGTGATGAATACCTCGGAGACTGCTAACCGAATGAAAAGATCCGAGGAGAAGAGGGTGTGTTACTTCATGCCCCCCTCTTCTTTATTTCTTGTCTCACCGAATGATCAGGCGGCTGCTGTTCCTAAAAAGATGAAAAGCGAGACTCGCGCGTTGACACAAGACGAACTCATCTCCCGCGCACTCGATAACGAAGAGGGCAACCTCGTCGAACACCGAGACTATCTACGACTGGAAGAAGAAAAACG
>Ga0209006_10004610_pt1 | contig 12474 bp, 11 predicted proteins | sample JacPin_JW_Ref_O2_FD_188567 | JGI IMG/M metagenome (GOLD analysis project Ga0209006, IMG submission 188567) | Forest soil microbial communities from Algoma, Ontario, Canada - Jack Pine, Ontario site 1_JW_Ref_O2 (SPAdes) (version 2) | ecosystem: Environmental > Terrestrial > Soil > Boreal...
CGACTGCTCTGGCTCTTGCGCGAGTTTGCGTTTGTCTCTCAATCCCCGAAACTCACTGAAGTTGCTCAAGCTGCTGGTCGCGACGGCCAGCCATGGTTCATCCCGTGGGCGGTTGATTCGTAGCGGCGAGTTCGTGACTGGTAAGGTTTTCGCCTATCAGTACATTGGACAAACGGGAGCCGCCAGCTTTGTATTTGCGCAGTGCGCCGGGTCTTGGACTCACGGTTCCTGGGCGAGCGATGCCGACTTTCTCTACGCGCAGAAGGACGACACAGGGCGCCTGACTTACCTCGTTTTTTGCAACGGCTCGTATGTGGACTTCGAGGATGGCCGGGCAGTTTCGTCCGAACAGCGTGTAAGCTATGCTGAAATATCGCGCGAAAACGAGCGCTGGAAGGGCTTTTGTCCGGAGTCGGCACAATTGACGCTGGGACCGCAATTGGACGGCAAAGCTGCGATCACTCGACATTGATAGCGCAATAGGATTGGGAATACCTCTCGACTATGTGTGGAATCTGCGGAATTTATTACTCAAACCGGCAGCAAAGGGTCGATCCCAATGTTCTCGCCGCGATGAACCAGCAGATTGCCCATCGCGGTCCAGACGACGCTGGTGTCTACGTGCGCGAAAATGTCGGGCTGGCGATGCGGCGGTTAAGCATCATTGACGTCCGGACGGGACACCAGCCGATCAGCAACGAGGACGAGACCCGCTGGATCGTCTTCAATGGAGAAATCTACAACCATCGCGACCTTCGACAAAAGCTGGAAGCGCGTGGACATCGCTATCGCACGAACAGTGACACGGAAACGATTGTTCACTTATATGAAGAGTATGGGAGCGAATGCGTCCAGCACCTGCAGGGCATGTTCGCGTTCGCCATTTGGGATCAGCGGAAGCGGCAGATTTTTATTGCGCGCGACCGTTTGGGGATCAAGCCTCTTTATTACTGTCACGACGGCGACAGGCTTCTCTTTGGGTCAGAGATTAAAGCCCTGCTCGCTCATCCTCAATTGCGGCCGGAGTTCAATCGTAAGACGCTGCGTGAATACCTCGCATTTGGTTACATTTCGGGCGAAGAGACGATGTACGTCGGCATACGCAAGCTAATGCCCGGCCACACGCTCACATTGGATCCTTCTGGCGAGATCACAATCTGCGCTTATTGGAATCTTGAAGCGGATTCTGAGGGTTCGGGCAGGACGCGCGCATCCTATGTCGAGGAATATCGAACTCGGCTGGAGGCCTGTGTTCAAAGTCACTTGATGAGCGATGTCCCGTTGGGTGTGTTCTTAAGCGGCGGGTTGGACTCCAGCGCAATCGCAGCCCTGACAGCGAAGATTCGAAATGATCGGATCCAGACGTTCGCCGTTGGTTATGGGGAAGAGGAATTTAGTGAACTTCCATTCGCCCGAGAAGTAGCCCAGCATATTGGATCAGAACATCATGAAGTGCGGCTCAGCCGTGACGATTTCTTTCAGAGTCTGCCGCTTTGTATCTGGCACGAAGATGAACCCATCGTTTGGCCCTCGAGTGTTCCTTTGTATTTCGTTTCGCGTCTGGCGCGTGATCGCGTCAAAGTCGTACTCACTGGGGAGGGAAGCGACGAGACGCTCGCCGGTTATACCCGGTATGCGTGGACACTGCTGAATTCCCGAATGGATAACATTTACCGCTCGCTCACTCCTTCAGCGCTGAGGCGCGCTCTGCGATCTGGAATTTCTGCCGGTACGTTCTCTGCAACGATGCGCAGGAAACTTGAACATACCTTCCTGCTGCGCGACGGTACGTCCTGGCCCGAATTCTATTTTGACAATTTCTATTCGGCATTTTCTGCCGCCGAGCAGAATGAGTTGTTGACGCCGCCGGCGAAACTCGATTCCGACGACGCTTATTCGGGCTCGATGCGTTATTGGGATCAATCGAACGGTGAAATGCTGCACCGGCTTCTGTATACCGACATCAAGACATACCTGGTCGAACTCCTGATGAAACAGGATCAGATGAGCATGGCCGCTTCCATAGAAAGCCGTGTGCCGTTTCTCGACCACACTCTGGTGCAATTCACGGCTAGTATTCCTGCAAAGTTCGCAACCAAAGGCCTGGCGGGAAAATTTATCTTGAAGTCGGCGGTTGAGGACCTGCTGCCAAGGTCGATCATCTACCGCCAGAAGATGGGCTTCCCCACGCCATGGTCCTACTGGTTAGCTGGACCTCAATTGGCCGAGCTTGAAGCAATGCTGCTGGAGTCGCGTTCTTTAAATCGCGGATACTTCAAGCCTGATGCCATTCGTTCCATCTTCAGCGAGCATCGCGCCCGTCGCCGCGACAACGGAAATCGAATTTGGCGTTTGCTTAATCTCGAACTGTGGGCGCGCGTCTGTCTGGATGGTGATCCCGTCGTTACGGCGAACGAAGGACGCGCCACGGTGGCCTTGCCATGAAAGTTTCTTGCCGATTCATTCGCACGACCAGCATTCGAAATCAAGAAAGCACATGTTGAGATCTTTGAAAATTGCCTCGCTGCGGCTGCTTCGCGGAGGCGGGATGTTTGAATTTGTTGCCAATAGCCGCTGGCGCCAGCAGCGTTTGCTCATCCTCTGTTATCACGGTACCTCGCTCGAAGATGAGCACCTGTGGCGGCCGGAACTCTACATCACCCCGCATACGCTGCGCAAGCGGTTCGTCTTCCTAAAAGAGAACGGCTACGCAGTGCTACCTCTTGGCGACGCGCTCGATCGCCTTCGAAGCCGCACTCTTCCGGCGCGCAGCGTAGTGCTCACGTTCGATGACGGCACTTATGACTTCTACCGCCAGGCACACCCTCTGCTAAAAGAGTTCGGCTATCCAGCGACGGTTTATCTAACCACTTACTATGCTCTTTGCGAACGACCGGTTTTTAATCTGATCTGTTCTTACATGCTATGGCATCGCCGAAGCGAGCTTATTCCTGATGGAACAAAAATCGGACTGCAAGGTCCTCTTGATCTGCGTACAGAGTCTGGCCGACACCGGGTGGTGCGTAGTCTCATCGACCTGGCGGAACGACAACATATGACGGGCCTACAGAAGGATGACCTTGCTTCCCAGTTGGCCGCCTTTCTGGGAATCGATTATGCCGCTCTCAAAGCAAAGAGAATCCTTCAAATCATGAATGCAGAGGAAGTTGAGAAAATTGCACGAAACGGTGTTGACATACAGCTGCATACGCATCGTCATCGGATGCCGGAAGACGAGTCGTTGTTCTCGCGGGAGATTCGGGAAAATCGAGCACACATTCTTGAGTTGGCAACCGCGACGGTGCCCGCGGTTCACTTTTGCTACCCGGGCGGGGTGTATCGCCCGTCTTTTTTGCCAGGGTTACGATCCGAGCAGGTAGTCTCCGCGACGACGTGCGATGCCGGTCTCTGCACTTTCAACAGCGAGAGTCTGTTGCTGCCTCGCTTTGTCGACAATCAAATGCGGACGCAATTGGAGTTTGAAAGTTGGGCTGCTGGGGTAGGAGATGTGCTGGCTGTTCGAAGAGCGGCGGCGCAGAAGTACGCTCCGCGCGACTGATACGAACGTAGATTAAAATTCTAACGATATGAGGAGCAATAGTTCTTCCCATCATGAAGAACTTGGCGAAGAGAGCATTGCTGAGGAGCGGGCTACTCCGCTTAGCCTCAGCTGTTCAAGCCTCGGGTGCGGCGATCTTGATGTATCACTCTGTTCTGGAGGATCCTTCTCGGCAGGCGGACTCTCTTGGCGGAATTGTGCACTCGCAATCCGTCTTCTCCCAGCAGATGGAACTGCTGGCGCGCGGTTTCCATCCCTTGAGCATCGAGGAACTACAGACGATGCTGCGCGGCGAAGAAAAAATACCGAACCGCTCTGTCCTGGTTACATTCGATGATGGCTATCGCGATAACTGTCAGAATGCCCTGCCGATCCTTGATTCCGTTGGAGTGCCCGCGACGTTTTACATAACTGTTGACTGTGTCGAGAAAGGTCTTCCGCCGTGGCCAAGCCGGGTGCGCTACGCACTGCGCAGTACGAGGCGCAAGGCATGGAGCGATCCGGCTGGCGCATCGTGGGCGCTTGAGACTGAGGCACAGCGCGACCAAGCCTTTGCCAAAGCTTGCGAGTATTGTTGCCGATTGGCCGGGTCAGCCCAAGAGCAGCTTGTTTCTGGCATCGAGACCCAACTCGAGGTCAGTCTCCCCGCTTCGTTCGGCCAAATCATGATGGACTGGGACGAAGTACGTAAGATCCAAGAGAGAGGTCACGTAATCGGGTCGCACACTTTGTCTCATCCGAACGTTGCTCAACTATCGCTTCAAGATGCGCACATCGAACTGGAGACCTCCCGCTCCTTTCTGGAGAAACAACTGAAGCAGCCGGTTACGCATTTTTCCTACCCCTGCCCCGCACTTTCGCCGCACTGGACAAAGCAAACGGTTGAGGAATGCCGCAAGGTTGGATACAAAACCGCCGTGGTCACTGATGGCGGACTGGCGCATAAGAACGACGATCTGCTGTGTCTTCGCCGCGTACGCCCTTCAAAAACGTTAGAAGGATTGCGCTGGAACCTCGAGTGGGCATTCGCTGGAAGAGCGATGTAAATCAGTGGACCCGCTCCGTGGCAAAAGGAAAACAGTTTGGCACGAATTCTTATTCTGGATGGCCATAGCTCTGCCGCGTTGGCATTCACTCGATCGGCGGGTCGCGCCGGGAACTGGGTTGCTGTGGGCGCGAATGCAGATATATTTGCCGCGGCCAAGCTCTCGCGCTACTGCAGAACCTCTTTTTCCTATCCGGTATCCACTGAGGGTGCCGCAGCCTTTGTCGACGAGATCGTAAAGTTTGTAAGCGATCACCAAATTGATCTGGTAGTGCCGATTACTGATTGGACGATCGTTCCCCTATCTGAGCATCGGGAACGATTCACTAGCGGTTGCCGGATCGCAATTCCATCGCGCGCCGCCATCGAGTTAGCTTCAGACAAATATCAGACGCTGCAATTAGCGGAAGAGATTGGAATTAAAACTCCGCGAACCTGGCTTATACGCTCGCAGCAGGATTTGCAGCTTGCCCCTATGGAATTTCCGCTAGTGGTGAAAGACCGATTCTCACTTCGCTGGCGCGATGACCGGGCAGTGGCGGGCGGCGTTTCCTACGCGTATTCGAGAGAGGAACTGGAGCGCAAAGTGGCCGATCGTCTGCTTGCGACCGGAGACGTCCTGGTGCAAGAGTTTACCCCCGGCACCGGTATCGGTTTTTCGTGCTTCATCGCTGGGGACGAGGTTCGAGCGCCGTTTCAGTGGAAGCGAATTCGCGAAGTAGACCCTCGCGGCTCAGCCAGCAGTTGCCGCGAATCTGTTTCTTTGGAGAAACGGGTTGAGGCTGCTAGTACTGCGCTCATTCGCCAGATAGGCTTTGAGGGAATCGCTATGGTCGAATACAAGCAAGCCACAGGTTCGACCGAACCAGTCCTGATGGAAATCAATGGCAGACCTTGGGGGTCAATTGCTCTTCCGATTGCCAGCGGCGTGGACTACCCGAAATACCTAATCGACTGGTGGCTGAGCGGAAAATTGCCGCCGCAGAAGCCTTCTTATCGCAAGGGGATCACTTGCCGCCGGATGATCGGTGAACTCACACATCTCAGCAATCTCCGAGCGGGAAAGCCTGCCAACTGGCCTCTCGCCTACCCTGGTTTTTGGACCAGTCTCTTGAAAATCTCTGTGCCCTGGTACCCAGGGATGCACTACGACGACTTGTGGCTTTCCGACCCGAAACCCGGTTTAGCCGGCCTGACAAATTGGTTTCGCAGCCGCGTTCAGAAAAACCGAAGCTCTCTGTGATCTATCGAGTGGCAGGCGAAAATAAATCATCGGCCAAATTCTGCAAGCAGGTTTGAAGTGTGCGATAGCAATTTCGCGTCGCTTCCACGTCGCCAAAGTACGGATCTGCAATCTCCCCATGCTGGCCATGCCCCCGTAAACAGGAGCTGAGCATAAAAATCTTGTGTTTTGATTCGGGATACAAGGTCAGCAATTCCGCCTTGTTCTGGAAATCCATGGCGAAGATCGCATCGGCGTCGCGCACCATCTCCGCGGTCAGCAGTTGCGCCCGGTGTTTTTCCAGCGAGATGTTGAAATCTGCTGCTGCTGCCAGTGCCCACGGATGCGCCACGTTGCCCGGCGTGGCGTGGAGTCCAGCGGAAGTAACGGTTACAGATTCGTTCCGCGAGCGATTACTTAATTCCTGCTTCAGAAGCGCTTCCGCCATGGGGCTTCTCATGATATTTCCAAAACACACAAAGAGAAAAGATCGTGAAGTCTTTGGAATCGCGGGTTTCGAAGCATTCGCTCCCACCGCGCGAAGCAGGCGCAGCCGCATATATTTCGCACCGGCTTTCGGACCTAGCCGGAGGTATATACCGCGCTCCTTTAACAGAAAATCCGGCAAGAGTTTCCGCAGCACTGTTTTGTAAGGGGTAGCCGGCGTGTCATTCACGGGCGGATCGCTCTCATACTCAATTCCGGGCATCATTTGAGTGTGCTTACCAGCGACGCGGTAGTGCCTGGCAAGGAGACTCCACTGACTAGTTCATACCCCAAAGCCTGCATGATTTCTCCCCATGCCGATTCGATGGCGGCTACGGATTGTTTCGGTAATTGCGCGGTCCATCCCCCGGCTATTGCGGAGCGCACAAAGGGTTTGTCGTTCCGCGTGTTTCGTGTGAGCACCCATTCAGCGGCCTGTTGTTTTTCGAGACTCCGCATCCGCTCCGGTGAACTCAGATCGATCGCGCGGAGCAGTTTCTCACTACTCGCGTCAATCGCTCGAAACGAACAGCTCTGCAGAAATGCAGCCACACGAGCCAACTCCAGTTCCGGATTTTGCTTCATGCTCTCATAGCGCAGCAAGAGGAACCCTGGCGAGCCTTCACGCAAGCGCTGCCAGCTTAGAACATGATCCCCCCAGGATCCCCACTTGGAGTCGAAATCGGCTTTGATAAAGCGCGGAATGAATTGTTCGAGTGGGTAATTCTCCGCGATATTACCCGCCTTGATGTTGTGATGATAGAAAGAGACGGCCACGTCGCGTGGATCGCGCACAATGTAGATAATGCGCGGGTATTGCGGCTGAAAGCATTCGTGACTTTTCAAGATGCGCGGCCGTTCAAGCCGTCGCATCGCATGGTCAGGATTAAAATAGATCTCCGGCAGGCGCGATTCTACGTTCGCAAACGTGACTGGATCGTCCGGGTTGATGAGATTACCGATCAGAAATCGAGTCCAGGTGTTGCCGGAACGCGGATAAGAAACGACGAAAACATCATCAGGAAAAACGGTAACATTTCGTCCTGCCATCTGACGCCCGGCCAAGACCCTTCCGGCTTGCGCGAGTGCTCGCAGAACTCGCTGTGCATTGCTCTTGAGATTGTTAATCGTCTCGGACATGTACGTTTATGGCTTCTCCGCCGGCGCTTCGAAGAAGGTGGTTTCCACTAATTTGAGCTCTTTCTCAGCACTCGTCCCATCAATGTCCAGAATTTTTTGGATCGAAATCGCGACGCCGATCGCATAGGGAACCAGACCGATCACGATCTGGAGCCCAACCTGCAAGTACGTGTGCGCAAAAAACCAGTGACGCATTAGCAGCAGCGTCACCACCGTGGGTGCACACAGCATCAGGGGAAGAGTATAAGCCTGTCGCAGGAAAGAACCGATAGGAACGTCGAGCTTGCGGCACAGATGCCGAGGCATGAAAAACAACGCGGTGCAGGTGAGAGGGATCGATGTGCCCAGCGCATCGCCGAGAATTCCCAGCGGTCGAATTAAAACCACGCTGAGGATCAGATTGGCGATAGCTTCCATTCCCGTGACCCACGCCAGGCTGCGATGTTGCGCCATGCCATAGAGTATTCGCGGCGACGCCGCTTGTGCCAAGGCAAAAGTAGAGGGAATCAACAAGGCGACCAAGACCGGATAGCAAACGCTTACATAATTGGCGCCCATCCAGGCCGTAATCACCGATTTTCCCAGGATAATCAAAGTGGCTGTAATCGGGAATACGATCAGGGCGCACGTGCGGTTTCCGGCGATCAGGATTTTTCGGAGCTGACGTTTGTCGCCCCTGGCGTCGGAATGCCCGGACATCGGGACGAAGATTTGCGCCAGGCTGCTTACGACTTCACCGGTGTAATCGACGAGCCGGTCGCCGATTGAGAAATACGTCACCGCCGAGACCGAAAGCAACGTCGAGACTACGACCTCGTCCGTTTTGAACCGCAGCTTATAGGCGATCATCAGGATGAAACTGACACCGCTGTACCGTGCAATTTCGCTGAACGCGCTTCGATCGATATAGTGCCAGCCGAAGTGAAGTGGTAGTACGCGTAGAGCGATGATGGCGCGCACGACGGCGCCAAGTAGCGGTAGCGTTACGGTGCATAATGCCACCACGAGTAGCCCATGTCCCCGGTGCAGGGCCACCACAATAAACAGCGCGCGCAGCAGCGTGGCAGCGAGATTCGTTACGTTCACGAAATAAAAGCGATTCAAGCCTTCCAGTATTCCGCTGAAGACACCGGCCGGAAACCCCAGCGCCACCGCTGTACCCACCATCAGAAAAAGAAGGCGAGCTGTCGGTAAGAAATCGGCCGGCATGCGGAACAGAGACCCGAGAAAGCCGCTCAGAACGACAGTGGTGAGGATGGCGGCCAGGCCAATCGCGCTGTAAACAGCCAGGGCGGTGTTAATCAGGCGCGAGACGCCCTCGATATCATTGATCGCCGTGTAAGTGGAAACGTAACGAATGATCGAGGAGCGGATACCGAGATCGAAGAGGCCGTAATATCCGGTTACCGAAAACACCAGAACCCATGCTCCGTAGGCCGTAGTTCCCAGGCGATGAAGAATAAAAGGAGAAAGAAATATTCCAACAAGAATATTGACGCCAAGGCTGAACCAACTGGAGCTGACATTCTTGATGATTTCGCGATTTCGCATCGTGATTGACTGGGCCTTGTGCGCGTTATCGCGACTCGTGAAGAACCGGCGCGGTGGTCAATTCGTAACCGAGGGTCGTCATCAGATCACCCCATGCCTCTTCGATTTGCCGGACGCAAGAGGCTGGCAGGGAAGCCTTCCATCCTTCGGATTTGGCCAGCCGCACGAATGGAATGTCCTGACGTCGTTTTCTTGTAGCTACCCACAGATTCGCCTCCGCTTTTTCCATCTCGCGCATGCGATCGGCCGAGCTACTCTCGATCACTCGCCGCAGGCGCTCCGCATCCGCGTTAACGCCAAGGAAAACCGCGATACGCTGAAGTTCGGAAGCAGTGTCCTTGATCATGTCCTCGTAGCGTAGCAGCAGAAAGCTTTCCCGATGACCACGGGTGTAGACCCAGCTTGCTACGTTCTCTGCCCATGTTCCCCAACCCGAAGAGAGGAGACGCCCGGAAACGAAATCGTCGATGTAGCGCTCCAATGGAAACCCATCTTCTATCTGCCGGTATTTGCGTTGGAAGTCGTAATAGGAAAGTGCAACATCGCGCGGATCGCGCACGATGTAGATCGTTTTGGGATAGCGGTGGTCGAAATATTCGTGGGTCTTGATGATGCGCGGCCGTGGTGTACGCTTGAGCGCGCGATTTGATTGCGAAGAAGTATCCGGAATGAGCTTCTCGATATTGACGAAACTTACGTGCTTGTCCGGGTGAAGCAGATTGGCGATCAGAAACCGGGTCCATGTATTTCCGGACCGGGGATACGAAACTACAAACGTATCGTCAGGGTACACGGCGAAGTTGCGCTCCGCTCGGTCTGTCCCTAATAAATAAGTGATGGCTGTTTTTATCCCGTAAAGCATGGCGTTAGTCTTATTTGGCGATCCGTTTACCTGGATGGTTGCTCAACGGTATTTACCTTTTCGTTAGGTACTTCACTCGGGCGCTCAGCTGAACTGACCTCCGAACATCGCGGAATACTCCTATGTCCTTTGTCGAACAATACCGGCTCCGGAAACTCTTTCCGAGAAACTGTTTTCATGAATCGCCTTTCTTCGCGCTTCTTGTAACCTGCTAACAACCCTATGTATGTCCGATACGCAAAACGCGTACCCGACGGGAAGCAGAGTAGGCCGAGCTCTGCCAAGCGAAGTTTTCCGCTACCCCTAACGGAGCGCGCCGCCTTCAACTCCGCCACAGCTTCGGAATATTGCTCTTCGACAAGATGTTTCTTGGCGAGTTCGACGTGAATCTCAAAATCGAGAGTTTTCAGCTTGGATGCGATAACGGCGCGTTGCGAATCGGACGCACTGCCGCCATCGAGAAACGCCTTGTAGGCTTGAGCGCGCCCTTCCTTCATCCGCTCCCGGCTGGCGGCAAGCCCATTTCCCACTCGATGGCCTACCTGAACCTGACTGTCGTATTCAATGCCAACGCCCAGTCGTGCCAATCGAAGCCAGAGGTCAAAGTCCTCACAGTGCCTCATGCTCTCGTCAAACAGCCCTGCCTGAAAAAGAGCGCTGCGTGAGGCTACGACGGAGGAAGTATTGATTGTGCATTGCTCGCTGAGGAGGCTATCGACGTCAGCGGCTTCCGATTGCGGCACTCGTTCGAAAGCGGTTCCGATGAGCGTGTTGTCCCGCAGATGAAAGGCATTGGCGTAAACCAACCCGATTTTCTGGTTGCGGCTGAGGCGTTCCACCTGGCGGGCCAGATGCTGAGGCAACCAGAAGTCATCGGCATCGAGGAAAGCGACGAAGCGGCCCTGCGACTCGCGAATCGCCAGGTTCCGCGCTGCACTCGGACCGCGGTTTACCTGGTTGAAATAGCGGATTTTGGAGAGATACGGTTGGAGTTCCTGTTCAAGACTCTCCTTGTCCGGCGAACCATCGTTCACCAGCAAAACCTCAAAATCCGAAAATGTCTGGGCAAACACCGATTGCAGTGCGTCCGCGATATAGTCCGTCGCGTTGTAAGCGGGGATAATTACGCTGACGAGGGGCCCCGGAGGTTTCACCGACGTGTCTGGTGCGCGCGGGTTGTCACTTTCGACTTGGCTCATCACGGGCAGTGTCGCGCATTGATCTCGAAATATCTCGGGCGTCCGGACTTCGGCCTGGTGGGATAGTTTCGAACCCTGAACATACACTGTCAAGATTACAGCAAGGTTTCACTTCCTTAGGTCCAATTTTAAATTATTGGATATACCGGAAAGAGCTGCAAACGTCCGTTTGAGGCCTCATGCGGGCGCAAGAGCACAACAAAACAGCAGGGAAACCGTTATACGGTTTGCGGCAGCTATGGCAATGGGGCATAAACGGCGAGAGACTCATCGAACGTGACAGGATGGTTGCCCAGTTTTACGGTGATCGCGAAAACCTCAGACGGGAATCGTCGCTTCCAGACGAACGTCCATCCCAGGAAAGCTAGCCGGCGCCAGGGGCGTGACTTCAGCAAGTTCCGGGCTGTACCCCAACGAGTCCATGAGATTGCCCCATGTTTTTTCAATCTGAAGCACGCACTCCTTCGGGAGGGCTGTTCTCCACTGGCGATCCTTGGCGGCTCGAATGAAGGAAATGTCCTGCCGGGTTCCCTTAGTCGAGGACCATTCTGATCCTTCTACCTTTTCCAACTGACGCATGCGATCGGCTGTACTTCGCTCTACAGCTGTAGCAATCCGATCGCTGGTTGGTTCGATTTTCAACATTTTCGCAATGCGCGCTAGTTCGCGTGGGGTCTGCTTGAGCAAGTCCTCATATCGAACGAGGCAGAATTGGGGATCGAATCTCCGTGCAACCAGCCAAGTGCCAACATTCTCTCCCCAGGAACCATAAGGGCAAACTTCGCCTGCCACAAAAAGAGGCACAAACTTTTCGATGGGATAGTCCTCGGCCAGAACACGGCGCTTGATCTGATAGTGGTATTGGGATAACACCACATCGCGCGGGTCGCGAACTACGTAAATGATGCGTTTGAACGTCGGCTGAAAAGGGTGATGGCTCTTGATAATCCGGGGTCCCGGCATCTCTTTGAAATATCGCTTGGATTGGCCATCCACGTTGGGAATGAGCCGGTCCGAACTCACTAACGTTACTCCGGCATCCGGGTGCACAAAATTCGCCACCAGGAAGCGCGTCCACGTATTTCCCGACCGCGGATAAGAAACGAGAAACGTATCATCGGGGCGGACTTTGAGGGAGCGGCCGGGGACATCCCGGTTCGTGAAATACTGCGCGGCTGCAATAAACTTTCCGATCATTTGTGCCCTCGCAGATTAGGCCTGGAAACCCCAGTTTTTCGGGTCGTTGGAATATTACCTTGCCAAAGGAACTTACACAATCTGGAACGCGACATTCATCACAATTTAATATCGTGGTTTAAGCGAACTGAGGGGGGCGGAGTCACCGGGCCTTCCGTGAGTTGTGACCCATCCCGGAACTGGGGTGATATGCAAAGTTAATACTCGATTCTC
>Ga0209006_10004611_pt1 | contig 12473 bp, 10 predicted proteins | sample JacPin_JW_Ref_O2_FD_188567 | JGI IMG/M metagenome (GOLD analysis project Ga0209006, IMG submission 188567) | Forest soil microbial communities from Algoma, Ontario, Canada - Jack Pine, Ontario site 1_JW_Ref_O2 (SPAdes) (version 2) | ecosystem: Environmental > Terrestrial > Soil > Boreal...
TTCCTGCGACGGCGCGCCGACAGTGCCGTCATCGGCGATGCGGAACACCGCCGCGCCGCCGCCCTGATAATAGGCGACCAGCATGAACCGGCCGGTGCGGTCGACCGCAAGAAAGGTGGGTGCATGCCTCTGGGCAGCCGTCCTGGCGGCCCCGAGTTCACCGGTTTTCGGATCGATCCGGAAGGCGGTAATCGCCGGGCCGGCGCGCTGGCCGACATAAAGCACCCGGCGGTCGGGGCTCACCGCCATGACGGACGGGCCACCTTCTGCCGGCATCTCGCCCTGTTTGCCGAGCTTGCCTGTATCGTCAATCGAGAAGATCGCGATTTTGTCCGCGTCCTGTAGTCCAACGTAGAGCACACTCGTCATCGAACTTCTCCCCGAAAGTCTCCTTGGCCCTGGCTCCGGAGGCTTTCGCCCAGCGCCGAAAAATGCACCGCCAATCAGCTTCGGCAAGCGCGGCGGCACGGCCTCAGAACCGGCAGTAGCCCGGTCATGCTCAAGACCGATCCTAAGCAGGGTTGGCGGGGTGACAAAGCCCTATATCCCTGAGCCTGTAGAGCATCAGCATCCGCTGCTCCAAAAACGAAGGACACAGTCCGCAATGGGGCGACTCCAGCCGACGTACGCTCGCGCCTCTATCGGCAGTTCAGCGTCGGAATGAGACGGTCTGCCTTCGCCGACTTCAGCAATCACCGCAGCGCGCGCTTAACATGCGACGCCATGGGCAATAGGCTTTTGGATCGCGGTTTTTAGGGGTGTGCGCATGGGCTCGGATGCAGACGTTCTCGTCATCGCAAATGGCACACTCATCGATGGTACCGGTGCCAGGCCGCGGCCGAACGGCACGATCGTCGTGCGCGACAAGACAATCGCTGAGGTGAATGCGCCGACGCCGCTCGGCTGGGATCACGGCACCGCAGTGATCGACGCTAAAGGCAGGTTCATCCTGCCCGGGCTCATTGATGGGCATGTTCATCTGTCGATGTATCAGGGCGTCCCGCCGGGCATCACGAGCCCCACCAGCGCCGAATTCTGCACGCTGTGCGCGGCCCGGAACTTGATGCCGATCCTGCGCGCGGGGTTCACCAGCGTCTCGGTGCCCGGCGGCAAGTGGTTCGTCGACGTGACGCTACGGGACGCGGTGAAAGCCGGCATGCTCCGGGGACCGCGCATCTTTTGCGCTGGCCGCGCGCTGACGCCACCCGGCGGCATTTTTGACAATCGCGGCGCGGCGGATGGCGATCTCCCCGAGGATGCGACCGGCGTGCTGTGCCGCAGCGTGTCGGATTTCGTTACGGAGACGCGCCGGCAGTGCGAACGCGGCGTCGACATGATCAAGATCGCCGACTCCCGTTGGGGCGACGAGCAGACCGTGCCGCTGGCCGCGATCGCCGCGGTCGTCGAAGAGGCGCACAGGCACGGAGCCAAGGTCTCGATCCACTCGCGTGGTTCAGGATCGACACGCGACGCGGCGCTCGCGGGCGTCGACTGGATCTTCCACGCTGACCTGGCGACCGACGCCGATCTCGATGTGGTTGCGACGGCGGGCATCCCTATCATGCCGGTCTTTGCACAAGGCGAGATTTGGGCCGAGCACGGCATTGGCGTAGCGCCCGGCATGCGCGAACGGCTCAAGTCGCAGCTCGCCGCCAACATCAAGGCGATCGCGGTGGCGAGGGCGCGGGGGATCAGACTGCTGCTCGGCACGGATAGCGGCAACGCGGCGGTGATGACGCCTGGCAGATGGCACGGTTACGAGGCCGCATTTTTCGTTCAGCATCTCGGCTACACACCGCTGGAGGTCATCACGCTGCAGACCAGGGAGAACGCAATCGCAATGGGGCTTGACGACAAGCTCGGCACGATCGCACCGGGGATGATCGCCGACATTCTCATCCTCGACGCCGACCCGAGCGAGGATGTCACGGTGCTGGGCGACCCGCTGCATGTCCGCACGATCATCAAGGATGGGAAACCGGTCGATCTCGCCTCTTAACGCCCCGCCGCGAGCAAGACAGTTGCCATTTCCATGACCGCGCGCCGATTAATCCCGTAAACCTTGGCAAGGTCTCTTAAGGGGCATGAGTCGGAGATCGTTCACGCCTCTCGCTCGACCGCTTGGCACCGAAAGCGGACCTCTGCAGGCAGCCTCTTCGTGCGAACTCGTCTATAGGCGTGCGGCGTTGAAAGACCCGATCGCTTCAGATCGATAGCGTTCAGCTTACTGCGCCGCAAGGTGGCGCAGCATTAGGCCGGTGCGAGCAAAATCCTTATCAGAGGAGACAGCGAATGAGCCGGGTTACGCTGTTCGATGGAAAGAGTCTCAGTAACTGGAACGTGATCGGCGACGCCGACTGGAAGCTCGAGGGAGGCGCCGTGGTCGCCACCCGGGGTAACGGGTTTCTTGTCTCCAAGACGTCTTACGGTGATTTCCAGATCAAAGTCGAATTCTGGGTCGATGAGGATGGGAACAGCGGCGTCTTCATTCGCTGCACCGATCCGCAGAATGTCACCGGCGACAACGCTTACGAAGTCAATATCTACGACAAGCGGCCCGATCCCACCTACGGCACTGGTGCGATTGCCAATGTCGCGAAGGTCGATCCGATGCCCAAGGCCGGCGGCAAGTGGAATACCTACGAGATCACCGCCAAGGGTTCGCATTTCGTAGTGGTCCTCAACGGCATAAAGACCGCTGACGCCCAGGACGACAAGTTCAAAAGCGGACATATCGCGCTGCAGTACGCGCCCGGCGCCCACGATGCCGGGATCGTAAAATTCCGCAGGATCGAGATCATCCCACTTTAGCTAGCCTGCGAGCAGGCGCTAACGAAGATTGCCGCCTACAGCGAGGCGATTTTGCTCAATCCGGGGAATGCCATCGCCTATACCAACCGGGCGGATGCGTACGATGACAAGGGCGACTTCGAACAGGCGATCGCCGGCTATGACGAGGCCCTGAGGCTCAACCCGCGCTATGTCGCGGCGCTCAACAACCGGGGCCGCGCCTACCTGCAGCAGAAAAAAATACGAGAACGCCGCCGCCGACTACGAGCGCGTGCTGCGGCTCGCGCCGGATTTCCCCCAGATCCGCAAGCGGCTGGAACGCGCCCATCAGGGGGCACGATAAGGCATGCCCGGCGACTGCCGCAGATAGTGTTCGCTGTTCTATGGCCGCACCGGCGAATCGGGAACCTGGATCGCGCTTCTTGCTACATCGGGACGACCGAAAGCTATGCCCACTTCAGCTCCCAACCGGCTGCTCATGCCCCTTTTCGGCCATTACCGAGGGGGTCTCCTCTGTGCATACGAGGAATTTCGAGAAGGGCTGTGCCGACGAGAACCACGCCGTGCCGGGAGTGTCTGGAGAAGACACGAACCGATTGATTGGCAAGTTTGCGTGCCGCCAAGCATGCGGCGATCTTGAGATGACAGCAACCCGCCGGCGCATCTGGCGAGCGATGCGGAGCGTGTGAGTCTTAGGCCGGAAGCTGCCACCAATCGCTGGGGCCGATGACCCTCCGCGAGCCAGGAGCCGGGAGGTTCAGTTCCTTGGGGATACACAGCAGGTTGATGGAAATGATTCGCGAAAAAATATTGTCGGGACAACTGGCGAAGTTGCTGGGGTTGAATAGCGGCGGCAGGTCCCAATTGAGGTCGTAGCCGAGCTCCAGGATCAGGCCAATCAGGGCGGGGGATTTTTCGCGGCGGTCGTTTTCGACATGGAGGATCGGGCGATGGCGGGCGATTGTCTGCTTCGCACCGAGAAGGACCTCGGCCTCCATCCCCTCGACATCGATCTTGAGGAGGTGAAGCGACGATAGAGGAAATCTGTCCACCACGATCAGCGGTACATCCTCGCCCGCCACGCTTCCGTACAGCGATACACCGCCGAAGTTTACGGCGCACGATGATCGAGGCGCGGCACATTGATCGAGCCGCCCACGCTCCCCGCCGCCGCGCGATAGGGTGAGACACCTACATAATTCCGCAGTTTTTTCAAATGGTCAGGTCCAGCGTCTTCCGACGCGATTACCGGCCAACACGCAGGTTCCCTAGTCTGCGCGAGCGCGGCGTCGCCGTTCTTTGGCCGCCCGCTTGGCCTTCCGCTTGTTGGCTCGTATTTTCAAGCTCGATTTCGCTGACGATTTCATCCGCTACTCCGGTTACGTGTGATCGATCATAGCATGGTGGCTGCATTCGGTGCGGCCATAGTGAAGTTCTCAGCCGCCGGCTTCGCGGCCGATGTGTGACGGGCGAGGTCGTGCTGTCGTCGCGATCAAGGGGATCACCGGCCCGGTAGTAGCTCGTCTCCTATGTTCGGTAGGCGACAGACCGCCGGACAATTTCCGCGTTAGATAGGCGGTCATCAGCTCCCCCAATGGCTGAGAGACACATGCGCCCCGCCAAGTTCCCGGGAGCGCAGCGCTCATGCGAACCGTCGAGATAAGAGTAGAGGGAGCCAGTTTAGCCGACGTTCTTTCCGCTATGCGCGAGTGGCTCGATAGTCGGCAGTGTTTGGCGCAGTTTGGCCTGTAATCGGCGCCGCCCACTCGGTACGGCCACCCTCAAAAGCCGAATGAGACACCCCAAGCTTTTTGGAGTGGCGGCCGGCGCCGACCGGTAAAAGCGGCGAGCAGACTACCAGTACATCATCACGCGTCGCTGAGCCGAGTAAGGTGCAGATCGAGGGACGGGGTGATCCGCGTCAGTTCAGCGGTATCGGTATCGCGTAGGATCAGGACGAGGAAGGGCTGTCTATCCCCGATCTCGCTAAAGGGCCGGGGCGCGCTAAACAGCGTCCCAACGCTCTGCACCAAGACGGCGTGCGCTCGATCGGCCACCCGCACCATTCCCTTGACCCGCAGCAGCCGCTCGCCGCACAACCCGGCGAGATTGTCGAGCCACTCTGCCACCTCGTCCCACAGGATGGTTGCGTCGGGCCGTGCCAGCAACACCTGGATCCGCGGATGGCGGAGCCCCGCCCTGGCCCAAAACTCCGGCGGAGGTGCGGCAGCGGTTTGGTGAAGGGAAAAAGCGCCGCGCACCGCCGCGCTGCGGTCGTCGGTGTCGATCAGCTCAGCGATCGGGTTTATCCCGATCGCCGCCTCCCGGGCGCGCTGACACTCGGCCGGTGAGGCGATATCGCGTTTGGTCAAAACCAGCGTCTGCGCGCCAGCCCACTGCGCCACCGCCTCTTCGAAGCCGGCGGCTGTCACGCCCGCACGGCAGTCGACCGTCGCGACGACGCCAACCCGCAGCCGCAGTGGCGCCAGCCCCGCCAGCGAACGCAGAATCGGCCCCGGTTTCGACAAGCCGCTGGTCTCGAGAATGATGCGGGTGAAAGGCGAGCCATCTCGCCGCGTTTCCAGCAACCCGCCGACCGTCTGTTCGAGGTCGCCAGTGAGCGAGCAGCAAATGCAGCCGTTCGCCAGCATCGCGATCGGCACGTCGCTTCTCTCGGCGAGGATCGCCCGGTCGAGTCCAATCTCGCCCACTTCGTTAACGATGATCGCCGTGTCTGCCGCTTCGGGCAGCGCCAGGAAATCTGTCAGCAGGGTCGTCTTGCCGCTGCCGAGGAACCCCGTAAGGACGATAAAGTCCGTCACGCCTGGTCAGGGGGCGCGTCGGCGAAGCTCTTCGCCACCAACGCCCGGACGTCGGCCAGCAACTCGCCAATGTCGTAGATCACCCCGTCCTTGATCGTATAGCGCAGCGCGCGGTGCCACTCGGTCTGCCGTGTCTCATCGTTGAGCCGCATCGCGCCGGTGCCGTAGAGCAGCTTGAAATCGGTCAACGGATTGTGGTCGTGCACCAAAAGGTCGGCCCGCTTGCCGACCTCGACGCTGCCGATCTCGTCGCCGAGACCCACGAGATCGGCGCCCTGAGAGGTCGCCGCGCGGATGACTTCCAGCGGATGGAACCCGGCCTCCTGCATCAATTCCAGCTCACGGATGTAGCCGAAGCCAAAAAGCTGGAAGATGAACCCGGAATCGCTGCCGGTGCACACTCGGCCGCCGCGGTTCTTGTATTCGTTGATAAAAGCCATCCAGAGCCGGTAGTTCTCCTTCCACTCGATCTCGTTGGCGGTCGACCAGCGGTACCAATACGAACCGTGGTTGCCGCGCCGCGGCTGGAAATAGTCCCACATCGACTTCCAGGCGTAGTCCTTGTGCCAATCGGCTTGGCGCGCGCGCATCAGATCGCGGTTGGCGTCGTAGATCGTGAAGGTCGGGACGAAAGTGAAGTCGAGTTCGAGGAAGGCTTCGAGCACCTCGTTCCACTTGGCGCTGTCGGGCTGGGCCGCCTGACGGAAACTCTGGCCGGCATAGGCGAAACGGAAATACTCGTCGCCGTAATCGTAATCGGCGGGGTAGGCTTGCACGATGCGGTCGTCGAACAGCGCCTCGGGCAGCCCGTAGTAATGCTCGGCGCTGGAGAGGCCCCAGCGCGCCGAGGTCAACGCGTTCATCCGCGTCACCGCCATCTGCGCGTGGTGGCACCCGGAGCGCAGCCCGAGCCTGTTGCATTCCTCGAGCGCTGCCCGCATCAGCAATGGCGGCGCGCCGAAGAACTTCACTCCGTCGGCGCCGCGCTCCTTGATCCGCCCGAGCCAGGTACGCGCCTCATCCGGTGTATGGATCGTCTTCAGCATGTCGTTGACGGCAGGGAAATAGACGTAGGACAGCAGCCGCGGTGCGGCAATCTTGTTGGCCGCCGACAGGGCGCGCTGGTCAAGCATCCAGCCAAGCCCGTTGAACGAGCCCATCTCACGCACCGTGGTGACGCCGTGCGCCAGCCATAGTTTGTAGACGTAGTCGACCGGGGGAACCCAGCCATGCGTCGCGTGATAGGCGACGCCGGCATGGGCGTGGCAATCGATAAAGCCCGGCGTCACGAAACGGCCGTGGCAATCGATCTCGTGATCGCCTTTCGCCGGCCGCCGCTCGGGATGGATCGGCGCGCCGGCATACCCCACCTTGCGTAGCTCGGCGATGCGCCCGTTTTCGACGACAATGTCGATCGGCCCGATTGGTGGCGCGCCGGTGCCGTCGATGACCGTGGCACCGCGCAGCACCAATCGCGTGAACGGGCCGATGCCGCGGTCGCGCCCGGTCGCCGCGACGAGTGGTGGCTGGCCTTGCGCGGTGCGCAGCAGCGTCAACTCTTCCCCGGCATCGGATTCCGCCATCGGATTCTCCTCAGCCTTCGATGGGACGCAGCGGCAGGTCGAGGAACGACTCGCCCCGGTGCACGGTAAAGACGGGCGGGCGACCATGCGGCACCTGGCCGTAATGATCGGCGTCGGCGCCGCCGATCGCCAGCCGGATGCGGCTTCCTTTGCCGAATACCCACGCGGTCGGCAGAAGCGTCATGACGATCTGCTCTGGTCGACCGGGCACCATGGTCACCGCATCGGCGCGGTCATGCGTGTGGTATGGCCAGCTCGCGCGGTAGTTCAGCGGACAGGGCGATAACTTGCGGTGCAGTGCGCGCAGCACGCCCTCGGTCACATAGCGCACACTGCCGTCGGGCTCCTCCTCCGACAGGTACACATGCAGCGCCGCATCGGGCTCCGAGACCGCGAGAGTCAGCGTCAACACCGCATGCCCGACGATCTCCACGGGCGCATCGAGCGGCTCGGAGCGGTAGCTCAGCAGCTCGGCTTCGCGCGCCGGCCAGTCGTCGTAGTAGATGCGCGTATCAAGCGCCGCGAGCCGCTCGTAGCGCGTGTTCGTACCGGTGCCGAAACCGAAATCGACCTGGTGATGATCTTCGCCCGCGATACCGGGTGCCGCGAGCAGCGCGCCCGCCTCAGCCAAATGAAGCCGCCGCGACGCTGGGACCGGCGGCCATTGCGGCGCCTCGCGCCAAGCTTCGCCATGCATGCTGAAGTAATGCACCGGCGCTTCTTTCGAGAGCCCGGTTTCCCGCCCCATCAGATATTCATCGAAGAACCGCAGCAATTCGCCGTCGAGCGAGAATTCGGGCGTCCCGGCACGGCGCCACGGCGACACGTTGATCCGCGCGCCGTGATCCCACGGCCCGAGCAGCAGATGCTTCTTCGGGTTCGGCAAGGTCAGGAAACGCGCGATCGCGCCGTTCTGGTATCCCGCGCCGTCCATCCATCCCGACACTGAAAGCACCGCGACATCGCTCGGGACGCGGTGGGCGTAATGATATGGGCTGAACGAGGCCGGGCTGAATTCCGGGTCGTAAGGCAGCGTATCGTCGTGGTAGCGGAATTCGGCGATGAAGGCCGGCATCCGGAAATTGGCGATGTGCTCGCGCACCGCGGTGTCCCGTGCCGTACCCTCCGGATCGTCATCGACCGGCGCTGGCCCAGCGAGGCTTGGATCCTTGAAATAGGCGAATTCGCCGAGCAGGTCGCGCCGGTCATGGTCGAGCGCCACCATCAGCGAATCGTAGGACTGCGCCAGACGGTTCAGCAGCAGCCCGCCGGGGTAGTAATGATCGATATAGGTGTCCCACACCGCGGAAAGGGGCGCGATCGCGCGCACCGCAGGATTGCCGGAGCTGGCGAGGAAATCACAGGCGGCGCCGACATAGGAGATGCCGGTCGCGCCGATCCGGCCGTCCGACCAGGGCTGCGCCACGACCCATTCGGCGATGCGCCCGTAATCGTCGCGCTCACGGGGCGAGCGGAAGCTGTCCCGGGTGCCGAAGCTGGCGCCGGTGCCCCGCACATCGATCGCAACCAGCGCATAGCCGCGCGGCACGAACAGGTCACGCCAGCGTGCGACGCCCGGACAGGCCTCGCTCCCCCGCGGCGCGTCGGAGGTGAGCGCGAACCGCCGGTAATAGGGCGTGAAGATCAGGATTGCCGGCACCCTCTGCTGGGGAGCGCCAGAGGGCAGATACACATCGGCCGCCAAGCGGCAGCCGTCGGGCATCGTCACGTATAGCGAGCGCGGCCGCGCGGCAATGCCGCGCGGCGGCCGCGTGTCGAGATAGGCCGAGGGCGTCAGCCTCCATGCGCTGCTCTCGCGATCCGCGTCGGACAAGTCCGGCTCCTCCCTCAAGACGCCCGAAAACGGCGCGGCACCACCACATTCGCCAGCAGTGTCAACGCCAGGGTGCTGGCCATTAGCACGAACGCCAGCACGCCCGCGAACGGCCAGTCGTTGTTGGTTGAGAACTCCCAGAAGAGCAGCGGCGCCATCATCTGGAAGCGCGGGCCCCCGAGCAATAGCGGCGTCGCGAACGCGTTCATGCCGAGGATGAAGCACAGCGCGGCAGCAACCAGCACGCCGGGCATCGCCATCGGCAGGATCACGCGCTGAAACGAACGCGCCGGCGCCGCTCCCATGCTCGCGGCCGCTTCCGCGAGGCGCGGGTCGATCCCCTCGAACACGGCCTGGAGCGTGAGGATCGTGAACGGAAGGTTGATCGAGACAATACCGATGACGACCGCCATCTCCGTATTCATCAGTTCAAAGCTTGGAAGGCCGAACATCGTCCGCGTCGCGACGTCGAGCATGCCGCCCCGCGCGAAGAGGATCATCCATCCCGCTGTCCGGGTTGTCGCGCCGATGAACAGCGGCAGCACGATCGCCATCACATAGGCTGACTTCCAGCGGCTCTCGGTGCGTGCCAAGCGCCAGCCCATCGGCACGCCGAGCACGAGACAGGCCACGGTGACGATTACCGACACCCGAATCGTGGTGCCCAGTACTCCTAGGTAGAACGGGTCGGTGAAGAAACGGATGTAGTTCTGTGGCGTCAGCGCCGCGACCATCAGCTGCGTCGGGTCGAAACGATTGAGGCTGTAGCGGGCCAGAAGCGCGAGCGGCGCCACCATCGTCAGGCAGACGAGGAGCGTCGCCGGCCCGAGCAGAGCGGCTGCCGAGCCCGCCTCGCGCCGGCGGGCCGTGCGCTCCAGTGCCGTCGCGCCGCTCATCGGCGTTATTTGCGCATGATGTTCTTCAGCCACCAATCGTTCATCTCCGGCTGGACTTTGCCGGTCGTCTCGTAGTCGGGCTGGACCAGCTTTGCGCCGGCCGGCAGGGCGAGCTGCTCCGCGACCTTGCCGGTCAGGTCCGCATTGCCGACCGTCGGCAGGTAACCCATATGCGCCGCGAAGCCTTGCTGCGCCGCCGGGTCTAGCAGCGCGTTCATATAGGCATACGCGCCTGCCTTGTCGGGTGCGTTCGTCGGCACCACCATGCCGGAGACATACATGACCGCGCCCTCGTCCGGAACCCGCCCGGCGACTGGGAACTCGGCGTTCTGCCACATCACCGTGCGCGCCAGCCAGATGATGCTGACCTCGATTTCGCCCGATTTGAAGCCGGGCGCCATGTCGTCGGTCTGCGCGTAGAGGTGCAGGCCGTGGTCGTTGAGCTTCAGCAGGAACTCCTTCGCCTTGTCGAAGTCGTTGGGGCTGCCGCCCTGGGACAGCGCGGCGCCCATCATCACCCAGAAGCCGGCGGTCGCGAGCGCCCCGACCTTGCCCTTCCAGCGCGGATCGAGCAGGTCGTTCCAGGTCTTTGGCGGGTCCGTCACCGTTGTCGAATTATAGGCAAGCCCCTGCACGCTGTAGATGTGCGGCACGAACTGGTTGGGCATGAAATTGCCGCTGTGCAGAAGCGGGACCACGTTTTTCAGGTTTGGCACCTTGGCCGGATCGAGGGTCTCGACAAGGCCCTTCTGCGCCGCGATATAACCGGTCGGGGCGCCCATGCAAGCGATGTCGAGCGCGCCGCGCGGCAGCTGATGCTGGGCGACAAGCTGGGCAAGGCGGGGTGCCTCGTCGCCCACCGCCTGCACCACCTCCATGCCCTTCGGCTTCAAAATCGGGTCGTCGATGTTCTCGCGGAGCAGGCGCGCATAATCCCCGCCCCAGGTGCCGACAACGCAACGTTCGTCCGCTCGCGCCGAGCGGCCGAACAGGGGCGCTGCGACAAGCGTCGCGCCTGCGGCCAGCACGCGGCGGCGAGACGGCCGGGAGTTCACGATGTTCGGGCCCATTCCTCATTCTCTCCTTCGGCCATGACGGGCGTTCCTTCAGGGGCAGTATTCGGCAAACTCCGATCCCGGTCGTCGTATACCCGCTCCGCGATCGCGCTCCAGGTCAGCGAAACCCGCTGGTCTGGCGCCCATCGGCGCGTCGGCGCCGGTCCGAAGCCCAGCTCGCGTACGATCACGTCGCGCCCGGAATCGAGCCGCACGACATGCTCCACGACCGCGCCCAGATAGGTGCAAAGCTTGACGGTGCCGTCGACGCGCGCGCTCGCGGAGCCTAGCGCCGCGAGGCGGATGCTCTCCGGCCGCACCGCGAGACAACCCGGCCCTTCGTGACGGTAGCAACCGGCAAGCGAGATCCGGCCGCCACCCTCGACTAGGAAATCGTCCGGTCCCTCAAGCCGGCCCGTCACGAGGTTGCTCTGACCGATAAACCCGGCGACGAATGGCGTCGCCGGACGCTCGTAAAGGTCCTCCTGCCGCCCGATCTGCTCGACCTTGCCGTCGCGCATCACGACCAGCCGGTCGGCCATCGCCATCGCCTCGCTCTGGTCGTGGGTCACGACGATCGCGGTGATGCCGCCGTCGCGCTGCAGGATGCGGATCTCGCGCGCCATATCCTGGCGCAGCGCCGCGTCGAGGTTTGACAGCGGCTCGTCGAGCAGCAGCAGCCTGGGGTGGATCGCCAAGGCGCGCGCCAGCGCCACGCGCTGCTGCTGGCCGCCGGAAAGGTTTCTCGGCAGCCGCTCCGCGAAGTCCTCCAGCTTGACCAGCCGGAGCATTTCGGCGACCCGGCGCCCTGCCGCTGCCTCGGGCACGCGCCGCATCTCGAGCCCGAAGCGCACGTTGCGCGCCACCGTCAGATGCGGAAACAGCGCATAACTTTGGAAGACGATGCCCATATCGCGCCGATGCGCCGGGACCTCAAGAATGCTCGATCCGTCCAGCAGAATGTCGCCGGAAGACGCGGTGAGGAAGCCTGCGATCATCCGCAAGGTCGTGGTCTTGCCGCATCCGGACGGTCCGAGCAGCGCGATCATCTCGCCCGGCTCGACGTGCAGGTCCATCTCGCGGACCGCGAGGTGTCCGTCGTCAAAGCGTTTGCTGAGCGCGCGCAGCGTCAGCGACGCGGCCTCGCGTGAGGCGGAGCTCATCGCACCACCTGGCCCAGCCGGACGAACCGGTCGAGTATCACCAACACGATCCCCACGGGAACCATCTGCGCCACCGCGACCGACGCCAACTGCTCGTGCGTAAGTCCGGTCTCCTTCATGAATCGCAGGACGCCCATCGGAAACATCGTGGGTGGTCCGAGTACGCCGTAGGGCATCTCGAACTGACCCATGGGTGAGCCGCCATCCATCTGGCGCGGCCCCACACCGTTGCGTGAACGACCCGACTCGCCGTGCGTGATGAGGACCACCTCGGCCATCCCCGCGTTGATCACGGCGGCCGCGTGCCGCACATGAACGAGGAAAGAGCAG
>Ga0209006_10004612_pt1 | contig 12469 bp, 10 predicted proteins | sample JacPin_JW_Ref_O2_FD_188567 | JGI IMG/M metagenome (GOLD analysis project Ga0209006, IMG submission 188567) | Forest soil microbial communities from Algoma, Ontario, Canada - Jack Pine, Ontario site 1_JW_Ref_O2 (SPAdes) (version 2) | ecosystem: Environmental > Terrestrial > Soil > Boreal...
CAAGGCTTAGGAAGCGAACTGTGCGAGGAAACTGGTGCTAAAGCTGCGTAAAGTGGAGTTGTTGGGCTTCAAATCGTTCTTCGAGAAGACGCCGATCACATTTAGCGGCAGCGGAATCACGTGCATTGTCGGGCCAAACGGCTGCGGCAAGTCGAACGTGGTGGACGCCATTTCGTGGGTGCTTGGAGAGCAAAGCCATAAGCAACTGCGCGCCGAGCGTATGTCCGATTGCATATTCAACGGAACGGCCAAGCGGCCGCCCTTAGGACTCGCGGAAGTGACGCTCACGCTGGTGGACCCGGAATTGACGGAAGCGGTCGCTAAAGTTCTGGACACTCCGGAAGAAACCCCGACCGAGAGTGGAATAGCGCTTGTTGAGAATCCTGGGCCGGTCACCGTGACAAGCGACGATGGATTTGTGGAAATTGTGGGCAAGGAAATTGAAAGCGGCCCGGACGCGATAGTGATGTCCGATGCGGAAGCCCAAGCCGCGGCCGAAGCAGACAAGAAGAAGCCGTGGAAGAAACGCCTGGCGGAAAAGCCTGCCATCAACCTCAAGCCTGGCGAAGTGGTGGTAGGACGCCGGCTCTACAGATCCGGTCAGAGCGAATACTTAATCAACGGGCGAGTGGCTCGTCTGCGCGACGTGCAGGAACTTTTCATGGGCATGGGACTGGGCCCCGATAGCTACGCAATTATCGAACAGGGCCGCATCGGGCAAATCCTGAATTCGAAGCCGATGGATCGTCGCGCGATCATCGAAGAAGCTGCCGGCGTAACGATGTACAAAACGAAGCGCCGCCTGGCGGAAGCAAAATTAGAAGCTTCGAAGCTTAATCTTTCGCGCGTGAACGACATTCTGGTGGAAGTGGAAAAGCAGCTGGCTTCGCTGAAGCGCCAAGCGTCCAAGGCGCGGCGTTACGCCGAGTTGCGCGAACAAATGCGCGGACTGCTGCGAAGCGTTCTGGCCAGCAAAGCTGAGCATCTCGATATCGAAGCAGCGCGGCTGGAAAATCTGCTGCGCGAAATGGAATCGGCGGAAGAGCGCGAAGCGCGTTCGGTGCACGAGATCGAGTCGGAGCAGGAACGCCTGAGCGCGCGAAGTTACGAACTTGACGGCGAGCTGCGCCAAGTCCAGAACCTGCTGGGGCAAACCGCGCTGGACCTGGATCGCGCGGAAAACCGAATTACTTTCAACCGCGAACAAGTGGCGCAAATCGATATCCGCGCCACGCGTTTGGTTGTTGAATTGGAGCAGGCGGAACGGCAAGCCGCGGAACTCGGCGCGCGAATGCTGGCGCAACGCGAAGCGGCGAGTTCGCTGCGCGAGCAAACCGCGATACTGGAAGCGGAGCTGCGTCAAACGACGGAGCAAACCGTGTCCAGCACGGCCGAGCAAGAACGGCTGGAAGTTCGTATCGCGGAACTTCGGCAGCTTGCTGCACGTATGGTGGAAGAATCCGCGCGCGAACAGGCTGAATCAGCGCAAGCGGAAGAGACCGCAGCCCGATACACGGCGGCTGAAGAACAGCGTAGTGCAGGGCTGCGAGCTATCGAGACGGAATACGCGGCGCTCACCGAAAAAGTGGCGGCGGCAGAAGACACATTCCAACAAGCGGAATTGCAAGCTCGGGAGTTAGGCAAAGCCGTTCATGATTCGCAATCGCGGCTTGGCGAACTTCGCGTTAACCAGAATGAAGCCAGCCAACAGCTCGAAGGGATTCGCGAAAGTCTTTCCGCGGAGCGGGCTCGCCGCGCTTCAATCGAGCAAATTCTAAGCGACCGAGCTTACACCGCCGACGCCGTTCAGAAATTATTCGCGGTGAAGTTTAGTGAAGAGGCGGATTCGTCTGGCAGCGGTTTCCGTGCGGCTGGACTTCTGGCCGATTACGCGGAAGTGCAGGAACGCTACGAAGGCGCTATCGAACAGTTCCTGAGAGAAGAGTTGGAATACATCGTTGTCGAGTCCTTCGATCGTGCGCGAGCCGGGATTGCGCTGCTGCGCAACGAAATGGGCGGCCGCGCAACTTTCTTTGTGGACTCGCTGCACAATGTGGATGCTTCTGCGCTCGAAGCAGATGGTTCACTTCCTTTGCCGGCAGGCGTGGTGGCTAGACTCGATCGCCTGGTGGAGTTCCGCGAACCCATCGGTTCGGCGGCGAAAAATTATCTTACGAAACTGCGCACGGCCTACCTGGTGGAGAGTTCTGCGATAGCCGAGCAACTCGCGAACGACAATCCACACAGCTATTATTTGACGCTCGACGGCAGTTGCTACCATGGGCGCATCGTGTCGGGCGGGCGCGCGGGCGAAGCAGGACCGCTGGCCTTAAAGCGAGAGCTGCGACAGCATGAGACAGAAGCTGCGCGCCTGGAGAAAATTTCCCAAGAGCAGCAAGAAGCATGCGCTCGGCTGGCGGAAGAGATACGCGACGCTGAATCCAGCATGACTTCGGCGATCTCGCAACACGTGGAGGCGGAGAAATCGCTGGTTGGGGCGACTCATATGCTTGAACAGGCTCGCTCTGGGCTACAGCGAACTGACGCGCATCTTTCGACCGAGCGGCAGGAAATCGGCCGGCTAAGAACCGAAGGAGAAGCCGCGCGCGCGCGGGCCGAACAATCTCGCCGGCAACACGCGGAAGCGACACGTTCGCGAGTATCGGCGGAAACGGAGAGTGTGGAAGCTGCCGAGAGACTTCAGCGCATGCGTCAGGATTTCCAAGCTTTGCAGGAGCGGCTGGGGGCGAACCGCGAAGAGCTCGCCACCATGACCGAGCGGCTGACCACCGCCGAACTTGCTCGGCAAAAGGTGACTGAAGAAATTGCCATCGCTGATGGGCGTTTGTCTTCCTTGCGCCAGCAACAGAAAGCGATGTATCAGGAGAAATCCGAATTGGAATCTTCTTGCGGCCAACTCTCGTTGCAAGCCGAAGATCTGCGCCAGGATAAATCTCGTATGGAAGAACAGAAGGCCGCGCTGGAAACGGAATGGGAAGGCGCGCGCACGCGTACAGCCCAGCTCGAAGAATCTGTGCGAGGCAAGCGCCAATCGCTGGAAGAAATTCGCGCGGAGCGCAGCCAGCGGCAAATCGAGAAGGCGCGCAATGATGCGGACCGCGATTATCTGCGCCAGACCTGCGTCGCCGAGCTGAACGCGCAGCCGGAAGATTTAATGGCGCAGGAAACGCAGTTGCTGATCGGCGAAGATTTGGTGAGCGCGGAGACAAATTACAACGAGATGAAGGCGCGCGTGGAAGCTATGGGGCCCGTGAACATGATGGCGCTGGAAGAGTTTCAGGAATGCGAGCAACGCGAAGGATTCCTGCGGCGCGAGCGCGACGACCTGGTAGCGGCCATCGAGAACACGCGGCTTACGATTACGGAACTCGATCAGGTGTCCAAACAGAAATTCGAAGAGGCGTTCAATTTTATCAACGCGCACTTTGCAATCGCGTTTCAGTCGCTATTCGGCGGCGGGCATGGCGAGATGCGGTTGAGCGAGCCAGACAGTTCGGGCGAAGCGGGCATCGACATCGCGGCACAGCCACCGGGAAAGCGTCTGCAGAATATTCTTTTGCTCTCGGGCGGCGAAAAAGCGCTCACGGCGCTCGCGCTGCTTATCGCCGTGTTCCGCTACCAGCCCAGCCCGTTCTGCATTCTTGACGAAGTGGATGCGCCGCTGGACGAAGCCAACGTCGGGCGTTTCAACAAGATGCTTGCGGAGATGTGCGCGCAAACGCAATTCATCGTGGTTACGCACAATCGCAAGACTATGGAGATGGGTTCGGTTCTTTACGGTGTTACGATGCAGGAGCCGGGTGTTTCGAAATTGGTCTCCGTCAAGTGGGAAGAGGCTGCCGTCGTGGCTGAACCGAAAGCCGCCAGCAACGCCGCATAAACCAGCGGGTGGGAGCTGTGGTCCGCTCGCCGCTCACCCCGTAAGATGTCCGCTGCATTAATCAGACACAACGCATTCGGGTGGTCATAACGCCCGATTCCCCCACTTGAAGATTAGCCATAAAAACGTACTAGGGCCGCAGCTTACTCAGCATTTTGTCCGCCGGCACATGGTCGCCGTCAATGTTTGCTCTTTCGAAGAATTTCTTGGCGTTGGCTATAGAGGCCTGCACTCCGGAACCTTCATGGTAGGCGATTCCGAGAAAGAAAAAGGCGTCGTCTCTTCCCGCCCCGGAAATGTTTTTTACCCTTGTTGCGGCGCGGAAACACCGAACGGCCGCTCGTGGATTCCTTCTGACGCCCTTTCCCCAGTAGTAGTGAATCCCAAGCTGAATCAGCGCGTCACCGTCACCCGCCTCAGCGGCTCTTCGGAACCATTCGAAAGCTTTCTTCAGGTCGCCGATTTCTCTATACGTTACTGCGATATTCTGGGTAGCGCATGAGTCTCCGGCGCGTGATGCTTTTCTCAACCACGAGAGCGCTTCCTCGACGTTTTTTCTAACCCCATTTCCATTGCCGAGCACAATTCCCAAATTGTTTTGCGCAGAGACGCTGCCGTGTTCAGCGGCTCGCCGAAGCCACTGAGCAGCTTTCGTGGCGGACCGCCTTACAATTACCTTTCCTCGCTTGTCCCTGCAGCCGTCCCCATATCGATCGGCTACTCCCCATTCTGCTTCTGGGTCGCCATTCCTCGCTCGCGCCAGTAGAGACTGCCATTCAGATACGGACTCCTTGTAGCCGCCGTGCGACCAATTCCAATCTCTCTGTGTCACTCGCCAAGGAGATTTCGAATCAACTATTGTGTTGTGGGTTTTGAGTGCTCGACGTTCGGCCATCATGGCTCCGCTGGCAAGTTCTCTATTCGCAATTGTATCGTGGGTCCACGCAATTGTTGATAATTTGCCTCCTTACCAGTGACCGGTTCGCGAAGAGTTGGGCCAACACCTGATTAAGCGGGGAACCGGAAAACTGACCTGGTCCAAAAAACATTTCTTTGGCGTTGACATCCGCACATGCTGCGCTAGAATACCCGCCTCCAGTGAGGAAAAACATTCCGTGTCTTCTCCACAAATGAGCGCCATCATTTCGCAAACAGATTTCCCGGGACTTAAACTTCGAGGGCGAGGCAAGGTTCGCGACATTTACGACCTTGGCGACCGGTTGCTGATCGTGGCCACCGACCGGCTCTCGGCGTTTGACGTTGTGCTGCCTACGCCGATTCCGGACAAGGGGCGCGTGCTGACGCAGCTCTCGCTCTTCTGGTTCAACAAGCTAGCGGACGTGGTGCCGAACCACGTGATCAGCACCGAGAATTTTGAAGGCGAGCTGGCGCCATATAAGGCTTCCCTTGCCGGCCGTGCGATGCTGGTTAAGAAAACGGAGCCGGTGCCGATTGAGTGCGTTGTGCGCGGCTATATTTCGGGTTCGGGCTGGAAGGACTATCAAAAGAGCGGCGCGATCTGCGGGATTTCGCTGCCGTCCGGGATGCGCGAATCCGACAAGCTGCCGGAGGCGATTTTTACGCCCTCGACCAAAGCGACTACTGGACACGACGAAAATATTTCTTTCGACGAGACCGTGGCGCGCATCGGGCGGGCGCTGGCCGAAAAACTGCGTGATACCAGTTTGAAGATTTATCGCCTGGCTTCTGAATACGCCGCGGAGCGCGGAATCATCATCGCCGACACGAAATTTGAGTTCGGCATGATGGGCAACGAAATGATATGGATCGACGAGGCGCTTACACCGGACTCTTCGCGGTTCTGGCCCGCCGACGAATACTCTCCTGGAAAAGCGCAGCCGTCCTTCGACAAGCAGTACGTTCGCGATTATTTGGAAAAAATCGGCTGGGACAAGCGCCCCCCCGCGCCGGCTCTGCCGCCCGAAGTGGTTTCGGGAACGACGCAGAAGTATCGAGATGCATATCAGCGCATTACCGGCCATCCCCTAAGCTGACGAAGGCAATAAAGATCAGGTTCGAGTACGGAGCCGGCATCGTGAAAGATCAATTGGAATCGCTGGTGGGAATGATGGTCGAGCGCGGAATTTTGCTCGAAGAAGCGGTCACGGAATTCGAGAAGAAATTCATCAAGCGAGTGCTGGAGCGACTCAACGGAAATCAATCCCGCGCCGCCAAAGCGCTGGGAATCCATCGCAACACCCTTAGCCGCAAAGTGAACGAATACAAGCTGGATCACAGCAGGCGCCGCCGCGGCTGAAAGCAGTTTGCCCCGAGATATACGTTCGAGGTTTTTCCTGCGCGATAAGCCCGCTCGTCTCTCGATCAGCCGCCAGTATGCTTCCGCCTTAAAGAGTTTGTGTCACAACCGCAAATCCCGCTCCTCAGCGGCTGAAGCCGCACTAATTTGGGTTCAGTTACGGCACGACTGAAGTCGTGCCCTGACGAAAATCGGACGTGCGACACAGGCGCTGAAGCACCGACTCCGCTGAACGCACTGAACGCATGCCGAGCTAACGGCACCAAAAAAAAGGCCGACTCAGTTACGAGCCGGCCTCTTAGTGTTCTTTGACCTGCGGGTTGAAAATTACTTTCCTGGCTTCGGAGCAACCTTGTGCGGGGTGTGCTTGCCCTTTTCGGCTGGGATGTCTTCGGGATTCACTTTGGCTTTATCCCAGTGGAGCATAAAGGCAGGATCCGGATCGTAGCTGACAAGCGTGCCGCTGAAACGCACGCCGTCATCTTTTTGCAAACGTGCTGCTTCCGGCTGGCTGACGACTTTTACGTCAAGATTCGCTGTAGTGGCCTTCTCAATTTCCTCGGGGGTTGCTCCGGTGGCCAGGTGCAACTCCACGGAATCAGTTCCGGGTGTGACGTCGATCACTTTTCCGACCACCTCCGGAAATTCCGCGCCACAGATGGCCAGCCAGGTCATTTTAGCTTTGTCGCCGCCACCTTTCAGATCGTTCAGCACAGTGAGAATGTTGCTCGAAGTCTGGATCTTCTTCAAATCGTCCGCGCTGGGAATGGTGTAAGTAGCGGGGCGGTCCGGAGCATTGGCCGACAATTGCATCAATTCGTCCAATTGCGCATCCACCAGTGAATCGCAACCGGGCTGCTCGTAGGCCAGAATTTGCTTGCGCAGGTAATCCTTCACTTTCGCGTCGTCCGGGATTTTCTGATTGACGGCACGCGCCAGGTACCAGAAACCATCGAGCGGCTGCGGAGGAGTGGATTGCAGATAGGCAAGTCCGAGACGATAGTTTGTTATCGCGTCGGTGGGATTCACGGCTAATGCCGCCTTGAAAAACTGGATGGCGCTAGGAAAATCCTTCAACATGAAGGAAGCAGAACCAGCGGTGTAATTAAACAAAACGGCAGGGCCTTTTTTCTGCTCGGCAAACGCGTCATCGGTGAGGTTCGCCGGCTTGGGAATGGTGCTGAGAATTTTCAGCCCTTCACCAGCTGCGGCGCGGGCTTTATTAAGCTGATCCGGGTCAGCAGGCTTGTCGCTGAAGGCATAATTGAAGGCGAGCGAGCGGGTGTAAAACGCTTGCAAGCGCGTGCCCGCATCTACTTTGTCGCCCAGCGCAACAAGCTTGTCGGCGTAATCGATGGTCTTCGGATAATTCTTCAACTCATTGTAGCTCTGCACGTAGAGCTGGAGGACGTAGGGCATCAATGTAGAGTTGGGGAATTTCGAGACAAAATCGTCAAGGCACTTGACCCGCATTTGGGCGTTGGTTTCCGCGTGACAGGCCTGAAAACCGTTATATTCCGGCATGGTATAAGCCGGGGCTTTGTTTGCATCGGCCTGGTCCTGGGCAGCTGCAGGCTGCGCCGATAAGCCAAGCGCTATGAGGATGCCCAGCGCTCCTATGATGCCGAGAAACTTTCGCATAATCTTAACCGCCTCCTGACCAGAATTGCTTCGGAATGAATCGAACCAGGCCTACGACCCGCACAAAAAAACGGGGTGACGAGTCAACGAATTATAGGGAAAGCCATTCACGCGTGCAAGGTGAATCCCATTCTGGTGCTCGATTTGGTGGTTCCCTGAACGACACCGCCCCAATGTTATGATGTTCAATCTAGGTAAATAGTCGCCTCGATGGAGCTTGCCGATGAGCAATGGGAAAATTTTGGAAGGGAAAGTCGCGTTGATTACAGGGGCGAGCCGCGGAATAGGGTTGGCGGTCGCTCGCAAGCTGGGAACTATGGGAGCGAAGCTAAGTCTGTGCGCGCGGCACGTGGATAAGCTTGAAAGCGTGGCGGCGGAGTTGAAGAGCGCGGGCGTTGCAGTCGCATTCAGCGCCGCGGATGTTACTCGTCCTGGAGATATTGAGTCGCTGGCGCAGAAAACAAAACATGATTTGGGAGCAATCGACATTTTGGTGAACAACGCCGGCATTGGATATTTTGGCCCCTTTCAAGAGGCGAATGAGGCGAATTGGGACTCAGTATTAGACACCAATTTGAAATCGGTGTTCCTGCTGAGCAAAGCGGTGGCCAAGGGAATGATCGAGCGGCGCACAGGACACATCATTAACATCGCGTCGCTGGCGGGCAAAAATGCTTTTGCGGGCGGCGCGATTTACTGCGCGTCAAAGTGGGGACTTCTGGGAATGTCGGAGTGCATGGCGGAAGACCTGCGAGCTTACGGGATCAGAGTCAGCGCGATTTGCCCTGGAACGGTGGCCACGGATTTTTCGCCGCATACCGGCAAAGATCCGAGCAAGATGTTGCAATCCGATGACATAGCTCATGTGGTGGAGATGATCGTGACGCAGGCGCCGCAGAGTTTCATCAGCGAAGTCCTGCTGCGGCCGACGCAAAAACCATAGGCGAACTTGCCTCGCTGATTCGCCAGGAAGTGAAAAGAAGAGGCGAACTTCAATTTGTGATTTGCCGTTCCGGCCACAATTGGAGAGTGCTGCGCCGGGAAGTCAACAGCTCCGCTTCGGCAAACGGAAGAGGTACTTACAAGCCGGGAAGAACATTCAGCTTGCCATTCAAAGGCGGGCGAGGACATAATCCGCCACCGCTAAGGCGAAAACCGCGCCGAGGCTAAAATCGAGGAGAAAATACATGAAGCGTATTCTGTTGCTGCTGAGTGCTCTTGCACTCTCGGCTGTTGTGTCCGCGCCTTTGATGGCACAAGGAAGCCCATTTGTTGGATCATGGAAACTGAACGCTGAGAAATCGAAATACACGGGAGTGCCAATGCCAAAAAGTCTCGACCGCACAATCGAAGCGGACGGGGCCGGCCTGAAGTATGCCTACAAGGGAACCAGCGGCGATGGAAAGCCCATCGATTACACTTTCTCGACAAAATTCGACGGCAAGCCTTCGCCCATTAACGGCTCGGGAGCGCCCGGGGGCGCGGACAGCCTCACGCTCAAGCGCGTGAATGCCAGCAAGACCACGGCGATTTTGTCGAAGGGCGGGAAAGAAGTGGGGAAGTCCACAGCAGTAGTGTCAAAGGACGGAAAGGTTACGACCATCACAGGAACGGGAACGACAGCGGACGGCAAGGAGTACAGCACCACGAGCGTGTTCGACAAGCAGTAACAGCGCGTCGGGGGCGGTAATGCGCGCAGTTCGAATTTTTTCCAACACAGGACTAGGCGCGCCGCCCTCTGACCAACTTTATCCTAGCGGTTGTCGCGCATGTTAAGGAGTTTTGCGCGCGACTTTCTCCGCTAGTTTCTCGTAGGAAGCATCGCCTGAGATAACGGACCAGTAGTAGAGTGACCTGTACACCTGACGGGTCTCCACGGTCTTCGGTTTTCCCGAGCGGCTTGTCTCGGTTTTTTTGCCTCCGACGCGTGTGTTGCCTTGCGTATTTATTGTGCCGTCATCATTTACGCGGCTTGCTTCCCACTGCATGGCTTTTTCCATCATTTTGTAGAGGGCTTGCTTCAGTTCGCCGTGCGCAACAATCGTGTAGTAGCGGCAGGCGAAGGCCATACCCTTGGCATGATAGCTGATGTCCCAGCCGCCGCGCTCGGGGTTGTAGCCGGTTGGGGACTGAAGAGCGATACCATCGCGCGCATAGGCTTCGGAGGCCTGAACGAGCGAGGGATCGCCGGTGAGAACGCCGACTTCTCCCAGTGCCGCTGCGACGAGATAGCGCCGGTGAGTGTATGGCCTATTCCCTTTCTTGCCGCGTTCCTCGTTCCGCGGGTCCGTTATCCACAGCGCCGCCGAATGCAGCTTCGGTTTCATGTCGGCGATGGTCTGTGAGTAGCGCGCGGAATATTTCGACGCTTCAAGCAACAGCAGCGCATGAGCGGCAGCCTCGACAAAGAAGGAAGTGCTGTGAAACTTATCCGGGCAGTCAAACGCGCCGTCCGGCTTTTGCTGCGCGAAGCCCCAGTTGAGGATGAGCAGGCCGCGATCGATGGCGTCAGGATCATTCGTAGCGATTCCGCCTGCGACTACATCGCCGCCGAATCGTTGTTCCTCGATGTACCATTCGCCCTTGTGGCGCGCGTCCCACGCGCGGTTCACTGGGCCGTATGCGCCATCGGGGGCCGAATCAGGATAGAGGTGCGGCACATCACGGTAAGCACTGCTTAACATGAAGTTGCTCGTTTCGAACGCAAGGTCCCCCGCGGCTCCCTCAAGTGCGGAATCGACGGATGGTGCAAGGGCTGGACTGGCGGGAGCGAGTATTGCTGCTATGCACGCTATATATATCGAGTACCTAAGTAAATTCATGAGGAAATCTCAACATATCATACATCGACTAGAAGGCGGCTCTACGGCGGCAGGACACAAAGCCCGCGACGCAAAATACAAGCCGCGGAGCGCATGACAGAGTCAGAGGCAGGTGGCCAGGATGCGAGCGCCTTCGCGGATTTGGGCGGGGTCGGTGCCGCCGTAACCAAGGATCAGGCCACCGCGTTTCGGTGGTTTCGCATAGCACGACGACAATGGCACGACGGAGACACCTCGCTTGGCGGCTTTCACCGAAACCGCTACGTCGCTGACGCCCGGCGGCAACAGCGCCACCAGATGCATTCCTGCTTCCTCGCCGAGCACTTCCAGCTTGTCGCCCATTTCGTCGCTGATCGCTTCTACCAGCACGGTGCGCCGCTCCGCATAAAGCATTCGCATCCTGCGGATGTGCCGCGCGAAATGTCCCTCGCGGATGAAATCAGTCATGACTGCCTGATACAGAGTGGACGAGAAAATGTCGGTGGCTTCACGCGCTGCGGTGAAGGCTCGCGCCAAGTCTTTCGGAACGACCAGGTATCCCAAGCGCAGAGCGGGGAACATCACCTTGCTGAATGTTCCAACGTAAATCACGCGCGCGTCGGCATCCAGGCCCTGTAACGAAGCAATCGGGCGGCTTCCAAAGCGGTATTCGCTGTCGTAGTCGTCTTCGATGATCCATGCGCCAGTGCGCTCAGCCCAACTCAACAACTGCATGCGTCGTGTGGCGCTCATGGTGACGCCCAGCGGATATTGGTGCGACGGAGTGATGTAACCGGCCCGAGCTCCGCGCCCGCGACGAATTCCCTCTTCTACGTTCAGGCCTTCGTGATCGACGGGCACGGGGACCATCTTGGTTCCAGCGATCGTGAAAGCCTGGCGTGCTCCGAGATAGCCGGGCTCTTCCATCCAGGCGCGGTCATTCGCGTCGAGCAAAACGTGCGCGGAAAGCTGCAAACCCTGCTGCGAGCCCGTAGTCACCAGGATTTGCGACGGGTCGCAACGCACCGCGCGAACAGCGCCCAGATACTCGGCGATTGCTTCACGGAACGGCGCGTATCCCATCGCGTCGCCGTACGCCAAAGCTTCTCTAGCAGGTTTCCGCGAATGCCGGATCACAAGTTTCGACCACACGGCAGCCGGAAAGCGATCCAGTGCCGGCAGGCTTACACGAAATGCGACCAGGTCGTTCAGCCACAATTGCTCTTGCAAGCCCAGCAATCCAACACGCCGCGAAATTCTGCGTGGCGCCTTGCGCCCGGACTGATGCGGCGAAGTGTTCCCTGATTTGCCGGCCGTTGGTCTTTCCGCCTCGTCCGGAATGGATTTGGCGACGCTGGTTCCGGCGCCGACGAAAGTCTCAAGATACCCCTCCGCAAGGAGTTGCTCGTAAGCGGCCAGAACCGGGATGCGGGAGATTTTCAGTTCTGCAGCGAGATTTCTGGTGGAAGGGACGCGCTGTCCGGGGCGCAATTGATTGGAGGTGATGGCGTGGCGAAACCAGTCGTAGAGCTGGCGGTACATCGCAATTCTGGATTTGCAGTCGAGCGCGATGGGTGGGAGGAAGCTGGCGGAGAGGCGTTTCATTCTCGGTATGCGGTCCTAAGGAATCTCGCGGAGTATCATTTGCCAGAGCGTCAACCCACGCCTGCCAAAAATCACAACCTGTCCGGGCCGTGTTGGAGTCAGGTACTGAAATTTTGCCCCGCGACAAGCATTATCAGTAACTAGGCCGGTCTTCAGTATTTCTTCAGTCGAAAATGGCATACCGTCCGAACACAGTCCGACCTCCAGTCCGGTGCTGATACCGATCCGTTCAGGAAGAGGATC
>Ga0209006_10004613_pt1 | contig 12469 bp, 3 predicted proteins | sample JacPin_JW_Ref_O2_FD_188567 | JGI IMG/M metagenome (GOLD analysis project Ga0209006, IMG submission 188567) | Forest soil microbial communities from Algoma, Ontario, Canada - Jack Pine, Ontario site 1_JW_Ref_O2 (SPAdes) (version 2) | ecosystem: Environmental > Terrestrial > Soil > Boreal...
TGCAACAGCTGCTGCAGGCGGTAAATCTGCGCTTGATATTCCTGGTACCGAGGGTAGAACGAGAGCGCAAAAGCGTACTGGATACGGATGACCGGGTAGCGATTGACGGAAGCCTCGGGAAGTGCGTTCATCCAGCGCAGGATCGTCTGATGGTACCCGCAGCGAAAGACGAGATCCTCCACACTTTCGGCGACCCAATGTGTCGCCCGCTCCCACTCCTGAGCCCGGATCATGCAATTCACGGCTTCTTCGATGTGGTCGTTGGCGTGCAACCACCGTGCTCCCTGCACGAGGCACTCCCTGGCTTGCGCGGGCGCTGTGCGGCGATATGTCTCGCGGAAAAATTCGCCGACCAGATGATGAAAGCGTACCCACTCCCAGGATCGATCCATTGGAATCAGAAAGAGGTTGCGCGTCCGCGGGCCCAGCAACGCCTCTTCGGCATCATTGGCATCTGTGACCGCCCGAGCGAGCGGTGCGCAGATGCGATCGAACATCGAAATGCGGAACACGATGTCGCGGGTTCGCTCGTCCATCTGCGATAGGACCATGTCGCCCAGATAGTCAACCACGCTGGTGTCCGTGCCGGCGAACTGCTGGATGAACGCCTTGGGTTCGCTCGACCCGGCGAGCACCAGCGCCGCGAGCTCGAGGGCCGCAGGCCAACCTTCGGTTTTGGTGAGCAAGGTCTGCAAATCCAGCGCCGGCAGGTCCCGCCCGAGGCGGCTTCTGTAGAACTGAGCGGCTTCCGCAGCGTCAAATTGCAGTTGCTCGGCGCCTAGTTCGAGCAGCTGGCTCCGTACCCGAAGACCGCTTAAGCGAAGGCCTGGATCCTGGCGAGTGCCGATGACATACTGCAGGGCTCGTGGCGCGTAGTTGATCAACCAATCGAGAATTCCGCGAACCTCAGGTCCCTCGACAAGTTGCAGGTCATCCAGGAACAGCACGATGCGGTGTTGGACCTGCGCGAGGTCGCCTGCAATCGCCTCCAGCACGGACCTTGAATCACTCGCGAAGTCGGCGATGAGGTCTTCCGCGACGTCCTTACCGATGTGCGCACTGGCCTTCTGTAGTGCTGCGATCAAATGACGCAGGAAGCGAGCCGCGTCGTTGTCGTCTTCATCCAGGGACAGCCAGGCGCAAGAAACTTCGCGCTCGAGGAGCCGTGCATGCCACCGAGCCATGAGGGTGGACTTGCCGTATCCGGCAGGTGCGGCCAGGACAACGACTTGAAAGATGCCGTCCAGCACGTCGCTGGACGAATCAAGCCTCGGCCGGGGCAACGGCTTCCTCGTCCCGGTGGCGGGAAACAGCTTGCCCTGGATAATCGGGTGCACGTGTCGTTTGCCGTTCATACGGTGGAGTCTGACCGCGTCGTAGTGATTGGACCTATCTAACCCCTAACTTTGGATGGGCGCAACCCGAACCGCTGCAGGGCAAGGTTGACCCCCATCGACTCGCTTTGACAAGTCAAAAGATGGCCGACAGCAACCAAAATACCCCAAATCCGCCTGGGCAGACGGCAAACCCTCAGCGCGAGTTGCCCGACGGCACCTCGGGAGTCATTTCGCCCGGTCCCGCGCCGACATGTCGCGGCACTGCCGGCGGCGGCGAAGTCAACTGCCCACTCTGGTACGGTCACATCATCGATGCGACCTTCCCACCGGTGTGAACGTGCCCAAAGAGCCCTCCCTGCGTCCATCCCGTGAGCTTGCCGTGAGCCGCCGCGTCCTACTCTCGTTCCGAACCAACCACGCGGCAATGTCTCTCAGCTGCCTGCTTGACGAACGATTCATCTCTTCGGGAGGCGCAATTCAAGCTGTGCGTCAATCATCTCTCGCAGTTATCCGGCAGTACGATTCCACCGCCCCGGCCGGGAACCCGAATTCCAGGCCACGCTCGGAGCTCAGCGCGCCGGAGTCAGGAAGCGTCCGGCTTTCCCCAAACACTCTGCTGGTGCGAGCTTGGCGGAGTCTCATCGAGCTGCGTATCGACGATGCCTTGGCGACCGTCGCGCAGTTTGACGATGAGATCGCGCGCGCCGATGCCCAAGTTGCGCCCCGATCGCGGGAGTTTGCCGAGGTCTTAAGAGCCGTGCTACTTGTGCTGAAAAGCCGGGACGGCGCCACGGTGCGCGCCGCGCTTGCCGTACTCGAAAGCCGCCACCAGTCAGGTGGAAAGAGTCCTGCGCTGGCGGCAGCGCTGCGCGTCGGCTACTGGAAGGTGCGAGACTTTGATCGATACTACGCGGTGCCTCGTCTCAAACACGCGGTGTCGACCCATCGCGGCACGCACGGGCTTGCGACGATCATCGGCATGACGTTCGAAGCGGTCGTGGAGGCTGAACAGCTCCGACTGGCCGTCGCGACGAGACTCGCCAGGAGCGCGCACGAACGCGCTGTGAGTCGTTTCGGGAAGCGAGCACCGGTGACAGCCCGAGCGGCCGTCGTGCTCGCAGAGTTGCTCTACGAGGAAGGGCACCGCGCCGGCCTGGAGGCTATGGTCATGGAGACCCTCACGGCGGTCCGAACGTCAGGGGACGACGAGAGCGCCTTGCGAGGATTTCGGGTCCTGGCACGTCTCGCCGCCAGTCGGGGAGACACCGAGTTCGCCTTCCTCATCCTGAAGGAGGCGGAGGCCTTGGCGGCGGCGCGCGACTGGACGGGGATGATGGCGGAGAGCTTGATGCTGCGTACTCAGCTTCTCCTCAAGGAGGGTCGCACGCGCGACGCAGCGCTCTGTACCGAGCGCATCGAGACGCTCGCGCGCGATCATCGGTTCTCCTCGGACGACACTTTGCACGCCAGCCATGCCTTGGCACGTGCACAGGTACTGGTCGCCACCGGGGACGCGCGCCGGGGAGCGACGATTCTCCGAGAACTCCAAGCGGCGAGCTGCGACAAGCGAAACAACTACTGGGCACTGCGATTGTCGGTCCAGCTGGCCGACGCTCTGCTCGGGTGCGGAGACCAAGCCGAAGGCCGTGCGATGCTCGTTCAAGCGCTCCAGGTTGGCGCGCGCGCCGGGGTGTATCAGACATTCGTCGATGCCGGAGCGCACGTGGCGGAGCTACTGTTATCCTTTCACCACGCCAACCCGCAGGACAGCCGCCTGCCCCCGGAGCTCGGACCCTACATCGGAGGCATTCTCGCGGACCGTGCTCAGCAGCGTACACGCCCGTTGCCGGCTCGTGCCTCGCGGGTCACGGAGTCGCTGAGTCCTCGCGAACACAGCGTCCTGCGTTCGATGAGCTATGGACTTTCCAACAAACGCATCGCTCAAGAGCTGCAGATTGCCCCCGAGACAGTGAAGTCTCACGTTAAAGGCATCTTCATCAAGCTCGCCGTGCAGACACGGGCTCACGCCGTCTCGACGGCCGGCGCCATGGGACTGCTCTGAGCAGCGGTGCCGCAAGCTCGTGGTAAAATTAACCGCGGCGCACCTCTGGCTGTACGGCTTGCCAAGCACTGGGCTTGCCGTTCGCCCGCCGAAGGCACAGCATTGGGGACAGCAACAAGCAGCACATGAGTACGACAGCGCTCGACGTCGATTCTCGCCAACGCGCCCCACCGCTGGAGGAGGGCGTGCTCGATTTAGCGCAGTACACACTGGAGCAAGTCCGCAGGGATGCCGAACTCGTGCTGTTTCGCGGCTTGCGCAAAGTTCGCGAGGAAGGGAGCCGACCCTCCATTCTGGTCCGGGTGCCGGTCGAGGACGCTCCCGCGCCCGCTACCGTGCGCAGTCTGCAGGAGGAATACGCCCTGCGATCCGAGCTGGATTCGGCCTATGTGGTCCGGTCCCTGTCGCTGGTGCAGGACCATGGCCGCCCGATGCTGATTCTCGAGGATCCGTTCGGGACGCCGCTCGATCTGCTCGTGAACGGCGCGATGGACATCACGCAATTTCTGCGCCTCGGCATCCGTGTCGCCGCCGCTCTTGGCCACGTACACAGCCGTGGTCTTGTGCACAAGGACATCAAGCCGGCCAATATCCTGGTGAATGCTGCCCTTACCCAAGCGTGGCTGATGGGCCTAGGAATGGCGTCACGCCTTCCGCGCGAGCGCCGGTCGGGCCAGCTCTCGGAGTTTCTGGTCGGGACGCTGGCCTATATGGCCCCCGAGCAGACTGGGCGCATGAACCGCTCGATCGATTCGCGCAGCGATCTTTACGGTTTGGGCGTCACATTCTACGAAATGCTCACCGGGACTCTTCCATTTACCGCGTCGGATCCGATGGAGTTGGTGCACTGTCACATCGCAAGACGGCCGATATCCCCGTCCGACAATGTGAACGGTGTTCCGCTCGTGGTTTCGACAATCATCATGAAGCTGCTCGCCAAGACGGCTGAGGAGCGCTACCAGACAGCCGCCGGCGTCGAGAGTGACTTGCGGCGCTGTCTCACTGAATGGGAAACGCAGCATCGCATCGATGAATTCCCGCTTGGCGAACATGACACGCCGGATCGGCTGCTGATTCCGGAGAAACTGTACGGGCGAGAATCCGAAATCGATGCCTTGCTCGCTGCGTTCGATCGCGTTGTAGCTGGCGGTAAGCCGGAGCTCGTTCTTGTTTCCGGATACTCCGGCATCGGCAAGTCCTCCGTTGTGAATGAGCTCCATAAATCGCTCGTTCCGCCGCGGGGCCTGTTCGCATCAGGCAAATTCGATCAATACAAGCGCGATATCCCGTATGCAACGCTCGCTCAGGCGTTTCGTAGCCTGGTCCAGCGACTTCTGGGAAAGAGCGAGGCCGATCTGGCGCCCTGGCGCGATTCGCTCCGCGACGCCCTTGGCGCGAACGGCCGGCTCATCATCGAGCTCGTTCCGGAGCTGGAGCTTATCATCGGACACCAGCCGCCTGCTCCGGATCTCCCTCCCCAGGACGCGCGCAGGCGTTTCCAGCTGATATTTCGGCGGTTCATCGGCGTGTTCGCCCGGCCGGAACATCCACTGGCGCTCTTTCTCGACGACTTGCAGTGGCTCGACGCGGCGACGCTCGATCTGCTGGAGGAGCTGCTAACCGGGCCTGGGGCGGCCCCCTCGGATCTGCAGCATCTCATGCTGATCGGTGCCTATCGCACCAACGAAGTCAGCTCCGCCCATCCGCTGAGACAGAAGCTCGAGGCTATCGAGACTTCCGGTGGAGCGGTGGTGGAGATCACGCTTGCCCCCCTGGCTCCGGAACATCTGCAACAGTTGCTTTCGCAAGCTCTTCGCTGCGAGGCGGAGCGCGCCGCGCCGCTCGCGCGGTTGGTGCATGAGAAAACAGGCGGCAATCCGTTCTTCGCCAATCGGTTCATTGCCTCGCTCGCGGAAGAGGGAATGCTCACATTCGATCACGACGCGGGGCGCTGGTCCTGGGATCTCGGGCGGATTCGCGCCAAGGGATACGCCGATAATCTGGTGGACCTCATGGTCGGGAAGCTGACCCGCCTGACGGCCGAAACGCAAAAAGCTGTCCAGCAGCTGGCGTGCCTCGGAAATGCCGCCGCCGTCGCAACGCTGGGCCTGGTCTACGGCACGCCCGAGACGGAGATCCACTCGCTGCTCGACGAGGCGGTTCGCGCTGACTTGCTGGAGCGCGGGAAAGACTCGTACCACTTCATCCACGACCGCATTCAAGAGGCGGCGTATCTACTCCTTCCGGAATCATCGCGCGCCGAGGCGCATTTGCGCATTGGACGGCTGCTCGCGGCGAACACACCGCCGGAGCAGCGAGAGGAGGCGATCTACGAGATCGTCAATCAACTCAACCGCGGCGCGCCCTTGATCACTTCAGATGATGAACGCGTGCAACTGGCTGAGCTGAACCTGATTGCCGGCAAGCGCGCGAAGGTCTCGTCCGCTTACGTCTCCGCGCTGACGTATTTCGCTCGCGGCGCTGACCTGTTGCCCGATGACGCGTGGGAGAGCCGGCACGACCTTGCCTTCGCACTGCAGCTGCATCAAGCCGACTGTGAGCTCTGGACGGGTGCGCTGTCCTCCGCGGAGAAGGGTCTGGCGGCGCTTGCAACGCGCGCCGTCAACGTCATTCAGCGTGCGGCCGTCGCCGGCCGCCGCGTGGATCTGTACACGATGCTCGGGGCGAGCGATCGCGCAGTCGACGTGGGCTTGGAATACCTCCGGCATGTGAACATCGACTGGGCAGCTCATCCCACCGAGATCGAAGCGCGTCGTGAATACGAGCAGATCTGGTCCGACTTGGGAAGTCGGGAAATTGAAGACCTCATCGAGCTGCCGCTCATGGAAAACAAAGAGTCTCTTGCGACGCTGGACGTGCTTACCACACTGGCACCGCCAGCGTTATACACTGACGAGAACTTGTGGGCCCTTACTTCCTGCAGAGTGGTCAATCTCAGTTTGGAGCGCGGCAATAGCGACGCAGCAGCTGCGCATTATGCATCGGTCGGGCTCATCAGCGCTTACCGATTCGGTGACTACGACGTGGGTTACCGACTCGGAAAGACCGCTTGTGCTCTGATCGAACGCCGCGACTTGACGCGCTTTGGAGCAAAGGTCTATGCGCTCTTCGCGCTCCTAGTCCCGTGGAGGCGACCAGCGCGGGAGGGCATCGATCCGGCGAAACGTGCCTTTCAGCTGGCGAACGAGAGCGGCGACCCGACATTTGCCGCATACGCTTGCCGTAATCTCACGTCCATTCTTCTCGCCTCGGGCGAACCGCTCGATCATCTCGCGCATCAAGCTGAGCAAGGATTGGAATTCTCACGCCGGGTACAGTTCGGATTCGCGGCCGACATGATCTCCGCGCCACTCGCGTTCATTCGGACGCTCCGTGGCGAGACAGCAAAATTTGGCTCGCTCGACCATGACGATTTCACTGAGCGCTCGTTCGAGGAGCGCCTGACCGGTCACCCGGCCTTCGCCCTGCCGGAATGTTCCTACTGGATCCGAAAGCTGCAGGCTCGCTACTTCGCCGGCGACTATGCGTCGGCTATTGACGCCGCCGACAAAGCAGAAAGATGGGTTTCGACGTCGGCGTCGTTGCGGATCAAGCTGCTGGAGAGGGCGGAATACCACCTGTATGCCGCGCTCTCTCGTGCCGCATGCTGCGAGCCCTCGGACTCCGATGGGTGTGCGAAGTATCGAGAAGCTCTTGCCGCTCATCATGCGCAACTCCGGGCGTGGGCGGTGAACTGCCCCGAGAACTTCGAGGATCGTGCGGCGCTTGTCGGCGCGGAGATTGCTCGCATCGAGGGTCGCGTTGCTGATGCCATGGATCTTTACGAGCACGCCATCCGCGCGGCCCGTGCAAACGGTTTGGTCCAAAACGAGGCGCTCGCCTACGAGCTCGCGGCCCGCTTCTATGGGCTGCGCGGTTTCGAAGAGTTTGCACATATCTATCTGCGGCACGCGCTGGATGGCTATCGACGTTGGGGCGCCGTCGGCAAGGTGCGGCAACTCCAGAAGTTGCATCCTGAGTTCGTTGGGCAAGAACCATCCGTTTCGACAAGCGCTGTCGGGGCGTCGGGGGAGCACCTCGACCTCGCGACCGTCATCAAGGTATCGCAGGCCGTTTCGAGTGAGATGGTCATCGAGAAGCTGATTGAAACATTCATGCGCACGGCGCTCGAGCAGGCGGGCGCCGAGCGAGGACTATTGATTCTGACGCGAGGCACTGAGCAGCGGGCTGCGGCGGAGGCAATGATCAGCGGTGACACGGTGACTGTGCAGGCATGCGACGAAAATGTGAGCGCGGCCGTCCTGCCGCAGTCGGTTTTCCGCCACGTCGTGCGCACTCAGGAAAGCCTGACTCTCGAGGACGCCTCGGCCCAAAACCCCTTCTCAGCAGATCCTTATTTTGGTCGCCAGCGGACGCGCTCGGTCCTCTGTCTACCCCTCTTGAACCGCGGCACGCTGGTTGGGGTTCTCTACCTCGAGAACAACCTCGCTTCTCGCGTCTTCGCGGCCGCTCGCGTTCCTGTGCTGAAGCTACTTGCTTCGCAGGCGGCAATTTCGCTCGAGAACTCTCGCCTGTACCGCGACCTCGCCCAACGCGAGGCGAAGATCCGGCAGCTGGTGGACGCTACTATCGTCGGGCTCTTCATTTGGGACCTCGATGGCGCCATTCTCGAGGCCAATGACGCGTTTCTCCGTATGATGGGATACGAGCGTGAGGATCTGGTCTCAGGCCGCCTGCGCTGGGGCGATTTGTCGGCTGCCCAATGGCTTGGCCGCGATCGTCAGGATCTCGGCGCGGAGATCCAGCGCACCGGGAGCTTGCAACCGTTTGAATGGGAGCACATCCGCAAGGATGGCAGCCGCATGCCCGTACTGATTGGTGCTGCGAGCTTCGAAGGTGAAAACCAAGGTGTCTCCTTCGTGCTCGACCTGACGGAGCGCAAGCGCGCGGAGCACGCTTTGAGGCGAAGTGAGGCGCATCTCGCCGAAGCGCAGCGGTTGACGCACACCGGCAGTTGGGCCTTCGACCCGAGTGCAGGGAAGGTAGTCTACTGGTCCGACGAAATGTTCCGTATCTACGGGAGGGACTCCCGCCGGGAGAGCCTCCCAACCTATGAAGAGTTACTGCGGTACGTGCACCCGGACGATCGCGACGGTTTCAATAAAGCCACCGAGAGGGGACGCGGCAAAGCCGAAATGACATTCGATTTCAGAATCGTGATGGCCGATGGATCGGTCAGACACGTGCATTCGACTCGGCTTCCGGTTGTCGACGAAACGGGGATGCTGGTCGAGACCGTCGGGACCCTCGTTGATGTGACCGAGCGCAGACATGCCGAGCAGCGCCTGCTCATGCAATACCGCGTTACACGTATCCTGGCGGACGACGCGACGCTTGAGGAAGCGACCGCAAAGATCCTTCAGACAATGTGTGAATGCCTCGGATGGGACTTAGGTGCGGTGTGGGGCATCGATCCGAAAGCGGGCGTACTGCGCTGCGAGGAGTTGTGGCGCACATCCTCCATCGAAGCCGTCCAATTCGAGACTGCCACCCGGAAGAGCACATTCCGATCAGGAAGCGGACTGCCCGGCCGTGTCTGGGAAACGGGAGCACCCGCGTACATTGCGGATGTGGGGCATGACGTGGCGTTTCGCCGCGTGGACAGCGCCGCACGCCAGGTGTTACGCGCGGCCATTGCCTTTCCGATCGTGCTGGGGCGCGAGGTCATCGGCGTCATTGGCTTCATCAGCCGCGACGTTTCGCAGCCCGATCAGGAACTACTGGTCGTACTTGCCAACATCGGCAGCCAAATCGGGCAATTTACGGAGCGCAAGGGCGTAGAACAGGCTTTGAGGCGAAGTGAAGCGTATCTCGCCGAAGCGCAGCGGCTGACGCACACAGGGAGTTGGGTCTACGATCACATCCTTGGGAAGGTGAAACACTACTCGGATGAGACGTTCCGTCTGTATGGATTGGATCCCCGTCGCCCGAGCGGCCCGCCCCAACTCGAAGAGACCCGCCAACTGATTCACCCGCAGGACCGCGAGCGCGTGTTCGTACAGCTCGCGCAGATATTGCGCGACAAAACCGAATACGAGCAGCAGTTCAGGATCGTGCTGTCCGATGGGACCGTCCGGCACATGCACTCGATTGGGCATCCGGTTCTCAACAAGGCGGGAGAGCTGGTCGAATACTTCGGATCCGTAATGGATGTCACCGAGCGCAGGCACGCCGAGCACCGCCTGCTGGTGCAACACCGCGTGACGCGCATCTTGGCGGAGTCCGTCACCGTCGACGAAGCCATACCAAAAATCCTCGAGATGATAGGCGAGTGGCCGGGATGGGATCTCGGTGCTCTGTGGCAAAACGATCGGCATGCAGGCGTGCTCCGCTGCGCCGAGCTGTGGCGGACACCTTCCCTCGAGGCCGCGCAGTTCGAGGCTGTCACTCGGATGAGCACCTTCTCGCCAGGCAGGGGGCTGCCGGGCCGAGTCTGGGCGAGCGGTGCGCCTGCGTACATTGCGGATGTTACCCGTGACCCGAATTTTCCCCGCGCGGACATCGCCGCACGCGAAGGCTTGCGCGGGGCCTTTGCCTTCCCGATCCTGGTAGGTCGCGAGGTTCTCGGCATCATCGAATTCTTCAGCCGTGACGTTTGGCAAGCAGACCCGAACCTGCTCGACATGATGGCAAACATCGGCAGACAAATCGGGCAGTTTACGGAGCGCGCTGCAGCGGTCAAGGAGCTGTACCTGCGGGTAAACATGTTGCAGCAAATTCCCGTCGCGGCTTGGTCGGTGACGCCGGACGGAACTCCCGACATCGTGAATCAGCTTTGGTACGAATACACCGGCCAGACACCCGATTTCGTCAATTCTCACCCCGAGGCGTGGATGGCTACTCTTCACCCTGAGGACCGGGAAAGAGCATCCGAGAGCTACTGGGACGGGATACGCTCGGGGCGCGGCTTTACGATGGAAGCACGGTTCCTTCGTGCCCGCGACGGGACGTACCGATGGCATCTGAATCGCGCGGTGCCGGTACGGGACCCGGAGGGGAACTTACTTAGACTCGTTGGCACTTCAACCGACGTCCACGATTGGCGGCAAGCTCAGGAAGCCCTGCGTAACACGCAGACCGAGTTTGCGCATATGACACGTGTGATGACCATGGGGGAGCTCACCGCGTCGATCGCGCATGAAGTGAATCAGCCGCTCGGCGCCATGGTCACGAGTGCAGCCGCCGGCGCACGCTGGCTGGCGACCAAGCCTCCCCAACTGGACAAGGCCCGGCGGGCGCTGGAACGCATCGCCGATGATGGTAAGAGGGCTGCCGAAGTCATCCGGCGCATCCGGGCACTCATGAAGCGCCAGGCGCCGCGCAAGGAATGGCTGGACATCAATGAAACGATTCTCGAAGTGATAGCGCTTGCGCACTACCAGCTGCGCCGAAGCGCAATCCTGCTCGAAACACGGCTTGGCCACCATCTCCCGCTCGTCCGCGGCGATAGGGTGCAACTGCAGCAGGTGCTGCTCAATCTGGTCATCAATGCGATCGAGGCGATGAGCGGGATCAAGGAGCGGCCCCGCGAGTTGACGATAGTGTCATCTTCGGATGGGCCGGATACCGTATCCGTTGAAGTGCGGGATTCCGGGACGGGACTGGACCCGGCGCATGCACTTCATGTGTTTGAGCCCTTTTATACGACCAAGGCAGAGGGGCTTGGCATCGGCTTGTCGATCAGTCTCTCGATCGTCGAAGCACATGGCGGTCGCCTTTCGGCGGCAGCGAACGCACCACATGGCACGGTGTTTCTTTTTTCGTTGCCGGTCAACGAACAGGCGCCGTAGATACGCACGGTAGCCTGGTATAGTGGTGGATTGGCTGGGCGTGCACTGGCCCGGATCGATCCGCAGGGAGTCTCATCATGGTCGAGCAGCGAGCCGTCGTCTTCGTCATCGACGATGATCCGTCGATGCGCTTGGCGCTCGAGGATCTCGTGAGCACGGTGGGCCTCGAGGTGCGCGCGTTCGCCGCGCCGCAAGAGTTTCTGCAGAGCAAGCCGCCGGACGCGCCGGGCTGTCTCGTGCTCGACGTACGATTGCCAGGGATGAGCGGATTGACGTTTCACAAGGAGCTCGCGAAAGAGGGCCTGGCGCTGCCCGTGATTTTCATTACCGGCCACGGGGACATTCCCATGAGCGTGCGGGCGATGAAGGCGGGCGCGGTCGAGTTCCTCACCAAGCCGTTTCACGATCAGGATCTGCTCGATGCGATTCACACGGCGATCGAGCGTGATCGGAAAAGACGCCGCGAGGCGGCGCGCCTTGCCGACCTGCGCGAGCGCTTCGCTACCCTCAGCGAGCGCGAGCGTCAGATCATGACGCTCGTCGTCATCGGGCGGCCCAACAAGCAGATCGCAGCGGAACTCACCTTAAGCGAGATGACGGTGAAGGTTCACCGCGGGCAAGTCATGCGGAAGATGGTCGCGCGATCGCTGCCCGAGCTCGTGCGAATGGCGGACCGGCTGGGCGAGCCTATCGCAACGTCGTAGGCGATCTATACCAAAGTCGTAGCGCCTGCATACCTTCCTCGCGTGAAATGTCTGCAGGTGAGGATCCCACCCCCCGCCGGGGCAATTGTCTCGCGGGTCCGCGCGCACTAGTGTGTCGCTTTTCAACTGCCCATCGGGAGATCGGGGTGCCGAAGGGGCCGCTGGTTGCGATCGTTGACGATGACGAGTCGATCCGGGACACAACCAAGGATCTGCTCGAGTCTGCCGGCTTTTCGGCGGCCGTGTTTGCGCGCGCCGCAAGCCTGCTGAAGTCCAGGCGACTGAGCCAGGTCTCCTGCCTGATCGCGGACATGCGCATGCCGAAGATGACCGGACTCGAGCTGCATCGGCATCTGCTCGCCTCGAATCATGGGATCCCCACGATTCTCATGACCGCCTATCCGGACGAACGGACGCAGGCACAAGCAATCAAAGCCAACGTGGTTTGCTATCTCATAAAACCGTTCGCTGCGGACGAATTGCTCTCTTGCGTGC
>Ga0209006_10004614_pt1 | contig 12468 bp, 8 predicted proteins | sample JacPin_JW_Ref_O2_FD_188567 | JGI IMG/M metagenome (GOLD analysis project Ga0209006, IMG submission 188567) | Forest soil microbial communities from Algoma, Ontario, Canada - Jack Pine, Ontario site 1_JW_Ref_O2 (SPAdes) (version 2) | ecosystem: Environmental > Terrestrial > Soil > Boreal...
CCAGAACATGGGAGTCTACCGCACCCAGGTGCTCGACGACCGCCGCGTCGTGATCAATTTGGCGCCCGGACGCCAGGGCTTCATGTGCGCCAAGACCTGGCTCGACCAGGGCAAGCCGGCGCCGATCGCCTGGGTGATCGCGGCCGAGCCGGCGGTCCATCTCGCGACCGTCGCCAATTTGAAATACGGTCATGACGAGATCGAGCTGGCCGGCGCGCTCAAGGGCACGCCGATCGAGCTCGTCAAGGCCAAGACGGTCGACCTGATGGTGCCGGCCGCCGCCGAGATCATCATCGAGGGCGAGGTGCTGGCGAACGAGCACGAGCCGGAAGGGCCGTTCAGCGAGTTCACCGGCTACGCCTCGTTCCGCTCGACCCAGAACGTGTTCGTCGCCAGGCGCATGCGCATGCGGCAGGACGCGATCTTCCACAGCGTGGCTTCCGGCATGTCGCAGGACCACATCCTCGTCTCCTGCATCACGCGCGAAGGCGAGATCCTCAACGCGCTGCGGCGCAACCTGCCGAACGTCAAGGCCGTGCACGTGCCGCACAACACCTGCGGCGCCTTCATGGCGTTCATCGCGATGAAGAAGACGTCGGCCGGCGAGCCGCAGCAGGCCATCATGGCGGCGCTCGGCACCGAGTTCTACACCAAGTACGTGATCGTGGTGGACGACGACGTCGACGTGTTCGACCTCGCCGACGTGATGTGGGCGGTGGCGACGCGGGTGCGCGCCGAGCAGGATATCGTCTTCATCCCCAACGCCAAGGGCGCCATCCTCGACCCGACCTCCGATCCGGAGGATTTCACCCTCACCAAGATGGGCATCGACGCGACCAAGCCGCTCGGCCGCGATTTCGCCGCACGGCTCACGATTTCGGACGAGCAGCGCGCGCGGGTGCGGGGGATCCTGGCGAAGGCGGGGGTGAATTGAAACGTCTGCGGCGGCTGCCTGCCGCGTGCCTGGGGCCGGGCGATCCCGCCATCGACTTCGCGGATGCCGCCGGGCTAAGGATGATCCGCAATCGCTGAGGGATTTGTCATGCGCACGCGCATCAACTGCGGCTGGCTGGTCGGCCACGACCATGGCCGGCACACGCTCTGGCGCGATGCCGAGCTGGTCTACGAGGGCAATACGGTGCTGTTCGTCGGCGAGCGCTTCGAAGGCAACGTCGAGCGCGAGATCGATGCGCGCGACAAGCTGGTGGCGCCCGGCTTCATCGACACCCATGTCCACTCCGGCCACCGTGCCTCGCACCGGCTGATTTCCGACGTCGGGCGCGGCGACTATTTCGGCCAGCCCTTCCTCGAAATCAGCGTCGCGCGCGCGGGCACCCGCGTCGGCGGCGATCCGCGCTATGCCCGCCCCGACGACAACGCGGTCGTCGACGAGCTCATGCTCAATGCCCGTTTCACCATCGCCGAGCTCTTGCGCAACGGCATCACGACGTTCGTCGAGTTCGGCAGCCAGCTCCGCGTCCAGGAGGCGCTGCTGGATGTCGTCGGCGAGCTCGGCATCCGTGCCTATCTGGGGCCGGGCTTCGACAGCGGCCGCTGGGTCGGCGGCGAGAACGGCAAGCTGGTCCGCGTCGTCGACGAGGCCGCGGGCGAGCGCGAGCTCGATCTCGCGCTCGAGTTCATCGAGCGCCATCAGGGCGCGCATGGCGATCGCGTGCGTGGGATCATCGTGCCGCGCGAGATCGAGACCTGCACGGTTGCGCTGATGCGCAAGGCCGCCAAGGCCGCGCAGGAGCGCGACCTGCCGGCCGCGATCCATGCCGCCTACAACATCCACGAGGTGTTCGACATCATCCGCGAGCATCAGATGACGTCGGTCGAGCTGCTGCGCGACGTCGGCCTCATGTCCGACCGGCTCAATATCGGCCACGGCAACTTCACCTGCGACAATCCGCTGATGAACTATTCCGGCTCGCGCGACCTGGAGATCATGGGCAGCCACCGCTGCTCGGTCTCCCATTGTCCGGTGAACATCGCGCGGCGCGCGCGCTTCCTCGACAGCTGGGAAACGTATCGCAAGGCGGGCGTCAACATCGCGCTCGGCACCGACACCTATCCGCGCGACATGATCCTGCAGATGCGCAACGCCTCCTATTTCGGCAAGGTGGCGAGCCGCGATCTCAAGGCGGCCACGGCCGCGCAGGTGTTCGAGGCCGCGACGCTGGGCGGCGCCCATACGGTCGGCCGCGCCGACCTCGGCCGGCTTGCGCCCGGCGCGAAGGCGGACATCGTCATCATCGACCTCACCGGCGGCGACACGCTGCGCTTCGGGCCGGTGCGCGATCCGATCAAGAGCCTGATCGATTGCGGCATCGGCAATGACGTGCACACCGTGATCGTCGACGGCGTGACGAGGATGGAGAAGGGCCGCATCCCCGGCATCGATTTCGCCGCCCTGCGGGCGCAGGCCCAGGCCGCCGGCGAACGGGTGTGGAGCGGCTGGCAGAACTGGGACCCGCACGGCCGCACGGCCGACGAGATGAGCCCTTACTCGTTCACCCGAGCCAATTAGCCAGGGCGGCGTAACTGTCGGCGCTCGGGCGTGGCTCCCGCGATCGAGGATCTGAGCAATTTTGCACAGCGTTGCTGGCCGGTAGAATGCATACTACTGTCATTGCGGGGGCGCCATGACGATTCTCGCCATCAGGCACGTCACGACTTATCACTACAAGAAGCCGGTCGCCTTCGGCGAACACCGGATGATGCTGCGTCCGCGCGAGGATCGCGACCAGAAGGTGCTCGACGCCGAGCTCGCAATCACGCCCGAACCGACCCAGCTGTTCTGGACGCGGGACGTGTTCGGCAATCACGTTGCGACCGCCCGTTTCGCGGAACGCGCCTCGGAGCTTCGCTTCGAAAGCGCCATTTATCTCGATCATGCACCGAGCGGCTTCGCCGCAGCCGACATTGAAGATTTCGCCCGGACCCATCCGTTTGCATATGCGGTGGAAGACAGGCCGGGTCTCGCGCCCTTCCTCGCGCCGGTGTCCCGACACGCCAAGCTCGTTCACTGGGCTGCAACGTTCGTCCGCCACGACGGGCCGACCGACACGCATGAGCTTCTCGTCGGCATGACGCAGACCATCAGGCGTACCTTCAAGCACATGGCGCGGCACGAGAAGGGAACCCAGGACCCGGTCGAGACGCTGCATCTCGCCAGCGGGAGCTGCCGCGACCTGGCAGTGCTCATGATGGCGGCGTTGCGCCTTCTTGGAATCGCCACGCGATTCGTGTCCGGATATCTGCATCTTGCCGATGACGACGACAGTGTCACCGGCGGCAACACCCATGCCTGGGTTCAGGTCTACGTTCCCGGCCCGGGCTGGGTCGACTTCGATCCGTCGAGCGGCGCGGTCGGGAATCAGAATCTCGTGCGCGTCGCCGTGGTGCGTGATCCGTGCGAGGCCATACCGCTGCAAGGCACGTGGATCGGAAGGGCGTCGGACCATCTCGCCATGCAAGTCGCGGTCAAGGTCAAGGCGGACGCCGGCGCCGGACGTCGCCCAAGCACAGGACGATGACGCTGCCTCGCAACCATTGCGACGGTCAGTGATCGCTCTCCGAGCGAGGAAACGGCGGAACCTTTTTGCCGCCGCGCCCCTTATTCATATGGCCGGCGAGTTCCGCTCGCGCCGAAAGGTTTTCGATGAGGATCCGTGCGGGCTTTGAAATTTCCTATGACTGCCCGCAACCGACGCCCATGATCCTGCAGGTGAGTGTTCATCCATCCCGCATCCCTGATGTGCTGAGCGGGGGTCGCCTGCGGTTCGATCCGCCCATCCCGGACAACACCTATCATGATAGTTTTGGCAACTTTTGCCATGTGATACGCGCCCCCGCGGGCCGACTCAACATCTCCACGGACCTGGTGGTGCAGGATAGTGGAAAGCCGGATGAAATTGTCGCGGAAGCGGCGCAGCATCCGCTGGAGCGGCTGCCGGTGGAGACTCTGATCTATCTCCTCGGCAGTCGCTACTGCGAGACGGATCGACTATCTGATACGGCATGGTCCCTTTTCGGGCAGGTTCCGAAGGGCTGGCCTCTGGTTCAGGCGATCTGCGACTACGCCCACAGTCGTATCAAGTTCGGCTACGAGCACGCGAGCCCGACCAAGACGGCGTTCGACGCCCATCAGGAGCAGCGTGGCGTATGCCGGGATTTCGCTCACCTCGCCATCACGCTGTGCCGCTGCATGAATATTCCGGCGCGATATTGCACCGGCTATCTCGGTGACATGGGCACCTCGCCGCCCTATGGCCCGGGGGACTTCGCCGCGTGGTTCGAGGCATTTCTGGGTGGCCGCTGGTACACTTTCGACCCGCGCAACCACGTGCCGCGCATCGGTCGCATCCTGATGGCACGCGGGCGCGATGCCACCGACGTCGCGATGGTGACCTCGTTCGGCCCTTGCACGCTCGCGAACTTCAAGGTGATCACTGACGAGGTTGCGACAACGGCTCCCGCGAGGACGTGACGGATCGTGCCAGGAGGCCCGAGCTTGGCGGATACCTCCGGCCGAAGCCGACGTCGCCGCCACCACGGTGCAGAAAAAGGTATTGTGTGCAATATTGAACAGCCCGAAACCCGATCGTGAGCCTATTTCTCTTGGTATGGATAGGGTACCGATCAGGTGCCCGGATGGCAGAGCTACCGAGCGTGGACCCAGGCACGCCGCCTTGTCAGCGGCTCGGTTGGTTTCCCGACGCAGGGGGGCGTGTCATGCAGTCTGTTCTGGACGATCCAAGGCTTTGGCATGACTGCGCCGCGGACGCTCGCGTCACGGCCGAGAAAATGATCGATCAAGACTCGAAACGACTGTTGCTGGGAATCGCCGATGGATATCGGCAACTGGCCCGGCGATCTGAAGAACGACATGCCCAGGACCCGCCGGAGAATGCAGGTTCAGGCGCTGTCGATCGCCTCAGCGTCGTGCCTCACGGAGCCAAGATACTATTCCATCCGTCGCTCGCGAAACGCGGTGGCGGGCCGCCCGACCAAAACGGCGCAAAGACGAGATAAGGGGGCCGTCGCGATCACGATTGGCGGTTTCGATCGCGCGGGATGTCACCAGCCCGATCCGCCCCCGCCGCCACCGCCGCCGCCTGAGGAGCCGCCGCCCGAGGAGCCACCGCCGCTCGATCCGGGAGCGCTCGACGCGGATGCGATGGTCTGCGTGAGCGCGCCGCCGAGGTGCTGCGTGAAGGCGACCGGATCGTTGCCCCACTGATTGCCCTGATACCAGGCGGTTGCGACCGCGCCGGTGCCGGCCGCCGCGAGCACGGCGGCGAAGCGCTGCGCCCAGCGGTTCTCGACATCGAGCGCGAGCGCGTACGGCAGGAAGCGCTCGAACAGCTCCGGCGTCTTGTCGGGAGGATTGAGCGCATTGAGCCGGTCTTCCTCGGCAACGCCGAGATATTGGCGAAAGCCCTCGATGCGATCCATGATGGCGCGGCCCGCGACGGTCGGCGCCTGCAGCCAGTGGAAGCCGAGCAGCGCGAGAGGCGCCAGAATATAGGCCGCAATGCCGGGCAGAAAATCGAGCGGCCCGTGCGCGCCCGCGTTGATCAACGCGAGGCCGCCGGCCGCGGAGGCCGCGATCAGGGCGGCGCCCACCGCCATCAACAATCCGCCCCGCGAGTCGCGCCGACGGCCGGCCCTGATCATGAACGCGCCCGCCGCGATCGGCGCGAGCGGCACCAAGATGCCGAAATTCAAAGCCGTGGCGCGATCGTTGTCATAGGTCGTCCCGATCAAACAGGCGACAACCGCAAGCACCACGATGATCAGGATCAGCCCGAGCGCGGACCAGCCGTAATTGTCGGTGAAGAGCGTGCCGTCATAGCTTTGCTTCAGGCTGGCCTGCAGCGAGATCTTGGCTTGGGTGAGCGTCAGGTAGTTTTTCTGTATGAGCTTGAGCGATGGGTTCGCGGCGAACAGCTTGCTTTCAACCGCGCTTTCCGCCGGCCCGATCGGCTTGCCGCCATCGAGGCGCGAGAGCACGGTCTCGGCGCGGCTCCCGCTCAGCCGGATATGCCCGTTGACGCCGAGATCGATGATCGCGGCCGTGAAGCAGCGGGCATCGAACCCCATGCGCTCGACGAAGCGTACCGCCGCGGCCGACATGCCGTCGGGCGGCCCGAACAGCGGAATGATCGTGCCGGCCGGAGGATCGCGGCCGAACCGCCACCACGCGAAGGCATAGAATGCCACGATGCCGATGAGACCGAGACCCGCGATCCCCGCCGGCAAATTGTCCTGCAGCCACCAGCCGGCCTGCTCGGCCGCGCTGGGCGGCGCGACGAGTCCCTTCTGCCACGCGGCCGCGACCGTGAGGCCATTGCGCGACGGCAAGGCCCGGGTCGTGCGGAAGACGATGAGGCCCGGCTGCCGGGTGACGATCGCGGCGTCCTGTCCGCGCGCGCCCTGGGGGCCGGTGTAGAATGCGGCCTGCGTGAACGGCACCGCATCGGGCAGGGTGATGCGCGCCTCGGCGACGTCGATCGCGAACGTCCAGCCGGTGCCGGTGGCGTTCCAGTAGAGCTCGTCGCGATCCGGAAAGAAGCCGATCTGGCGCGTCGTGCGGTAGCGGATGACGAACTCGTGCTCGCCGCGCGACAGTGTCGTATCGGCGCTGCCGATGCGCACGCGCACGCCGTTCGCCATGGCTTCGGTCGCCCAGCGCACGTTCGCGCCGTCGAGCGTGACCGACGCCACCGCGAAGCCGACCACGACCCGGCTGCCGTCGGGGCGCGTGTAGGTGGTGGGAAAATCGCGCAGGATGCCGTGCCGGATCGCGTTCTGCTCGGCCTCGACGCGGATCGTCTCGGTGACCGCAAGGTCGCCGTTGCGCTCGACCGTGACGTCGCTGACGAAACGCAGGATGCGCTCCGCGGCGAGCGCGCGTCCGCCTGCCACACCGGCGATCAGCAGCGTAACCGCGAGCAACAGCGTCGCCGCGCGCGTCATCCGTCGCGCCACCCGTCGTCCCGCCCTGGCGATCATCGACGACTCACGGCTTGGGCGCCGCAAACGCCACGCCCGGCGCCGCCGCCTGCGTGCGGTCGTCGAGCTCGAAGAAGGGTTCTGCGCGGAAGCCGAGCATCCCGGCCATGAGGTTGTTCGGAAACGACTGGATCGCGATGTTGAGGTTGCGCACCGTGCCGTTGTAGTAGCGCCGCGCCATCTGCAGCTGGTCCTCGACGCCGGCCAGCTGCTCCTGCAGGGCGAGGAAGTTCTTGTCGGCCTTGAGCTGCGGATACGCCTCAGCCACCGCAAACAGCTTGCCGAGCGAGGCCTGCAATCCTCGCTCCGCCGACGCCCGGCCGCCGACGTCGCTCGCCGCGATGCTCGACGTGCGCATCTGCGTCACTTCCTCGAGCACCGCGCGCTCGTGTGCCGCATAGGCCTTCACGGTCTCGACCAGATTGGGCACGAGATCGCTGCGCCGCTTCAATTGCACGTCGATCCCGCTCCAGCCCTCGCGCACGAGATTGCGCATGCGCACCAGCCGATTGAAGACCGCGACCAGATAGATCACGGCCGCGGCCAGGATGGCGAGAAGGATCCATTTCGTCATGTCGCGCGCGCCCAGGTTGGGAATCGCGCTTCTAATCGCCTACCGTCATTTGGGGCATCCGTATCGTGCCTCCATTCGGACGATCTCGTTGATGCGAGCGCGTACGCCTGCGCCCATATTGGCGCGTGCACCCCCGTCACTGTCGGTTTGGCAGCCCGCATTGCCGAAATACCTGATTCCGCGCTGGGTGTGAAAACAGTAGCCGGCGTCCTTGTAGTATTGGTTGCGCTCGACCCACAGCTCATCGCAGCTCTGCGCGCTGGCATAAGAGGTCGCCAGCATCGTGCCCGCCACGATGACCGCGAGGCCGAGCGCGATGCGGCGCGCGTTGCGAAACGACGCCGATTGAGGCGCTGCGAGCAGTTGATTCATGTGACATCACCTTGTTGTTCGGGTTGTCGTCGGCATCATTCTAGGCCAACCCTGGCGAGGTAGCCATCGGGTTGGCATCAGATTCGTCGCAGCGGATTGGTGAGCGCGAGCAGGAATCCGCCGGTCGTGAACGCCGCGATGGCAACAAACGCGACGCGAAGCTCATTTCTTCCGCCCGATTTCCGCGATCAGCGGCTTCCACTGCGCGATCTCCTGCTGGATCTGCGCGCCGAATTGGGCCGGCGTGGTCTTGACCGTGTCGGCGCCGGCCTTGCGCATGGCCTCTTTCACGTCCGGATCGTCGGCCATCTTGATCAGGATCTCCGACAGCCGGCGGACGATCGGCTCCGGGGTCTTCGCCGGCGCCATGATCCCATTCCACGTCTCCACCAGGAAACCGGGCAACATGAGCTCGGCGACCGTGGGAAGGTCGGGCAGGTACGGGCTGCGCTTGAGCGAGGTGACCGCCAGTCCGCGCACCGCCCCGCTTTGCACCTGCGGCAGGCCGTCGGTCATGTTGGCGAAGGCGAAATCGACGTCGCCGGCCATCACCGCGGTCGTTGCCGGCGCGCCGCCCTTGAACGGGACATGCACCGCCGTGACCCCGGTGCGGGCCTTGAACAGCTCGACCGAATAATGGGTGAGCCCGCCGGCGCCGCTCGAGCTATAGTTGAGCGTGTCGGGATTGGCTTTGGCGTACGCCACGAGCTCGGCCATCGAGCTGACCGGCAGGCTCTTCTTGACGATGACCACCTGCGCGATCGAGCTCACGACGCCGACCGGCGCGAGGTCCGCCACCGGGTCGTAGCCCACCTTCTGGTTCGGATCGAACGGCGCGACCGAAATGGCGCCGATGCTGCACACGCAGAATACGTAGCCGTCGGGCGCCGCGTTGACGACCGCCTGCGCCCCGACGATGCCGCCGGCGCCCGGCCGGTTTTCCACGATGACCGGCTGGCCGAGGGCCTTTTCGACATAGTGCGCGCTCAGCCGCGCCACCAGGTCCGTGTATCCGCCCGCCCCGTAGGGGACCACGAAGGTGATCGGCCGATTGGGCCACGTATCCGCGGCGCGCAGCGTACCCGGCGCCAACGCGATCCCCAGCGACAGCAACAGTCCGCAAACGCGTTTCATGGTGACTCCTCCCAATGATCCTGACCGCGAGAAGCAAGTTCTTTGCCGTTCGGCCGAGTCGGCTGCAATTTCAGGAGGTTATCGCTTTCCCGGCTGATCGGTCGATCCAGCCGCCCCCATCCGCGTGGTCCGAGCGAGATCTGACCAAGCCTCGACTCAAGGTCGAGCCGGTTTCTTCTGCGGTGCCGGCCCCGCCCCGATCGCCTCCACCACCCGCCGTGGCGTCACCGGCGAGACCAAGAGCTCCACCCCTAGTCCCCTGAGCGCATCGTTCACCGCGTTGGTGATCGTAGCCGGCGGCGCGATCGCGCCGCCTTCGCCGAGGCCTTTCTGGCCGAAGCGCGTGTAGGGCGAGGGCGTCTCCATGTGGATGATGCGCACGGCGGGCATCTCGGCCGAGCCGGGCAGCAGGTAGTCGGCGAGCGTCGAGCTCAGCGGCTGCGCGTCGGCGTTAAAGGGCATCTCCTCGAGCAGCGCGGTGCCGATGCCCTGGGCGACTCCGCCGAGGATCTGGCCGTCGACGATCATCGGGTTGAGCAGCACACCGCCGTCCTCGACCACGACATAGTCGAGGATCTCGATCGCGCCGGTGTCGGGATCGACTGCCACGACCGCCGCATGCGCCGCATAGCTGAACGTGCCGGTGTCGCGCTTGGCTTTGTAGCCGGCGGTCACTTCGAGCCCGGCCGGATCGACGTCGGCGGGGAGATCCTGCGGCCGCCGATACCAGGTGCGGGCGATCTCGCCGACCGCGATGCGTCCTTGCGCGGCGATGACCGCGCCATCGGCGAGCCGCACGTCCTCGACGCGCGCCTGCAGGAGCTTTGCGCCGATCCGCTTGAGCCGCTCGGCCAGCTGCTCGCACGCGGTCGCGACCGCGCCGCCCGACATGATGGCGCAGCGCGAGCCCCAGGTGCCGGTCGAGTAGGGGGTGAGCGCGGTGTCGCCGTGCACGAGCTTGATGCGCGCGTGCGGCACGCCGAGGATCGAATGGGCGACCTGCGAGAGCGTCGTCTCCAGGCCCTGGCCGTGGCTGTGCGCGCCGATGCGCAGCTCGAGCCCGCCGTCCGGGGTGAAGCGCGCGAGGCACGGCTCGTAGCCCGGCACGAATGGAATGCCCCACGAAGCATAGACGCTGGTGCCATGCCCGGCCTGCTCCGAATACATCGCGAGCCCGACGCCGATGCGGCGGCCGTCCGGCTCGCCCCGTCGCTGCCGCGCGCGCACCACGTCGAGCCCGATCGCCGCGACGGCACGGCGCAGCGCCTCGGGATAATCGCCGGAATCGAAGTGCCGCTTGGCGATGTTGTCGAACGGCATCTGCTCCGGCCGCACCAGGCTGCGCCGGCGCAGCTCGGTGGGCTCGATGCCGATCTCGCGCGCGAGCGCATCGAGCGTGACCTCGAGCGCGAAGCACACGCCCGTGCGCGCGACGCCGCGGTAGGGCAGGATCGGCGGCTTGTTGGTCGCGACCGAGAACGTGCGGCAGCGATAGTGCGGAAAGTCGTAGAGGCCGGGCAGGATGCTGCCGATCTGGCCGGCCTCGAGGCAGGCCGAGAACGGATAGGCCGAGTAGGCGCCGGCATCGACGGTCGCGTCGCAATCGAGCGCCAGGAGCCGCCCTTGCGCGTCCGCATAGGCGGTGAGGCGATAGTGGTGCTCGCGACAATTGGCGCCGGCCGTGAGGCTCTCGCGCCGGTCCTCGATCCAGCGCAGCGGCACGCCGAGCTTGCGGCTCGCCCAGGCGAGCGCCACCTCCTCGCCGAGCAGCACGCCCTTGTAGCCGAACCCGCCGCCGACATCGGGCGCGATCACGCGGATGCGTCCCTCGTCGAGACCGAGGCATTCGGCGAGCCCGGAGCGCACGATATGCGGCTGCTGGGTCGCGCTCCAAAGCACGAGCTGGTCGAGCCGGCTGTCCCAATGCGCCAGCACGCCGCGGCCTTCGAGCGGGCTCATCACCTGGCGTGAGGTCACGAGCTCGCGCGTGACCGCGAAGGCCGCCTTGGCCTTGGCGGCCGCGAAGTCGACATCGATCTCGGTGGTGAGAAAGAGATTGTCGCCCCAGGGCTCGTGCACGAGCGGCGCATCGGCGCGCCGCCCGGCCAGCATGTCGTGGACGGCGGGCAGGGGATCGAGCTCGAGCGCGATCTGCGCCGCCAGATCCTCGGCTTCGGCGAGGCTCGGCGCAACGCACATGGCGACCGGCTCGCCGACGTGGCGCACCTTGCCGGTTGCCAGCACCGGCTGCAGCGACGACTTGAACCCGGCGAGCGCCGTGTCGGCGCGGATCGCCTGCACGCCCACGAGATCCTCGGCGATGAAGACGCGATCACGGATCGCCGGCGGAATGCGGATCGCCTTGATGCGCGCATGCGCGAGCGGGCTGCGCAGGAAGGCGACCTCGCGCATGTGCGGCAACGCAATGTCGCCGACGAACTGCCCGCGGCCGCGCAGGTAGCGGTCGTCCTCCTTGCGGATGAGCCGTGCCCCAATGCCTTGCTCGGTCACGCTGGTCTCCGCGCGAATGGCCGCCGTGCGATCAGGGTAGCGCGTAGGGTGGACAAAGCGAAGCGTGTCCACCGTTCCCTGTGGCGCGTGGGCGCGGCGCGTTCCGCGCTCCCCGCTTTCGCGGGGACCAGCTTTGCCCACCTACAACCCTACGGCAATGCGCCACCGCATGAATGGGCCGTGCTCAGCGCGCAGGAGATCGCTTGTCACCGCGGGACCGCCACAATAGTCTCTCGCCACGTCTTGCTTGTTGCCGGATGCCTGCAAGCGCGCGAGCCGTGCGGTCAGCAGAGGAACGAAACCATGAATGCAGCGCCCGTCTACGATCTCATCCTGCAGGGAGGCCACGTGATCTGCCCGGCGTCGGGCATCGACGGCGTGATGGATGTCGCCGTCGCCGACGGCAGGATCGCGCAGGTCGCCAAAAGCATCATTCCGTCGTCGGCCAAAAGCGTCGTCGACGTGCGCGGCAAGATCGTCCTGCCCGGCATGATCGACACGCATGCGCACATCTACCGCTACGTCACCGGGCGCTTCGGGCTCGATGCCGACATGGTGGGGGTGCAGAGCGGCGTCACGGCGCTGATCGACCAGGGCGGCGCCTCGTGCATGACGTTTCCGGGCTTTCGCCACTTCGTCGCCGAGCCGGCGGCGAGCCGCTGCTACGCCTTCATCTCCGCCTATCTGGTCGGCGGCCTCGAGGGCCACTACTACCCGCAGCTCTATTCGCCCGACGGCGTCGATGTTGCCGCCACCGTCGCGGCCGCCAAGGCCAACCGCGATCTCGTCAAGGGCGTGAAGGCGCATGCCGAGATCGGCGGCTTTGCGCGCTGGGGCACCCAGGTGATGGAGCTCGG
>Ga0209006_10004615_pt1 | contig 12468 bp, 9 predicted proteins | sample JacPin_JW_Ref_O2_FD_188567 | JGI IMG/M metagenome (GOLD analysis project Ga0209006, IMG submission 188567) | Forest soil microbial communities from Algoma, Ontario, Canada - Jack Pine, Ontario site 1_JW_Ref_O2 (SPAdes) (version 2) | ecosystem: Environmental > Terrestrial > Soil > Boreal...
GCCATCCGCCGAGCAGCGCGCCGACGATACCCAGCACGATGTCCATCACGATGCCTTCGCCGGATTTATTGACGATCTTGCTGCCAATGAAACCTGCGATCAGTCCCAAGACAATCCACGCCAGAATTGACATATGTTTCTCCTCAAAGCTGCTGACCCAGGAAGGGAACGGAACCTGAGGAACAGGGGGCCACTATACAAACGGGGATGCGGACCACCCATCCGTAAAAGCCTGTACCAGTAGGTCTGATTCGCTGTAGCCGACGAGTCGGCGATTGTGTCACGAAACGCCGAATTTGAGATTTTTGAAAATTTGATGACAACGCTTGACAGGAAAAAATGGGGATGCGTTTTACTCTTCTCTCCAGTTGACAACCAATTGCAACTAGAAAATGGCTCGCCGCTCCACCGGTTCTCGCGTCACGGACCGAGGACTACGACGACGCCTAGACCGCCCCTGCGATAAAAATCAAATCGGATGATTCCTGGTACGCGTCACCGGGAACCGAATCCAGCTCCGCTACAGTTCTGGTTTGGTAATCTTTAGCGGGCGACTTCCGCGCAAAAGCTTGCCGATTCTGCAACCCGGGATGGGGAGATTTCGTTTGCCGAATGATATGAACGACAACGGCGGCAGAATCAAAAACATCGTTTCTCCACCGGCGGCTTCTTCCACGCAGCCTCGCATTACGGTCAATGCCCAGAAGCATGACGAACTAAGTTTGCTGATCAATTCCCGCAATCCGATCATCACGGTCGAAACCACCGAGGAAGATCGCTTTGAAGGATTGCTGCAGGCGCTCTCGGCCGACCTTGGCATTCCACTTTTCACCTGGACCATTACCACCGGCCTGACCAAGTGGAAAGGCTCGCCCATCTACGGCACCGACGAGCTCGAGCAGGCGCTCGCGAACATTGCGCTGATTCACGGCGAAGGAATTTTTCTGCTCTGCGACGTAGCGCGTTATTGCGACAACGATCACGTCGCGCGCCGGCTTCGCGATCTGGCGGACGCTTTCCGCACCGAAAGGCGATCGCTGGTCATTTCGGCTGCGTCCATCCAATTGCCACCCGAATTGGAATGTGAATCCGTTTCTTTTGATTTGGGATTGCCCGATGCGAACGAACTTTTGCCCGGCGTGAACCAGGTGATCGCGCAGGTGGGCCACGATCAAAGGCTGCCGATCACGCTGGATGTCAGTGGGATTGCGCAGCTCGCGCACAATTTGGTCGGACTGCCGGAACAGGAAGCGCTGCGCACCCTGCGCAAATGTCTGCTGGCTCGCGGAAAAGTAGACGCCGCCCTGATCGACGCGGTGCTTGACGAGAAACACAGTCTTACGCGCGAAGATGGATTGCTGGAAGCCGTTCGCCGCGACGCTTCCTTCGCCGACGTGGCCGGGCTGCAACATTTGCGCCAGTGGGTGGCCAAACGTAAAAGCGCGCTGACCCCGGAAGGCCAGCGTTTTGGATTGGCGCCGCCGAAAGGCATCTTGATCACCGGGGTGCAGGGCTGCGGCAAAAGTCTGGTGGCGCGCGCGGTGGCCGGCGAGTGGGGCATTGAACTGGCCCGGCTCGATGCCGGATCGCTCTACGACAAGTTCGTGGGAGAAAGCGAGAAGCGCCTTCACCGGGCGCTGGATTTGGCGGAAAAATTGTCGCCGGTTGTTTTATGGATCGACGAGATTGAAAAGGCGTTTGCCTCGGCCGGAACCAGCGGAGATGCCGATGCCGGATTGTCACAACGATTGTTGGCGACGCTTCTGACCTGGATGCAGGACCGCCAAAGCATCGTGTTTTTGGCCGCCACTTCGAACAACATCCGGGCCTTGCCTCCGGAGATGCTGCGCAAAGGCCGCTTCGATGAGATTTTCTTTGTCGACTTGCCCAATGCCGGAATTCGCGCGCAGCTTTTCACTTTGCATCTGAAGAAACGGGGCAGAGACGCCGCCGCATTCGACGTTCAGAAACTGGCCGGCGCGGCCGAAGGATTTTCCGGCGCCGAGATCGAACAGGCGATTGTGGCCGGGCTCTACACCGCCTTCAGCCAGAAGCAGCAATTATCGACGGAAATTGTGTTGGCCGAAATTCGGGACACGCGGCCGCTCAGCGTCACGCGCAAAGAAGACATTGATGACATCCGGGAGTGGGCGAAATCCCGCACCGTTCCGGCCGACTGAAATGGACAGTGTGCGGCGGCGCTTGACCGCCCTTCCATTTCTCGTTAAGCTTTTTTTCGAAATTGACTGAGAACTCAAGTCAGGCCGTAACTCCTCCCGCCGCATCAAGACCTCACTCCCGTATTCCATTCGAAGGGCGCGTGGCCATCGCACTTGCAGCCCTGGGTGTGACCTTGATGGTCACGAACCCGTGGTTCACCGCGGTAGACGATGAGATCGCCATCGTAGATGTGGCCGCTAATCCGGCTTGGCAAACCATCAAACTTTTCCTGAGTGGCGGCGGCCAGCATGAGCATCCACCGCTTTCGGATCTAATCCTGCACGGCTGGCTCTGGCTCACCAACGGTAACAGTCAATGGCTGCGGCTGCCCTCGGTGTTTTTTTATCTTTTAGGAATTTGGTTCCTGGTGCGGGCTGCGCGCCGCATCGGCGGGGATCGCGCGGGATACGGCACGTTGGCGCTGCTCATTTTCTGGCCCTACGGATTTCATTTCGGTCGCCTTACCGGCTGGTATTCCTTCACCTTCATGTTGGTATCGTTGCTCACGCTCATCTACCTGAGATATTTGGAAGATACATCGTGGAAGACCTGGCTCTGGCTCGGTCTTTGCGCCTTGGCGCTCATTTACACCAACTATTTCGGATGGGCGATGCTGTCGTTTTTGGGATTGGATTACCTAACGCGATTTCGGCGTGACGCCAAGAAATGGATGCTGCTGTTATCGACTTTGGCGGTGCTCCTCCTGGCTTGTGTGCCGATCCTGCCGGCTTTTCTCACCGAGGCGCACGCGCGCGCAAAGACGGCGTTTTCACCCACTGTCGTCGCGACCGGTATTTACAATTTGTACTGTCTCTTCGTCAGCGAATCGGTGGCGCCGTGGTTCTGGGCGTTGGGGATCGTGGCGGGTTTAGCGATTGCCTGCGCCCTGGCTCTCTCGTTCGTTTATAGCGGACCGCTGGCACGCCGCTTCCTGCTGTATTTTGTGGCGCTGCTGGCGGCGATGACTTTTCTGCAGATTGGAAACACCAAGCGCATGTTGATGATCAGCCCCTGGCTGGTTCTGCCGTTGGGAGTGGCCATTGGACTCGCGGCGGTGGGCGCCATCGGCTGTTCGGAATTTTTTCGCGGAATCTGTACGCCGCGCCGCATTGGATCGAGCCCTGGAACCGGGTTTCGGTGCGCGCCGCGGAGGTCGCGAGCAACGGCGGCGTGGTCATCGCTAATAATCCCTCGCTGTTTTTTTACCTGACCTACCGTTTGCCGTCCACCGACCCGGTGCGAAACGGGCATTTTGCCGGAGTCTTGCCGGCGACGGTCAGGGCGGCCAATATTTATTCGCCCCAGGAATGGATCGACGCCGGAAGTCCCGTAGCCCAGACGGTGGCGGTATTCGACGGTCTGAGTTATGGCGTGCCCGGTCCTTCGATGGAGGAAATTCGTCACGCGCTGAATTCGCGATGTGCGAGCGTCGGCGAAGACCATTTGGTGCACGATTCAGGCGCGCGCTGGAAGCAGGAATATCAACCGGTCAGCGGACAGCGGGAGTGGCGCATTCAGGTCAACCAGTACAGTTGTTCAGCTCCGTAGGCGCACGTCGAAGCTACGCCGCGTTTTTCAGGAACGCGGAATTTTCCAGAATTTTGAGATGAAAGAAATGATGGTGCGCCCGGGCGGGTTCGAACCGTCGACCTTGTGCTTCGGAGGCACACGCTCTATCCAGCTGAGCTACGGGCGCAATGGTGATTGCTGCGGATTCAAGTTTACTCTGCTTTTCGCACTGCGGCAAAACCAATCCGTTTTCGAGTGAAGCCCGGAACGCTGAGCGATTACCCGCCCTTTGCTAGGCCTTTGATCTGCTTTGCGTATTTTTCAATCTGCTCGCACTTTTGGACCATGGCCAGCGAGAGGACGTTTTGCGAGTTGGTTCTTTCGACCTCGGCTTTCAGCTGGGCCGCCAGAAAGTAAAGCTTCTCGACGCTGTCGTGAATCTGCGAATCGTTATGCTCCAGGATCTGTTTAGGATCAATCCGCGGGTCGAGATTGGGCCCGGCGAGCGGAGTCGCGGGCGCGTTTTGCGGCATTCCGCTGGGAGGATCGCTGGCAGGTGGCGGAGTCGGCATGCCTCGCTGGGTAGCCAGCGCGCCAGCCCAAGTGCGCCCGGCGATGAATTCGGCGACCGTTCCGACCGCGACGCAAGACAAACCGGCCAGAAAAAAACGTTTTTGTTTGTTCATGACAATTGCTCCAGTTTCGGCACTTCGTTCGTCTAAAAGTTTACCTGGAGGAAGTTTCGCAAAACACGCACCCGTGCTGAACGTCCTGCACTGCGCCTGACGGGTGTATACTTCCGCCTCTGCTATCTTATGACCGAATCCTTCTCCCAGTGGACGGAAAGTGCAGGGCGCATCGGGCTGCGGCTGGTCGTCATCGCGGTCATCGCCGTGTTGCTGATTCGCGCGCTGCGCGTCGTAACTTTGCGTCTGGTGCAGGCGGCCAAAACTCCCACGCGTGCCGGCCAACTGCGCGAGCAGCAGACCCGGACCATGGCCGATTTGCTGCACAGCATCGGGGGCACGACCATCATCGTCGTCGCCGTGCTCATGGCCATGCGCATCCTCGGCTTCGACATTGCACCGGCACTGGCCACCGCCGGGGTGCTCAGCGTGGCGTTGGCTTTCGGCGCGCAAAGTCTGCTGAAAGATCTCATCAACGGAATTTTCATCGTTTTCGAAGATCAATATTCGCTCGGAGACATGCTGCAGGTGAACGGTGAAACCGGACGCGTCGAGCACCTCACCCTGCGCCGTACCGTGCTGCGGAACACGGCGGGCGCGATCGTCTCCATACCCAATAGCCTAATTGGCCAGGTTTCGAATCTGAGCCGTGACTGGTCGCAAACATTTGTGGACATTACCGTTCCGGCCGAGGAACTGGTCAGCACCGCGATTTCCATCCTGGATCGGGTGGCCACGGAATTTCGTAACGACGCGACCTGGTCGCCGGCGCTGGTGGATGGTCCGCGCGTCCTGGGCGTCGAAGCCCTGAATCTGGATGGAACCGTGATCCGTCTGCAGGTTCGTACCGTGTTGAATCGCAAAGATGACGCAGCGCGCGAACTTCGCAGGAGAATCAAACTGGCCTTCGAAGATTCCGAGATCATGCTGAGCCATTCCCACAACGTGTCCTTGCAATCCGATAAACCCAGTACCAGCCAATAGCCGCAAATTTTTTGTAGAAATAAAACTTAGGAGGGAATCATGGGAGAAGTTACGCACGAACAGGCCAATCTGTTGCTGCGTCTTTACGATCTGCGCCGGGAACCGCGAATGCGCGAAGCGCGCGAATGGTATTTCGGCCATTTCAAGCCGACCTCCGTGGAAGACGCCATGAAAATCTGTCCGCCGAACAGCGCCGAGAACACCTCGATGCGCATGGTGACCTCCTATTGGGATATGGCGGCCGGCATGGTGAACCGCGGTTTGATCGACGAAGAATTTTTCTTCGAAAATACCGGCGAGCAATGGCTGGTCTGGGAACGGCTCAAGCCAATCCTGCCGGCGATGCGCGCGATGTTCAAAAACCCGAACTATCACCGCCAACTCGAGGAACATGTGAAACGACTCGAGGCCTGGCGCGAGAAGGGCGCTCCGGGAAGCACCGAGGCGATGCGCCAGATGATGGCGATGATGTCGCAGGAAAAACCGAAAGAGCAAGCCACTAAGGCCTAGTCCCGTCGCCATCAATGCAGCGTTTCGTCACGGCGTTGCATGCCCGGCGCGTCAGAAGTAGAGTACGGTCTGCCAAACACTCGCCATGAGGATTTCGGGTGACCGTACTCCGCGTTCGGGAGAATGGTGCAAGCGCTCGTACCTCGGGTGCTGAATCGAATCAAATTCTCCCAGGACGCTTTTGATGAAGAATGGATTCCATGCCGGATCTCCAGCATTCCGGCAAGCCGTATTGAAAAGCGAAAGACTGCGCATCCTCATCGTGCTGGGGATTATCGTCGTGGTTTTTCTGATCCGTTCCTTCCTGACTTTGATCCTCTGGGACCGCGAAAACTTCCACCTGTGGCTCCTCTCCTGTGCGCTGCTCAGTCTGTTCCTGCTCTATGAATTTTTCATTTATCGCGCGGTGAGCCGCGCCGTGCGGAGCGGCAGCGATCTCTCGGCCGGACTGCGTATCAGCAACGTAATTATCGAAACGTCGGTGCCGGCGTTCGCTCTCGCCTTCATCTACAGTACCGCCATCGATCCTGCCTACCGGCCGCTGGCCAATCCATCCACGCTGCTTTTTTTCATATTTATTATTTTGTCGACCTTGCGATTGGATCCCCGGCTCTGCCGGTTCTCGGGAATCGTCGCGGCGCTCAGCTATCTCTGTGCGTCGACCTACCTGGGTTGGCATCCGGCGTTCCGTGACGGAACATTGCTACTCAACCCGCACAAGGCGGTCTTCGGTTATGCCGCGATTCTGATTTTCGCCGGAGTCGTGGCCGGCGCGGTGGCCGGCGAAATCCGGAAACATGTAGACGCGGCGCTGCACGAAGCCGAAACCAAACTACAAGTCCAGCGCCTGGAGCACGACCTGGACGTAGCGCGGACGATTCAACAATCGCTGCTGCCGGTGTCGATGCCGGTGATCGCAGGTTTCGATATCGCGGCGTGGAATCAGCCCGCGGATCAAACGGGCGGCGATTATTACGATTGGCAGCCGCTGCCCGACGGCCGCGTGCTGGTGGCCCTGGCGGATGTCACTGGCCACGGCATTGGCCCAGCATTGTTAGCGGCGGTGTGTCGCGCGTACGCTCGGACAAATTTCACCGTGGATGATGGGCTGCTCGACGCCATGACCCGCATCAACGCCTCGCTCTCCGGTGATCTGAAGGAAGGCCGGTTCGTAACCTTTGTGGCCGCGATTTGCACTCCGGGAAATTCTAGGGTCGAGCTGCTGTCGGCGGGTCACGGTCCGCTTTTTTTCTACACCTTGCGTCACGACCGATTCGACGCCATGAAGGCCCACGGCATGCCCCTGGGAATTTCCTCCAGCCTGGTTACCGATCCTCCGCAAATGCTCGAACTCGACCTTGGCGACATGCTGGTGCTGGCCACCGACGGTTTCTTCGAATGGGAGAACGCCCAGGGTGAGCAATTCGGCGTCGCCAGGCTGGAAGCGACCATTCGCGCGTCGCGCGAGCGGCCCGCGAGTGAAATTATTGCCACGCTGTATAGCGCGGTCATCGCGTTTTCCCAGGGCACGCCGCAAAAAGACGATCTTACGGCCATAATCATCAAGCGGACGTAACGATCCCCAGCCGTGAGTCTTCGTGGAACATTCGCCCCCCGGATTTGTGCTGCCGTCGCGCGTACGCGCTGCGCGATTGCTTGCCCTGCGCCGCAGGGCGTAACATTCAAAGTCCGTGACCGATTCCCCTTCCATTATCGGCCGCACGATTTCGCACTATCGCGTCCTCGAGATGATCGGCGCGGGTGGCATGGGCGTAGTGTACCGCGCGCATGACGAGCATCTCGATCGCGATGTGGCCTTGAAATTTTTGCCGCCGGGGGCGCTGGGTGATGACGATGCGCGCAAGCGTTTTCGCACCGAAGCGTTGATCCTGGCCAAACTGAATCATCCCAGCATCGCCACCATCCACGAATTCGTCACCCAGGACGGCACGGAATTCCTGGTGATGGAACTCCTCGCGGGAAAATCTCTGGCCCAGGAACGCGCTGGTGAAGCATGGCCCGAGAAGCAGTTGATCGTGCTCGCCTCGCAAATCGCCCAGGCGCTGCAGGAGGCGCACGAGCGTGGCGTGATTCACCGCGATTTGAAGCCTGGCAACGTGATGATCAGTCCGAAGGGCCTGGCCAAGGTTCTCGATTTTGGTCTCGCCGGACATTGCCGCCCGGTCAGCGAGACCACCACCATCGACGGCCGCGTCGAGCCGCGTTTCATCGCCGGAACCGAACCGTACATGGCCCCCGAACAATTATTGGGCGACACCATGGACGGACGAACGGACGTCTACGGTCTGGGCGCGCTGATGTACCAACTCGCGACCGGGCAGCGGCCCTTTCAAGATGAAATTTCCGCGCGACTGACCGATGCGATCCTGCACAAACCGCCGGCCCCGGTGCGCTCCCTGAATGACGGCATTTCCGCTGAACTCGAACGCATCATCATGAAGTGTCTGGAAAAGGAGCCGGAAAACCGCTATCAGTCAGCGAAAGAGTTGGACGTCGATTTACGGCGGATGCAGATGCCGAGTTCGAGCGGAATGATCGTCGGCAACGCTCCGCGCCGGATGTCGAACCGCAGAAAACTGGAGATTGTGGCGTTCTGCGCGATTGTTTTGGCTGGTGCGATTTGGCTCGGATTGCGCCATCGCGCCCGGGTCGCCGCGGCGCACGCCGGGCCAATACAGATTCAATCCGTGGCGGTACTGCCGCTCGAAAATCTTTCGGGCGATCCCAATCAGGATTATTTTGCGGAGGGCATGACCGAAGAATTGATTACCCAGCTGGCTCAGATTGGCGAACTGCGCGTAATTTCCAGAACTTCGGTGATGCCGTACCAGGGCTCGCGCAAAACGCTGTCCGAAATCGCCAAGGAATTGAATGTGGACGCGGTGGTGGAAGGTTCCGTGATGCGCTCCGGCGACCGGGTGCGCATCGACGCCAAATTGATTGAAGCTTCCACCGACCAGAGTCTCTGGGCCAAGGGCTACGATCGCGATTTAACCGATGTGATCAACCTGCAGGCCGAAGTCGCGCGGGATATCGCGCAGGAAATTCGGGTCGAGCTCACTCCGCAGGAGCAGTCGCGGCTGGCCGGTTCGGGCCGCGTGAGCCCCGAAGCTCACGACGACTATTTGAAGGGCCGTTATCATTGGAACAAGGACACCGAGGCGCAATTTCGCGAAGCGGGAAAATATTTTCAGCAGGCCATTGAAATCGATCCGAATTATGCGGCGGGCTATTCCGGCCTGGCGGATTATTTTTGGGCGACCAACGCCCTCGCTCCTCAAGTGGCCATGCCCAAGGCCAAAGAAAATGCTTTGAAGGCCCTGGCCCTCGACGATTCGCTTTCTTCCGCCCACGCCACGCTGGCCGATGTGAAATTCTACGCCGACTGGGATTGGCCCGGCGCGGAAGCGGAATATAAGCGCGCCATTCAATTGAATCCCAGCGATTCCGAAGCGCACCGGATGTATTCGGTTTTTCTTTCGGCCATGGGCCGGAGCAACGAGGCCTTGGCTCAAATGCAAACCGCCCAGAACCTCGATCCGGTTTCGATTTTCACCAATTCGTCCGCCGGCTGGACTTATTATTTCGCCCGCCAATTCGATCGCGCGATCGACCAGTGCCAAAAAACTCTGGAGCTGGAACCGAACGATGTCGGCGCTCATTCCTGCCTGGGCTATGCCTACATGGCGAAGAAGGAATACGCCAAGGCCGTCGCGGAGTGCAAAAAAGCCGCGGATCTTTCCACCGGCGAACCGCTGCGCCTGGAGGCCCTGGGCCTGGCGTACGGACTAGCGGGACAGAAGGATGAAGCGCGGCGGTTACTCGCGGAATTGCAGGCGAAATCCGAGACCCAATACGTTCCGCCGTATTTTTTAGCGACGGTGCAGGTGGGGCTCGGCGAAAAAGAGCAGGCGCTGGGGCTGTTGGAACGAGGGTATAACGAACGCGACGCTTATATGACTTGGCTCAAGGTCGAACCGGCGCTCGATCCCTTGCGGGCCGAGCCGCGATTCAAACAATTATTGGCGCGGCTCGGGCTGGACCGATAGCCGGCTACGGTGCGCTCGCCCGCGCGAAATCGCTCTAGAGCGACGGCAGCGCGACGCCTCGCGCGTGGGGCTGAAAGTCGAACGCGTCAAAATCCTCATTGGTGGATAGCGCTACCCACGCCGACTTACTCGTCTTGCTATGCGTCACCACCACGACCGGAGGCTGCGCGGGCTGCCCGGCCGGTTCGACCATAGCTGCGCCCGGGCCGCTGAGCAGTTGTACTTGTACTTTCTTGCCGAAAATTCCCACGCCGTTCAGGAAGCCAGAAAGATCGGTTCGGACTCTCTGGTACGCGTCGGGCGTGAATTGAAGGATGGCGATTTGCGGATATTGCCGGCCGCTCCACAACCGCAGCACCCACACGCCGCGTTCGACCAGCGCCCACTTCACGGATTTCTTGCCGATGAAATTAGTTTTTTGGGCCACAGGTATCTCCTTGCGAGCACTTCCACTCGAATTGGAATAGCGAAACTAGTTACATATCGAAAGCGGTTGAGTGTCAAGGCAAAGATTCCGAGCCAGCAGGAGTTTCGCCGTTTGTTCCGCTCGCGGCCAAATTATGGGGCGTTGGCCTTGAGTTTAAGATCCTGCGAGGAGGATCCGACGTTGATTTGCCGGGCGGCGGAGCGAATCCAGCGATTCTCCGCGGTAGACCAATATTCCAGAGCGCGCGGCGATACGTGCAGGGTTACGTCTTTGGATTCTCCCGCTGCGAGGCTCACGCGATCGAATGCCGCGAGAGTCCGCACCGCGAACTGCACACCCTCCGGACGCTGCGCGGGGGCATCCAGGTAGACCTGGGGAACTTCATCGCCGGCTACCTTGCCAGTGTTCTTGATGCGCACCGAAACGTCGAACCCTTTATCGGTGGCCGGAGAAACTTTCAGTTGCGAATAACTGAAACTGCTGTACGACAACCCGTAACCAAAAGGGAAGAGCGGTTCGATATGCTGCTTATCGAACCAGCGGTAGCCGATATCGACGCCTTCGGTGTAGGTCGTTTTGCCGTCCACGCCTTTGGCTGAACGCTCCGGGTGCGCCGGATCGGTCGCCGGATAATCTTCCAGGCGTTTGGCCCAGGTGAACGGCAGCCGCCCGCCCGGATTCACTTTGCCGAGTAGAACATCCGCTGTGGCCCAGCCGCCTTCATCTCCCGGCCACCATAGCTGCAGCACGCCCTTCACTTTGCCGATCCACGGCAGCGCGACCGGCTGGCTGACGTTGAGCACGACGATGGTGTTCGGATTCACGGCGGCGATCTCTTCGACCAGCTTGTTCTGCTCGCCGGGCAGCACGAAATCCGGTTTGCCGCGCGTCCACAAAAAAACTACGGCGGTATGCGCGTTCTTTGCGGCCTCGATGGCGGCTTGATGATTGCGCGCGCGCTGCTCCGGCGTCATCCAGTTCAGCCGAATTTGTTCCGGGTTATTGGAAGTGTCGCCACCGGCTTGCACCGCGATTTCATGCGGGCCGGCCGCGAGTTGAACGGAACGCCGCACGTCGTCCAAGCCATCGACGGTAGGGAATCCGTTATCCTGCGTGGCGTACTGGATGTCGCCGTGCACGGTGCCTTGCGCCGCACCGGTCCGGCCAATTTCCTTGCCGTCGATCGAGAAACGTCCGCGCGCGCCGAGCGCCTGCAGGTAGATCCAGTAATCGCCGGCACTCGGAACGGTCAGCGTTCCTTTCCAGGTGATATTTCCATTTGCTGGCAATGACTTGCTGTTGCTGTGCGTGAAATCAATTTGGGCATCGACCGACGTGTTTCCAGAACCATCCGTGCGCAGCAAACCCGGCTGGCCATCGTGCGACAACGCGGCCGCGTCAATGGGCACGCCGGTCATGTCGTCGTCCACCTCAAACGTTACGTGTGCCTGCGGCGCCAATTTCTTCAAGGCATCGAGTGGGCTGATCTGACGTTCGGTGAGGCCGGGGGAACGTTCCCCAAAAGTTCCGATGGCCGCGACCTGCCCGGCTCCTGGCCCGATGAACGCAAGCGATTGCAGATCGTCGGCCTTCAGCGGCAGGGCACCGTCGTTTTTCAGCAGGACCGCTGCGTCGGCCGCGGTCTGGCGGATCACCGCGGCGTTTTGTTCAACATCTTGCGGCGTAATGGTGTGTTTCTGTTTGCCATCCAAGTATCCAAAGCGATCCATTTCGTACAGCACCCGGCGCGCGGCGGCTGTTATGGTCGATTCGCTGACCGTCCCGTTTTTCAGCGCCTCACGCATGGTAGTGCCGTCGGTGTCGCGCGGAAACGCTCCCAGGTGCGTAGGATCCGGCAGCGGCTCCTCGGGAATGCTGCCGCCCAGAATGCCCGCCAGCGCGTCGGCATCCGGCGGGGTGCCCGGGGCGGCTGGCGGAGCGGTCAAGAAGAACGAATTGAGCAGCACCGCCAATGGACTGCCCGCCGGCAAAGTACCCGGCATTTCCATATCGAGACCCTGGTTGATGAACAAAACGCTGTGCACTCCGCCCCAGTCCGAAG
>Ga0209006_10004616_pt1 | contig 12467 bp, 7 predicted proteins | sample JacPin_JW_Ref_O2_FD_188567 | JGI IMG/M metagenome (GOLD analysis project Ga0209006, IMG submission 188567) | Forest soil microbial communities from Algoma, Ontario, Canada - Jack Pine, Ontario site 1_JW_Ref_O2 (SPAdes) (version 2) | ecosystem: Environmental > Terrestrial > Soil > Boreal...
TGGACGTTGCCGATGTTCCATGCCAACGGATGGACCTTCGTGTGGACTGTTACGGCCGCCGGCGCCACACACGTGTGCCTGCGAGCGGTGGACGCGCCGGCTGTCTATGAGCGCGTGCGGCAGGAGCGCGTGACCCATCTTTGCGCCGCCCCGACGGTGCTCATTGCCATTGCCAATGGACCTGAAGATAGCCGCAGGCAGCTGCCCCGAGGCGTACGTGTGATCACCGCCGGGGCGTCTCCGGCCGCGGCAACCATCGAACGTCTGGAATCGGAACTCGGCTGGGACGTGACGCATGTGTATGGCCTCACGGAGACAGCGCCATTCATCAGCATTTGTGAGCTTTTGCCTGAGCACGCGGCTCTTTCCAGTGCGGAACGCGCGACGCTGAAGGCTCGACAGGGCGTTGAATTGATTACTTCCGGCGAACTGCGGGTCGTGGATGACGAGATGCGGGACGTTGCGCAAGACGGTGCGACGATGGGCGAAATCGTCGCTCGGGGAAACGTCGTCATGCGCGGCTACTACAATGATCCCGAAGCGACTGCGGCGGCGTTCGCGGGCGGCTGGTTTCATTCGGGAGATGGGGCCGTCGTACATCCCGACGGCTACGTCGAAATCAGGGACCGCTTCAAGGATGTCATCATCAGCGGCGGTGAAAACATCTCCTCGATCGAAGTCGAGGGAGCATTGCTGCGCCACCCTGCAGTGCTCGAAGTTGCGGTGGTCGGCATGCCGCACGAGAAGTGGGGCGAGTCGCCGCATGCATTCGTGGTGCTGCGCGCCGGCGTGTCCGCGACGGCCGCCGAGCTGCGTGATTTCGCGCGCGGCGCGCTCGCGCATTTCAAAGTTCCCAGCGCGTTTCACTTCGTAAATGAATTGCCGAAAACCGCCACCGGAAAGATTCAAAAATTCGTGCTGCGCGGAAGGCGCGCTGCGATAATGCACCAATGAGCGGGTTCAATTCTTGACGACGGCGCATTTCACGGACGCCGAGCGCCGGATAACGATCATTGGGGTGATGATCGTCTTTCTGCTGTCGGCGTTGGACCAGACCATCGTTGCCACCGCCATGCCGGTGATCATCAGCCAATTGCACGGTCTGGAACTGTACTCGTGGGTGACCACCGCCTACCTCTTATCCTCGACGGTCATGGTGCCGGTGTGGGGCAAGTTGGGCGATCTGTACGGGCGAAAGCCCGTATTGCTGGCCGGCATCGGACTGTTCCTCGCCGGCTCGTGGCTGTCGGGACTGGCGGGAGAATTTGGAACGCTGCCGCTTTTGGGCGGCGGCATGGTTCAGCTGGTGGTGTTCCGCGCGATTCAGGGTCTGGGCGGCGGCGCGCTGTTCACGACTGCCTTCGCCATCATCGCCGATCTGTTCCCGCCGCGGGAGCGCGGCAAGTTTGCCGGCCTGTTCGGCGGTGTGTTCGGTCTTTCCAGTGCCGTCGGTCCGCTGCTGGGCGGGTATTTTACGGACCACGGAACCGTATCCATTGCCGGCCACATTGTCGAAGGTTGGCGATGGGTATTTTATTTGAATCTACCGGTGGGCCTCGTCGCGCTATTCATGGTGATCGCCAAGATGCCCAAGCTATCCCACGCCTCCAAGGGAACCATCGACTACCTGGGTGCGGTGCTGATCGTTGCCGCCTGCGTGCCGCTGCTGCTGGCGCTGACTTTCGGCGGCCAGAAGTATGCCTGGGACTCGCCGCCGGTCCTTGGGTTGCTGGCCATGTTCGTCGTCTGCACGATTATGTTCGTGATCGTGGAGAAGAAGGTAAAGGACCCGATCATTCATATGGAATTGTTCGGCAACAAGGTGTTCGCCTGGGCCAACACCGCGGGTTTCTTCTCATCGATGTCCTTCCTCAGCGTGGTGGCGTTCCTGCCCTTGTTCATGCAGCTGGGGCAGGGTGTGCAGGCCACCACCAGTGGTCTGTCGACCTTGCCTCTGATGCTGGGATTGATCGTCGCGGCGACAGTGAGCGGAAGGCTGGTCACCCGTACCGGGCGGTACAAGCCGTTCATGCTGTTCGGCATGATCGTGCTGCTGATCGCGACACTCTTGATGAGCCAGATGACCTACCATACTTCGCGGTTCGATCTGGGCTGGCGCATGGCCGTTCTCGGTGTGGGCTTGGGTCCGCTGCAGAGCCTGTACGGCGTTGCCATTCAGAATGCCGTGCCCATGAACCGGATCGGCGTCGTAACCAGTGCCAATCAATTTTTCCGCCAGATCGGTTCCACCGTGGGCGTGGCGATATTCGGCACCCTGCTGACCAATAATCTCAATACCAAGCTCATGTCGTGGGCAGCTTCTTCAGGTATGCCGTCCATGAACCTGTCCAAGCTGCGCACTTTATCGGTCGATGCCCAAATTCATTCGGGCGTGATGAATCTTCCCGAGCCCATCCGCGTACTGATTGCGGATTCAGTGACGCACGTGTTTCTTCTGAGCATCATCGTGGTGGTCATCGCGCTCACCGCCACCTTGATGATCCCGGAATTACCGATGCGCGAGAGGCCCAAAGTTCCGCCCAAGGACGCGGTGCCCGCCGAAGCGCATGTGTAGATCGCGCCCCTCCGGCGCGTCCGCGAATCGCGCCTCTCCGGCGCACCCGTGCCTCTCCGGCATAACCGTAATGCTTTACGGCGCTTTGGCCGAGGCCATCAATTCCTGAAAATTCTCGCAGTAGAACTTGTTCTTGGCTTCTTCGGTAATGCCATTGAAAGTGCGTTCGAAACGGCCGATGGGATCGTCCGTGCCTTCCGGATGCGGGTAGTCGCTCGAGAACATGAACAGTTCCGCCCCGGCATCCCTGATCAGCCGGCCTACGTCTTCGCCGGGAAATGGGGTGAATTTCACCGCGCGGCGGATGTAGTCCGATGCCCGCAACGGCAGGGCTTCGACCGAGGGGTCGGTGCGCTTGAAAATCTTTTGGCTGAGATCAAGCGTCCGAAGATACTCCGGCACCCAGCCGGCCCCGAGTTCTATGACGCCGCCGCGCAATCGGGGAAAGCGTTCGAATACGCCGTCGAAGACCAGGGCAGTGAGAAACTGCTGTGGTCCGACGGACAGCAGCATGAAGTCCCGAACCCGAAGGTTTTCGCCGCCTTCCGCGCCCGTGATGTCTTTCGGCCGCGGCCGGCCGTTATTTTCGTAGGACGCGATTTTAGTGGGGCTGTTGGGACCCACATGCAGCAGAAACGGAACGTTCAGATCGCAAAATGCCTGCCACACGACGTCAAAATCGGGATGTCCCGGCGATTTGTCCCCGACGGGCATGCCCGGAATCCAGAATGCGCCGCAACCCAATCGCACTCCCTCCGACATTTCCGCCACGCAACGCAAAGGATCGGTCAATGACAGCTGACCGGCGGCGATGAGACGCGAGTCGTTGCCGCAGAACGCCGACATCGCGCGGTTGTGCGCGCGGATCCCGCCGTAGCGCACGTCCATATCGTCGTGATGCAGGTATTGCGACGCGGAAAAGGTCGAGAACACCAATTGCCGGTGGAAGCCAAGATCATCCAAGGCGGCCTTTCTTTCCCCGGCATCGAAGGCTCCCGGCGCACTCCATCCCTTCAGGCCCTTCACCACATCGACGGCCGGCGCACCCGTTGCAGCGCGTTCCCGCTGCTTTACGACGGCCTGCTGAATGATGTCAAAGCTTTTCGTGCCCGACTTCAGCAGGCTCATTTCCGGCAGTTTTGCGCGAACTTCCGGATCGGCGAATTTGGCGACCCAGTCCCTGGTCTCCATGATGTGGCTGTCGGCATCGCAGTAAAAGCGATTCGCTGCATAGGTCATGGGGGTGCTCCGATTGGGCCGTATTAGATTTAAAGTATAATTAAGCACCCGCCAAGTCAAGAAACGGACGTCGACTCAAGAAACCGCGCTTTTCTTGCCGCGCTGCTTGCTGAGCGGCTTGGCCGTCTTGCGCTTGCCGTACTTCGCCTGCAGGGCGTTATTACCGCCGATGATGAACTCGCTCCAAATCTCGGCTGCTTTGTGCGCGGCAATGCCGCTGCTGCGCAGCGCGCGAGCCGACAAGATCGGGGCGTTGACCGTCATGATCGAACACACGCGCGCCACATCGTTGGGAAAACCGTACACTTCCATGCATCGCTTGGTGAAATAGTCGATCATCACGCCGCGTTCGTCGCGGTCTTGGCGCTTCGCAAGGCCGGCAATCGAGCGGTCGCTCGCCAGCAATCGCATGATCGGACCGCGCTCATACAGATACTCCATCGAGCGAAGATTGGAGCGGTGGATGACCTCGTCATAGGCTGCATTTTTCGGCAAGTCATCGAGGCCGCGGCGGCGCAAAAAGCGATATTCCCGTTCGACCAGCGCCTTGAACAAATCCGCGAGCTTGGGGAAGTATTTATAAATGAGGGGCTTGCTGATGTGTGCCTGGACGGCGACGACCTCGAGCGTACAGCTCGACAATCCGCGGCTGACAATGAGGGCCACTGCGCTGTCCATTATTTGTTCGCGTCGCTTATCGGGCGACATGCGCTGTGCGCGCTTTTTTTTGGGCATCGGAACCAACGTCTCCCCGGTCATCGGATTGTTATCGATGCCCCATTCTACGCCTTCCCGATGATCTTCAGGCCGTGCGCGTGCGCCGCGTTCAAAGAAGCGGCCGGAATGATGGTCGCTCCCGTATAATTGCGGCGCCACGCCACCTACGGATGACCAATGAATTACAGAAATTGTATGCTTGCGGCCTTCTGCATGCTGACCATCGGCGGATCGCTGAACGCCGCGGCGGCCGAATTCGGCCCGTCCAATCCATTCTACGCACCGAGCACCCTGCCGTTTGGCGCGCCGCCGTTCGACAGGATCAAGGATGAGGACTACCAGCCGGCAATCGAGGCGGGGATGGCGCAGCAGTTCGCCGAGATCGATGCGATCGCAAACAATCCGGCGCCCCCGACATTCGAGAACACTTTCGTGGCGATGGAGCGCAGCGGCCGGCTGCTGGCCCGCGCATCGGCCGCATTCAACGGTGTGAGTCAGGCGAATACCAACCCGGTGCTGCAGCAGGCGAAGACCGCGCTGGCACCGCAGCTTGCCGCACACCAGGACGCGATCCGCTTGCATGGTAAGCTTTTTGCGCGCGTCGCCGCCGTTTACGCACAGCGCGCGTCGCTTAAGTTGGATCCGGAATCGCTGCGGCTGGTCGAGCGGGAATACGACCAGTTCGTCCATTCCGGCGCCAACCTGTCCGATCAGGACAAAGCGCAGCTGAAAAAGCTCAACCGAGAGGCCTCCTCGCTGTCGGATGCGTTTTCAAAGAAATTGCTCGACGCGACCAAGGCGGGTGCACTCGTGACGGAGGATAAAGCCGCTCTTGCGGGTCTCAGCGACGCACAACTCGCCGCTGCGGCCCAGTCCGCCGGCAGCCGGAATGGCAAGGGCTACCTCATCCCGCTGCAGAACACCACGCAACAACCGGTGCTCGAATCTTTGAGCAGCCGCGCCACGCGCGAGACCATATTCGGCAAATCATGGAACCGTGCCGAGCAAGGAGATGCCAACGACACGCGGGAGATCATCGCGCGCCTGGCCCAACTCAGAGCCCAGCGTGCGCGCATTCTCGGCTTTCCCAGCCACGCGGCTTGGAAGCTCGAGGACCAGATGGCCAAGACGCCCGAAGCGGCGCTGCAGTTCATGAACGCGCTGGTGCCGGTGGCGGCCGCGAAGGCGGCCGCCGAGGCCAAGGATATGCAGGCAGTGATCGATGCGCAGCAGGGCGGATTTCAGCTGCAGCCTTGGGATCGCGAGTTCTACGGCGAGCAGGTGCGCAAAGCCAAATATGATCTCGACCAGGCGCAGATCAAGCCGTTTTTCGAACTCAACAATGTGCTTCAAAACGGCGTTTTCTACGCGGCGAACCGGCTGTATGGAATAACCTTCAAGGAACGAAAGGATATTCCGGTGTACGAACCGGACGTACGTGTTTTCCAAATCACCGATGTCAACGGCAAACCGTTGGCGCTTTTTTATACCGATTACTTCAAGCGCGACAACAAGAACGGCGGCGCGTGGATGTCCGAATTTGTCGGCCAATCCAAGCTGCTCGGCACCTTGCCGGTCATATATAACGTGGCAAATCTGCCGAAACCCGCGCCGGGAGAGCCCGCGCTCATCAGCTTCGACGACGTCACGACGATGTTTCACGAGTTCGGTCATGCGCTGCACGGAATGTTTGCCAATACGCAGTATCCGAGCCTCTCGGGAACCTCCACCGCGCGCGATTTTGTCGAGTTTCCGTCGCAGTTCAATGAGCACTGGGCGATGTATCCCGCCGTGTTCAAACACTATGCCAAACACTACAAGACCGGCGCTCCGATGCCTGCCGCTTCGGTGGCCAAGATCAAGAAGGCCGGCAACTTCGCGGAGGGCTACGGGCTGACGGAGTTATTGGCGGCAGCCGAACTCGATATGCAGTGGCATGCACTGCCGGCTGACGCTGCCTTGCAAAAGCCGGATGAATTCGAACAGCAGGCTCTGGCCAAAGCGCAGTTGGACATGCACGCAGTGCCGCCGCGATACCGGTCCAGTTATTTCAGCCACATCTGGAACAGCGGATATTCGGCCGGCTATTACGCGTATCTGTGGACGCAGATGCTGGACGATGATGCCTATCAGTGGTTCGACGAGCATGGCGGCTTGACGCGCGCCAACGGGGATCGATTCCGGCGGATGATCTTGTCGAGGGGCAATACTCAAGATCTTTCGGCCATGTATTTGGCATGGCGCGGCAAGCCACCGACGATCGATGCCATGATGAAGTATCGAGGCCTTACGGCCGCTCAATAGCGGCCGGCCAATCAGCTATTGCCCGACGCCGGCGAATCCCTTGCCCTGCGCAACCAGCTGTTCGAGAAGCGGCGACACCTTGAGCCACTTCCCGCCGGTCTCGGCGCTGTATTTCTTGAGTTTTTCCAGCGCCGTTTTCAACCCCACTTCGTTCTCGGCCCAAAACATAGGCCCGCCGCGATAGGCTGGGAAACCGTAGCCATATAAATAGACGATGTCGATGTCGCTGGAACGATACGCCACACCCTCGCTCAAGACTTCGCACCCGACATTCATCAGCGCCAGAAAGCAGCGCTCCACGATTTCCTCGTCCGTGAATTTGCGGCGTGCGATGCCATATTCCTTGGAAACTTTCTCGATGATGCCGGCGACCACCGCCGACGGCCGGGGCGTGCGGTCGCCCGGAGCATAGTCGTAGTATCCCGCCTGGGTTTTTTGACCCATTCGGCCCATTTCCACCAACAGATCTGCCGAACGCGACACCCGCCCATCGAAGCTCGCCGGATCGCGATCCTTGCGGGACTTGTAGCCGACGTCGAGGCCCGCCAAATCACCCATCTGCAGCACGCCCATCGGCATTCCGAAATTTCGCAACGCGGCGTCAACTTGTTCCGGCATGGCCCCCTCGAGCACCATCAACGATGCTTGGTAGGAGTAGCCGCCGAGCATGCGATTGCCGATGAAGCCGTCGCGATTGCCGCAAACCACGCCGACCTTGTTGATGCGCTTGGCCACATCGACGACCGTCATCAAAACGTCCTGCGCCGTTTTCGCGCCGCGGACGATTTCCAGCAAGCGCATCACATTGGCGGGAGAGAAAAAGTGCATGCCGACCACATCGCTCGGCCGTGACGTCGAATCGGCAATTTCATCGATGGAGAGGTATGAAGTGTTCGACGCGAGAATGGCGCCCTTCTTGGCAGCCTTATCGAGCTTGCCGAACACGTCCTTTTTGATCGCCATGGTTTCGAACACGGCTTCGATGATCAGATCGGCCTGGGTCAAATCCTCGTAGGACAGTGTGGGTTTCAGCAGTCCCATGCGCTGCTCGACTTGCTGCAGCGTGAGCTTGCCCTTCGACGCCGTGTTTTCGTAGTTCTTGCGGATCACGGCGACGCCCCGATCCAATGCTTCCTGCTTCATTTCGAGCAGCGTCACGGGAATGCCGACATTCAGGAAATTCATGGCGATGCCGCCGCCCATTGTGCCGGCGCCGATGATGGCCACCGACTTGATATCGCGCTTGGTGACGCTCTTGTCCAGATTCGGCACATTGGCGGCTTTGCGCTCGGCAAAAAAGACATGCTGCAGTGCCTTGGACTGGCTGTTCTGCGCACACTGGATGAACAATTCACGCTCGCGGGCCATGCCCTGCTCGAAGGGCAGCGTAGCCGCTTCCAGGGCATCGACGATGCGTTGCGGGGCAAATAGGTTTTTCTTTTCCTTGGCGATGCGCTTGCGGGCTTCCTCGAAAAATCCAGCCGGCACCTTGCCGGCGTCGACATTGATGTCGCGAACCTTGCGCAACGGGGCCTTGCGAGCGACGAGGTCTTTCGCGTAGGCGACGGCGCCCTCGAGCAAATCACCTTCGATGAGCTTGTCGATCACGCCTGCCTTGGCGGCCTGTGTTGCGGGAGTGGGATCGCCGGAAACGATCATGCCGAGTGCGGCTTCAACGCCGATCAGCCGCGGCAGGCGCTGCGTGCCTCCTGCGCCGGGAAGGAGGCCTAATTTGACTTCCGGCAGTCCGACCTTGGCGCTCGCAATGGCGACGCGATAATGACAGGCGAGGGCGACCTCCAAGCCGCCTCCGAATGCCGTACCGTGAATGGCGGCGACGATGGGCTTGGCGGAATTTTCCACCGCCTTGATGGCATCGTGCAGGCTGGGCGACAAGGGAGGCTTGCCGAATTCGGTTATATCAGCGCCGGCCATGAAGGTGCGACCCTCGCACGCGAGAATGCCCACTTTGAGTTCTGGGTCTTGCGCAAGCTTGGTCACGCCATCGATGATCGCCTCACGAACGCCGACGCTGATGGCGTTGACCGGCGGATTGTTGATCCAGATGATGCCGACGTCGCCGCGTTTTTCGAATCTGCCGTGCATGTGTTGCTTCTCCAAAGGAAGGGCGCAAAAGGAAAGGGACGAAGCTTACCAAAGCGCGCGCGTCCCGTGCATTTCAGCGTACTAGCGGCCGACTCGCCTGCCGCCATCGACCACATGTATCTCCCCGGTTGTCTTCGAGGCGATGGCGCCCAAGTAGTAAACGGTTTCGGCGACGTCCTCCGGTAACACCAGCGTACCGAGCGCCGACGTGGACTCGTAGCTGCGCAACATGGCCTCGAAGCGCACCGGGCCCAGCCCGTTCCTCAGCCAGGGTGAATCGACCATTCCGGGTGCGACCACGTTCACCCTGATTTGCGGTCCCAGTACTCTCGCCAAGACCAGCGTGAGTGCGTTGAGCGCGCCTTTCGATGCAATGTACGCAATACTCGAGCCGCCTCCCAGCAACGGGGCGATGGACGATACATTGACCACTGCCGCGCCGGGGTTGTCTCGCAGCAGGGGTGCGAAGGCGCGAGTCATTTGAAAGGGTCCTATCACATTGACCGCATAGATCTTTTGAAAATCGGCGGCATCGAGCCCGCCGAGATCCGTCAAGTCGACGAACTTCGTGGTGCCGGCGTTGTTCACCAGCGTGTCGCAGCGTCCAAAGTGTTCCTTTACGCGCGTGGCCATCTGTACGCATTGAGCGTCATCGGATACGTCCGCGCGTTGGATCAGCACATCGGCGCCGTGACCGGCGCACGCCGCCGCAACCTTTTCCGCAGGCCCCCGCTCCTTCGAATAGTTCACGCACACATCCCAGCCGTGCTGAGCAAACAAAATCGCGCTCGCGGCTCCAATGCCGGAGGATGAACCCGTTATGACACATACTTTCTTGGTCACGTTGAATCCTCGAATATTGACCCAGGCTCGCCGTACGGCCGCCATCCCGCACCTGCCAATATTGGCATGCTCTCGTGCGCCCGTACACGGAGCCCGTTAGACTGCACCGGGTGCAGGGCCGCACACCGGCCGCATGCGCCAAGGTCACCAATCGTTGGTTATCGTTGCAGGGAGAAATATGAAGTCTTCGATGCGTTCATTGTTCATGACAATCGCCGCGGCCGCAGCTTCGCTGGCGATATCAAACCTCTCGCTGGCACAGACGCAATCCGCCCCGGCCTCCGCGGCGCCGCCCAAGCCCGTACAGGCGAGGCCGCGGTTGCTGCCGCAATTGACGCCCGAGCAGATTGCGGCGTTACCCAAGTGGACGGAAATAACCATGAGCACGCGCGACGGCACGAAGCTCGCGGCAAACGTCTTTCTGCCCACGGGCCAAGGACCCTTTCCGGTGGTGCTGTCCCGCACGCCGTACCTGAAGGACGCGCTCGGCGATCTGGCAGGATACACCGCGAAGAAGTATACGGACGCGGGCTATGCCTTTGTCATGCAGGATGTGCGCGGCAAAGGCCACTCGGAAGGTTTCTACGAGGCGTTCATACCCGATCTGGAGGATGGGTACGACACTGTCGAATGGGTTGCCAAGCAACCCTGGTCGAACGGCCGCGTTGGAATGGTCGGTGCCTCGGCGCTGGGAATCACCAGCAATTTGGCTGCCATGGCAGCACCGCCGCATCTGGTCGCGGCCTTCGTGATCGTTGCGCCCTATGATCAGCTGCTCAATGCCTACCCCGGCGGCGTGCTGAAGGACGAAGACACTCTCGGTTGGCTGAAAGGCCAGGGCGAGACGCAGGCACAGCTGGACGAAGTCCGCGGGGGCGCGGTGAATTCGGCGTTCTGGAACGAGCATGCGATGACGACTCAGCGTAAGTTCATCCGCATTCCCATGTATAACCAAGGCGCCTGGTACGACATCTTCAATGATGGCAACGTCGAGAACTTCCGCTGGCTGCAGAACTTCGGCGGCAAGGGCGCGCGCGGCAATCAGAAGCTTTACATGGTACCGGCCGGACACGGCGGCTTGGGCGGGGATAAGAGCGACGTCGAATACAACCAGGCGGGCGCGACGGTGCCGCCGACGGAAGAGATGCGCTGGTGGGATTATTGGCTGAAGGGCATCGACAACGGCATCATGAAAGAACCGCCGGTCACGCTGTTCATGATGGCATCCGGACGCAAGGGTCACCCCTCCGCCGCAAGTCACGTGTTTACAGCGCCCAATTGGCCGCCTGCGAATCATCCGACCGCCTACTATTTGAGCGGCGACATGCACTTGACCACCAAACCGCCGGCCGCGGCGGAAGCGAAAATCAGCTACCGGTTCGATCCGGCGAATCCGGTCAAAACCTACGGAGGTTCGAACCTGCTGCAGACCGCGGGCCCGCTCGACCAGCGCCCCATCGGTCAGCGCCAGGACTACCTACGGTTCGAAACCCCGATACTGGATAAAAATGTGGCCATCGCCGGCCACGTCGACATGACCTTGTGGGCGGCGACCGATGGACTCGACACTGATTTCATGGTCAAGCTCGTCGATGTTTATCCAGACGGGTATGAGCAAATCATCCTCGACAACCCAATTCGCACGCGCTACCGGCACGGCCGCGATCCCGATGATGTGGCGCTGATGACCCCCGGCAAACCCGAGGAATTGCACATCGACTTGTGGAACACCGCGTTCACGTTCGAGAAGGGGCACAAGATCCAAGTGACGGTCACCTCGTCCAACGCCACGAAGTTCGAAATCAATCCGAACACCGGGGAGCCGTTCGGCGTTGCGACGAGTACCGCGCCGCGAGTGGCCACCAATACCATCTACGTCGACAAGCGCCATCCGTCGGCGATGATGCTGCCGGTGCTCAGCCCCGCGCCTTGATTTGCACCTGCTCGGCTGCGGTCGCCGGCTCGATGATGCGGGGGTCGATGCGCTGTGCGTACAGCAACTCGACCTCGCTTGCCCGGCGCCGCATCACCAGGCGCTGGTTGATGGAACGCTTGTCGGTGATCTCGCCGGCCTCCGGCGAGGGTGGTTCCTTCAATATCAGCAGCCGCGCGATCGTGTTGGCGCTGCCTTGGCGTGCGCGGTTGAACGCGGCGAGCTTTTCAGCGAGGCGGGCGCGTGCGCGCTCATCGTCGGGGCCCAGCATCCAGATGAGCGCCCCCAGCCATGGGTGATCGGGGGCGCAGATCACGGCATCGCTGACATGGGGCTGCAATGCCTCAACCAAGTCACGGCGCACGATGCTCGCCTGAACCCACGTTCCGGACAGCAACTTGAAATCTTCCGCGATGCGCCCGGCAAACTCGAGCCCTTCGATGGGCTGTTGCGGATCAACCCAGCGAACGGCATCGCCGGTTTTAAAGTACCCCTCCTCATCGAATGCCGCGGCATTCAGCGCGTCAGTCTTGTAGTAGCCGCTCATCACGTGCGGACCTTTGATTCGCAGCTCCATCCGATCACCGATGGGCACCAGCTTGAGCGTCACGCCGGGCAGCGGCAGTCCCAGGAGGCCGGTGCGTTTCGTGTTCCAGTACACCGCGACGCCGGTCGCGGTTGTCTCCGTCATTCCCCATCCGGTGCCGAAGGGCAGCTGCTCACCAATCTCCTCGACCGTCACCCTTTGCA
>Ga0209006_10004618_pt1 | contig 12466 bp, 10 predicted proteins | sample JacPin_JW_Ref_O2_FD_188567 | JGI IMG/M metagenome (GOLD analysis project Ga0209006, IMG submission 188567) | Forest soil microbial communities from Algoma, Ontario, Canada - Jack Pine, Ontario site 1_JW_Ref_O2 (SPAdes) (version 2) | ecosystem: Environmental > Terrestrial > Soil > Boreal...
CCCGCCGCAGGTCCAGCGCCGCGAACTGCCCCCACTCCGTTAAAATCAAAAGCGCGTCGGAACCACGCGCCGCTTCATATTCGTCTTCCACATAAGTCACCGCCGGAGACGACAGTAGCTTCTTTGCGTTGGCCATTCCCGCAGGATCGTAGACCTTGATTTGCGCGCCTTCCTGCACCAGGGCTTCAATTACGGCTATGGCCGGTGACTCGCGCACGTCATCGGTATCGGCCTTAAACGCCAGTCCCAGCACACCCAGCCGCTTGCCGCGCAGCGTCCACAAGGCGCCGCGGATCTTCTTCAAAAAACGCGCGCGCTGTTCGCTATTGATGCGCATGACTTCGGTCAACAAGCTGAAGTCGTAATTGCACTGTTCCGCTACGGAACGGAAGGCCTGTACGTCCTTGGGGAAACACGAGCCGCCGTAACCGATTCCGGCGTTCAAAAACCTGGGACCGATACGCGAATCCGAACCGATGCCCTCGCACACTTGTTGAATATCCGCTCCCACCGCCTCGGAAATATTCGCCACCGCGTTGATAAACGAAATTTTCATCGCCAGAAACGCGTTGGAAGCATGTTTGATCAGCTCCGCGCTCTTGGCATTGGTCAGAACCAGGGGGGCGTTGGCGTGCCGATAACTCGCATGGACAATCCGCGTGGGCTCCGCGTAATAGCTGCCGCTGGTCAGTGGTTGGTAAATCGCCTGCATGATCGCCGCGCCCGCGGCATCATCCGCACCCACCACGATGCGGTCGGGATATAAAAAGTCGGTCACCGCCGCGCCTTCGCGCAGAAATTCCGGATTAGAGACTACCGAGAATGCACCCTGCGGCGCGCCATTCAAGGTAAGCGAGTTGCGCAACCACTCGCAAGTACGCACCGGAACGGTGCTTTTTTCGACGATGACTTTTGGTCCCTCGATGGCCGACGCGATTTCATAGGCCACTGCCTCGACATAGGACAAGTCCGCTTCGCCCGTCTGCGATTGCGGCGTGCCCACGGTAATGAACACCGCGTCCGATTGCCGAACGGCATCCGGTACGCTCGTCGAAAAACGCAATCGGCCGCCCTTGTGTCGAGCCAGCAACTCCGGCAGGCGCTGTTCATGGATCGGAGTTTCCCCGCGCTCGAGCGCGGCTATTTTGGCGCTATCGTTGTCCACCGAAATTACCTGGTGTCCGATTTCCGCGAAACAAGCTGCCGAAACAAGTCCCACGTAACCCGATCCAATCACCGCGATGCGCGTCATTTGGCCCCCCAGGCTTTGATTTACCGGCCGCGGAGTATCTGCTGCTGCGGCGCAACGTTACGCCGCGCCCGATCCCTTAATCACCGCCGGAATGGTCCGCGCCAAAATTTGCAGATCCAGCCAAACCGACCACTTGTCGATATATTCCATGTCCAATTCCATCCATTGTTCAAAAGGCAGCGAACTTCGCCCCTTGATTTGCCACAGACAGGTGATGCCGGGCGGCACGCTGAAGCGCCGCCGCTGCCAATCCTCGTCGAATAGCTGGTAATCCCGCATCGGAATCGCCCGCGGGCCAACCAGACTCATATCGCCCTTGAGCACATTCAGCAGTTGGGGCAATTCGTCGATGCTCGTTTTCCGCAGAATCTTGCCGATTGGGGTTATGCGCGGATCGTTGGTTATTTTGAAAACCGGACCCGTCATCTCATTCAAATGCAGCAACTCTTCCTGAATCCTTTCGGCATTGGGGACCATAGTTCGAAATTTGTACATTTGGAATTTCCGTTTATTGAGCCCCACGCGCTGCTGCTCAAAAAATGCCGGTCCCGGAGAGGTGAGTTTGATGAGCGCTATGATCAACAGCAGTAGCGGTGACAGGAACACCAAGGCGATCACCGACACCGTCACGTCGATCGCGCGCTTAAACAGTAGCGGCCAACCTTCACTGACCACTCCCGGCGTGGCGATTTGTGGAGCGCCATCGGCGGTCACCGCTCGGGGATTGGCGTGCTTTAGATTGAACAGGTCGGTGTCGAACCGCAGGATGATTCCATGTTGCTCGCACACCGCAACCATCTGCGCGGCGTGCTCGTAGTACGAACGCAGGGGCAGGTACATCGCCACTTCATCCACTACGTTGTGTCGTAAGAACTCGGCCACTCCGGAAAAGTCACAGGCGAGTTTCAGGCCGGTGGCCTTGAATTCATTCATCAGCGGCCAATCTACATCCACGAACCCCACCAGCCGGTATCCGTATTCCGGCGCCGCTACAATTTTTCTGGCGAATTGAATGGCTCGCGCATTTGTTCCAAAGATAAGAATGTGGCGCAGATTGTGTCCGTTGCGTCGCACGCCGGCCAACCAGGAACGCAGCAGCCAGTGAGACAGCGCTAGCGCCAGCGTGATGATGGCCCAAAAGAACAACAAGAACCGCGGCGTGGTCACCACCCGCAGCGAAAAAAACATAAAAATGCAAACCAGGCAGAGCGTCGAAAGCGAGGTGGCCTTCACCGCGTCCAGCATTTCGGAGCGCTTGCTGGACAGTCTCCTCGACTCATACAGCCCGCACAACGAGAACACGGCATGGCACAGAAGCAAGGCCAGCGCCAAAATGGCGAAATTGGAAAGCTTCACACGCATGGACAAGACCTGCGCGAGCGGCACATTCTTCCCCGCGGATTCCACCAGAAACGTGGCAATCCCAAAAGCCAGGAATACCAGGCCCAGGTCGAACAATTTCAGCGCATTCAGCAGAAACCGGCGGTTGATTTCAGTCACTGGATTTCTCTCGGCGCGAAAGTTCACTCAAGACAGAGGAGTCTGAGTGGTGCTGTTCCGCATTCGACGCTGCAATCGATTCCCGCACGATAGCCATCTCCGGATATACCGCGACACCTGCGTTACGACCGTTATTGAATACGGACTGAACTCGGCTGGAGGCTGGATAACTGCTGTTGAGCGAAAGTTAGGCCGGAGCAGACGCTTGACTCGTTGCGTCCGCTGGCCGAGATGCTTTCCATAGGAACGCGAGGAAGAGCAAGACACCTACCTTCCTCGCCAGCTTGGGGATTGGCCTAAGCTGCTCTTCGCGGCATGGTTGCCAGTACTGGAATGCTCAGCGTCTCGCTGACTTCCTGCGGCGTGCGGAACGAAGGATCAATATATTCCATGATGTACACGGCTCCGATGGCGAAGATGAACGCGGCGATCAGCCCCAGCAGCATCACCAGCAACGGACTGTATTTCGGCAGCACCGGTGTGACGGCCGGGACCGCGATGGCTACGTTGGCAATCCGCTTTTGGTCCAGCGCGTCGGACGTGCGCTCCTGTTCGCGCTTGCCCAGGTACAGTAGGTAATTCCCTTCATCGGCTTTCGCTTCGCGCAGCAGCCCGGCTTGGGTTACCGCCTGCTGGTCCAGCTTCACCATTTCCATCTGGATACCGTGGACGCTGCCGACCAGCGCCGCGGCGGTGGCGCGTTGGGAAGCCAGGTCGGCTTCCGTTTTGGCCTGGTCTTGCCGTAGATATTCATAGGTGGGATCGCGGTCCGTCGTGCGATTCACATATTTCGCAGCTTCGGCCTTGGCGATGGCCTCTTTTGTTTCTGCGATCTCTTCGTCAACCTCTTTCACCAGCGGATAGCTAGCATCGTACTTTAGGGTCAGTTGCGAGCGCTTGACTTGCGCCGCCAGCAGGTCCGTCTGCAAATTCTGCATCAGAATATTCGAAGCATTGGACACTTCAGTGGTGGATGACCGCGCGGGCGTGGCCGCGATTTGGGCCTTTACGTTATCAATGCGCTTCTGGTCCGCGGCAATCGCCTGCTGCGCTTGATACAGGCTGGCTTCGGAAGTTGCTAATTGTTGGGCCATGTCGGTGCGCAGCATGTCCGGGGCCGCGACCTTTTCCGTCTGGCTGAATTCCGTCAGGCGCTTCTCGGAATTCGCCAGCGCCTGACGGTATTTTTCGGTTTCTTGCTCAAAAAAGTCGTACGACCCCGCCGGCCGCTCTAACAAAAGATGTTTGGCCAGATACAGCCGGCCCAAGGTCTGCAACACACACGCTGGTTTCTCGGGCTCGCCCATGCGGCCGTACTTCACGTCAATCACGTCCGAGGTGGTCGCAGCTTCGACCTTGATCTTTTTGGCGAGAGACCGTGCCTCCAACTCCCGCTTCGCGGCCATGCGTTGGGCCTTGTCCCAAGGCAGGAAAATATCCATCGGCGACCACTCATCCTTTACCAGGCCGCAGGTGTTCACAACTTCGCTCAGCATGTCGGTGCCTTGCAGCAGCGTCACTTCCGACGCCACCTGATCCATCGTGATGGCCTTGCTGGTACTGATGTTGGCCACTTGCGCGGCGGTAATCGCGGGATCGGAGCGGTCCTGCTCGACAACCACTTGCATCGTGGCCTGGTAATACCGCGCGGCCCAAACCCAAGCGAGCACCGTGGCTAGCACGAAGACGCTGCCGAACGTGATGAGCGCAGCCCGGCGGTGACGGAACAGCGGCACCAGAGCATCACGCAGCGTAATATCCTGCGCACCGTTATCCTTTCGATTTTGACGACTGTTTTTCATCATGGTGTTCTCCGCCTTGGTGTCTCGAGTATTTTCTGGCTCAGGCCGTTTTGCTTTCCAGCGGCACTACCTTGTATCCGCTGATTTGCATAGCTACCGACCGCTGGATCAAACCGATCGACACCACCAGACTTACCTTCCCTTCCTTGCCCGTCCAGAACCCCTCCAACCCGTCCAGACTTCCTCCGCAAATTCGCACCCGCTGACCAACCTGCACATAAGGATGCGGTTCTACGTCAATCTTTTGCCGCAGCACGGTCTGTATCGCCGCGATTTCTGCCTCCGGAATTGCGCTTCCCACACCACGCACTCCCAAAAAACCAACCACCCCATTGGTCTGCAACACCGGGACCCTAGCCTGCGCGTCCGGCGCTATCTTGACGAATACGTAGCCCGCGAACAGCGGAAGGTCGACCGTCTTGCGGCGATCGCTCCACTGCCGCTCGGTCCGGCGCAGCGGCAGAAACGTCTTCACCGCTTTCTCCCGCAAATCCTCGGCTACGCGCTTCTCGTGTCTAGACCGGGTCAGAATGGCGTACCATCGCTCGGCTCCTTCCGGAGCCGTCAGTGGTTCTTCCGTGATTCGATACTCTGCCGGTTGCGTTGCGCCTAAAGTGGACAAAGCTCCGCCTTTCTCAGTCCCACTGCCGATTTTGAAAACCTGCCCGCAGGTGTTCGCGGAACAGGCGCTTCCCGCTAAGTTCCCCCGCACATCACGTTGCTTCCCCGAAGCAACGTCACGACGGTGCGCCTACGGAAAGCACTACGCCCGCTACGACTGCCCGCTACAAGCGGTGATACAACGAATCGGGTATCGGGAACGTGCGCTTGTTCAGCACCGCACCCAATACTCGAACCCGTTTGGCGCGCAGCCCTTCGGCCACTCGCAGCGCAGCTTCGCGCCGCGTGGAATTGGCCTCCAGCACCACCACCACGCCATCCGAGAGCTGGCCCAGCACGATGCCATCGGAATAAATATTCAGCGGCGGCGAGTCGATCAGCACATAATCGAACTCCTTTCGCAGTTCGGCGACCCGCGCCTTCATCAATTCGGAGTTGATCAGCGTCGTCGAATCCGCCGCCAGCGACCCGCAGGAAAGCAAAAAGAGGTTCGGCGCGCGCAATTTCTTGGCGAAGTCTCGAATCGATCCCGTGGCTCGCAGCGAATCCGCCAGCCCGTGGTGGTTGCTCACCCCAAAAAACTCCGGCAAGGATGGCGCCCGCAAATTCGCGTCCACCAGGCAGACCGAGCCGGCCACATTGCTCGCCAGAACTTCCGCAGTTTGCGCGCAGACCTCACTGCAGCCGCTGCCCGAATCGATGGCGGCAAACATCACGACCCTCGGCGGCGTCGGTCCGGCCGCCAGGAAAATGCTCTGGGCCAACCGCAAAGTCTCTTCCTGGGTCACGTCGTCTAGATTCAAACGCGCGCCATGACTGACGCCGTTTCCCAATGGATAGGGTGCTGGGGAGCCGTTCTGGCCGACCGGAATCTGCCCGCCGTTTAAATCTGTTCGCTGCAACAACTCAAAATTTTTGCTCATGGTTTCTTTGCCTCCGCGGCCAAAGTGTTGCTATACGAAACGGTCCCAGACCGTTCTGCAATAAGATTGCTCCCCGCCGCGAGCACTTCTGGGGTGGGAATCCACAATTCCTGGCCCACCTTGATCGCGCGCGGATCGCCGAACCCAGGATTCAACTCCCGGATCTTGCTTACGACTTCTGCGTCGTAACGCCCGACGACTTCCCTGCAGATCGCGTACAACGTGTCTCGCGGTCGGACAGGTACCCGCACCGATTTCACGCTGGGTTTTTGTACCCGCTCAGCAGAAATATCAGGGCTGGAGGTGCCTGCCGTTACTTTGGTGGATTCAGCGGAACTCGCACTCTTCATTAAGATCGGTGCGTTATCCGCGGATGGAATTGGGTCGGCAGCTGGTTCCGGCAATACTGCTGCGGCCGCAGGCTGCAGCAGCGGCGCGGTTGGCACCGTCGGCGCAATTGCTACGGTCGCCGCACTCGTCGAATGCGGATTCTTAGCCATAACCGTCAAGCCGATCACCGCCAGCAGAGCTATCAAAGCCGCGAGGCCCGGGCGCAGACGCCAACCCGTGGGAAACACCGCTCCCGGTTCTCTCAATCGCCTGACCGGCGTCGTCACGCTCGCAGTTTGATATTCGGCCACCGGTGCGCGAGCGCCGAATGGAGCCAGATTTAGATCACCCAGCACTTCCTCGATTACCGCGGCGTTGATCGCTCGGCGCTGCGTCGCGCAGCCAATCGACATGGCGTTGAAGCAGATATTATTGATATTTCTCGGTATCCCGCCCGAGTATTCCGCGATCAACTCGTAGGCGCGATTCGTGAACAACGGCTCCTGCTGGCGGTAGCCCGCGATCTTCAAGCGGTGCTCGATATACGCTCGAGTTTCGGCGGCGTCGAAAGGTTTGAGCCGCGCCACAATGGAAATGCGCTGTCGCAGCTGGGTCATTTGCGGCGAAGCGAGCTTGGTGGCGAGCTGCGGCTGCCCGGCGAGAACGATGTGCATCAGCTTCTCGCTCGCCGTCTCAAAGTTGGACAACATGCGCACGACTTCCAGCAGCGGCTCATCCAGACTCTGCGCTTCGTCGACCACCACCACGATGCTCTTGCCGTGGCTCGTCTCGCGCACCAGGCATTCGTTGAGTTTGGCCTGCATGCTCGCCAAATCCTGGCCGTCGTTCTCCACGCCCAGATCGGTGAGCAGGTTGTGCAGAAAATTCTTGGCCGTATCTTGCGCTTGAAATAAAAACGCGGTCTTCGCTGTCCCGCCGAGTTGCCGCAATAAATTAAACAGCAACGTGGTCTTGCCCATGCCCGGCTCGGCAATCAGCGCCGTAAATCCGCGCTGCGCCTGCACCCCGCAGAGCACCGAGGCCACCGCCTCCCGATGCGTCGGACTGGAATACAGGAAGCGAGGATCCGGCGTGACCCCGAATGGCTGTTCCGTGAGTTTGTAATAGTTCAAGACCATGAGCAGTTCGCTTGTGCTCCTTATATTTCCCTAAAATTCGGCCCCCGGATAAACGCCCGCTCCGAAACTGTACGGCACGTATTTCCGGAATTTCGTGATGGCCTTCTCCGGAACGAAAATCATGTCTCCGGGCGACAGGTGCACTTGCTCATTCACGTTCTTGCCGTTCAGCACGTCCTTGATGTTCAGTCTCTTCACTTCCATCATGCTCGAGGAGATCGGGTGGTAGTACAGCAGTTGCGTTTTCGCCGTCGCCGCGAATCCGCCCGCCACGGCTATGGCTTGCGTAACCGTGATGTCATAGCGTAGGTCGTACTGGCCGGGCTTTCCAACCTGTCCCAGTACCATGAAATAAGGCTTTTGAAAATCCGTCAGATCTACATCGACGATTGGATCGTTCAATACGCCGGTGTAGGCTTTCTTGATCACCGCCACGGCCTCCGGCACCGTCAGTCCAAGCAGGTACACGCTTCCTGCGCCTTGTAGGTTCACGTAGCCATCCGGCATGACCATAATTTTCTGATTGAATTCGGGCGCGATCGGAAAGGTCAGCGTCAAAGCATCGTCGCGGCAGATCTTGTAGCGTGGATTGCGCTGCGACAGCGCCGGATGATCGGCATCCTGCGATCCTGCTTGCCCGGCTGGGCCGGTCGCCACGGGATTGTTCGCCGCAACTGGACCGGCGCCCGCCACCGCTACAACTAACGCCACCGACAGAATTAGGAGAAGACTCTTGCCTGAGCTAATGGTTTTCACTTTCCGCTCCTGTTGCTCGCTGAAAATCGTGCACCGGGTCGTTCCCTGAAATTTGTTCGTTTGGTCGCGCGTCACGACTTTTGATACCAAAGTCCGGCGGGGCGGGGAGCGGCGCGGAGACTTCGTTAAAAACCTGATCTTCACTAATTTCGAGTAGGTCACTTATCACTAGCCGACTCGCCAAAAATTTTCCAGCCGAGCGCATCATACTTCATACCAAGAGATTTCTAACGCGAACTCAAATGCAATAATTCGATTCGATGCATCGAAAAGACGGAGACTTATCCGCCCCGGAAATATGAATGCCCCGTGACATGGGTGCCAAGGGTAAAATATATTTACGTTTGCGTTATTCAACATCACAGTACAGTTACAGACTGCAATATTTTCTGTGAATGCCACCCGGCCCGTGATCTTGCCAACAAGAATTGGTTCGCGGTAAGCACCCTCGCCTTGAAAAAGTAATGTTCGTCCGGGAGTTCTACGTGTTACAGCACAGCGCCAGCCGAGAACAGCTGGGCACGAGCCGCGCCGCCGACACCACTTCCCCTGCCCATAGCGCCAGCCCTCCTAATCCCTTCCAGCTATCAGCCGATTCAGATTGAAAATTAGGCTAACGTTTTGGCTTGCAGTCGCGTAAAGTGCTGAAACCTTACTGATTTCTTGTGGTGCCATTGCGAAAGGCTGCGGTTTGATTCCAACGAAAGCGTCGGCAGGTTCGTCCCGAGTGGCCGAAATCCAGCAGGTGGTTCAAAGCACTGCGATTTTTGCGGCTCTGGTTCGAGTTGCGACTGCTGGCGGGCTTCACGCAACAGGAGTGCACGTTGAACGATTCGAATGAATCAGCCCTCGCCGCTACGGTGAAGACGCTGATTTATCATTTTCAGGACTACGCGCTGCTGGCCTTGCAGTCGGTGCGCGTGGCCTTTGAAACCACGGCGTACCGGGCCGACATGGTGGATCAGATGGACCAGATTGGCGTGGGTTCGCTGCCGATCATTATGGTCGCGCTGATCTGCGTCGGCGGCGTGATTGTCTTGAATGCGGCCTCGCAGTTTGCTCGTTTCGGTGAAACTTCGCTCACCGGCGACGCGCTGTCGCTTTCGCTACTGCGCGAACTGGGGCCGGTATTCACCGCGCTGCTGGTCGCTGGCCGCAACGCGACCGGCATGGCTTCGCAGTTGGGTTCCATGCTGGTCACCGAACAAGTTGACGCCATGCGCGGACTGGGCATCGACCCAATTCGCAAGCTGGTGACGCCGCGCGTGCTGGCCACGGTATTAATTCTGCCTCTACTGGTCGCGATTGGAGATGCTTCGGGGTTGGTCGGTGGATTTCTGGTGGCCAGCAACATCCTCAGCATTAACGCCGAAGAATTCTGGACCCGGGCCATCAAGGCGCTGACCCTGGGCGATCTCGTGATCGGCTTCTCCAAGCCGATCGTCTTCGGGTTCATCATCGCGACGGTCGGCTGCTATCAGGGTTTGCGCGTCGAAGGTGGCACTGCTGGAGTCGGCCGCGCCACCATCATGGCCTTCGTAGTGGCGTCGTTGGGTGTGCTGGTGACCGATTTATTTATGACGCGTCTGCTTTTGTACGTCTTCAAGCTGTGACCCGACATCGCGTTCAGACCGAACTTCGCCGCAAGTGATGCAGAGGCTGGTCTGCCCCGATCTGGCACAGCCTAGGTGAGGAACAGCCACGATTCATCGCCTAGATGTCACGGGTCCGGTTACGGCGGTAGTCATGGCTGCCGCGCTCACGGTCTCGCTGGGAGGCGCAGCCGGCAATTCGTTTTCGCGTGCCGTCATCCAGACTCCGGCCTTCGCGATGCACACCGCGCCGCAGTCATCGCTGGATCTCGAAGTTGGCGGCGACCTGATCGGGCTTCCGGCGGGTTCGATTCGATATATCACGCGCAAAGAGCTACTCGCCTTGCCGCAGAATGGGTATACCGTCAGCGACGATCCCAACTTCACCGAACCCACGAAGGTTAGCGGCGTGCTGCTCGCCGAAATTGTGGTTCGGGTGGCCGCGCATCCGGATTCGGATATGGCCGTAGCGATCTGCAGCGACAAATATCGCGCGAATTATTCGCGCGATTACCTCGCGGCACAGCAGCCGCTGCTGGTGCTGGAAATCGAAGGTCAGCCGCCAGCGGCGTGGCCGAAGGATGCCGAGACGCATACGATGGGCATGGGGCCCTACCTGATTTCGCATCGAAAATTCTCGCCGGGTCCGGGAACGGCTGGCGCAGGGGAGGACGAATCGCAAATCCCTTGGGGCGTAGTGCGCATCGACTTGCGCGACGAGCGCCAGGTGTTTGCGTCGATTGAGCCCCGCGGACCGCGGGCGGGCGATGCGGCAGCACAAACCGGATACAAAATCGCGCGGCAGAATTGCTTTCGCTGCCACAACAGCGGCAAGGAAGGCGGTGAAAAATCCGGCGTGCCGTGGATGGTGCTGGCCACTTTAGCCAGCGCGGCACCCGACCATTTCGCGGCGTACGTGCGCAATCCCCGCGCGCTGGACTCGCAAGCCCAAATGCCGGGCAATCCCGGGCTCAGCGACGAAACGTTGCGAGATCTGACTGCCTACTTTCAGAATTTTGCGCCGGCGGCGAAACCGTGATGCTCCGTCTGGCGAAAATCGCCCTGGTTTTTGCGGTGACGCTGTTTTACGCGCTAGTAGTCCTCAATAACCTGACTGATTACGATTCGAACTATCAGTTCGTACGCCATGTGCTGATGATGGATACGACGTTCCCCGGGAACCGGGTAATGTGGCGCGCGCTGGATCAGCCGGCGGTTCACACGCTCGCGTATATTTCGCTGATCGCCTGGGAATTACTGGCCTTGGTGCTGTGCGCGTGGGGCGGGTGGCGGCTGGTGCGGGCTTGGCACGCGGATGCGGCTACATTCAACCGCGAAAAACGCATCGCGATTCTGGGCCTCGCGCTCGGCATGTTGGAGTGGTTCGTGGGATTCATCGCGGTGGGCGGCGAATGGTTTCTGATGTGGCAATCGAAGACTTGGAACGGCGAGGAAGCGGCGTTTCGGGTCTTCTTCGTCCTGGGTATCGTTCTGCTTCTGGTGATTCAGACTGACACCGCAGATCAGCCTTAACGGAATTCCCTGGCTCGAAAAAAAAGGGGCTGGCGCGGCGTTTCGGCCGACCAACCCCAAATTCAAATACGACACTCAGGTTTCTTACGCGGAACCGCTCAGCTGGCCTTGCCTACTCCGGCGCGAACTGGAAGTTTCCATTCCGGCCGAATGAAGTGACACGTGTAGCCGTTGGGAAACTTCTCGAGGTAATCCTGATGTTCCGGCTCGGCTTCCCAGAAAGGACCGGCGGGCGCTACTTCGGTGACTGCTTTGCCGGGCCACAGGCCCGAAGCGTTAACGTCGGCGATGGTGTCGAGCGCAGTGCGCTTCTGCTCCTCGTTCATGTAGTAAATCGCGGAACGGTAGCTCAAGCCGCGGTCGTTGCCCTGCCGGTTCATGGTGGTGGGGTCGTGAATCTGGAAAAAGAATTCCAGAATCTTGCGGTAGCTGATCTTGGCCGGATCGAAAATAATTTCCACTGCTTCGGCGTGCGTGCCGTGATTGCGGTAGGTCGCGTTGGGCACGTCGCCGCCGGAGTAGCCCACCCGGGTGGAAATTATGCCGGGCTGCTTGCGCAGCAAATCCTGCACGCCCCAGAAACAACCTCCCGCCAGAATTGCTTTTTCGGTCTGTGCGCTCATGCTTTTGCTCCTTTACCTTGAGTTCCTTGCGACTCGAATAGTCTGCGGTACGCGCCGTAACCTTCGCTTTCCAATTCATCGAGCGGGACAAAGCGCAGCGATGCAGAATTGATGCAATAGCGCAAGCCGCCTTCCTCGCGCGGGCCATCGGGGAAAACGTGGCCCAGATGGCTGTCGCCATTACTGGACCGAACTTCGGTGCGGGTCATGCCATGGTCCATGTCGACGTTCTCCACGATATTTTCGGAATCGATCGGCTTGGTGAAACTGGGCCAGCCGGATTGGCTGTCATATTTGTGCACCGACGCGAATAGCGGTTCGCCGGAAACCACATCCACATAAATGCCCGGCTCCTTGTTGTCCCAATACTCGTTGTCGAACGGGCGCTCCGTGCC
>Ga0209006_10004619_pt1 | contig 12465 bp, 9 predicted proteins | sample JacPin_JW_Ref_O2_FD_188567 | JGI IMG/M metagenome (GOLD analysis project Ga0209006, IMG submission 188567) | Forest soil microbial communities from Algoma, Ontario, Canada - Jack Pine, Ontario site 1_JW_Ref_O2 (SPAdes) (version 2) | ecosystem: Environmental > Terrestrial > Soil > Boreal...
TGTCGATATCGTGCGCTATCTTAGCGCTCCTCGCCTGCGGGCATGCGTCGGGGAGGCAAAGCACTTTGGTCGCGCCCATGGAGCGGCCCGTGACGGTCGCGGATTGTATCCGGATGATCAAACTGGGTGATTCTCAATACAACCGCGGAGCTTCATCCCGTGGATTGGTAGCACACTACTCCCCGGACGGAACGAAGTTCGTTGTCGTGCTCAGGAAGGGGAACCTCCAGAACAATACAAATGAATACTCCATCCTTATGTGGCGAACGGCTGACGTCTTCAAGCGGCCGCGACCTCAAGTCTTGTTGACGATGGCATCCTCGTCCAATCGCCCGGCAATAGAAAACGTGACTTGGACTGCCGACAACCGGTCCATCGCATTCTTGGGCGAGGAGCCGGGGAAATCTCATCAGCTTTACGTGCTACACACACGTACGCACGCCCTGAATAGGATTACCAGAAGTCGTACGAGTCTCGTGAGCTATAGCATGACGGCCGACGGCGGCACATTCGCATACACGACGGAGCCAGCCCAAAGAAGTTTCTTCGACGAGCGCGCGAAACGCCAAGGACTGGTCATATCGACGCAACTCACCTCCGAATTAGCTAGGGACAAGACGGGAGGCAGATACTCTTTCGACCCCCATCCTCTCTTCATTAAACGTCAAGGGGCGCCCGCCCGAAAGCTGAAAACCATCGGCGGTGTCTTCGATTGGTATGGTCCCCCTCTGATCTCTCCGGATGGGAAGCACATTCTGGTCGCGACCCGTGTACAAAAAGTCGATGAGGAGTGGAAAGAATATACGGACGCAACCATTCATAACTGGACGACCGCGCCCTTGAAGCCGGGTGAGTATTCATCGTTACAGCGATACGAACTGGTCGATCTCCATACGGGGCGCGCCCGGTTTCTGTCGGATGCACCTGGAGGCAAGTATTGGTCCGAGAGCTCTTGGTCACAAGACAGTAGATCCGTTGTGATTACAAACGTATACCTTCCTCTCCGCCATACTTCTGCCGAGGAACGTGCGCTAAGACGATCGACAACCTTTGTCGCGGAGTTCAACCTGTCAACAGGCGATACAATTCCGATCAGCCATGACGACCTCAAGCTAAGGAAGTGGGACCAGGCGGAAAACAAGCTAGTGTTTGACGCCGGACGAAATGACTTTAGTACAGACCTCAAACCCACCGTGTTGTTTCAGAGGAGAGGTCCCGGGTGGGAGAAGACTGCCGACGACGAGAAGCCGAAAACTCAAGTGGAGGTTGTCTTAGATGAGAATATGCATAACTCGCCAAAAATCTATGTAGTCGACCGCTCCACACGGCGGCGGACGATGCTGTTGGATCTAAATCCGCAATTCGCGAATCTGGAGTTCGGTGAGGTTGAGGAAGTCCATTGGAGCGATGCTACCGGGCGAGATATAAAAGGCGGCTTGTATCTTCCCGTGGGGTACTCTTCTGGAAACAGATACCCACTGGTCATTCAAACCCACGCCTGGACTCCCGACAAATTTTGGATTGATGGTCCGTGGACAACTGCTTTTGCCGCACAACCTCTGGCGGGAGAGGGAATGATGGTGCTTCAACTGGGACTGAGCGCTGGAGATGACTGGAACAGCGCAAAAGGCGTTGCGTTAGAGGTGGCCGCATTAGAAAGCGCGATCGACTATCTCGACCAACGCGGTCTCGTCGACCGCAATCGAGTCGGCATCATCGGCTTTAGTTTAACCTGCCTTCACGTTAAGTATGCACTCACTCATTCGCAATATAGATTCGCCGCCGCGTCGGTTACTGACGGCGAAGATGGAGGGTATCTCCAGTATCTTACTTCCCTCAACTGCTGCACTGAAGAAGTCGAGTTCTTCGAGAAGCTGAACGGCGGGTCGCCTTGGGGAAAATGGTCAACCTGGGTTGACCAGTCTCCTGGCTTTAGACTCGACAAGGTTCAAACGCCCGTCCGCATCGTTGCCCTCAACACGTCGAACAGTTTAGAGGGGGAGTGGGAATGGTTTGCGGGGCTAAAGCGGCTCGGGAAGCCGGTAGAGATGGTCGTAATGAAGGATGGCGCCCACCTACTCGAAAAACCTTGGGATAGGTTGGTTTCGCAGCAGGGAAATGTTGATTGGTTTACGTTTTGGCTTAAGGCTGAAGAGAGCACAGATCCCTCGAAGGCTGGGCAATATGAGCGCTGGAGCGAACTACGAAACCTCCATTCAGCAACTCCCTAGTCCGCGACGTTCGTTGTGTCTCGCTCCGCGAGGGACATTCCCGATTGCTAGAGGGGAGCCAACTCCTTGGGTGCAATTGGCTCCCCGGGGGTAGAGCTATTCATCCAAATCGTATGCTGGCCCTGCGTAACCAGAGTTCTGGTGCCCATCGATCTGGCCGGTGGGTTTGTTGGGTAGCATGTTCTCGATCAATATTGAAGCATTGCCGAGAACGTGAAGTTCCGGCTTTGTGTAGTTCATGATTGTTCCTCTTTCTTTGGGATTGTGGTTGCGGCCATGGGTTTTAGAGAGCCGACCGCCTCGCAGCGGCCGGCCTTCGCTCGAAAACTACTCATCCAGGTCATACGCCGGGCCGGCGAACCCGGCGTTCTGGTGACCGTCGATTTGGCCACTGGGCTTGTTCGGCAGCACATTCTCGATCAACGTCGCAGCGTGGCCGAGAACTGCTATCTCTGGTTTCGTGTAATTCATCGTTTTGTCCTCCTTTCTCTAGATGCTCCATCGCTTGCTAGCGGGAGTGATGGAAGTCGGTGGGATGCGATTGCCCGGGCACATTCAGCCGCGCGAATCTTGGGCGAGGACGAGGGAACACTAATGAGTCCCCGCGTAGCCAGATCGCGCAACCAGAATTCAAGCGAAATGGTCCGCAGCATTCGCGCAATGTGAATTTCCTGGCCGTTCTGCGCGGCTTTCAGTCTGTCCATGAAACGGTCGGCGATGACGTATCCCAACTGCGAACTGAGGGATACACCAAAAATTGCTCGTAGGTGTTCGGCGTTCTTGCCCATCGCGGTCACGGGCGTGCGCGCACCAAATTGCTTCGTTCGCCGCGAGAGTATTTCTTGCGGAACGATCCCGATCAGCGATCGACGCATTAACGACCGCCTCTCGCCAGGGCGCAACAACTGGCTGGCCGGAATGGAAAGGATGAACTCGATCAGGTTCTGATCAAGAAAAGGGAAGCGGCACTCCTCTAGGGCAGCCGCCGGGGGTTGCACTTTAGCTAGCTTGTTGGCCATCAACAGAACCCCCGCAATGCAGGAACGGCGCGTAGGTAACCAAAGGCCGAAGTGCTCATCGACGTCCAACAACCGAGCGGCCAGCGAGGTTCGCGTCGCGAACGCCTTGCCAATCCAAGGCTCGACCCTCGCGCGCATTGCAAAGTACTGGCCCAAGGACGCAGGCAACAAGTCCAGCAGTGCTTGTCCTAGAAGTCGAATCCATGGTCGTCGCTTGATTAGGCTCCAAACCATGAGTTGTTGAGCTAGGGCGAACGGTTTGAACTGTACAATGAGGTCAGCGAGTTGGGCTGACGGGTTTGGTATGCCGCCAAGGAATTCGTCCCCGCCGATTCCGGAGAGTATGACCCGATGGCCCCCACGACGCACGATCTCCGCCCGTTCCTCATCGAGTTGCCTCCCATCAGGTAGATGGCCCGGAAGAGGAAGGAACTCGGAGAATTCGAATGGAGTTGGAGAACTTCCTAGCTTACTGGCGTCGATGTGAGCGCCGACTCTGCCGCGCTTTTCCTCAATCTTCTTGAAGTAAATCCAGTCATCTCCATGGGGCTCAGTCTTGTCGTAATAGGAGATGGTCTCAAGACCGGGCGTCTCTGTTTCCTCCCTAGAAAGGATGTCGTCAGCCACACAGACGATGCTCGATGAGTCGAGGCCTCCGCTCAGTTCAGCGAGAACGGGCGTATTGGAACGTAACCTGCGGCGTACCGATTGCGTGAAAAGGCCGCGGAAATGTTCTTCGTACTCTGGGTCGGTCTTGTAGCGAACCCGCGACCGAGGATTGAAACGCCAAAAGCGCTCGACAGACGCCGTGCGATTGCGAATGTAGACGAAGTGTCCGGGCGGAACCTGGTGAATCCCCCGGTATGGTGTCAGGTGCGCCTCCGGATCGTGGGCGAAGTATCCAGCGATGTACTCGTCGTCGATGTGGAACTTATCGCCCGAAAGGAGCACGAGTGGACTAAGATCTGTCACCCACCACACTTGGTCATTCTTGAGGTAATAGAAGATGTGCCGGATGGCCATGTAGTCGGCGGCAAACAGTAATTCCTGTTGTCCCGGCTTCCAGATGGAGACAGCCCAGTCGCCGACGATGCGGCGAAAGCAGTCTGTGCCCCAGCAATCAAACGCCGCCGCAACGATGGCAACGTCGGTAGGGTGGGCCTCAAGTTCGCCACGCAGTTCGGAGATGAGTTCGTCGCGGTTGTCGAGGCGCCCGTCCCAAGTGAGAATGAAGCCACGGCGGGAGAAGTATGGTTGTTTTTCCCGACGCGATTCGGCGGTCGTGTGGAAGGGCCGATAGAGAAGTGCGATGCAACCGTCTACGTGGCAGGATTCGCCGTCTGGACCCTGGTGTTTCAAGGAATCACTAATATCCGAGAGAAGCTTGCGGTCGACGGGTTTTCCGTTAAAGTTCCAAATCCCCGCCTGTATGCTCATACGTTCTCCTCACTAGCACTTGTCCCAAACGGCGTAGGTGGCCTGAACATTCGACCTTTCGTTGATGGCTTGCCCATCAACTTCAACCCATGCGTGGGCCTTGAAGGGTAATTTCTGCGCGCCTAAGACCATCTGTGCTGCGACGCCGCGCTGCCTGAGTAAATAGGTAGTGACGAAGGATCGCTGCAGGCAAAGTGCTTGTTTCGGGTACCAAGCGCACGCGTAGTTAACCGCCATGCACACTTTTTCGATGAGGTCCGATGCTTCAGTCGTGCGATTAACCTTCCAGTCTCTCACCGTGGAATAAATAGTCTGAAAACGGCAAAGAGCGCTCAGAATGTCGTAGGCCAAGAGCAGGAACAAGGCCTGGAAAAACAGAATCACAAGAGCCTCCAAGGCTGTACCCGAACTCCGAGTTCGTGGCAGACGAATGCCAGTCTGTCGGTTAGGGCGTCGATCTTCGTCGAAAAGGGCTGAACCGGGGTGTGACCCCACGCGGCTTTGTAGTCGAGCAGAACAGGGCGAGTGGAAACAGTTACGGACTGGAGGCGCGCCGTCATTTTGCGAGCGTGCATCGGATTGCATCGGGTGTCCGCGTCTCCCGAGACGAACAGGGTAGCCGGATAAGTGACCCCATCCTGGACATGGTGGTACGGGGAGTAAGCCAGTAGACATTGAAAGTCTTCTTGGTCTTTTGGTGACCCGTATTCATCAGCCCATGCTGCTGCGAAATCGAAAAGATGATATCTCGTCATGTCTAGCAACGGGCCAAGGCAGATGGCAGCCCGGAACAGGTCGGGGCGTTGTGTAATGGCGGCGCCAACAAGTAAGCCTGCGTTAGAACCACCCCCAATCCCGATACGACCGGATATGGACCGGTTTTCTGCGATAAGCCACTCGGCTGCGGCCACAAAATCATTGAATGAGTTCTGTCGGTTTTCGCGCTTGCCGGCGCGATGCCATTGCTCGCCCAATTCGGAGCCACCACGCAAGGCCGGGACAGCGAATAACAATCCCCGCTCCATGAGGAACGTGGCAAACGCGGTGAATCGAGGTGTCATGCAACTCCCGAAGCCGCCGTAGCCGGTCAGGAAAGTGGGGAGAGGGCCGGAATGTAACAGGTCTTTGCGGGCGGCAAGAAAGAGTGGAACCGCAGTTCCATCTGTGGAGGTGTATGAAGTTTCCTCGACCGCGATTTCGGAAAGATCGGGTGGAGAGCTGGTTCTATTCCAAGAGATAACTTCTTCACGGCGTGTGTCGTGGCAATAAACCGCAGCGGGTTCGGAAATTGAAGTGTGGCTGTAGAACAGTCGGTCAGTTGCGATCGACCGATTGAGCAAATCGATAGTCCCGCCGGTAGGGAAGTGTGGAACGTCCTTTTGTTCCCCGTTGAGCCGGGAGGCTTGAATACTCGTGGAAAAGCGATCGATCCGAGTGACAAACACCTGGCCGCCCGCGACGGAAAACTGCTGAATACGTTTGTCGGATTCGGGCACAATGTCATGCCAATTCGCGGGATCCGAGCGCACTGAATCGATCTGAACGATGCGGAAATTCGGTGCTGCGAAGTCTGTGAAGGCCAGCAATTGACCACGGACGAAAAACGGTACGAAGCACCCTTCGATTTCCGCGACTACAAGCCTTGCCTCAGACGGTTCAGACGACATCACCTGTAGATAGAGCGAGGTCCGAGGTGACTTGCCCGTCAAAGAGATGGCGTATGCCAAGAGGTTGGATTCGGGGGAGCTGAGAATTCCGAGGAACAAGTTTGGCGCTTCTCCAGCAAAGAACGTCTCACGATCCTGGGATCGCTCCGTGCCAAACTGGTGCCAGAAAGCGGCCCGATAGTTGGGATGGGGATCTTGTAGTTCGCGATGGGAGTAGTAGAAACCAGAGCTATCAGGCGCAAAGACGAATCCGGTGCAGAAGCCTTCCGCAAGGCGATCAGGAAGCACGCTACCCTGTTCAACGTCGAGAATCTCGAGAGCCGAGTGATCGGTACCGCCTTGCCGAATCGTGTATGCCAGGAAGCGACCATCCTGAGAGATCGCAGCTATTGAGACGGCAGTCGAGTTCCCGCTCCCACGCTGGGCTGGATCGACCAGAATAGTCTCCGGCCCGAACAACCCGTCCATCATGACGATGACAGGCTGCTCCCGGTCTTTCTGACGGTCGAGAAAGAAGTAGCGGTCACCGACGTTCCAAGGTTCGGAGATAACCTCCTTGAGAGCCAGCAGTTCTCCAACCCGTATCCGGATTCGCTCTCGATCCGGAATTGCTTCGAAATACGCACGCGTGTAAGCCGCCTGCTCTTCGAGCCATTTCCGTGTACGAGGCGAATTTTGATCTTCAAGCCATCGATAGGAGTCTGTGATCTCGATGCCGTGTAAGACTTCGGTTACGGGTTCAACTGTCGTCGGCGGAGGTGCGTCTACTGTGTGAGCCATGTGCTTACGCTCCCGAACATTCAAGGCTACGGAGGTAGCAGCGCGACGACTTGTGATCGTCTTGTGTTTGAAGCTAAATGCTACGTGCACCATAAAATGTTGGCGGGGTGCTCGCCGAAAAACTTTTTCTGTGCACGAAATCCTCCGAGCGAGCTCTGTCGAGCGAGCTTCGCGTTATTCGCTTGGCGGCGCAGTAATGAAATCGAAAACGTGATGAGCGTTAGGAACTTGAGACAATATGGGACCGCTTAGTGTGGTCGGTCGCAGCCGAGGATCGGGCACGGTTGGTAATGAGTAGCGTTGGGAATCGATCTCAGTATCTGCGCAGAATCGTGCAAGCAATGATCAAGATGAAGTCCGCAATCCCGACTCGTAGAAATGACGGCGTTCGAACAGAGATACCGAGACTTCGAAGATCTGAGCGTCGCCAGCTTCGAACGAGAACTCCCTCTTACATTGGGGAGCTGTGTAGGTCGTGTTGAGCGTCGCCGTTTTGATCGTTGATGCCACGCGTGCCGCTCCCGCGCACCACAATCCACGCTCCCCCCGACAAGTCACGCAGGAGCACGCCATGCACTGTTCCATTTAGGAATTGTAAGGCGCGCCACGCGGCAGTTTCGGCCTGGATTCGATTTCATCCATCGACAGCGGACTCGTCGAAGGCTTCTCGTCATCCTGGAATTTCCATATCCTCCGATACACTTCACACCGGTCGATCAGCTCCCGATGTTTTCCAGAGTCGGCGATCGCGCCATTCTCCACCACGAGGATTCGATCGGCCCACAGGATCGTTGCCGGCCGGTGGGAGATCACGACGAGCGTTCGCCCGTGGCGAAATAGATCGAGCCCCTCAAGGAGCCTGGCGGCAGTCGGCGCATCCAGAGAACTGGTAATTTCGTCCACAATCAGAATCTTTGGCTGCTGCAGCAGAGCCCGTGCCAACGCCAGTCTCTTCCTTTCGCCCCCGGAAAGCCGGCCGCCGAGCGGCCCCAACGATTCGTCCAGTCCTTTTGGCAGCCTTTCAAGAACGCGGTCGAGCTGCGTGAGCGCAGCGACTTCATCCAACTCGTCTTGCGTGGCGCTTGGGTTTGCATATAGAAGACTCTCCCTGATCGTTTGATCAAAGAGAAACGGATCTTGCGGCACAAGAGTTATGCAGCTACGAAGGCTACGACGATCTACGTCATGAATGTCCCGACCGCCGATGAAGACGGATCCCGCATCGGGCCGATATAACCTCGTCGCCAATAACCCGATTGTGCTTTTGCCCGATCCGTTGAGGCCGACCAGCGCCACCGTTTCCTCCGCATCAGCGTGAAAGCTCATATTGCGCAGGACCGGCCTGTCTTCGGCGTAAGCAAACCACACCGCACGGAATTCCAGGTCCGGATTGATGTCGGGTCGCAAAGGTACCGTATTTGCGCTTCTATGCGGTCCCTGTTTGTGGTCGGAAATTTGCTCAACACGTCGAATGCTGGCGCCGACACGCTGCAAGCGCGACTGCAGGTCGATCGCGATGCTCACTGGTGCGAACAGGCGAAAGACGTAACCGTAGAACGCAACCAAGCCGCCAACCGTTAACGCTCCTCGAGTCACTTCATACCCTCCGTACCCGAGGATCAGACCCATGCCAAGAACGATTATCGACACCGAAGCCCCTCCGAAGGCCATTTCTGTAGCTCGCTGTTGAATCTGAAGCTGCGCTCCCTTGGCTGCAAGACGAGCAAATTTCCTGGCCTGCGTGCCGGTGCGGTTGAGCAGTTGTAGCTGCATCATGCCTGCCAGGTGTTCCTGAAGAAACGCATTGATCCTCCCAGACTGACTCTGAACTTGATCCGCTGCATTCTTCAATTTCGCGGCATACTTGCGCTGTAAGAAGTAGAAGATCGGCAGAACTGGAGCAACCAGCACCGTCAAATGCCAATTCAGAATCGCCATGGTGACCAACACCATGATGCCGACAAGTGCCATCTGAATAGTCAAGGGAAGAATGTCTCCGCTCAGCTCGGCCACGCGATCCACGTCTTGCTCGATCCGATAGAGCGTATCTCGCACGTCTGAATTGTCGTGATGCTGTGGAGGTAGCGCGTGGATCTGGCGTAGCAGTGAGACTCGGATTCGAAATACCATCTTTTGAGTCAGCAGACTGCTTACAAAGGAAGCCAGGTAGTTGGTCCCCAGGCTCGCCAGGTATACGGCGCAAAAGATTGATGTGCCCAACAGGACGAGGTGGAGATCACGCTTCGGGAGGGCCACATCAATCAGCCACTTCACGACAAGCGGGTCGAGCAGAGAGAGGCCGCTGCCCACAATCATGCAAATGAGATCCACGATCACCAGCGATGCTAGGGGTCGAACGTAGCGGGCGAGCCACCGGATTGCAGAAGACTGGGATTGGCCATTCTCTCCCGACATTCTGAGTTGCGTAACACCATCAGGAAGCTGCGCGACAAATCTCTTTTCGCTGCAAGAATCTCAACCGTGAAGCTTACTGGGGTCCACTGTGTTCCGTCACGCCAGGCTCCGTAAACTAATGAACCGATGACATCTTTGGAGAAGTGGGTTCCACTGCCACCGAAGTCAGCAGATCGTTGACGGCGCGTTTCTGTCGCTCGGCTGCACGAATTCATGCGGGACTGGAAACGTGCGACGATCGGTCTGACTAAAACGCCCGTGGGAATCATGTCGTCGGAGGATTCCGATTGCACAGATTCTTGCAACAGAAATAGTTTTTGGCGCGTACCCAGATCCAAGGCTATTTTGGGCGGTATCACCTGGCGGGACGGAACGTCTCTGTCGTAAGGGGCAACGTGAGCGAGCCAGCATCCATCAGAGACTTCACGATCGCAACAGGCGTCCGGGAGACTGCATCCGAAGATGGGGCTGTGCTCCTGGATATTGAACAGGGCATCTGTTTCAGCCTCAATCCAGTCGGCCTCAAAATCTGGGAGTTGTTGAAGAAGCGTTCTTCCCTCGATCAGATTGCGGATGCCTTGGCACAGGAATTCTCCGTACCCCGAGGTCAACTCCTTTCCGACGCCAACGAATTCATTGGGGCACTGGAAGCCAAGCATTTGATTCGCAGACCGAACGACACAGTGCCCAAGAAATCTTGGTTGTCCAAAATGCTACCGCGCAAGGAGCGGTCGTCGGCCCACTAGACCGGGGCTCTGCGTGGGTTGTTCAACCTAGGTTCTGGATGATGAGAGGCGGCCAGACGTGAATTACTCGGCCGATAATCGAGGCCGCGCGTGGCATCTTGAAAATCTGTACCGGCTGGTGTGACGTGGGATAAGGTACGATAAACAGCGTGTCCCGCGCTATGTAACACCATGAGCAGCTGAACCCATTCTCGTGCCACACGAAGTAAATTGGCCGTTCCCGAATACTCTTCCAGTCACCCATCCCAACCGTGTTGTTGGATTTGTCGATGACAACCACCGATCCGGGTGGAACCAGTTCACCCATGGTGTCGTCGCTTACTCCAATAACTCCTAACCGAAAGTCACCCAAATCCAAGCGCCGGCGCACGGCCGCGGGAACTCCCAGATCCTCAGGGCTCTCTGTAACCAGGCGAGTTTCGTCGAAACTGATGCTGCTGCGAAATGTCGGGGGGAACAGTCGACCGGCGGCGGTGAGAGACCATTGTTTTGAAGTCGCATCGGGATCTTTGGAGGTTTCCGGCATGGTTCCGGACTCGCCCGATTTCATCCCGAAGGCTTGTAACACAGCAGGGTAGCTTACTTTGTAGCACTCGCAGAGGCTGGCCACCTCAAAAATATCAGGCGCGCTCTTGCCTGCTTCAAGGTCGGTGAGGCGTCCGCGCCGGATCCGATACCGTTCGTTCGCGGCTTTACTTGCGGACTCACTGGTAAGACGTTCTACACCGCTGCGCGTGAGATGGATCTCCTCGCGACGTTCTCGAAGCCAGCTTCCCGAATTCGACATCGATCATGCTCCCGTCGTGACAGATTGGACGGTGAGGGAGTGCCTCACGTGCGCTCGGGTCGATTGCGGCCGAAGCGCGGTGCAGCGCGCAACTTTCGAGCGCGTTACACGAATTGAATGACATGGCGGAAGAGAGCCCCCTCAACTCTCAATCCCAGTTTCTTTCCTGAGTCTTTGTGACCGATCGTTCCCGGTTTGCCTCCAATCTAATGGGTCCAGGCGGCTACGCTCGAACCAAATCATGTGATCGAGGCAACATGATAGTGAGGCCACGGGCGAGAATGCCTGATTGTGCAATTGCCTAAGGCATGACGATTGGCCGCAGAAAGCAAAAAGCCTTCGATCAATTCGCGATTACAGCTACTGATTGCCGTTCTTACCATCGATTCCGCTTCGCCTTTTTCTGAATACTCTGCTTCATTTCGTTCAATCTTCGTTGGGGCGTAGGGCAGCACCCATCGGGAACTACACCCTGTTCCGACGGCAACGGCGGCGTCGACAAGACGCCACCGGCTCCGTCAGCGGTTATGGCTTCAAAGCATCACGAATTGCATCATTAGCCTGTCGGATTGCAGCCTGTACTCCCGGCACGTCGTGAATGGCATTGAGGAGCACGAAGTCATGGATCATTCCGTTGTAGCGAGTCGCAGTAACCGCAACACCGGCGTCTTTGAGTTTGCGAGCGTAGGCCTCACCTTCATCGCGAAGTGGGTCATTTTCGGAGGTGATGACGAGCGCTGGCGGGAGACCCTGGAGTTCTTCCTTGCTGGCTCGAAGCGGTGAGACATAAGGGTTGTTTCGCGTCTTCTCATCGGGCGCGTAGAGATCCCAGCCGTACTTCATGAAGGAGCGCGCCAGAAACCTGCCGGTACCAAACTCGTGGTAAGACTCCGTATCGACGCTCGCATCGGTGGCGGGAATGAAGAGGACCTGTAAAGTAATCTTCGGCCCATTCTGATCCTTTGCCATTAGGGTCAGAGCCGCTGCCATGTTTCCTCCGACCGAGTTCCCCGCGACCGCGATGCGGCTGCCATCGGCCGCGAAATCGGCGGCGTGCGCGGCAACCCACTTCAGAGCCGTATAGCTTTCATCCATCTGCGTCGGATACTTCGCCTCGGGCAGTGGGGTATATTCCACGAAGACACCGATCTGGCCCGAGCCGACCACGAGGTCGCGCAGCAGCCGCTTATGGTTCTGGAAGTTGCCCACAATCCAGACGCCGCCGTGGATAAAGAACAGCACACCGGGTTTACCTGTCATCGGCTGCGGCGTCATGATGTACAACTTCACGGAGCGTCCGTCCTGCGTGATCGTCCGTTCCGTAGTGGTCACACCGGACATGTCCACCGGCGTCTTGTTTTGCAGCGCGGTGAGGATCTCGCC
>Ga0209006_10004620_pt1 | contig 12465 bp, 8 predicted proteins | sample JacPin_JW_Ref_O2_FD_188567 | JGI IMG/M metagenome (GOLD analysis project Ga0209006, IMG submission 188567) | Forest soil microbial communities from Algoma, Ontario, Canada - Jack Pine, Ontario site 1_JW_Ref_O2 (SPAdes) (version 2) | ecosystem: Environmental > Terrestrial > Soil > Boreal...
GTTCGACACTGCCCGAAGCGCAAATCTACGATCTTGCCAACACGATTCTGCGTACCCAACTGTCGACGGTGGCGGGCGCATCCATTCCCTTTCCCTACGGCGGCAAACAGCGCCAAGTGCAGGTGGACTTGGATCCGCAGGCATTGAGTGCGCATGGCTTGTCGGGCAACGACGTGGTCGCCGCAATCGGCGCGCAAAACCTCATTCTACCGGCCGGCACCCAGAAGATCGGCGATCTCGAGTACTTCATCAAGCTCAATTCCAGCCCGCTGAAGCTGGATGAGCTGAACAACCTGCCGATTCGGGCCGGCAACGGCACGGTGACCTATATTCGGGATGTGGCACACGTGCGCGACGGTTATTCGCCGCAGACCAACATGGTACGCGTCGAAGGAAAGCGCGCCATTTTGATGAGCGTCTTGAAGACCGGCAAAGCATCAACGATCGACATCATCAACAGCATCAATCAGAAGCTTCCGCAAGTCCGCGCGGCCATGCCTGCTGAGTTGAGGATTCAGGCACTGAGCGATCAATCGGTCTTCGTGCGGGCGGCCATTTCCGGCGTGATACGCGAGGCGGCGATCGCCGGCGCCCTCACCGGTTTATTGATACTGCTGTTTCTCGGCAGCTGGCGCAGCACATTGATCATTACCATTTCGATTCCGCTGTCGATTCTCGCCTCGATCGCCTGCCTCTCGGCGTTGGGTGAAACCATCAATATCATGACGCTGGGCGGTTTGGCGCTGGCGGTGGGCATTTTGGTCGACGATGCGACCGTGACCATCGAGAACATCAACTACCACCTCGAGCAAGGCAAGGATGTGGAGTCCGCAATATTGGACGGCGCGCACCAGATCGCACTCCCGGCGCTGGTCTCGACGTTGGCGATTTGCATCGTGTTCGTGCCCATGTTCCTGTTGGCCGGCATCGCCAAATTCCTGTTCGTGCCGCTGGCCGAAGCCGTGGTGTTTGCCATGCTGGCCTCTTATATTTTGTCGCGGACGTTGGTGCCGACGCTCGCGAAATTCTGGCTGAAGCGGCATGACTCCGCGAAGCACAAACAGCCGGGCGCTCTGGCGCGTTTTCAAGGGCGATTCGAGCAGGGATTCGAGCGCTTTCGCGCCCGCTATCACCAGCTGTTGGCTTCGGCCCTGCAGGCCGGTCCGCGCTTCGCCGCGATCTTTTTGGGCGCGATGATCGCCACGGCCGTACTCGCCTTCCCGCTCGGGCCATTGCCCGGCCTGGGTCAGGATTTCTTCCCATCGGTCGATGGCGGGCAGATCAAGTTGCACATGCGGGCACGCAGCGGGACGCGCATCGAAGAGACCGCCGCGCTATGCGATCAAGTTGAGGCCACGATCCGCCAGGTCATCCCGTCAAAGCAGATCGCCAGCATCGTCGATAATATCGGATTGCCCTACAGCGGCATCAATCTTGCCTACAGCACTTCGGCACCCGTGGGCCCGGGTGATGCAGACATTTACGTCAACTTGAGCGAGGATCACGAGCCGACGGCGCAATTCGCGCGCCAGCTGCGCAAGAAGCTCGCCGCCGCCTATCCGTCCACGCAATTTTCGTTCCTGCCGGCCGACATGATCGGTCAGATATTGAATTTCGGCCTGCCCTCCCCGATCGACGTACAGGTGGTCGGCTTCAATACCTCGGCCAATCGGGAATTCGCGAATAATTTGTTGCAGAAACTGCGGGGTATTCCCGGCGCCGTCGACTTGCACATTCACCAAGCCGCCGATTACCCGCAGTTCAATGTCGATGTCGATCGCACCAAAGCCCAGCTCGTGGGGCTCACGGAACAGTCCGTCGCCGGCAACATGTTGGTGTCTCTGTCGGGGAGCTTTCAGACGTCGCCGTCTTTCTGGGTCGATCCGAACAGCGGCACGCAGTACCAGGTTGCTTCGCAGACGCCGCAATACCGTCTGGAAAACCTCAATGATCTGGGCAATACGCCGCTCAGCGGCGGCCTCAACGGCTCCTCACAGCTGCTCGCCAATCTGGTCGACATTCATCGCAGTGTGGCGCCGGCGGTGGTCTCCCACTACAACGCGACCACTGCCATCGATATCTACGGCTCGGTTGACGGCACGGACCTGGGCTATGTCGCCTCGCAGATCGATAAAATCATTGCCGCGGAGAAGAAAGACCTGCCCAAAGGCTCGAACGTTGTGGTGCGCGGGCAGGTGCAGACGATGAAGGCTTCGTTCAACGGCCTGCTGATCGGCCTGATCGGCGCGATCGTCCTGGTCTATATGTTGATCGTGGTGAATTTTCAGTCCCTCCTCGACCCCTTCATCATCATCATGGCGTTGCCGGCTGCGCTGGCCGGCATCGTTTGGATGCTGTTTCTCACGCACACCACGGTCAGCGTGCCGGCGCTGACCGGGGCCATCATGTGCATGGGCGTGGCCACGGCAAACAGCGTGCTGGTCATCAGCTTTGCGCGCGAGCGCATGAACGCGGGGGACACGGCAATCGAGGCGGCGCTGCAGGCCGGCTTTACGCGATTGCGCCCGGTTCTGATGACCGCTTTGGCGATGATCATCGGTATGATTCCGATGGCATTGGGACTGGGAGACGGCGGAGAGCAGAATGCGCCTCTGGGACGCGCCGTCATCGGCGGCCTGATTTTTGCCACGGTCGCGACGCTGTTCTTCGTACCCACAGTGTTTTCCATCATTCATGGGCGACGCTCGGTACATCCCATTCAGCCCGCGGAGACCGCTCATGCCTGACAAGAAGATCCGCCGCTATGCCTTGATTGCGCTCATCGTCGCCGTCGGCTTGGGCGTATGGGGCGAAGTAAGTCGAGTGCTCGCACGCTCCGCGCTCGGCAGAGAAACGGCCGAGTCTGCGATACCCACCGTCGCCACCGTCACTGCCGAGCGCAGTACCCTCGGCGAGGAGTTGGTGCTGCCCGGCGCGGTGCAGGCATACATCGAGGCGCCGATCTATGCACGCACCAGCGGTTACTTGAAGGCGTGGCAGACCGATATTGGAACGCCGGTCACCAAGGGCCAGTTGTTGGCGGAAATCGAAACCCCGGAAGTCGATCAGCAATTGAGCCAGGCGCGGGCCGATCTTGCCACGGCGCGCGCCAATGAGACGCTCTCCAACAGCACCAATCTTCGCTGGCAGGGATTGCTGTCCACGGAGTCGGTCTCGAAACAGGATGCCGAGGAGAAATCCGGTGATGCAGCCGCTAAAAAAGCCGCCGCGGAGTCCGCCGCGGCGAATGTGGCGCGATTGCGCGACCTCGAATCGTTCAAGCGGGTCGTGGCCCCGTTCAGCGGCGTGATTACCGCGCGCAACACCGATATCGGGGCGTTGATCAACGCCGGGCAAAGTACCGGTACCGAGCTATTCCGCATCGCCGACACCCGAAGACTGCGAATCTATGTAGGCGTGCCGGAATCATTCGCCGCGGTCACCAGGCCCGGCCTCGAGGCCGAATTGCGCTTTGCCGAGCGGCCCAATGGAAGATTTATCGCGAAAACCGTGCGCACCTCCAATGCGCTCGATCCGATTTTGCGCACCCTGCAAGTCGAACTCGAATTGGATAACGCCAAGGGTGAAATATTTCCGGGTGCCTACGCCGAGGTACATTTCAAGATCCCGGCCAGCGCCGAGACCTTGCGGCTGCCTGCCAACACCGTGCTATTCCGCGCCGCCGGCTTGCAGGTGGCGACACTGGATGCCGATCATCGGGTGAAGCTCAAGAGCATCGTGCAAGGACGCGACTTCGGCAACACCATCGAGGTGCTGTCGGGGCTCGAGCCCAACGAAGTAGTGGTGCTCAATCCGCCCGACTCGATCACGAACGGAGAGCAGGTGCGTATTGCCACGCCCGCGGCCGCGCCTGCCAAGGACAACGGAAAATCCTGATGTCGGCCAGGATTGCCGCCGCGCTCTGCCTCCTGATCGGCTTGGACGCCTGTTCCTTCGCGCCGGCCTATAAAATCCCCGATAGCGCGCCGGCTGCCGCCACATACCAGGAATCACCCGGCTGGAAGCCCGCCGAACCTGCCGATGCCCAAATCCGCGGGCCCTGGTGGAATTTGTTCCAAGATCCGGTGCTCGACGGCATCGAAGCACAGATAGGCGATGCAAACCAGGATTTGAAAGCCGCCTATGCCCGATTACTCCAGGCGCGTGCGGCCACGCGCATCGCCCGCGCCGATCTTTTTCCGACGCTCAGCGCCAAGTCTTCGGCGACGCGAACGCGCACGTCCGTGAATTCGCCCATCTTTGCGCCAGGTGAAGAACCCGTGCAAAATAATTTCGATTTGGAAGCGGACCTTTCCTATGAAATCGACGTATGGGGACGGGTGCGCAATGCCGTCGCGTCGGCAAAGGCATCCCAACAGGCCAGTGCGGCTGATCTCGCCGCGGTCGATCTGGCGATTCGTGCCGAGTTGGCGGCCGACTACTTCACGCTACGATCGGAAGATGCTGAGCAGCAGCTTCTCGACACGACCGTGGACGACTTTACGAAGGCGCTGCAGCTCACGCAAAATCTTTACAACGGCGGCGCGGCCGCGCTGACGGATGTCGCGCAAGCCCAAGCGCAGCTCGAGACGGCACGAACGCAGGCGGCCGATATTCGATTGCAGCGTGCCCAGACCGAACACGCCATCGCAGTGCTGCTCGGGCAGAATCCCTCCGCATTTCACCTGAACGCAAGCCCCCTTCCCGGCTCGACTACGCCGCCCCCGATTGACCCCGGCCTTCCCTCCACGCTGTTGGAGCGGCGTCCCGACGTCGCTGCTGCGGAGCGCAGGACGGCGGCTGCCAATGCGCAAATCGGCGTCGCTCGTGCGGCGTATTTTCCGGTCTTCAGCTTGGGCGCAGCCGCCGGCTTCGACAGCTCGAGCGCGTCGAACTGGCTCTCCGCACCCAGCCGCTTGTGGTCCTTGGGCCCCGCAGCCGGTGTGCTTACGGTGTTCGACGCCGGCCGTCATCGTGCCCAAACCGCGCAAGCCAAGGCAGTCTATGATGAGCAGGTCGCCAATTACCGCGGTACTGTGCTCATCGCCTATCAGGAAGTCGAAGATAACCTGGCGGCGCTGCGGCAATTGCAACAGGAAAGCATCAGCGAGGCCGCTGCGGTGAACTCGACTGCGATAGTGCTGCAGCAGGCGCAGTTTCGATACAAAGCCGGCCTCGTGACTTATCTCGAAGTGTCGATCGCCGAAACGACGGCCCTACAAGCGCAACTTGCCAACGTGGCGATTCAAGTCAGACGCATGGTTGCAAGCGTGCTGTTGGTCAAGGCGTTGGGCGGCGGCTGGAGCAGCGGGGACCTGCAGTCGGCGCGCCGCGACACAGCCGCGACGCGCTAGCGCCTCTTACTCGAGCTATCTGCCGAGATTTTCCGCTGCAAATTCCCAATTGGCCAACCGGTCGATGAGCGCGTTGACGTAATCCACGCGCCGATTCTGGTAGTCCAGATAGTACGCATGCTCCCAGACGTCTATGGTCAACAGGCACTTGGTGCCCTCGGTCATGGGCGTCTCGGCATCGGGAGTCTTGACGATTTTCAATTTCCCGCCGTCTTGAACCAGCCAAGCCCAACCGCTGCCGAATTGGGCAACCGCGGCTTTCGACAGTTCCTTCTTGCATTGCTCGACGCCGCCAAATGAATCCTGCATCAAGCTCTTCAGCTCCGCCGGCGGCTCGCCTCCTCCCTTGGGCCTGAGGCTTTTCCAATAAAAGCCATGATTCCACGCCTGGGCGCCGTTGTTGAAGATGGCGACGTGCTCCGGCCGGCGCGCGGTCGCGCTGATGATCTCCTCCAGAGGCATGTCGGCGAATTCGGTGCCGACAATCAATTTGTTCAACGTGTCCACATAGGTCTTGTGGTGCTTTCCGTAATGAAAGCTCAACGTATTGGCCGATATGACGGGCGCCAATGCACCCTGATCGAACGGTAGCGGCGGTAGAGCAACAGGCCGGGATTCAACAGCTGCGGTGTCCATGAACACTCCTATGGCGGGGACGGGAATAGTCGTGTTCAGCCTATCGATTGCCTACCCCCGAACCAGCAGCGCCCGCCGGCACACCGCGTAGGCTCACGCTGACGGCGTTCATCGACTCACTGTAGGACGGGGCGGCTCACTTTCTCGTGCACAGACGCACCTCACCGCTCTGGGTGGTGATCCGCACTCGGGCGCTGCCCTCGCCGCTCTTGAACATCAAACGCGCGCCCGGTCCGTGCCGTGGTTCGCTCGCCTTGGGTCCAAAGCAATTGTCGATATTGCCGCTCAAAGTGCGAATGTCGTAGTCAGCATCCGGTGCACTGGCAAAATCCAGTTTGATGTCCCCGCTGATCGACTCGCCCTCAATTTGCGCATCGGCAGCGGCGGCAAGCGTCGCGGAAACTTCCCCCGACACCGTTTTCAATCGCGCGCGGGACACGGTGCCCAGTTTCAGACGTACACTGCCGCTCACCGTGGTGGCTTCAATCTCGACATTGCCCGCGGTCAATTCGATGTCGCCGCTGACGGCCCTCACCTCGATCATTTTTGCGGACGTTGCCTTCAGACGGATATCGCCGCTCACCGAGTTGGCGTGGAGGTCCCCGCCGCCCTCTCCGCGGATGCTGCCGCTCACGGTTCGCAGCTCCAAAGCGCCGTGAACTGCCGAGATCTCGAAGTCCGAGCTCACCAGCGAGGCGGTGATCGAACTGTTGGTGGGCACGTGAATGACCAAGTGCGCTGAACCGTCCCGCATGCCCCAATTGGGCCCGCGGGGCAATATCACGCGTATCGACGTATGGTTGCCCTCGCTCGTCACATCGACGCGTTCGACATCCTTGCCGATCGTTCCGCTCACGGCGACTTCGGATTTGTCCCAGCCCTGCACATCGACGGAGCCGGCCACGTTGTTGATCTCCACGATACCTTGCGGACTGGCCGGCCGGTGCTCATCGACGGTGGTCGCCGCTTGTGCGGCCCACGGCAGCAACAGCACCGCCAGCGCACAGGCCGGGAGGGATTTGTTCAGGCGAGATTGAGCATGCGACATAGTCAAATCCTTGTCATGGCGGGTTGGGTGGCTTGAACGACGCTGTCGTACAGGTCAAATTCGTCGCGCCCGGTGCTCTCCCAGAGCTGTTCGAGCGCCGGGCTCTGCGGGTCGGCGGCCAGCGCCTTGCGAATATCCTCGTGCGCGCGCTGGATGACTGCCAGACTCGCCTCGATTTTGGCGCGTGTGGCCGGTTCGAGCAGCGCAAGCCGCTCGCGGAAAGTCTTTTCCACCGCATCGCGCGCAAGCACATATTTTGGATCCCGCGGCTCTTCGAACGAGGTGGTTACCGCCACCGTCTGGATGACGCGCGGCACCGATCGGCCCTCGAGCACGGCCCACGTGAACAGACTGGCCAGTCCGGCCGCAGCCACGGCAATCGCGGCCGCCAACGCCATTGGAGTCGCTTGCCTCGGCCTGCGGGACAGACGCGCAGCGACCCTCGGCCACAAATTCCCCGGCGGCGCGACTTCTTTTGGCAGATTCCCAATCAGCCGATCGAGGGGGTCTGGGTGATTGTTCATGACGTCTCCAATCCGAGAGCTGCGGTCAGCAGTTGGCGGGCACGGTGCAATTGCGCCTTACAGGTGCCTTCCGCGATGCCCAATACTTCGGCCGTCTCTGCGTGGCTATAGCCATAGATTCCGACGAGCACGAGCACATGCCGCGCGCCTTCGGGCAATGCGGCAATGGCGCGCTCGACATCGAGGGGCGGAGCGCCGCTGCCCGGATCTGCCCGCTCCGGCAATCCCATCGCGGGTTCCGAAACCTCGTACGCGAACCTCAAGCCCTTGCGCCGCGACAGCACGCAATGCACCGCGATCCGGTGCAGCCATGTCGAGAAGCGGCTGCGGCGCTCGAAGCGCGCCAACGCGCGCCACGCGGCAACGAAGGATTCTTGCGTGCAATCTTCCGCCGCTTCACGCTGTCCGGTGAGCCGCAGGCACAGTCCGTAAATCCGCGGCGAGAATTGACGATACAGACGCTCAAACGCCACCACATCGCCCGCGGCAGCCGCGACTATCGTATCCGTGGGCTCACTGCTGGAATCCATGTCTAAAACTCTGTGCAGCGTGTGAATCATTCCCTGCTTAGAGGGACCCTGCACCCGGATGGTTTAAAGCCGATCTACAAATCGGTCAGTTGAAGAGCCCGGCAATGGTATTGACCGCGCGATCCGCTTCGGCGCGGTCCGCAACAGCGGTCTCATCATTGAAGCCGTAGTAGTCGCTGTCGCCGACCACTTGAAACACCAAGCCGTCGCGCCGCGGAACAAAGGAGACGCCTTTATAGAAAAGCCCGTAGTTGATATCCGCCTGCGGGATGGTGCGCGCCAATTGTCCGCGTACCGGGGTGACGGTCTGATCCCCGAACAAGGCGCGGGCGCCGAAACCCGTGGCATTGATCAGGGTTTTTTCCCGCAGTCCGGCGAAATCATCCGGTGTGTGAAATTCCGCAATCTCGATCTTGCCGCCATTGGCGATGAAGTCGCCCATCAGCAGCCTGCCGTACGCGCTGAGATTGAACATCATCAACGAATTGCGCCGCAGATAGCGGGCTCCAAGCGAGTGGCTGCCGGGCGCGAACTCGGCGCCTTGCGTCATGAGATCGCCGAGCAGCTCGCGCTGCAAATCTGCGAATGGCGGCCTACCGTCCGGTGCGCGCGGCCGCCGCGTCGATGCCGGGTCATCCGACACAAAGTAGCTGTCGATGAATTCCACCGGGGTGCCCGGCAGCCCGAGGAAATTTTGATAGGTTTGAAAAGAAGTGCGGGCCATTTCCTCCCAAAGCTGCTTGAACGCGGGAGTTGCATTCTCTTCCAGACATATCCGGGAGTCCGGCGTCCACAGTCCGCTCGCCAGGGAGGAGCGCACATTGGGCGGCAACTCCTTGGCATAAATCGTGACCCGAGCGCCGGCGCGCTGGAGCAGCAGCGCCGAGGTCAGGCCCAAGGCACCGCAGCCGATCACTGCCACGTCTCTTTCCCCTGACGCCATCGCCTTGCGCACGGCGATGCTGCTCGAACCCCAGGACAGCGACCAGCCGCTGCCGCCGTGGCCATAATTGTGAACGATGAGCTTGGAGCCGACTTTTTCGGTATCGAGTCGCGGGCCCTGCGCACGAAACGGCCGCGTGCACACGGTGATCCGGGTAATCCGATCGGTGCTCGCGCGAATCGGTGTGAGCTGCAAGGAAGCGGCAGGCGGCGCCCGCTTGGCGCCGAAGGTCGCAACGCAGCCTTCGAGCCCCCCAAGCAATACCGCAGCCCCCGCGCCGGCCAACAATTGACGACGTCCGATCGGTCCTGGCATCCAAACATCCCGCTGGTTCGTAATATTCGATTGTAAACGGGAATCCACGGCACGTTGCCGAAATTCCGGGCCCGTCGCCGCGGTGCATGTTAACGTTGGGCGAAAGCGCGCTTAAAAGCGCCGCGGAAGGAGCGGAAAATGATTGGGAGAAAATTCATTGCAGCTGCCGCGCCGGCAGTTCTGGGATTGTTTCTTGTCGGTGGCGCACACGCCGCGCCCCGCGATGAAAAAGTCTACCGTGCAGTGGAAGCCAATCGCAGCGGGGTTCTGGACCTGTTGAAAGAAATCGTCGACATCGATTCCGGAACCGGCGATGTCGAAGGCGGCGCCAAAGTTGAGGCGGTACTCGCCGCCCGATTGACCGCATTGGGCGCCGAGGTGAGGCGTGAACCGGCGGAAGCCCCCGGGCTGCCCGACAATTTGGTCGCAGTCTTCCACGGAAGCGGCAAGGGCAGAATCCTGATCATTGCGCATGTTGATACGGTCTTTGGTCCCGGCACGGCCGCTGCACGTCCCTTCAGCATGGACAAGCAACGTGCTCACGGACCGGGTGTGGGCGATGAGAAGGCGGGCGTGGTGAGCGCGTTTACCGCGCTCAAGATCCTGCATGACCTGGGGTTCAAGAATTTTGCCACGATTACTCTTCTGCTGGACGACAGTGAAGAGCGAGGCTCACCGGGTTCGACAAAACTGATCAAGCGCCTGGCCCGCGAGCACGATGTGGAATTCAACATGGAGCCGGGCGATCCGCCGGATGCGCTGACGGTGTGGCGCAAGGGGTCCGCCGGCATTCATATCCACGTCACAGGGCGCGCAGCGCACGCCGGGATGGCGCCGCAGGACGGCCGCAATGCCGCCGTAGAGTTGATTCACCAATTGACGGCGCTGCAGGGTGCATTTCCCGCCTCGGGTACCGGAATTACCGTCAACCTGACCGTAATGAAATCGGGCGAGCGGACGAACATCATCCCGGACGTGGCCGACGCCATTCTCAATGTTCGATATCGCAAACCGGAGGAGTTCGATGCGGTACTGGCGAGGGTGGAAGCCGGAGCGCACACAACTCAAGTCCCCGACACGGCCGTCACCATCTCTCACGATCCTGCCTTTCCACCTCTGACCGAAAACGGTCAGATCGATGCGCTGGCGGCACGGGCACGCGCCATCTACGCAGAACTCGGCAAGACGCTCGAGCTGTCGGGCAACGGCGGAGCCTCAGAATCGGCGCTCGCCATGTCGGAAGGCACGGCGGCACTCGATGGCTTAGGTGTAGTAGGCGGCGATTTTCACACCGATCACGAGTGGATTGACCTGGACAGCATTGCGCCGAGATTGTATTTGTTCACCCGCCTGCTCATGGAAACCGGTGCGGCTCCGCGCCACTGACACTCGCACGCGCCACTGATATCCGCGCGCGGCTCTGATATCCGCACGCGGCTCTGACACCTCAGCCCGGTCGCATTGAAGCGGCCTTATCTGACGCGAAATTGCGGCCCATGGGGACAGCCAACGGCGACTCGTGCGCGTAGTTTGCGTTCATACCAGACTCAACTCGTGTAGGCGGGCGACAGCGTGACTACCGAAATAGCCGAAAGAACGCAAACGACCGAGCAGGTGGCGCGAAAATCGCCTCCGGAACGGGGACCGGTCGTGCTCAAGAGAATCGCCACGGCGATGGGCGCGTTGCTGCTGTTGGTGGTGCTGGGCGTTGCGTTTGCGCCGTCGAGCTTCTGGCGCTGGTTGATCATTCATGAAGCGTCCCATGCCACCGGGCGTACCGCGAGCATCGACGGCGATGTCAAGGTGCATTTATTTTCGCTGCATCCGCAGTTGGTCGTGGAGGGTTTCGCCCTCAGCAACGTCCCCTCGGCGCAAACGAAGAGCATGGTCGCCATCAAACGATTCGAAGCGACGCTGAGTCTGAAATCATTGTTGAGCCTGCATCTGATATTTCCACGCGTGGCAATCGACACGCCTGCCATCGACCTGGAACGCGATGCCTCAGGGAACGCCAACTGGGATTTCTCAGGCCCCGGCACCGGCAACGCCGGTAAAAACAGTTCCGCACCGCTGCACATTCCCGTGATCCAGCAACTCAGCCTCACCAATGGAACACTCACGGCCCGCGATCTGCTCCGCAAGCTGACCTTTGACGGCCAGGTATCGGTTGAAGAGAACCAGAATGCGTCTGACAATCACGCGCTGAAGCTGCGCGGCTCCGGCACGCTGAACGGCAAGCCGTTTTCGCTGAACCTGAACGGCGAGCCTCTCATCGGCGTTCAACCCTCCAAGCCGTACGGATTCGAGGCCCGGGTCACCGCAGCCGATATCAAACTCAGTGCGCACGCGACGATTGCGCATCCATTCGACTTGGCCACGCTGCGGGCTGAATTTCACCTCACGGGAAGCGACTTGGCTGATGTCTACTACCTGACCGGCCTCGCCCTGCCGAACACGCCTGCCTATGATGTGTCCGGAACCCTGGTGCGCGACAACCTGAAATTTCGCATCGACGATTTTCAGGGTAAATTGGGCCGCAGCGACGTGGCGGGAAAGCTGGCAATCGACACGGCGCCGGCGCGGCCGAAGCTCACCGCCGTCGTCAACTCCAAGCAGCTGAATTTGGCGGACTTGGCGGCCCCTCTGGGCACTCAGGCAACGCCTGCCCGCAAATCCAACACGCTTGCCCGGCCAACGACACCGGCCCCCGCCGAACAACCCCCGACGCTGCTGCTTCCGGACGCGGATCTGCAAGTCGAGCGCGTGCGCGGCATGGATGCCGATGTGCAATTCGACGCCGAATCCGTGGTGACTTCCAAAGTGCCGATGAGGAAAGTGCGTTTTCACTTAACCCTGGACAATGGCAAGATCACGCTCAACCCACTCGGCTTCGCGCTGCCGCAAGGTGATTTCTCCGGCACCGTCGCCATCGATGCGCAGGGCGCAACGCCCAGCACGAGCATCGATATGAAATTGAGCCAGGTGGATCTTGCCCAGTTCAAACTCAAGTCCTCGCCGCAGGCCCCGCTGGAGGGGCATCTTCTCGGCCGAGTCAAGCTGCAAGGCTCAGGCAGCTCCGTGCACAAGACAGCGGAAAATGCCGTGGGCGACATCA
>Ga0209006_10004621_pt1 | contig 12463 bp, 9 predicted proteins | sample JacPin_JW_Ref_O2_FD_188567 | JGI IMG/M metagenome (GOLD analysis project Ga0209006, IMG submission 188567) | Forest soil microbial communities from Algoma, Ontario, Canada - Jack Pine, Ontario site 1_JW_Ref_O2 (SPAdes) (version 2) | ecosystem: Environmental > Terrestrial > Soil > Boreal...
TTTATTTACCAAAAATTGCTTGACACCTCCCTTTTTCGGCTCATAAGATTTTCAGCAGAAAGTTTTGACGGGATTAATTGCCTCCGTTGGAACTATTCTCCCTTGAAAAGGAAAAGGCCGCCCTGTTGCCGGGTGGCCTTTTTTTGTTTGCCGGACGCCGATCCTCCAATCCGATCGAAATCTGAACCTCACATCACGATCATGGAACTCCTGATCGAGACTTGCGTACCATTTCATAGACATTTGATTTGTTTCGTAACAAAGTGGAGGACTCAATGTTCTGCGATGGATGCGGCAGCTCGGTTCAGCCGGGTCAGTCATTTTGCGGGCAATGCGGTAAACCGGTCGTAGGTCCGGTTTCACAGTTTCAGCCGCAGCGCAATCGTGTGCAAAGCCACGTGCAGATACTTGGCATTCTGTGGCTGGCGATTTCCGCTTTCAATACCATCGGAGCCGTTGTTCTTTACATCATCGCAAACACTTTGTTTTCACATCTGCATGAAATGGGCGCGCCGCCAGAAGTGCCCGGCGGTTTTTTGCGGGTGCTCCTCAGCTCGATCGCTTTCTTTGTTCTAGCCAAAGCGGCCGCTGGATTTATTGTGGGCTGGGGATTGCTGAAGCGGGAATCGTGGGCTCGAATTGTCGCGCTCGTCTTGGGTTTTCTTTCCCTATTCAACATTCCTTTCGGTACGGCAGTGGGTGTTTATACGCTATGGGTCCTGCTTCCCACGCACTCGCAGCATGAGTATGACGCCATGGCTTCGACGCCGCCGGTTACGGCTTAACGTTAAGAAATTTTCGGCAATCCGACTTCTGCGAAATGCGAAACCGCATAAGTTTTGGCGCATTCCGCATAGCGATCAACAGTTGTGCTCACCGTTTCATCAAGCGAACGAACAGACTTTTTTCTCGCCGCCTCGCTGGAGTTGCGCTCTGCTGGCATCAACTGGCCGACGACGCTGCTCATGGCGAATTCTCCATCCGATTGCGCACCATAAACTGGCGGAGATGCAAGAAGAAGCACACCGTCTCATGGGAAAAGACGGAGTCGGCGGCAAGATCGTCTGGGTAGTATGAAAGGCTGTGGCTAGAGCGATTTTCTGCCACTGAGCGGGGTTCGGCAAATCTCATCCCGTCGATTTGATAAACTAAACGCACTAACAAGGCCGACGTAGCTCAGTTGGTAGAGCAGCCGATTCGTAATCGGCAGGTCAGCGGTTCAAGTCCGCTCGTCGGCTCCATCCTTTCAAACACTTGCCAGCTCTTTCACTGCACTCTCAATTCATTGTGACGTGGTTTGTGACGTAGATTTCTCTGATCGATGGCTTCCCGTATCGGATCCAGCATCATTATCCCCGCTGGTGGGAGGATGCGGACTGGAGGCGCTTCTCCACTTCCTGCAATGGGCGGGTGTAGATGCTGCTGAGCTCTTTATGTGTTCCGAGCGACTTTCTTGCATTCGCCACCATCGACTGAGCTTGCTCTCGATTGCCGAGATCAAGATAACACTCTGCCAAAGCGATTTGTGCCGAGGCGAGCATGGGGCTGGTGGGATCAACAGTGCTTTGCCGAAGTTCGAGCGATCGTTCGAGCAGTGGGAGCGCCTCAGACGAACGGCCGAGTTGCAGGTACGCGCGTCCCTGCACGAGTGCGGCTCGAGCCTCCAGCGACTTCATGTAATCCCGAGCGGTGCTGGCCGAAAGCGCTTGTATGACAGGTGCTGCGAGTCGCGCCGCATTCTCACGATCGCCCCGCGCCAACGCGTTCTCTGCCCGCGAAACCTGGACCCTCAACGAATCAATTTCCAGGGCGCCAGGCAATGGAACTGCAGGATGAAACGCCTCTAACGCCGAATCTGCTTCGCTGGCATGGTCGGTGGCAATCAGGATCCTGGCGCGCTCATCCACTGCCAGATAGGGTGTCGGGAATTTGGTTTTCTCTGCGATGTCCTGAGCCTCATCCATCGCCTGCTTGGCTTCTGCATAACGGCCCATGTCGAGCAAGATGTTCGCCTGGGCTTCGAGCATCTGTGCCAGATAGCGAGTGCCGGGCCGGTTCTTGCGGCGGTTCTCCACCGCTTTTTGAACATAGACAAGCCCATCTTCCAGTCCGCCTTTATACGCCAAGGCCCGTCCGTATTCGAGATACACCTGAGGTGCGTAAAAAGGATCGTCTGCGCTCCGAGTCCGCAGCAGGATCTCTTTCGCGCGCCCAATATGCTCCAATCCCTCAGACGTGCGCGATGTTACGACCAGAAATATTCCCAGCCGCAGTTCCGTCTCCAGCGTATCGATGTGGTCCTCACCATTGAACTTGCGTGCTGCGAGCAGCGCCTGTCGAAAACTTTGCTCCGCATCCGCGAACTCCGTTAGGTCTTGCTGGTTCTGACCCAGATAGGCATAAAAACGTGCCAGGTTAGCGTTTGGATTGCCGTCAATTCTCGCTGAAACCTGAACGGCTTCCTTTAGCAGCGGCTCCGCCTCACGCCCCCGTTTCACGGTTGAAAGCAACAGTCCCTCCCAATAAAGCGATTCGGCCAACGCCGCATCATCGGGATATCTCCGATACACTTCGACCGCCTTCCGCGAATAGTCCAGGGCTTGGTTCAGATCCGAACTTTCATAATGTTCCGCAAGCATCACCGAGAGCGCAGCCCTTTGCTTCGAGCTGAAATCGCGCCGTTGATCCAGGATGCGCTTGGCCTCAAGCAACAATCCTTCCCTCTCAGCCACCGAACCCGAGGCGTGCATCGCGGCCCCAAGGTCCGCCAGAGCATCTGCAAGTTCCATCGAATTGTTGCCATACTGCCACCGGATCAGATCGGCACGTTTGCGCCGCAGCCTAACGGACTGATCTTCTAAGCCGAGATCGAAGTACATGTTGCCGAGCGTGTCCAGAATTCTGATCTTTGCTTCGGGCACGTCGGTTAACTCGTTCTCGACCTTGGCGGCGCCGATATCCAACAACTCCCGCGCGCTGGTGTGCCGAGCCTTTACCGGGTCCTCCTGATGCGCGCTGTTGGCGCGGAAAATGTCTTCCAGGAATTTCTCCATCGCGGTGGCCGTCCGCGATTCCCGCCGCGCGATGTGCGCCTGCCACAAGGCTGCACCCAGTCCCAGGGTGAGAGCCAGCACGACCGCTGCTCCAGACGCAACTCCCCATCGATGCCGCGAAAGGAACTTCTTCGATCGGTACCACGTGCTCTCCGGTTGTGCGATGACTGGTTCACCTGCGAGATACCTTTTCAGGTCCTCAGCGAACGCTTCCGCGGTGGTGTAGCGCTGCGACGGCTGCTTGCGTAAACCTTTGAGTACGATCGCATCCAGATCTCCACGCAGCTGACGGCGCAGCCTCTCGGGAGTCGTTCCAAATTTCTCGGCGACCGCGGTAGCCATATCAGCCGTGATCACGCTTGATCCGCGGGGTGCGACGGTTTCGACAATCGACTTCACGAGGTCCGCTGCAGAGTGCGTGCCCGATCCGGAAGGATGCCGCCCGGTCAGCAGCACGTAGAGCAAGACAGCCAGTTCATAAACGTCGGTCGCAGTTGTCACCGCGCCGTTGGTGAGCTGTTCGGGCGCGGCAAACTGGGGCGTGAATGGCGATCCGCCCTGATGTGTGAGTGAAGTGACGGCGGCTCTCTGTCCTTCTCCATCCAGCAGCTTGGCAATTCCAAAATCCAGCAGCTTTACCGTCCCGTCTTTGCTGACCAGCACATTCGACGGCTTGATATCGCGGTGGATGATAAGGTTCGCATGTGCGTGTGCAACAGCTCCGAGCACATCCAGGAACAGGCGGATTCTTGCCCGCACGTCCAACTTGCGCTTGTCGCAGTACACATCGATCCGTTCGCCTTCGATGTATTCAAGTACGAGGTACGGCTGTCCCCCAGAGGAAACTCCGGCATCCAGAAGTTCGGCGATATTCGGATGAGAAAGCCGGCCGAGAATTGCTCCCTCACGCTCGAATCGCTCTTCGCCAACTCGACCAAGCAGTCCGGCACTCAAGAACTTGACCGCAGCCTTGCGCTCAAAGCGTCCATCGCTACGCTCGGCCAGCCACACCGTTCCCATGCCGCCATTTCCGATTGGCGAAACCATGCGGTACGATCCAATCGACTGACCGGCAAGACCCCGAGGGTCTTGAGGCAGAAACGGGGCTTTTTCAAGAAACCCAGACTGCTGGACCGCGCGATGCTCATCCAAAAGCTCCTGCAAGTGCTCCGCGACGTCTGGATGTTCGTGGCGGAGCACTTCGAGCCACTTGGCCCTGTCCTCATCTGCCAAGGTCAGAGCTTTGTCGAGATAGGGACTGACGAGTTGCCATTGCTCCGGATTTAGTGTGGACATTAAGGAAGGACCTCACAAATCGGTTCGCAACTCCCGATGCAAGTAGATGCGGGCCTTTTCCCACTTCCTCTGCACCGTGCGTTCCGAGAGCTTTTTCATGGTTGCGATTTCGGCAAACGAGAAGCCGCAGAAGAACTTCAGGTCGACCACCTCGGCGAGTTCCTCATCGACCTTTGCAAGCTTATCCAGAGCGTCACTGACGCGGCTTAGTTCGGCGTCGTCGGCGAGATCTGCTTCAACTGCGTTTTCCAGAGTAGTGATTTCGAACTTGCCTCCGCGCTTCTGCGCCCGCCGGTTGCGGGCATGATCAATGATTAATCCGCGCATGACTCGCGCGGCGTAACCCATAAAGCGGGCCCGGTCGGGAAACCGCGAGTCCCGGGCCGCCATATCCAGATAGGCTTCATGAAGTAACGTAGTGACACTGAGGGTGACCTCGCCGCGGCCAGCCAGTTCTCGTCTCGCGAGCCGGTGTAGTTCGGAATAAAGAGCCGCAAACAGCGCTTCCGTGTCGGACGCGCTACCTGTCTCAGCAGCTTCGATTAGAGAAGATAAACTGGAATCCAAGCAGACCCTCCCCCGCAGATGGAGGAAATGCCGATGAGATTCTCGCATTTTGGCGCGATAGTCAAGTACACCGATACGAGAGAATCGATAGTATCAGTGTCTGCACTGGAATTGAGCTCGAGCAGCACCCTGCCCCCGGATGGTGCCGCCCGAGTACTCGGCCATGACAAGCTGCTTCAGATCCGCATCGACACGCTATTGCTTCCAGAATCTTCGCTGAAAGACCGAGTCTCGGCTTCATTTACTGGGCAATCAGCCGCCGGGAGATGTCCAGTTTCGTGGTTTCAGAAAACAAAGACTGTGGCCACGTAAGGATCGTAGCTGCTGCCGTCCCAGCAGAGCACTTTGGCAACGTCGGTGCTAATGGTCGAAGCATAGACTGGGCACGAACTTAACCCCGGAGAGCTGTTCCCTGTCACCGACAGGAACCGGTCGCTGACCTGGAAACCAAAATCAATAGTGAAAACGCCCGGTTGAACTTCGGTGAGGTTAAATCCACAAGGGGGAGTCGTGGCTGCTGCTCCTGTCAGATACGAATTAAAACAACTAGTAATGCTATACGGGGCATTCATCCCCTGAATCACCGCTATAGCCTTCACCCAGCCAGCTGCGGTGCGCGCCTGCTGGACGTTGCTGTCAGTAGCAAATCCGTATGACGAACCGGTGCCCCAAACACCGACGGTCCCGGTACCATACACACCCGTCGATGCGCTTCCATTTCCTCCGTTGCCATAAACGCCGAGGCCGCCGCTCGAGCTATTGTTGAGTCCCACCACGCCCGAACCCGGTCCGGCGAAAGTAACGCCTTCAACGCCGTTGGAGCCGGAAGCCGACCCATCGCTCTCGCCGTAGACGCCGTTACCCGAAGCGATAAGGCCAACCACCCCCAGGCTGGCGTTGATCGCTCCTGCCGAGAAACTCCCACTCGAGTCTCGCTTTACGATGGCGCTCGCCGTCGCAGAACTGGTGGGCACAATCGTCCAATTCAAACCTAGCGTCCCAGTTCCTGTGACTGGCGAACCGCTCACGGTGAAATCCGAGGAAGGCGCGGAGAGAGCCACTCTCGTCACGGTGCCCGCACCCGGAAAGCTCTGTCCCGCTGCGAAAGTGAATATGCCCTTACTGCTCAGCTTTAATCCCGTCTCGGCCGGCAGGTTCGGATCAGTTCCATACAGTAGGTTCAGCGTCGCGCCTGGGGCGGTTGTGTTGTTGCCTGTCGGTTCGGCTTGCCACTGAAAGTGATTTACCGTGTACTTCTTAGCGTTGCTGTTGAAGGCCGACGACTCGAGATTCAGCGGATTTGAGTTGAACCCCTTGCTGGCCGTGGCGTATCCGGTGGTCGCCATCTCAAACAGTCCATGAACTGACTCCTGACCGTTGACGTCAAGGGTGAACAGCGGATTTTTCAGGTTGATTCCGATTTTGGCGGATGAGCCTGTACCAGATTGATAGAGGATCGAATTCCCTAAATCACCGCTATTGTCGGTCCAGAGAGGAATGTAATTTTGTGTGCCCGACCCGCCAACGTTCGACGACGGCTGAGAAGTCGTAGAACCCTGAGCGGCGGGACTCGATATATTGGCACAACTGTTTTCGGAACTGGCACTGTTGTTGACCGGCGATGCCAGCACAAATGCTGATGGAGGCAAGCCGCCGAGAGTTTGTGCGTCTGCGGCTTTAAGGGCATAAGGCACGCTGAGCAGCAACACTCGAGGTTGTTCCTCTCCGCCATTGATCCGCACGCCCAACCAGCGTGCGTCGCCCGACTGGAACAGTTCCAGCGTCAGACCGCCGGGCTTCGTAGCGCCCAGCTGAACGGAAAAGTTTCCTCTTGCGTCGGCCTGCACATTTTGAGTTTCCATCCACAGTGGACCGCCGTCTGTTTCGTCCTTATAAATGGCGAACGTAACACCGACGATGCCTGTGACCGGCTTCCCCTGGGCATCGATTGCCTTTCCTGAATAATTCACGAGGCTGGGCACCACAGTATCGGCGGCGGAGGCGTTGCTTTGGCCCATCATTGGTGAGAGGGCGCTCAGGGTCAAGAAAACGAACATCAAGAAGACAGGGCCGCGGTTCATGAAATTCTCCCTTCCACTCAATCATTTCTGTCGAATGCGTGAGGACAACCCAGGCTTCCGGACTCCCGAGGCCTCAAGCGCCGAAAAGCCGGCTTCTGTTTGGAATATCGGAAACGGTGAGGAAAAGACGACAGGCAAACCACAAAAGGCATCAGACTGTGATGCCGGGTGACGGTTCCCAGCGCAGGATCAGAGGTTCAAATCCTCTATCCCCGACCAACTTATTTTTGTCCGTTCCGGAGACATGGGTTACACTTTCGACCCGAAGGGGTTCTGCAGGGCTGCAAAGTTTCCCCCCCCAGATCAATATAGTCGAGATCGTAATCCATAAAACTGACCAGCCAGATGCCGTGGATCGACTTCTTTGACTCCGACGGCTTGTCCGGCAAGGGAAACGCTGAGATTGATCTTCTTGCTCTACAAGCAAAGACGTCCGCAGATGGCGACCACGACGGTGCGGTCGTGGAACGGGTAGTGAGGTTCGGCGGGCGTCTTGATGGCATAGAGCAGGCGGCGCAACAGACGCTCCCGGATCTTGCGTGCGCCCCAGTGAGGTTTCTCCGGCTTGGCAGTTACGATGGCCGATTCCACCGATTCGGGTAATTGGTTGGCATAGCGGAAGGGCCGACGCGCTCGGTCACTTAACCCTTCCAGCCGCATTAGATGCTTTTTGTGGTTTGCCTGTCGTCTTTTCCTCACCGTTTCCGATATTTCAAATAGAAGCCGGCTTTTCAGCGCTTGGGGCCTCGGGACGGAAAGCGTGACCCGCGAGTGAATGGCCAGAGATGCAATATCGCTGCCAGTCCCAGAGTTCGTCGCCGGCTGTGGCTGGATTCACAATTCGTTCAAGGAGAGTTACACATGTCTGACAAGTTTTGTACCGTTTCTTTCTTGCGGAGAGTGCGTCAGCTCGTCCCTGCTTCTGTTTGTGGGATGCTGCGCCACCGAATCGTGGTCTGCATCATTGGGGTAGTCATCCTCGCCACAGGCTCCGCGATCGCGGACGTTTATCTTCGCAATCTGCTTCCATTCCTCGACTTCACCGGCTTCTCCGGGACATATAGCAACACAGGAAGCGTTGATCTGAGTGGGCCGTTCTTCCAAAGCCTCGGAACGAACGGCCGAACTTGCGGAACTTGCCATCAACCCAGTGACGCATTTGGTTTGAGCGCAGTCGACGCGCAATTGCGATACTTTGTTACCCGCGGCAAGGATCCGCTGTTCGCGCAGGTCGATGGCTCCACTTGTCCCACCGGCCCCGTGAACAACAGCCTGGTCGTGAATAACGGACTGATTCGGATCGGGCTAACCGTTCCACCGAACACGACGGATCCATCTCCACCGCAATATACGATCACCGCTGTGCAGGACCCGTATGGTTGCGCTCTCACCACGGATTCGCAGGGGGTGCAGACCGTCTCCGTGTATCGGCGACCTTTGCCAACCACAAACCTGGGTTTCCTAAGTGCGGTCATGTTCGATGGCCGGGAGTCACTTCTGTACCCCTTGAACAGCGAAGCGACTTTTGCTGCCAATCTGAACACCGATCTGACACAGCAGGCCACTGATGCCACCTTGACCCACGCACAGGCCAATCAGCCTCCAACGGCCACGCAACTCAGCCAGATCGTAGGCTTCGAACAAGCGCTCAACTCAGCGCAACTGTCGGACTTCTTAGCGGGAAGTTTGTCAAAAGGAGCAAACGGAGGAGCGCAATTTCTGTCTACGCAACCTTACTATCCGGGGATCAATGATTCTCTCGGAGGAGATCCCGAGGGAAACCCATTCAACCCTAACGTATTCACAATCTACTCATCGTTCCAAAATTCGCGGAATCCGCAGCAAGCTTCAATTGCCCGTGGCGAGCAGATCTTTAATAACCAACCTCTGACCATCACTGACGTCCCAGGGTTAACGACCGGCACTGAGCAGATCGCGGGAACATGCACCACTTGCCACGATACCTTCAACGTCGGAAATCATTCCTTTCCCTTGCCGCTCGACATCGGGACCGGTCACTCGCTTACTTATGAGACAGATCCCAACATCATTGCGGCGCTTCAGCAACTGAAAGCGCCGACCCTCCCCGTGTTCGAGTTGGTTTGCACACAAGGGTCGCTCGCCGGCACCACCTACTACACTTCGGACCCGGGCAAGGCGCTAATCACCGGGCAATGCAGTGATATCGGCAGAGGCAAAGGTCTTATCTTGCGAGGTCTGGCGGCACGTGCCCCATACTTCCATAACGGAGTCGCAGGCAATCTGCAGCAACTGGTGAATTTTTATAACCAACGCTTTCAGATCGGATTGACTTCGCAAGAAATGCGGGACCTCATCAACTTTTTGCAAACGCTTTAGTGTCACACTCGCGCTGGCGGACGGCTCTACCGACCGGCGCGAGTTCCGAATTGTGCTGTAGGTCCAAAGCTGCTCTGCTTCGAGTTGCGCGTCAAACAGGAAGTTATCCACAAACGCGCTTGGAGGAGATCAATGGCGATTTCCCCGAACCCCGAACCCGACTTTAGGGGGAGTAAGCGAGACTTGCTTTGTCCAATTCCAGACCCGTCGACGGCATAACTTTAAGGCAGATTCTTAGTACTGGGGACTCGCAACAGCGCTCATCGCTTTTGTAACTCTAAGATTGAAGCTATTTCCTGATCGTAGTGGCAAGCTTGGTTTTGTTCTGAGTCTCCTCAAGCGTCCTTCAAGAGAAATCACAGTCACAATGCTGAACTGTGTTCGGTGGACCAAAAGTCGGAAAACCTTACCATATCGCGTTAAGTCAGAGTTGCTCCGTGTCTTGCCAGATGCGGCACCAATTACAATTGAACTTCCAGGTTTTCACAACGGAGTTCGGTCTCCAAAATTTCCGCGGCGCTTTGGGAGTTCAAGGCGAAATCCTCTCAGAAAAATCTGGCTTTGAACTGTTCGTGTCTTTCGCGCGCCTGCGCCATGATTTCTGCAAACCCGCCTTCTTTGCGCAGATTGCTGAGCAGCGGATCAGATTCGAAATAGGGATAGCAGAAGAAACCGCCTTCAACACTGCGCCGCAGCATTCGCAGTGACGAAGCTCTGTCGCCGAGCACAGCATAAGCTTGCGCCACTTTGTAGATACCTTCGGCGTCGCTCACCCCGAGCTTCTCGATTTTCTCTTCTGTACGGCGCAACAGAGCAAGACCCGCAGCATTATCGTTACTTATTGCGTAGCTGAGTGCCTTACCAATCGCCGCCTGCATCAGAGACGGATCCTGCTTAAAGGCGCGATCAAAGTCTGTTGCGGCCTCTTGCATTCTCCCGGCACAGTATTCCGCGAATCCGCGATAGAACACGATATACGGGGAGTCATTTACGGGCAGGCTCTGCAGGAATCTGTCGTATTCACCGAGATAGAGATAAGCGTTCATCGCCGAGCTGTTGATCTTCACCTGCGGATCAAGTCTCCGCGCCAGTTCCGATTCCGTGACTGCTTGTGGCAGCATGCCTCCGAAGCGATAGGCGTAACCTAACTCCCAATGCGCCTCGGCATTGTTTGGGCTGCTTTGTATCGCCTCTCTGAGTAGAGGGACAGATTGTCCAACGCTTCCGGTATCAGTAAGGAGGTTTGCCATGTAAACCCGAGGAGCGACGAGCGCAGGATCGAGCGCAATTGCTTTTTCAAATGCCGCCCGTGCCTTGCCGTAATTCTCGTGTCCGCCGAACTGCAACGATGCATTGGTCGCATAGGCACGGCCCAGATATGCCCATGCTGGCGCGTAGCCAGGCTCAATAGACGTTGACTTCTCCAGCATCGTGATCGCAGCCAAAAAGTCGTTCAAAGAATAAAGGTCGACCCCATGCAGATAATATTCATAAGCCTTAGGGTTGATGGGCGCCTGTGGCTTAAGCTTTTTCGCTTCAGCCGGCGAAAGCGTCAGTTGCAATCCCTGAATAATCTGCTCGGAAACACGGTCTTGCACTGTAAGCAATCTGTCAAATTTGGTGTCGAAGGAATCCTGCCAGAGGATCTTGTCGGGCTTAACGTCAATTAGCTGTGTGGTAATTCTCAAGTCATCGCCATCTTTGATGAAGCTGCCTGTAAGCAGGGTCCCCACATTGAGCTCGGCCGCTACCTTTTTCGGATCGATGGTTTGATTACGATAGCGTTCGACGGAAGACGATGGGCGGACGGTCAAGGCACTGATGTAGGCAAGCTTCGTAATCACCGCGTCGGCCAGAGAGAAGCCAAGAAAATCAGCTTGCGGATCTCCGCGAAGATTACGAAATGGAAGGACGGCTAGCGTGCGTGGTCCGGAAGTATCCGCCGTAAGTTGATGCGACCTCCGCGATGCCAGGTAATACGCGCCCGCGAAGAGTGCTGTGAGGATTACAGCTATTGTTACGGTCGCTGGCAGCCACCAAGAAGGGCGTGAAGGCAGAACAGGAGCAGCCGTAGTTCCTGAAGCGGTTTCGACTCGGGCCGTCCCACTCCCCGTTTGCGGTGGTAACACAGATTCGGTCCCATGTTTACCGCTGGAAGCTGGCTGCGCAGTTTGAGTGATGGGTTCTTAAATACTGTTCCGAGATCCGCTAATTGGCCGAACAAAAGTATCGCTCTGGGCGCTGGCCGCAGGAAACGAGCCCGACGATCTTGACGCAGTGTCATTCCAGGTGGCGCGCGGGTGGGTCTCAATTTCCCGCTTCACCCGCTTCAAATCCGCCAGCATCTCAGCCGCGCTTTGATAGCGGAGGTCGCGATTTTTCTCCAAAGCTTTTTCGATGATCGCCTGCATGCTGAGAGGAAGATCGGGATTCAGTCGCGCGGACGGAACCGGATCGTGCTCAAGAATCGCGCTGAATATTACGGCGGAGCTTTCGCCCCGAAACGGCAAAGCCCCAGTCGTCATCTCGTAGAGCACCGCGCCAAAAGAAAACAAATCGGTGCGCGCGTCCAATTCCCGCGCACGGGCCTGTTCCGGAGACATATACGCAACCGTTCCGAGCGCTGACCCTGGGCTGGTGAGGTACTCTTCATCGATCTGACTCAGGGTTCTCGCGCTTGCCAGACCGGTTGAGGAAATACTAGGGGCAGTCACTTTGGCGAGACCGAAATCGAGAACCTTCGCGTGTCCACGCTTGGTGATGAAAATGTTCCCCGGTTTGATATCGCGGTGGATGATGCCCAGCGAGTGCGTCGCATCGAGCGCATCGGCGATTTCGATGGCAATCGACAGCGCAGTTTCAATATCGAGAGGACGGCCACCGATGCGGTGTTTCAGCGTCAGGCCATCAAGAAATTCCATGGCTATGAAGCGTTTGCCGGCGTAATCCCCAATTTCATAAATTGTGCAGATGCTGGGATGGTTTAGGGCAGACGCTGCTCGCCCCTCACGGTTAAAGCGCTCCAAGGCTTGGGCATCTCGAGAAACATCGTCAGGAAGGAACTTGAGGGCAACAAATCGGCCTAAAGAAATGTCCTCAGCCTTGTAG